>OBLG01000507.1_pt1 | contig 41478 bp, 63 predicted proteins | sample 1517451 | NCBI WGS metagenome assembly OBLG01 (sample SAMN04571694, study PRJEB22368) | human gut metagenome | biome: human gut; material: stool | host: Homo sapiens | place: Luxembourg | collected 2012-06-29
ACCCGCAACGGCGAGGTTACATTTGTCCTGAATTATGGGCGGTCAAATCTCTACGGCACCAGATATTGGCAAGCCGCCGAAGAAAAGACCAAAAGGGAGTATGACAAAGTCCTACAAGAGAAAACGGAAGCGTTTCTCAAGGAGAAGGGGCTTGAATGAGAAGGGAGAAAAAATGAAAACGTTAAAGCAGATTTTGACCTGCAAGGAGATTTTAGAGGACGCGGAAGCGCAGGGCATTATAGATGAGATAATCGGCCTTTTGCGGTCAAAGCACATCACATACGCCTGTGCCTACAACATCCTGAACGGCGTTATGGACGCACTCACGGAGTTTTCGCGGCAACTGCCGATGTAAAAAAGGAGGAAAGAGGAATGAGGAAATGTGAAAATTGCGGGGCGAACCTTGACAGCGGAGAGCGCTGCGACTGTGAGCGCGAGCGCGACAGGGAGAAGCTTGACAGGGCGTGTGAACTGATAAAAACGGCCATATGTACCATGCAAGCGGCTGATGGTCTGCTGAGGGAGTGCGGGATTGAACTCTGCGGGGCCCTCGACTATGACTACGATATCACGGACATAACGTATGGGCGGCACATCCAGTTCTTATCGGGCAGAAAAGCCTTTGAGCGCATCACCGGGGAGAAGTGGGAGGAAGTGCCGTTGAGCGAGAAGTTTAAGCGGGCATCGACCATATACCGTGGGCTAAAGGTCATAGAGCTTATAGAGGAGGCATGAGCAGTGGATTTTGAAAAAATGCTGCGGGAGATGATACAGCAAGCCGTGGACGAGCGTATAAACGATGCCGCGGCGGTGGAAGATCGCATGGTGCGGGCGCACGGGGAGTACGTCCCCACCGCACAGGCAGCTGAACTGCTGAATGTCAGCCCCGTTACCGTGCGGCGGATGCTGGCCGACGGGCGGCTTACGGGCACAGGCGGGGAAAAGCCGCTGGTGATGGTGCGGAGCATGGCGCACATGGCAGAGACGGGTAAGACGCGCAAGCAAAAGTACCCCGATTTTGCCATTATAGGGAGGTAAGCTATGGCGAAGCTGACAAGAGCTGAATTTATCGCCCGCGCCGTGGCGGACAGAATGAAGGACAAACTGCGCGGACAGAAGGAAGCGTATTGGGTGCGGTCAGCACACATAGACGCAGAAAGGCGTAAGAAAAGATGAACGTATGGTATATCGCATTATGGGTGTACATGCTGGCGGGCGAGGCTGTTATGCTGATAATCGCCTTTGATATCTGCCGCAAGGAGGCGGCGAAGGACAAAAAGAAAGCCCACCGAGGGAGTTAACAACGGTGAGCCAGATAAAGCCGCAGTCTTAAAGACCGCATTGATATTATATCACATCAATGCCGTTTACGCAAGCCGCGGCGGATAAAAAGCTTTTAAGCGACCGCACGTTAGCAAAATTTAATCTATATAGATTATGGTCTGGTCGCTTGAAGATAAAAACAGCGCCGGGGCGGAGCTGCGATACCGCCCCGCGAAAAAGGAGAAGCAAGGCTATGAGGTATCTTAAAGTCTATACAGACTTTGCCGAGGCCATGGAGGCGCTTTCGGATGCCGAGCGGGGCCGTCTTTTCATGTCGATGCTGCAATACGCATCGACAGGCGAAGCGGGGACGCTATCGGGAGCCGAGCGATTTGTGTGGCCAATAGCAAAGCAAAATATAGACCGGGCGCAAGCCGAACTTGAAAAAAGAGCCGAAAACGGGCGCAAAGGCGGCAGACCGAAAAAAGCAAACGAAAGCGGGGAAAAGCAACCGAAAGCAAAAGAAAGCAAAAAAAAGCAAACGAAAGATAACAAAGACAAAGACAAAGACAAAGACAAAGAGAAAGAGAATAATATTATCCCCCTATCCCCTAACGGGGATATCCCCCCTAAAGGGGAGCGCCCCCCAGCGAAGCGTTTTGTAAAGCCCACGGCGGAAGAGGTACGCGCATACTGCGCGGAGCAGGAAGCAAAACCGTACAAGCACATTGTGGACTACCTGAACGTCAAGGCTGGAACACAATACAAGGCATCGTGCAAGGATACAAGAGCGAAAATCGATGCACGATTAGCCGAGAACTTCACGGTTGAGGACTTTGAAAAGGTGATAGACAAAAAGTGCGAAGAATGGCGCGGGACTGAATTTGAAAAGTTCCTTCGACCGCTAACCTTGTTCGGCCCAAAGTTCGAATCCTATCTGAACGCTAAGATAATCAGCAGCAACAAGGCTGCACCGAAACCCAACAGGGCGCGGGATTTAGGGAACAGCCGTGCATACAGCGCGGCAGAGCTTGACAGCATAGGGACGGACTTGCTGGGAGGTGGATAAGATGCACACATTTGAGCTAATCGAGATAAATTGCGGTGTTACAAAGGTGCTGTACACCGCAACCAGCCGCCAAGACCTATACAGGGCGTACCGCTCGGCATGCCAGCGCGGAGGGCTTGTACGCATGCGGATAGACGGCAAGACAATGCCGATATATCAGGCGGATGCACACGCACCCGCTGAGGCACGGGGAGGGAGAAAATGAAGCGCACATACACCCCGCCAACCGTGCCCTTGGAGGACGCGGAGCAGCGGATAATCTTCCAATGGGCGGCAATGGAGACCGCCGCCCACCCAGAACTGGGGCTGCTGTACGCCATACCCAACGGCGGCAAGCGGGCAATTAAGACCGCAATCGCATTAAAGGCGCAGGGTGTTAAGTCAGGCGTGCCTGATATGTGCTTGCCCGTGGCACGTGGCGGGTATCACGGTTTGTATATCGAGTTAAAGCGGCAAAAGGGCGGTACGGTGAGCGAGACGCAAAAAAGCTGGATAACCGCGCTTGCGGGGCAAGGCTATAAGGCTGTGGTTTGCAGAGGCGCGGAGGACGCGATAAAAGTGATAAAGGAGTATCTGCAATGAAAAAAAATATCCTATACGGAATTAAAGGCGATCATCTATAAGCACGCAAAATGGCTAAGAGGTGAGGATGGCGGGGAATGCGCCGACCTGCGCGGTGCCGACCTGAGCGGTGCCAACCTGCACAGTGCCGACCTGCGCGGTGCCGACCTGCGCGATGCCAACCTGCGCGATGCCAAAAATATCGATAAAATTGCGTGGAATGCGCGCACGGCCTTTTATCCATTACAGTGCCCTGAGACGGGGTCGTTTATCGGGTATAAAAAGGCTTCCGGCTATATTGTCGAGTTAGAAATATGCGCAAATGCAAAACGTAGCAGCGCTACATCGCGTAAATGCCGGTGCAGCAAGGCGAAGGTGCTGAGCATAACCTACTCAGATGGATCTGATAGCGGCTTAACCGAAATCACAAGCGATTTTAATAAAGAATTTGTTTACCGTGTCGGCGAAATCGCAGAGGCCCCAGACTTTGACGAAAACCGTTGGGACGAATGCACCGCGGGTATACATTTTTTCATCACGCGCGGAGAGGCCGTGAAATACTGATGGGCGAAGCAATCAGGACGATAAAGGAGTATCTATGGGGGCATACATCAACAAGGACTTAAAGGAGCTTATCATCACCCTTGCTTCGGTGATTGGCTTTGGTGATGTGCTGGTCAAGACTGGCCGGCTACACCAAGAGGACGAGGACGCAGCAAAACTGATGATGGGCGCGGCCACCACGATATCACAGCACCTTTTACAGGGGCGGGACGCGGAGCAAGTGACGGCCTTGCAGCGTCAGGCGGGATTTTACGAGATTATCGCCGTACCTAAGACCTCGGCGCGGATAGACAAGGAGTTTTATATCTGCCCGCGCGAGGACTTTGAATCGCTGGTGATAGACGATTTTTCAAATCCTTGCCCCTTCTGCGAGCTGGAGGGCAAGGAGGTGCGAAAATGCGGCCGCCGCAGGGCATTGATACGGTGCGGCGTGGTCGGAAGCGCAGAGGGCGAATGCCCGTATAAGGGAGTATAAAAGCCAAAGGAGGGAACGAAGGCATGAATTTATATTTTTGCACGGACGATTTGTGGGGGGGGTAGAGCTATACGTTGCGGCGGAATCACGGGGCAAAGCGAAGCGCATGTACTGCGATTATTGCGACTCTTTAATGGATTTTATCATGGTACACACATACATAATGCGCCGCGACTTTGAAGCTCCGGCGGGCGTGTACGATGAAAATTGTGAAGCTTTGGAAGCCGCAGGAGTGCGGTATTGTGAGGAGGATTAAAGAATGGAATGGATAAGCGTTAGAGAACGGCTGCCGGAGGAAAAAGAGCCCGTAATCATACTGCTACGGGACGGGCAGGTATTTAGGGGCGAAATACGCCAAAGAATTTTGCTGCCGGAGTGGTGGTACTACTATGATGCGGGTGACACGGATATGGACATGCTGGGGCATTTGTACTATGTGAAAGAGTGGGGTGGCAGCTGGTGCAAAAGCAATCCCGTCATTGCATGGATGCCAATGCCAGAGCCGCCGAAGGAGGAAAAGAAGGCATGAATTTATATTTTTGCACGGACGATTTGTGGGGGGGGTAGAGCTATACGTTGCGGCGGAATCACGGGGCAAAGCGAAGCGCATGTACTGCGATTATTGCGACTCTTTAATGGATTTTATCATGGTACACACATACATAATGCGCCGCGACTTTGAAGCTCCGGCGGGCGTGTATGATGAAAACTGCGAAGCATTGGAAGCTGCCGGAGTGCAGTATTGTGACGAAACGGAGGAATGAAAGGATGAAGGAGAAAAAATACTGGCCGGCACATTGTGAAAAATGCCTGTATTACACCGAAGAACTTTTAGGCGCGGGAAAGCTGAAGGGAACGTGGCGAAGCGGGTATTGCACCTGCAAATATGAGCTTGCACGCGGCATAAATGGCCGCAAATTGACAAAACCACTGCCATACCGCGAGGTGTGGCACACATGGAGCTGTAAAAGCTGGATAGACCGCGAAAGCGGCATGACACGATATGAAGCTCTGACAGGCAAGAAGGAGGAAAAGCGGTGAGTACATATATACGCGCTGTTGTTGCAGCCAAGGCGATAGCACATAAGTACGGTATACCGTTTGGCGATTTGATAGACACACTCAGCGGTATCCCCGCCGCCGATGTTGCGCCGGTGCGGCGCGGACGGTGGATCGAAGAGGATGGCATACAGATTTGCTCAGAATGCGGTGAAGAACATGAATGGGAAGATTACAGAGCGCCGTACTGCGATACCTGCGGAGCAAAAATGAACAAGGAGGACGTATGGAAATAAACATATCAAATAGTACCAAAGCTGTGTTCAGCTCACTAAGCATAGGCGAAATTTTTATGCTTAATGAAACCGATGTATGCGTGAAAATAGATTATGCAATTGAGACGGGCTGCACTCGTGAATACAATGCCTGGAATTTCAGAGCAAACGAGCAAGAAAGGATATGCGCTAAGACCATAGTCACCATCCCGAGAACAGTAAACATGGAGGTAATAGTATGACGCAGTACGCAGACGCAGACATGCTGCTTGCAATGTATACATTTGATGAAAACGATAACGAACTGAAAGAGCTAAACGAGCGCGGCCACGTGCCGCTGCCCGTGATACGCGAAAATATTAAGGATTGCATAGTGCCAGATGTGGAGCCGGTAGTACACTGCAAAGATTGCCGCTTGCGCGGGCGCGAAGAATGCGCCATGTTTTACCGCTGCGAATGCGGGGAGCAGCACACGTGGGAGACGGATAACGACTTCTGCACCTACGGAGAAAGACTATGAAAAAGATACGGGCGATAGACGACATCACCATGGCGGACTGGGAGGATATCAAGCGGCGGCGCGAGCAAGGCGCGAATCTTGACCAAGTGGGCGAGCTGTACGGCATAACGGGCGGCGCGCTGGCAAGGTATGCAAGGCTGGCGGGCGTGGATATACCGAGGCGCACAGATTATAACCCACTACCATCCATAGAGGATATACAGCGTCTGCGCACAGAGGGCATGAAATGGGCTGACATAGCCGCGAAGTATCATGTATCGCGCGACCGACTACACAGCTACGCGCAAGAGCATGGCATAGATACGCGCTTAGTGCGCAAGCCCACACTGACACAAGTAGACTGGGATGACGTGTGCAAGCAGCGTGAGGCGGGCAAGACATGGGGCGATATCGCGGAGCCGTATGGCATAAGTGGCCCGACGCTGCAAAAGCGTGCGGGCGGGCGCGGCATTAACATCGGCCCCAGCAGATACGACAGGTTAAATGCCATGCTTGACCCTGACTGGCCAGGCTGGGACGACGTGAAGCAGATGCACAAGCAGGGGAGAAAATGGACGGAGATTGCCAAGCATATCGGCGTGACTACCGCAACCTTGCGCAGGATGATGGCGCACTTGGCGCTCCGCGCGCCGACAGGCGATGCGCATAAGTATTATGACGGCGCAAGCCCCTACGAGAAAACCCTATACTCCCAGACACTGTGCTGGTCTTGCGCCAATGCTGTGCCGGACAAGTCGGGCAAGCGCGGGTGCGCATGGAGCAGGAGCTTTAAGCCCGTCAAGGGTTGGGACGCGAACGAGACGCGGCTATACAGCGACAAGCCGACGCAATCGTACCATGTGCGGCAGTGCCCGGAATTTGTGCGGGGATAGGAGGTAGAAATGAAAACGCTTAGATACGAGACACGGGATGCAGACGGAAATGACATTGTAAAGGATGTCGCAGTGAAGGAATTTGCGAGTGCCGAGGCGGAGTTTAGATGCCACGTCTGCGGGCGGGAATGCAGCCAAGGCGTTAGAACGACGGATATTATCTCGGGCTCATTTACGGACTACGCGCTCATCGGGGATTATGTATGCAATGACTGCGCAGACCTTTTTAGCCTGTACTTTTACAGCTACATCAAAGACGCTGACGGGATAAGGCTACTAAATGTACGGAGCATTCGGGACGAGATCACGCAGGAGCAAAAGCCTCCGTTTATGTTTGTGATAACTACATCGCAAAAAAAGCATCTATTTTATCGAGCGAGAATGAATCATGCGCCGACACCGTTCGCGGTGCAGCTTGAGACCGAGACGATATACACCACAACGAGCAGGATGCGGACGCTGTTTGATTTTGTTGAGTCGCTTATGACACTCGGACAATCAAAAAAAGCGTTGGCGGATGGGAAGATGCGCTATGAGGTGATGCAAAAGGTCGGCGCGGGTGCATTTAGCTACCTTCGGCACGAGCTGAGAGCATCACGGGAGATACAAATACCAATCTACTGCGGACAAAAAAGAGATATAACAGACGAGGAGGCAATATGTTGTATAAATTCAATACTGACAGCGTAAAACACGCGAGTGCGGCGCTACTGCTCTACGCAATGTACCGCAGCCGCAACAAAAACAGCCCGCTGAATGGGCTGGAGACATGGGACAGGTTTAACAGCTATATCCGCGGAGCTTGCCTGAAAAGCAGCACCACGGCAGAGTTTATGCAAAAATTCTGCCGCGCGGCGAAGATAGACAGCGTTAAGCCACGCTATTTGTCAACCGACGATCCTGTGCTAATGCCTGAAACCGGCGAGCTGATAATGAGCGATGCTATAAAGGACTACAGAATACCGATTATCGAGGATAACAGTCTGCTGCGCATAATGTCGGATGAATCAATTTATCTGTGTATGCTTGTACGCGACCGCATTCAACGCGAAAAGATTGAGTATAAAGAGGAGGAGGCCGAATATGAATACTAATATAAAATACAGGCTGCTTTCGCCTGTTTCGCACATTGGCGAGACCGCCAGCACCGGTAGCTATTTTCAAACCGTTCTCACGACGCAAGGGAGATTGCCTGTGATAACCGGCAACAGTACGCGCGGTCAGATCAGGGATAGCGCAGCGCTTCACCTCCTAAACACGCTTGACATAAAAGTGGACAAAGAAATATTCAACGTGCTTTTTTCGGGCGGCAACCTCTCCGGCACGATGCGGGACGATGTAGAGCGGGCGAAACAAATTCGTAATTATTATCCGGCGGTATCGCTCCTTGGCGGCGGTATGGGGACGATGATCATGGCGGGTAAGCTGCTGGTATCGTTTGGATACCCTGTATGCGCGGAGAGCGAGCAGTTTACGGGCATAGAAAGCGCCCAATCTTGGCATGAGATGATTGAAGAGATTGAGTTTACACGCACCGACGATACCAAGAACGATGTAAAAGCCGGCCGAATAGTTAACATAAACGATGATTCAGGGGCGGGGACAGCATCAACGCAGATGCGCTACTCCGTACAGTATATTGCAGCGGGCACGGAGATTGTACAAAACCTTATTACACTTGATGGCATAACGCCTCTTGAAATCGGCGCACTGTATGCAGCTATATGCGAGTGGTTTAAGGTGCCGAGGCTCGGCGGCATGGCGGCGAAAGGGTTTGGCTTGTTCGATGCTGTTGTCGGCGACCGCGATATAGTTCTTAGCGGCGGCAGGATAACGCTAAAACCACAAATTGCAGATCTCATCGATGCATATGAGGCTTTTGTCCGCGAGGAGGGCGGCGAGCATTTATCGCTTCTTGCAGCACCGAAAGGAGGGAAGAAGGGTGGCAAAAAAGCCAACAACGCCGATTAAAGTCACGGCGCACCTGCTTGACGGCAGAGTAAATACAGCAGACGGGATCATCATGCTGGACGCGATATTGTATCATGCGTGGTTTAGTAGACACAAGCCGGAGGTCTTAGAGGGCTGCGGCAGCACGCAATATGACGGATATACGGGGCTGCCGTTGCGGCAGCTCCCCGATAATAGATGGGCGGCAAGCAGAGGCATATTTAAGACCGAGGGCAAAAACATCGAATACATAAATAGGAGACCCAACTTTTTCGATGCGGACAAGATCGGACATCTTGACATGGAGACGGGTATAATATCGGACAGCGTAGGCGTATATCGGGCGTACCGTATACCGCGAGTTGTCAGCACTGTCAGCGATATAGAGTTTTATGCCATGGGCGACAAGGCTAAGGTGCAAGACCTATTGACGGAGATCCCGGCCGTAGGCAAAAAGCCCGCGGTGGGATATGGTTTTATAGCCGAATGGAGTGTGGAGAACTGCGACGAGGATTACAGTCTGTGGCACCCTGAGTACGGACTTATGCGCCCGGTGGTGGTCGGCAGTGACGAGGCAAAGGGGCTCGACCTTAGTACATATCCCGTTATGCAATACGGAATAAAGCCACCCTACTGGAAACCCTGCAATATGCGTTTGTGCCATGTGCCGATTGCTACGGCGGAGAATGCGACAACATGACTATTGACGATTTTGTTAAGATAGGCGCGCTCAGGTCAGGCATGCGACAATACGCCGAAAAGCGAGATAGAGCAATAAGACTTTGCGAAGAGCAATTCCGCACGCACAAAAGGCCGTATGTTGCAATAAGCGGCGGCAAAGACAGCGTTGCTATGGCGTACATTGTGGATGCTGCGGCGAGACGCGTCGGGGCGGATTATAGATTGTGGCTGCATTGCTCGGATGCATCGTTCCCAGGCACGGTAGAGACATGCCGCAAGGTGGCCGCGGCGGTTGGAAGAGAGCTTGATGTATTTGAAAGCAAGGATTCTGCGTTTGACGCGATAGCACGCCCGCAAAAGGCTGCATTTGGGAAAAGCGGCGTATTCTTTAGCTCGGTGCGCGAGTACGCAAAGGACAAAGATTTATGCTTTGTGGGCGTTCGAGCTGCGGAGAGCCGGAGGCGGATGCGTGCCGCTAAAGCACACGGGCAAGTGTTTGACAGCGCATCAATGGGCGATGTGACGGTTTGCCATCCGCTCCTATGGTTTACCCTGTATGATGTCGCGGCGGCGCTGCATGAATACGATGCACCAATACACCCGATATACAAAAAAATAACAATAGAGCGCGGGGAAAACCGGTGCGGTGAAGAATCGTTTATCCGGCTCGGTTATATAACGTCACGCGACCTGCTCAACAAAGGCACAGCGGTGTTTCTGCGGATAAACTACCCAGACGAGTTTAACAGGCTTGCAGCCGCGTATCCGGAGATACGGCTATGGGTGTAGCCGAGGCGGCGGGAGGGGGTATCAAAATCCCTACGCCGTGGCGGCCCGTACCGCGGGCCCCTCAACGGAACAAAAAATTTTCGATTTTTGTGAAAAATCAGGCGAGGCAGTAGGATGGATAAAAGCGATAAGGAAAAGAGACAAAACGAACGCGCGGCAGTAAGGCGGCTGCTGATGTACTGGGGCAATGCAGAGCGCACGCGCACAGACAAAGAGCGGCAGCTTGTGACGGTAGATGAAGAGATAGAAAGCCAGTATGACCTTCACCCGCAAAGGCTGACGGGTATGCCGCATGGGAGCGGGGTATCTGATGCCACATACAATGCTGCGCTGAAAGCCACCCGCGAGATAAAACGGCTTGAGCGCAAAAAACGGCGCCTTGAGGCCGAGCTGCAAGAGCTGAATTATCACGCGGGCATGATAGAGTTCGAGGTGATGTGTCTGCCGCCGCTGGAGTGCGAGGTGATAAAGCTTAGGTATGTGGAGTATGGCGTGGCGAAGAGTGGCTACTGGGAAAAGGTGGCACAGCGGATGCACGTATCGCAGGATTGGGCAAAGGCTTTAGAGCGGCACGGCGTGGAGCGGCTTATAAATCGCATTGCCCCATAAAGTCAACACGATACAACACGATTTATATGCTATACTGATATCATCAAAAAAGGGCTTCCGCATGGGAGCCTTTTTGCATAGGGGGAAGGAATGGGCAGCTTTAAGGAGAAAATGGCGCTTGGCGACCAAATGGAAATGACGGGCGAATATGCCGCATTCGTTGAAAAATTCAAGCCGAAGCAAACAACGGATGATTGTTACACGCCCGATAATGTATATGCCGCCGTCCATGATTGGGCGGTTAAAGAATACGGCTTAGAGGGAGCGCGGATTATACGCCCGTTTTACCCCGGCGGGGATTACACGAAAGAGGATTACAGCGGGAATTGTGCGGTGATAGACAACCCGCCCTTTTCAATTTTGGCCGAGATTTGCCGCTGGTATAATCAGCGCGGAATACGCTTTTTTCTTTTCGGACCGGGTAAAACGCTTTTTTCGGGCAGCGGCATGGACGGTATAAATTATGTCATATGCGGGCTATCGATGATATACGATAATGGCGCGACCATAGATACAAGCTTTATCACAAACATGGGGCAATACAAAATCATGGTCGCACCCGACCTGTATGAAGCAATAAAAGCGGCCGATGATGAAAACCGCGAGAAGGTTACAAAGCCGCTGCCGAAATACGATTACCCCAACCACGTTCTGACGGCGGCGAGGATAAAGCGCATTGCAAAATACGGGCAGTCATTAAGGATACGCGCCGAGGATTGCGCGTTTATCCGCGCGCTGGACAGCCAGAGGGGCACAGGGAAGGCGGTTTTCGGCGGCGGTTTTCTTTTGTCGGAAAAAGCAGCAGCAGAAAAAGCAGCAGCAGAAAAAGCAGCAGCAGAAAAAGCAGCAGCAGAAAAAGCAGCAGCAGAGAAAGCGGCAGCAGAGAAAGCAGGGGCAAAAATATGGGAGCTATCGGAGAGGGAAAAGGAAATAATAAGACGGCTTGGGTGACGTGGATACACACACCCGCCACCTGCAAAGAGTGCAAGCACTATGACAAAAATAAAAGGCGGTGCGGAGTGAAGGAGCGCCCATATCCGGCAAGGAGGGGGCGGCGATAATATGGCGCAGAAACCGGCGCACTTCTGCGCATGGCCTAACTGCAACAATGTCACAACCGACAAATATTGCGCCGACCACCGCGAGGCGGGCGAAGCAGCGGAGCGGGAGAAAAAGCTTGAGCAGCTGCGCAGGCGTGACGGCAGGCGCGGCACGTCAAGGGAGCGCGGGTACAATGCAAGGTGGGATAAGTACTCAAAATGGTTCTTGTCCCGACCGGAGAATCAGCTTTGCGCCCTGCGGCTGGACGATGGCTGTGCGATTGTGGCGCAATGCGTTGACCACATCGACCCGCCGAATGGCGCGAACGACCCGAAATTCTGGGACAAAACCAACCATCAGCCTGCGTGTATACATTGCAACAGCGTAAAGGGACATAAAAACATAAAAGGCACGAATGGCATGAGATAAACGCATGGATGAAAACAAGAAAGGAGAACAGTATGCCGACCGGGAGAAAACCAACCCCGCTGAAACTGGTGGACAACGCCAAGGCAAGGCACACAAAAGAAACGCTTGACGGACGACAGAACGGCGAACCGGAAGGCTGTACCGATAAATTAACGCCGCCCAAAACCATATCAAGCGAAGCGAAAAAAGAGTGGAAACGCATAGTTAAGCTGTATCGTCAGCTTGACGCGAAGATAATCAATGACTTGGACATATCTACCCTTATGGCGTACTGCGAAAGCGTAGCAATATACCGCAGGGCGCAAGAGGAATACCAGAACCGCCCGCTGGTCTATATGAATGCGGACGGCAGACCCGCAGAAAACCCGTATATTACTATAATGCGGCGTGAGGGACAGAACATAGCGAAATACGCGGAGCAGTTGTGTCTGTCTCCGGTAGGCCGCGCAAGAATGGGAGTTGCGGCCGCCAAGAAGGAAGCAGAAAGCGACCCAATGGCGGCCTATCTGAACAAGTACGGTGGTTGACGCAAAAAAGGCGCTTGCGGTTATAGAATTTGTGCAGGCGTTAAAGCATACGGGTGATTTTTACGGGAAGCCTTTCGTGCTGCTGCCGTGGGAAATTGACGTTATAAATGCCGTATATGGCACGGTGAATGAGGACGGGAAGCGCCAATACCGAACGGGTTATTTGGAGATAGCCAAGAAGAACGGCAAAACCGAGCTTATAGCCGCACTCAGTCTTTACCATCTTGTGATGGATCCGGCGGGAGGCGAAATATATTGCGGCGCAGCCGACCGCAATCAAGCATCCATAGCCTTTAACGCGGCAAAGAGTATGGTGGAGCAGAGTAAGGTGCTATCCAAGATTATAAAAATCAAGGACAGTACAAAAGAAATGTTGAACCTTCGCACGCATACGCGCTTCAAGGTGCTCTCGGCGGAGGCGGCTACTAAGCACGGACTTAACCCGTCCGTGGTAATAATTGACGAGCTGCACGCGCACCCCAAGCGCGACCTGTGGGACGTGCTGACATTTGGCACGGGCGCGGCGCGAGACGAACAGCTTATCTGGTGCATCACCACGGCGGGCGACGACCCTGACAGAAAAAGCGTTGGTTGGGAGCAGCATGACATAGCCACAAAAATTATAAGCGGCGAGCTTGTAGACCCGACATTTTATGCCAAGATATATACCGTGCCTGAAACTGCGGATATATATGACGAGGCCAATTGGTACATCGCCAACCCCTCGCTTGGCGTGTCGATAAAAATAGAGAATGTCCGCAGCGAGGCGTTAAAGGCGCGGAACAGCCCTGCGGCGGAGAAGCTTTTCCGCTGGCTGCGGCTGAATCAATGGGTATCGTTGAAGCGCACAGGGTGGATGCCAATCACGCTGTGGGACGATACCGAAGGCGACTGGCACAAGTCCGATATGCTGGGGCGCGAGTGCTATGTGGGTATCGACCTATCAAGCACAACCGACCTTACGGGCGTGGCGGTGCTTTTCCCACCGTTACCGGAGCAGACGGAATGGCGGTTTTTTGTGGACGCGTGGATACCGGAGGACAATATGCGCGAGCGCGAACAGCGCGACCATGTACCATTTGGCAGATGGGTTAAAGCGGAGCATATGCACGCAACGCCCGGCAATTGCGTCGATTATGCATACATAGCAAATTATCTTGATAAGCTGATGCTGGACTACAATGTAAAATATATTGCCGCCGACCAATGGCGAATTGATTCCCTGCGCCCGCTGATGCAGCAGGAAGTAGCACAGCAGAAGGTTATAACCATACCCCAGACAATGGCGGGAATGTCGCCCGCCATGAAGGAGCTGGAGCGCCTGATGATGGACGGCGAGATAACGCACGAGCATAACCCCTGCGGGCGGTGGACATTTGGCAACGTTGTGGTAGCGCAGGACGGCAACGAGAACATAAAGCCGATGAAGAACAAAAGCATCGAGCGAATTGACCCCATGTGCGCACTTATAGACGCAATGGCGGCGGCGGTCAAACTAGAACCCAAACGAAGCGTGTACGAACAGCGCGGCTTGCGCGTAATATGAGGTGGGAATGAAAAAAATCAAGCTATTCGGCAAAATAATTGAGATACGCGCGGCAGGTGTAGAAAAACTGCCGCCTGTATCCAGCGATACGGCATGGCAGGATTACCTTATGGGCAACGGGTGCTCCATAAGCGCGGATACGGCCTTACAGGTTGCGGCGGTTTTCAGGTGCGTTGACCTGATAAGCAAGACAATGGCGGCGCTGCCGCTGCATATGTACCGAGACCGTAACAACGGCAAGCAGAAGGCCAAAGACCATCCGTTATACAAGCTTACAAATATACTGCCAAACCCGACCACGACGGCGTATGAAATGATGCAGATGCTTGTGGCAAACATACTGCTGACACGCGGCGGATATCTGCGCATAGTGCGCAACCGCAGCGGAGTAATAACAGCGCTTAAAAATCTGCCCACGGCAAACTGTTCGCAAGTCTATACCAACAGCCGCAACGGGGAGCAGTACATATACGCCACGGCGGACGGAATAACCGAAACGCTGCGGGATGGCGATTTTGTATTTATACCGGGGTTTAGATTTGCAAGCCGAACGCCGGAAGACCCGATGGACATAGCGGCGGGGGTGCTTGGCCTAAACGACAGCATGACAAAGTATGCACAGCGCGGATTCAGCGGCACATCACCGGGCGGGTATATAACATACCCCGGCGAATTATCCGACAGCGCGTACGAACGTTTCAAGGAGGACTTTAAGGCCAATTATGCGGGCGTGGAGAACGCGGGCAAATGGATGTTTTTAGAGAACGGCTCCACGGCACAGCCTTGGGACAGGGACATGCAGAAAACGCAGCTGCTCGACAGCCGCAAATGGGCGGTAACGGAAATATGCAGGATATTCGGCGTGCCGCCGCATATGTGCATGGACTTAGAGAAGGCCACATTTAGCAATATCGAGCAGCAAAGCGCGGAATTTGTGCGCGATTGCATAAACCCGTTATCCGTGCGCATAGAGCAAGCGCTTTACCGCGACTTGCTGACAACGGCAGAGCAGCGCGAATATTACTACAAATTTAACACAAACGGCCTCCTGCGCGGCGATACCGCGTCACGGACGAGCTATTATAACTCGATGCGGCAGAACGGCATAATGAACGCGGACGATATACGCGAGCTTGAGGACATGAACCCGCTGCCTGACGGACTGGGGCGGATATACTTTATCAACGGCAATATGCTGCCGCTGGAAAATGCAAAACTAAACGCGCCAAAGAGCGCGCAGGTGAAAGGAGATACAAAAGGTGCATAAATTCTGGGAGTTCAAAGCCCTCGGCAATGCCGGAGAGCTTTTTTTATATGGCGAAATAAGCGATACGTCATGGTTTGGTGACGAAGTTACCCCCGCGCAATTCCAGAAAGACCTTGCGGCGCTTGGGGATATATCCGCGCTTGATGTCTACATAAACAGCCCCGGCGGCGACATCTTTGCAGGATTCAGCATTTACAACATTTTGCGGCGGCATAAAGCGGAAAAGACCGTCCATGTAGACGGCCTTGCAGCCTCCGCTGCGTCCGTTGTAGCAATGGCGGGCGATGTCATAAAAATGCCGGAAAACGCCACGCTGATGGTACACAACGCATGGACATACACAGGCGGCGGCGCAGAGGATTTGCGGAAAACCGCCGACGAACTTGAGCGCCTTAACGGGCAGATTGCGGACATATACGCTGCCCGCACGGGCAAAGACAAGGACGAAATAGCGGCCATGATGAGCGCGGAGACGTGGATGAGCGGCAAGGAAGCAAAAGAGGCGGGTTTCGCGGATGAGCTGATTGAGAACAAAAAAATAGCGGCGTGCGCAAACACGGGCAAGTATTTTGCCCGTTATAAGCACGCGCCCGATATAAACGAGCCTGATAATGGGGGAGAAATCCAGCCCACAACAGATACAACAAACGCAGCGCTGGCGGAACAGCGCAAAAGATTTAAGGCCATGAGATTAAAAATTTTGGAGGTATGAAATGGCAAAAGAAATGTATGAGATGATGCAGGAAAGGGCGAAGATAACCGCCCAGCTGCGCGAAGTGATGAACCGCAATGATGCGGAGGAAATGAACGCGGACGACAAGGCAACGTATGACAAGCTTGAAAAAGAATTTGACAAGCTTAACGCAAGCATAACCCGCGAACAGAAGCAGCTTGAGCGCGAGCGGGCTGCCGGAGAAGTGGCCGATGTACAGCGGGACAATGCCAAAAACAAAATCGTGGATATGTTTGGCCGCGCCTTGCGGGGCGACCAGGGCGACATAGCCGCGTATCGCAACACCACGCAGACCCTCGGCACGAATGCCAACGCGGGCTATCTGACCGCCCCCGTTGAATTTGTGAACAGGTTGATAGCCGGACTTAAAAACGATATGTTTATGCGCCAAATCTGTGATGTCGTCGGTCCTATCGGCAATGCGCAGAGCCTTGGCTATCCGACGCTTACTGCCGATGCGTCCGATATCGAGTGGACAACCGAGATTGCGGCAGCGCCCGAAGAAGCGACCATTGCCTTTGGCCGCAGGGAGTTCAAGCCTCAGCGCCTTGCGAAGCTGATAAAAATATCCCGAACCCTTATGCGGCACGCGCCCTCGCCCGACCAGACGGTGCTTGACAGGATACTCTACAAGGTTGAAGCCGCGCAGGAGAACGCCTATATGAACGGCGCGGGTACTAACGGCCCGCTCGGCGTTTTTGTCGCAAGCGCGAACGGAGTACCCGAAGCCCGCGACATTACAAGCGCCGCGACTGCAATAACCGCAGACGATATGATCGAAACCAAGTACGCGGTTAAGGGGCAGTATACGCGCAATGCGTCCTGGGTGATGCACCGCGACCTGTGCAAGACGCTGGCCAAGCTCAAGGGCAGCGACGGCCAGTATATATGGCAGCCGTCCGTACAGATGGGACAGCCCGACAGGCTGCTCGGAGCACCGGTGTACATGAGCGAATACGCGCCCAATACCTACACGGCGGGCAAGTACGCCGCGGTATACGGCGACTTTAGGACGGGTTACATGATTTGCGACGGCGACGGCCTGTACATACAGGTGCTCAACGAGCTGTATGCGCCGAATAACTCAATCGGCTATCTGGTCGAGTACTTCGGCGACGGCGCGCCCGTGGTAGGCGAAGCGTTTGCCCGCCTTAAAATTAAGGGCTCATAAGATGAACACGCGGGGCGTTTTGCCCCGCGCAAGAACGGAGGTTAGATATGGCGGCACAAATTTTGACGCAAACAATAATAAATGAGGCTGTAACGCTCGACGCGGCAAAGATGCATCTACGCATTAACCCCGACGATAACAGCGAGGATATGCTGATAATTTTGCCGCTTATCGCTGCGGCGCGGGAATACTGCGAAAACTATACGGGCCGCTCGTTTGCGCCGCAGAAAATAACCGCATTGACGGACGCGGCAGGAACAACCGAACTGCCGCGTTGCCCGATAAAAAGCATTGACAGCGTGACGGTAGATGGCAAAACCGTGGAGTATACGGCGGACTTGCGGCGCGGAACGGTGACGGTCAACGAACCCAATGCTACTATCACATACACGGCGGGCGGGTATGTGCCGTTTATGGTACGGCAGGCAATGCTGCTGCTGATTGGGCATTGGTACGCCAACCGCGAAGCCGTCACAACCGCAAATACAAGCGAAGTTGACATGGCGGCACAGGCCATGCTGCGGCAATACAAAGGCTGGTGGTTTTGATGGCGGCACGCGCAAACGCGGGTGAGCTGCGAACAAAAATCACCATAAAAAATCCCGTATATACCATAAGGGACGGCTTCAGCCGAGAAGAATTTGTGAACGCATTTACGCGGCCTGTGTGGTGCAAGTGGGTTAACGCGCACGGCGCGGAGATATACCAAGCCGCCGAGCTGCATTTACGCGAGCCCGCAACGATAACCATGCGCTATTCGCCGCTGGTGACGGTCAAAAGCCGCATATGGCGGGAGAGAGACACGGAACCATATGAGGTGATAAGCATCAATAACGTCAACGACCGCTGCGAATTTTTGGAAATCAAAGTACAAAGGGTGGTGACGGCATGACGATTGCGGAAATACTGCAAGACAAATACACCGTATGCCACCCGCCCTACATGGGCGACGCAGCCGAGTACGTGACCTATCAGCTTATAACCCAATCGACAACGCTGTACGCCGAAGGAACCGAGGCTGAAACGTCTGTGCTGTATGCGGTAGACTACTACACCAAGACCGTGCCGTTTGAGACGAAGCTGCTTGAAATCAAGCGACTTTTGCAGGCGGCGGGATGGACTTGCACCGTAAATGCCGAGGACTATGAGCCAGATACGGGGCTGTATCATATCCCCATGACGGCGACACATATAGGCGGTATATATGGCTAAGATGTATGTGGATGGCATAGACAACATACAAAACGCCTTGCACACGACCGAGGACGGCATAGCGGACTTTGTGGACGATTTGCTCGCGGCTGGCGGGGAAATCGCAAAGAAAAAAATCGAGGAAAGCATAACGCGGCACCATCACGTCAGAACGGGCGAACTACTAAGGTCTATCAAAATCACAAAAGGCAAAGACAAGGACGGGCAAAAATACAGCGAAGTCAAAGCTACTGGAAAAAGAGAAAGAAACTCGAAGGGCACCGCAAACAGCTATATTGCATATGTCCTGAACTACGGGCGGTCAAATTACCGCGGCACACATTTTTGGACGGAAGCGGAAGAACAAGCCCGCAAAGAGTATGAAGAATTGATGGAGAAGAAAACAGAACAATACCTGAAGGAGAAAGGACTAAATTAAATGCCTACTTTTGACTTGCGCGGCCTGAAAGTGGCCGAGTACAAAAACGCAAGCGGCACGGTGACATACGACACCCCCACAAGCATGGGCGACGCTATGACCGTGCAGCTTAATCTTACGTCCGCCGAAGGCAGACTATATGCAGAAGGCAAACTCGCCGAATATATGAAACAGGTAACGGGCGGCACGATATCCGCGGGCGTGAAGTACATCCCCGACGATGCCCAGAAGCTAATGTTCGGCGTAACCGAAAAATCCCGCACCATATCCACCGCGGCGACCAAGAGCCTTTTGACCACGGCGAAGGATACACCTAAGTATGTCGGCCTTGGCTTTTATGCGCCCGATATGCGGGACGGCACGAATAAGGTAACGGCTTGTTTTGTGCATAAGGTGCTTTTCGGCCAGCCCGCAATGAATTTGCAGACCAAAGGCGAAAACATACAATTTCAGACCCCGACGACAACGGGGCAATTTCTGCCGAGCGACGCGGACACACAAGACATAATGGAGGTGGCCGTGCTTGACGATGCTGCTGGGGCTATAGCGTGGATAAACGCTTGCTTTGGCGCGAGCGCGTAAGGAGGCCACATGGACGACATTAGGCTTAAAACCGCACCGTTTGAGTGGCGCGGAGAAAAAATAAAGCTGTGCTGCAACATGAACGTTTTGGCGGATGTGCAAGAAGCCTACGGCGGCGACATATCCCGCGCCTTTAAGGGCAGCACCATACGGGCAACGCTGACATTTTTGACGGCAATGATAAATGACGCTACGGACGGCGATTTGACCGTGCGCGAGGTAGGGCGCGAAATCCCTATAAGCCAGCTGGGCTGTATAAGCGGCGTTGTGCTGCCCCTTGTGACCGATGCGCTGAAAGGCGAGGACACAGAAAAAAAAACGGAGACAGCGGCGAACCGCTGAATTTTGCATGGTATCTTGCTGTGTGGGTGATGGCGTTACGGCTGCCCGAACGTGATTTTTGGGCGACTGCAACGCCATACCGCATAGCAAAAATTCTGACAGCGTATAAAGAGATAGGCAAGGCGAAAGAGGCTGAAAAGCCCGTAAGCCTTGCAGAATACTTAGGAGTATAAAGCGATGCCAAATGTTAGAACGCGATTTATTGCAGAGGGCGAAAAAGAATATAGGCAAGCGCTTGGCAACATAAACGGTAGCCTGAATATACTTAACGCCGAAAGTAAAAGGCTACAAGAGCAATTTAAGGGCAATGAGGATAGCCTCGAGGCATTAACCGCAACAAACAAAAATCTTAATAAAATTGTCGGTGAATTGACGAAAAAACAGGAACTGCAGCAGGAACGATTAAAAAAACTGACGGAAGCATACGGCGAAAATGATGCCCGCACCATGCGCATGGCCAAAGCAGTAAAAGATACCGAAGCCGCCCTGCTGAAACAAAAACGCGCGCTCGAAGAAAGCAAGGATGCCGTAGAAAACTTTGGGCAAGAAGAAAGCAAGGCAAAAGAAAACACCCAAGACCTTGGCGACGCGCTTAACGATATCGGCGGCAAATTCGGCATAAGTCTGCCAAAGGAAATGACCAACACCCTTAACGGGATGCTTAAAATCGACACGCAGACGCTTGTGACAATAGGTACATTTGCCGCCTTAGCCGCGGCGGTGGCAGAGGTCGAAAAAGCGCTTATAAGCCTGACTATAGAATCAGCGGCATACGCGGATGAAATACTTACGCAATCCGTGGTGACGGGGCTATCGACCGAAGCGCTGCAAGAATATCAGTATGCCGCCGAGCTTGTGGACGTATCGCTGGATACGCTCACTTCAAGCCAATCAAAAATGATAAGGAGCATGGATGCGGCACGGCGCGGCAGCAAAGAGCAAGCGGAAGCCTTTGACAAGCTGGGTATTGGCGTGCAAAATGCGGACGGCACGCTGCGCGACGCACAAGAGGTTTTCGGCGATGTAATAGACGCGCTTGGCGCTATAAGCAATGAAACGGAACGCGACGCGATAGCAATGACCATTTTCGGGCGTTCCGCACGCGATCTGAATCCATTAATAAAAGCCGGTAGCGACGGCTTGCGCGAACTTACCCAAGAGGCGCACAATGTAGGCTATGTAATGGGCGAGGAAGCATTAGATGCTTTGGGCGCGGTTGATGACCAGCTACAGCGCATGAACCGCTCAGGCGAAGCCCTCAAGAATCAGATTGCCGTCGGCATGGCTCCGGCAGTCGAAAATCTGATGAAAAAAGGGGCTGACCTTTTCGTGCGGCTGCAAGAAGCCGCCGAGGGCTCAGGCATTTTGGAAGTTTTTGGTGCGCTGCTTGACGTGGTATCCGCGCTTGAACCGCTTTTTGATGTCCTTCTCGGCACGGCGGAGGATGGCGTGCCTGTGCTGCAAACCCTTGCGCTTGCGCTGGGCGTGCTGGCCGACGCGCTGACCATAGTAGCTAACACCATCGCCATAGTCATAGAACTGTTTAAGCAGTTGTTTAACCTTATCAGCGGTAAGGGCTTTGACGACAGCAACCTCACACGCTACGGGGAAAATATAGCCAAGGTTTTTAGCGACGAGGGGGCGAGCGCCCGCGCGTGGAGCGGCGGCTTTGGGAGAAACATAGGCCGCAACGCGGACGGCACGGACTACTGGCCCGGCGGGCTGACTTGGGTAGGCGAACGCGGGCCGGAACTGGTATCCTTGCCGCAGGGGAGCAGGGTATACAGCGCGGAGGACAGCCGCAACATGGGCGGCACGAATAACTACTATTTGACCGTGCAATCGCGCGACATGGAAACCGTGGCGGCAATGACGGCAACCTTTAAGCGCGCAAGGCAGGCAGAAAGGGCAAAGTAATGGCAAAAACGACCATAAAAACATATTTTACAGGCGGCATAGGTTTAGACAACATAATCAGGGTAGACGGCTCTGCCGAGCAATGCCAAAAGTATGCAAGGGGGATAACAAGGCTTGATTATAGCGGGCTGACTGTCCCCGCAGGAAAGAAGGCAATATCCCACGCCGTAAAGCTGCACGTTGGTGCAGCTTACGAACAATACGGAATAAAGCGCAGCAAGAGCACGACCCCACCAGACGGCTATACAGTACAAGATACAACAAGCGATCCTGAAACCGTGTATATCAACCCGACACCTGCGATTCCGGTACGCGGGTTTGCGGCCATGCAGTATACTGCGGGATACGCAAACATCGTAAAAAGCTATGATGATTTACCGGACACGGTGGCAAGTGGAAATTGGATAACACTCGACCTGCCGCAAGGATATGACATACCGAGCGATGGCAGTATATATCTTGCGCAGATGTCGGCATATACCCCGATATCTAACCCGATAGATAATAGGATACCGGCAAAAATAGCATATAAGTATACAGCCGATAGCCTATATTATTATGACTTCTATTCACATTTTTGGACGAATTATACCGATCAGGAGCTATCAAACCGCAGCTACATAGAAACGGTAATTGCCGACTGCCCGCAAACCCCGACCGTAAAAAGCCCGATACTGGGAGAGACGGTCGCGCCAAGCGGCGGCGTGGTGCGCTTCAGCTGGGCGCATAACCCCAGCCCGCAGAGCAATCTGCCGCAAAAGGGCTACAATCTGCAAATATCGGGTGACGGCCTGACGTGGGAGACAATCACCGCGACAAGCACCAACCAATATGCCGATGTGCCGATTGCCAAAATCCCCAGCGGTAATTTTTACTGGCGCGTACAGACCATAGACACAGATGACGCGCCCAGCGATTACAGCGACCAGGCATATGCATACTACGGTACAGCACCGACGGCTCCGAGTATAGTGACAAGCGTTTTCACGGCGGCAAAACCGCGCTTGATATGGACGACCACCTTTGCCCAGAGTGCATACAAGGTGCAAATCCTAAAGGGCGCGACCTACATAGTGGACATCACAGCGGAGAGCAGCGACCAATTTTATGATATTCCTGTTGCGCTTGAAAACGGTCAACAGTACACCGTGCGCGTATCCGCGCGGGATGAAGCGGCGCACTACAGCGCATGGGCAGAGGATGCCATAACGGCAAATTACATAATTCCGACCACGCCATCCTTCTTTCTTTCAAAAAAAAAAGATGGCATTGAACTGATAATAAGCCACAACCAAACAGGAATACTGCGATATGATATATACCGCTTTAGCCCCGGCGAAACGGATTTTATCCGCATCGGCAGCACCACGACAAAAAAGTATAAAGACTGGTCTGTAATGGATGGCGAAGTGCGATATAAGGTTATAGCCGTAAGTGACAGCGGTGAAAGCAAGGGCGCACAGCAGCGCACGACATTTGAACTGACGACAGGGTGGCTTACGCCCGTGGACGACCCCACGCACCCATTTGAGGTGCGCTACAACGTGCAGGACAGGTATCATACCGATTATGACGTTAGTATGATGGAATACGCAGGCCGCGAAAAGCCCGTGGCGGAGTTTGGGCAGATAGCGCAAAGGAGCATAAGCGTATCCTTTGCCACAAATGACAAGGACGCATACAAGGCGCTTGAACGGGTGATACGGCAGCGCAAAACGATATTGTATCGAAATGCACGCATGAAAATGTACGGCGTGTGCATAAGCCCCTCCGACCAGCCCGCAGACTACTACGGCATGATATATAATCTGTCGTTTATCATAAACGAAGTCGAATATAGCGAGGTAGTATGATGCAGTTTGCACGGGGAGGATATACGGATGCAGAGATACAGGCGGCGCTTGTAGCACCCACGCGGCAAATCCGCGTGCGCTACGAACTGCTGGGGCGCGACTTGCAGTACAAGCGCGACATAACGACCGTATCCAGTGGAACTATAACTTTTGACAGCGCCGCAGCGATTATGCGCACGGCGCTGTTTGAAATGCGAGATGAAGAGATAGACTATCTCAGCGCGCGTGTCCGCCCCGTCTTTGGGCTGCGCATGGGTGATACATGGGCGGAATGGCCGCTGGGGGTATTTGTGTTGTCGTCGCCGGAACGCGTGGCGAAAGCAAAGACGGTATCGCGCACAGTAGAGGCATACGACCTTAACCAACTGCTAAAGACGGACGGCATATCCACGCGGCTATACTATCCGGCAGGGACGCGCTACACAGACATAGTGCTTAATGTGCTGTACGGCGCGGGCATAACCCGCGCGAACATCGAAGGCGCGGAGGACACTATTGCCGAGGCGGTTGAATACGCGCCCGGAGCATATAGGCTGGACATAATCAACGAGCTTTTGGCGGCAATTAATTACACACCCATACACCCCGACGCAAACGGAATTTTTATTGCACGCAAGCAAAGAGACGTTGAACTGAGCGATATCGCATACAAGTACAGCACTAAGCAGGACAGCGTGATAATGGGCGAGGCCAAAGAGGTTGTAGACTACTTTGACACGCCAAACAGATTTATCGCCTATGTATCGTCCCCCGAAGTCGCGCCCATGCGGGCGGTGTATGAAAACGACGACCCACAGTCACCCCTAAGCACCAAAAACAGGCAAGTAGTGACGGAAGTAATCGAACTGCGCGACATAAGCACACAGGCAGAGCTTGATGCGTATGTGCGCCGCCGAGCAATCGAAGCCGAGGCGGATTTGCACGGCATAGACTTTGCCGCGGGCCTTATGCCGATGCATGGCTATAAGGACGTGTATCAATTTGAGCATGACGTACTGGGCATAAACGAGATTTACCAAGAAACCGCGTGGAGTATGGAACTGCGTGCGGGCGGCAAGATGCGACACAAAGCAAGGAGGATTACGGAGTGAATTTTGCAACCATAAAAGCCGTGCATGATGATGGTGTAACGCTGTCATTTGACGACGGCAGCGAATCCCAAAAGCATTACAAGGTCAACAGCGGCGTTGTTTTTAACGCGGGCGACCGCGTGCGAATTTTGGAGGATAACGGCACATATGTCGTTGAATATGTGGTAGGCCGACCAATAAAGGCAATCAACGCAGGGACGGCAAGCACCGCAGGCAGCGCGAATAAGCTTAGTACTGCCCGACAAATCCGACTGACTGGCGATGTAGATGGTACGGCGAACTTTGACGGCAGCGCGAATATCAGCATAAGTATAACGTCGCTGCGGACAGCCAAGCTGAAAAACGCTTTTGCCCCCAACGACAAGACAAAAGATATACAGCTATGGGCGCAATACAACAACGCCCTGTGGTATCGGGTCGGCACGGGCACGCGTACCAAGCTGACCAACGAATAAGGAGGACACATGATCTACAATATCACCCTAACTACCAACCACCAGACCCTTACCGCCGAATATCTCCCCCTTGCGGCTGAATCCGTGCAGTACCTTACCGCAAAGGTGGTATGTGAAACCGAGGACTGGACAGGGCGCGAGATTAAGGCAATGTTTGGGCAGGGCTGCACGGTGCATGAAGTGTCCGTGACAGACGGGGAGATAACCGCTAAGCAGCAGCTTAACCTTACAGCGGGCGACTGGCGCGTATGGCTTGTGGGCAACTCCGCGCGGGACGGCGAAGTAATCCCACGCATTACCACAAACATTGCGCATATCAGCGTAGCCCCGACAGGCGGCACGGAGGGTAATCCCTTCCCCATAATCCCACCCACGGTGGCGGAGCAACTGCGGGCAGACATGGGCGACCTTGCCGATCTGACCACGGAGGATAAAAGCAGCCTTGTGGCGGCGATAAATGAAGCGGCTGAAAGCGGCGGCAGCAAAGATGCCGTGACTTACACCCCGCAAACCCTGACGGAAGAACAGAAGTCACAGGCCAGAACGAATATAGGGGCTGAAAAAGCGGGAACGGGGTACACTAAGCCCGCATCCGGCATACCCAAAACCGACCTTGCGTACGATGTGCAGACAAGCCTTGCCGAGGCCGATACGGCTATATCCCTCGGCCTGACCGCCGCCACCCCCGGCCAGATAATCAAGGTAAAGACCGTGCAGGACGGCAAGCCAACAGAGTGGGAAGCGGTGGATATGCCGAGCGGGGACAAATGGGAAAAAATAAAAGAAATCACCATAGCCGAAGGTGCCGAAGAATCTAATGCCTTGACTATAAACGCCGATGAGAATGGGAACACATTTAGGCTTAAAAAGGCGCGATTATGCGCCAAATTCCCCGCATATACGGGTACAAGCAACATACCGAACTTCTCTTTTGCTATGCTCAATGGGAAAACGACGGGGCGAGTACACACGCTAATCTATACCGGCTTATGGCCTAAAATATCAACAAATTCCATAACCGGCACCGTATACTATGTCGATGTGTCTGGTGCACAACAAATCGAGTATGCGCAGCGCAGCGGCAACGCCGGCTGGTCTGACGACACAACTTACGACTATAGGACATATGGGAGCAATCATGACCAACTTGGAACTATATATGGTGATACGTTATGGGCGAAGCCAATCACATCTATAGGCGGGACTGGCATGCTAATATATCCTGGGTGCCATTTTGTATTATATGGGGTGAGAGAGTGAAAATTTGTGAAAACGGCATAATCCGTGACATGACCGCGGAAGAAATAGCAGAGCTTGAACAGCTTGCGGCAGAGCAGCCCGCGCCTGAGCCCACGGCAGAAGAAAGGATTGTAGTGCTTGAAGAAGCGTTGAATATGCTCTTGTCGGGGGTGACTGAATGACGGACGAGCTGCGCAATAAAATCCTTGCGTACAACCGCAGGATAAAGGCCGACCGCGCGGAGCGGGACGAGCTGCAAGCCAAGCTTGACCGTATCGGCGAGGCAGTAGATGGCATGACGGGGCTGCCGAGCGTATCAAAGCTTGCGGCCTTTTTAGAGACCATCAAAGAGATTATAAAGCCAAAGGAGGGCTAAAATAATGAAAAGATACTTTGCAATGCTGCTTGCTGTTGTGCTGCTGTGCATCTGCACGGGCGCAGTAGCAATGGGCTGGGGACGCACGGACAACCCGCCCCCGACTTACACCGTGACCGTCACTAAGCTGGACAAGGTGGCGACCACCAGCGGCGCGGCCTATACCCCTGCGCCGGGTAAGGCTGCTACGGTCGGCACGGTGGTGTACTTTACGGCGAAATTTGCAGATGCCGAAGGCAATCCCGTGCAGGGCACTATCAATCTTACGGATATGGACGTGCTGTATCTTGATGGCGATGTAGTCGCCGCGATAGTCACAGGCGCATACCCCGCCGTGCGGGCGGTATACAAGTATACCACTCCATTGGCGGAGCTGACCTATGACGGCAAGCCCGTGACCATAAGCGGGGATACCGTGGCCATAGGCAGCTTGACCTTCACCCGTCGCAATGGCGTGGCGGTAGATGTGTCCATAGCGGGCGGCCTTGCCGACCTGACCCGCGAGTTGAACGCGCTGAATATGACGCTGGACGATATCTACGCGGGCAAGATATATATGGACGATGCTGTGCTTGTGGCGAATCTCGGGCAGCACATCAAAGCCGAGGCTACGGCGGTATGGGGCGCTGACGGTGTGGTAGTGCGCACGCCCGACTTGCCGCAGACAGGATCCGCGCCCGTGTATATAGGCTATATAATGGTTCTTGCCGCGCTGGTCTTGGGAGTAAGAATATGGGCAAAAAGATAGACGATTTTGTCGCATACCTGAATAGCCATCTGGGTGATGCTTACGTCTGGGGCGCACAGGGCGAAAGGGTAGACAACCGCGCCGACCTTGAAAAATGGGTGCGGCGCAAAGAAACTTCACGCCGCGAGGCCGAACGCACCCTTGCATACATCAAAAAAGCCACCAAAACGCCGCTGTATGCCTTTGATTGCAGCGGCCTTATCATTCATTGGCTGCGTGACATAAAAGGGCTGATTGACGGTGATACAAGTGCCGCAGGGCTGTACAGACAATGTACCCAAAAGGGCAAGCTTGCCGCGTGGCAGATGCAGCCCGGCGACCTTGTATTTAGGTACAGCTTCGCCAAGGGCAAGATGGGGCATGTGGGCGTATATGTCGGCAACGGCATGGTGATAGAGGCACAAGGCCGTGACGCTGGCGTAGTGATGCGCCATCTGTCTTGCGGCGGCTGGACACATCAGGGCAGACACCCCGCGCTGGCCGAGGATACCGCCCCAACCGTCTTTAAGCTGACCTCGCCCATGATGCGCGGCGAAAACGTCAAGGCTATGCAGGCCGCATTGAACGCCTGTGGCTACGATTGCGGCAAGGCCGATGGAATATGCGGCAAGGCCACAATGACGGCCGTAAAGGCTTTTGCCAAGGCCCACGCGGAGGTGTAGCCCATGGAGTGGTGGGGATGGTGTGCATCAATACTGGGGGCTATCGTGCTTATCGCGCAAGGCATAAAGGCGATAAGGGAAATCATAGCCCCCGCATTATCTATGCGGGAGAAGCTTGACAAGGTGCTTGAGCATGATTCAAACGATTTGAAGCGATTTGAAGAAATTAACATAAAATTTGAGCAGCAGGAAGCCACAAATCAGGCCATCATAACCGGATTTGTGGCACTGATAAATCACGAGATTGACGGAAACGGAATTGACGGGCTGAAAAACGCCCGTGCAGAACTTTTACAGCACATAATTGAAAGGAGATAAACATGACGAACGAATTTTTTACTTGGGCGGTGCTTTTGACTTACGCGGGGGCGACCCTCGCTACCAGCCTTATCACACAGCTTATAAAGGGTGTGGGCTTCATCGACAAAATACCCACGCGCCTGACCAGCTATGTAATCGCGCTTGTGGTGCTTATTGCCGCCACCTTTTTCACCGGCGGCCTGACCCTTGAGGCGGGTGCGCTATGCGTGATAAATGCCGTGGTTGTGTCCCTTGCCGCGAATGGCGCGTATGATGCCATAGCCCGCGACAGGAAGTAAGATTGCCGCCGCCCCTCTGCGACAAAAATTGCCGGAGGTGAAAGGCCGATGAGAAGCCGGCCTGTGTGGTGGACAAAAATATTTTGCAGACCCTCTCCCGCGCGGAGTGGGAATGGATTATCTATCAGCGGATTTTCTGCGAGCGCGACCGCTGGCTTGTGGCGCGGCATCTGCTGGACGGTGTGCCGTATGACAGGCTTACAGCGGAGTATCAGGCGCGGTACACCGATGCGCCGCTGGAGTATGACCAAATTCGCCGCCGATACAAGGCGGCGGAAAGAACCCTTATAAAATATGCCCCCTGATGGGGGCTTTTTTATTTTTTGGGGGCTTGACATATGCCCGATGCTGTGGTATTTTAATAGTGCCATCCGGCAACGGGTGTGGATTGAAACATCTACTATTAGGTTTTCAAACCGAAGAAAAAGATGCGCCGCCGTGCATCTTTTTACTTTCCCCTGTTATTCCACCCAGCCCCAAAGATTTATCCAGCTTTTGGGACAAAATATCCGGTACATATAGGGCGGGCTTGTCCAGTTGAGCCAGTCGAATATCCAGGCATCGCCCCATTCGTCATCGTCCGCCAGTGCATCCAGCTCCGGTATCCGCTCATCTGATACGCAGTACACCCCGTAGCCCTCGTCCGTGATGTAGTGGCGTAAAAATTCCATGTGGTACTTTTCGGCTAAGGCCATCAGCGCGGCCTTGGTTCTCGGCATCCTTGCTTCCATTTTTTCTCTCCTTTGGGGCGGCATTGCCGCCCCTTGCCCTCTGCATCTTAGCGGTTCAGCGTTTCGGCGGCGTGCTTGGCTACTGCCGCGTCATAGGCGGATTCGTAGTCCTCGTAGCTGTCAATGTCTATATCCAGCTCAAAGCACAGCGCCTCGACAAGATTCGGTTCCCACTCGGCATCGTCGTCTATGGCCGCTATAAGCTCATCTGCCGTAGCCGCGCGGACTTCGCTGCGGGGGAAGTCTTTTTCCGCTACCCGCCACATGGGGATAAAATCTTCGCCATATTGCTCATAAGTCTCGGTGCCTTCAATCGCTTTGTAAACCTTCATTTTTAACTCCCTCTGGGGCTTTTGCCCCTTGCTTTATCTTATGGCTATATTATACAGCAGATTTTATACTTTGTCAAGCGTTTTGCCTGACAAAGTTAAAAATATTTTTGCCCTACATATATATGCCGAAAACCTCTGCCAATGTGGCCTTGTGCTTTTCGGGGATTTTCCGCTTCCCGCTTGTCCAGTCGGATACGGACTGGCGGGTCATGCCGCAAGCAGCGCCGACTTTTTCCATCGTCAGCCCCTTTTCGCGCATTTTCGCCGTAAGGTATTCGGGGTCGCTAAGGATGGGCGCGACCTTACCGCGATAAAAAGCCAAGTCCCACATGCATTGCTGCTCCGCGCTTATGATTTTATCGCCGTCGTCAAAGTCCTCAGGCGTAAGCGGCTGTAATGCGTCGCTTATGGCGCGTTCAAGGGGGTGCGTCATTTTGCGGTTGGCCAGCAGCCACCGTATTGACATTGCAAAGCCGTATGCCGGGCGGCGTTGCGCCGAATCAAACATAAACTGGCTGCTGAATTTGTCGGGGCTGACTTGCCACGCCAGCCCGTAGATATACCCAAGTGTCTTTACTGCTTCGTCTCGCATTTTTTCTCTCCTTTTTTATTTTAATAACATGGGCAGCAGCGCGTCGCGATTTGCCATTATGTACTCCCAGCACTGCCGTATCATAGCGGGCTGTATGGCTTCCCTGCTGCCGAATACCTCTATTTGCCGCCCGCTGAGTAGCTCTATGCCGACAAGGCATCTCTTGGCGCGGCGTTCCTCCGGCGGCGTTGTGCCGTAGTCTCGCGCATATATGCCGTAGGCATCCACAAATTCAATCGGGGTTATGTTGGCCAAGCCGGACTCTATGTTATTGATTTCGTATTCGGCGGGTTCCTTGGCTTCTTCGTTTGCGGTTTCTTCCGTTTTCTCAGTTTCGGGTTCTTCGGTTTCGGTGCGGGGGACGTAGACCACGATGGTCTTTGTTTCTTTGTTGTAGCTGCCGCGCTCGGTCTTGCATTCGCCATAGTTTTCTTTGTATTCGCGGTAGGACATTTCTACGGCTTCGCAACCTTCGGCGTTCTCGGCGTTTATGCGGGCTTCGTAGCAATCGGGGCAGTCGCCGTAAGTCTCGTACCACTTGATTTTGCGTTCGCGTTGTTCGTTTGTACCAAAAAGCTCTATCGTAGCAGTGTGGCCGCAGGAAAATGTTACATCGTACTTCATAATTTTTAACTCCCTTCGGGCTTTTTTGCCCTTGCTTTATCTTATGGCTATATTATACAGCAGATTTTATACTTTGTCAAGCGTTTTGCCTTACAAAATTAAAAATATTTTTGCCCGCTAAATGCCCTATAAATTCCCTCCCCGCGCCCTGAGCGCGGGGCTTAATTTTTGCGAAAATAAGGCATAAGGAGGCGAAAAAAATGTGGAATCCTAACCCCTTTTTTGGCGGCTATCAGCAGCCCCAACAGTACCAGCAGCGCACCGAGATTGCCCAAGTCAATGGCGAGGGCGGAGCGAAGGCGTACAGCCTTGCGCCCAATAGCAGCATCCTGCTGCTGGACACCACCGCGCCCATAGTCTGGCACAAGTGTACCGACAGCGCGGGGTATCCTACATTAACCCCGTACACCATCACGCCGTATCAGCCTGCGCCGCCTGTGGACATTAACGACCTCGCGGCACGAATATCAAAATTGGAGGATAAATTAAATGAATCCCATATTGCAAGCAATGAAAGCTGGAAGCCAGCAGACCCCGCAAATATCCCCGCAGCTAATCGCACAGGCCAAAAGCATGATGGGGATGCCCGCGCAAATGCAGCAGGTAATGCGGATGCTCGGCGGGCGTGACCCCCAGCAGATGTTTTACAGCCTGTGCCAGCAAAAAGGCATAGACCCTGAAAGCATCTTGTCCCAGATACGATAAATCACGCGCGATTTATATAAAAAAAATAAAATTTTGAAGGAGAAAAGACAATGGATAATGTACCCTCTGTGGCGGATATAGCCGCCGTGACAGACAAAAATGACGGCTTTGGCGGCAGCATGGGCGGAGGATTCTGGATATTCGCCCTTATCGTCCTTTTGGCTATGATGGGCGGAGGCTTTGGCGGCTGGGGCAATCGCGGCAACGGTGACTACGGTCAGTATGCGACCGCAGCCACGCAGCAGGAAATCCTTTTTGGCCAGCATTTTGGCCAGCTTAACGACCGCCTGACCAACATCGGTAACGGCATATGTAGCTTGGGCTACGACATGCAGGGCAATATCGGCCAGCTGGGCAAAGAAATGGCCATCGCGCAGAATGCCACGAATATGACCGTTATGCAGTCCGCAAACAGCATACAGTCCCAGATGGTGGAGTACTGCTGCGCCGTGCAGCGCGGCATGGATGCCATCAACGCCAATATCGACGCAAAATTCGCGGCTCTTGAAAAGGCACAGCTTGAGCAGCGCATAGCCCAGCTTGAGCAGGCCAATAACCAGCTCTTTGTGCGCGAGCAGCTGACGGGCGTGGTACGCTACCCCAACGGCTACACTTACAACGCCGGAAATAGCCCGTTTTGCGGCTCCGGCTGCGGCTGCGGCAATAGCTGCTGCTAAGACATGACACACCATCCGGCATTGCCGTGACTATCGGGGCGGCTTGACCGCCCCTTGATTATGAAAGGAGAAAATTATGGCTTGTAAGAATATATGCCAGCTTTGCCCCCACCTGATTATATCCCAGTCCGTGACATTTGTGGCGGGTACTGGGCTTATCATCAATCTGCCCGCAGGAGTATACGCCAACGGCGAGAAGTATTGCATCGTCGTGGCGCAGAGCATACCGGATACCACCACCATATCCGCGCCCGTATATATCACCATCGGCACAGGCACGGCGCAGTATCCCCTGATAAATCGCTGCTGCGCACAGGTGACCGCGTGCAGCATGCGCAAGCGCACCAAGTACAGCACCGTAGTATCCACCACCCCTACGGGCGGGACGTTTAAGCTGCTCGGCAACCCACCTTGCGCACCGAATAACGACTTGACGGGTCTGACTGGCGGAGCCGTCGCCACCGTGGCGGAGGCGACAAAGAAATGAAGCTAATTAACGATTTGTCCGACCAGATTTGCGAAGAAATCGCGGACGCTGAAAAGTATGCTAAGTGGGCGCTTACGGTCAAGGACGATATGCCAACCGTAGCGCAGACCCTGTACACCATATCGGGGCAGGAGCTGACCCACGCATCCATGCTGCACGACCTTGTAGTCCGTGCCATATCAGACTACAAGGCCAAGCATGGCGACCCGCCCGCCGATATGCTGACGCTGTACAAATATTTGCACGGCAAGCAGATAGACAAAACGGAACGTATAAAAAGGTATCAAGAGATGTATAAGGCGTAACCTATTTACACCAACCCCTGGCAACTTTACGGCAACTTTTTATTGCGCGCCCGCGCTGACGACTTTTTTGCAAAAACGCCTAAATATCTATGCTTCTCGGAGCAATGGCGTACTTTGGTGGACAAAAAATCCAAGTAGCTGCCGGATACCACAAAGGCAAACAGCACGCAAAAGCGTGCTGTTTGTTTTTGTGCTATTTGACATTTATTTCTCTTCCCAGGCCACGAGTCTCCAAGTTGGCTGGCGACATTGCGGAGTTGAGCGCGTCCTGTGGACGATGCAGCGAAGCGGCCCAGTATCCGGCAGCTACCTATCTTCCAATTTCATCATATGAAAAACTTTTTCACAATCTCATCCAACTGCGCTGATATTTCAGAGAAGTCGCAATTCAGGTCAAGTGTTTTTGCGCATATTAAATTGCCGCTCATGTTGAATGCTTCATCGATGGAAGGCTGCTCGTCCGTTTTTGCATATAGCAGCAGGCCGGATACGTCACCGCCCCGCGCAGCGTGATTTTTTACATATGCAAACATCTGATAAAGATGGCCTGAGCGCAGCGTGCTTGCGCTGTATGGCGAGGGCGACATGATTTGATTATAGAACTTTGCGTCTATTATAAGCGTTCTCGCGCCGCGGGACAGCATGATGTCGGATTGCATCTGCGGCAGAAGATGAGCGTTAGGGGCATCCAACGCCCATTCGATTTGCGATGAGGCGACCTTTAACTCAGGATGCTCCTTGCGATAGTATTCCAAAATGAACTTTTCGTATAGCCTTGCCATCTGCGGTTCATCAAACTCCGCAAGTTTAAGCGAACCTGACTGCGCGGAGTGCAGCAGACCTTTTACAACCAAGTAGCATATTGAAATAAGCATTTGATATTCTTCATCCTTGCGATAATACTGCAAATGCCAATTTGAATATCAGTAAATTATGACCTCTCAACAGAGGTTACAGTGTTTTAATAAAATCCTCCAAAAGCCTTGAAAACAAAGAATTTATCGCAATGTGTTCGCCTTATCTCTTTATACGGTTACACACAAGTTTACTCTTTCCCTCCTTGCTCATAAGGGCAAATGCAAGGGCAAGAAAATCTCATAACAAAATATAACAGAGTGTGGCAATCGGAGAGCTGTGATGTATGTGCGAATATATTATAACGGAGGATTTTTCAATGGACAAGTACATTTACGATGATAAAAATGGTCTGTGGTATGAACTGCAAGGAGATTATTATATCCCATGTCTTATCTTACCAGCCGAAAAAGAACAGCCTATTGGTTTGTGGGGACAGCGGCACTTGCGGTATCTGAAAGAATACCGCCGAGCCACCTACATAACCTTGTTCACAAGCGGCAGGCTGAACAATTACCTTGCTGACATCGACAGGCAGGCGCAGGAGCGCATGGAAAGGCTCACAGAGCAGATGAAACGGGCGCAGGGTATTACGGAGCAGTTAAAGACGGAAAACGCTTTGGAATGGACACAGAGAATGAATAACATACGGGCGTGTGCAAAGGAGATTGTGGAAAAAGAAATCATCTTTGCATAAGAAGACAGCGGTAGGACTTAGTTTTCCTACCGCTGTATCACTTAAATCAAAAAATATATTGACATTTTTCTATGTGTTGCATATAATAACACATAGACATTTATCTATGGGAGGTGATTGAGAGAGATGGATGAAAAAAGAATTGCGGCAATTTTCAAAGCGTTTTGTGATGAAAACCGCATTAGGATTATAAAACTGCTGCGTTCAGGTGAAAAATGCGCCTGTAAGCTACTGGAAGAAATCAATGTCACGCAGCCCACACTTTCCCACCATATGAAAATTCTTTGTGACGCTGAAATAGTTGTCGGGCGCAAAGAGGGAAAATGGACACACTATTCTATTTCAGAAAAAGGTGCGGAGCAGGCAAAAGAATGTTTGCGGCAGTTGACAACACTTGATGTTGAAAGCGAAAACAAGTCGTGCTGTGAAAAGTGAGGAAGTTTATTGATTGCTTTTCCGCACGGCTTATATTCGGGACAATAAATCGACATATTTCAATATAACTATATGAAAGGGGCTTTTTATGGAGACACTAAAAACAATTTGGGACTTTTTTCAAAATGAAGTCCTCGGTATGAACTGGCTGAATCGCCTCATTGAAACATTTTTGAACGCTTGCGGTTTAGATACCACGGGCAAAATAGGAGGAAGTATTCAGTTTTTCATCTATGATACTGTAAAAATTATGGTACTGCTCGGCGTTTTAATTTTGATTATCTCGTATATTCAAAGTTATTTCCCGCCCGAAAGAACCAAAAAGATACTCGGCAGATTTCACGGAATATGGGCGAATATCATCGCCGCCCTGCTCGGTACGGTAACACCGTTCTGCTCGTGTTCCTCTATTCCGCTGTTTATCGGATTTACAAGCGCAGGCTTGCCACTTGGCGTTACATTTTCCTTTTTGATTTCTTCACCGATGGTTGATCTCGGCAGCCTTGTCTTGCTTATGAGCATTTTCGGTTGGAAAGTTGCGGTTTTATATGTAATATTCGGTTTGGTAATCGCTGTGGCTGGCGGAACGCTAATTGAAAAACTGCACCTTGATAATCAAGTCGAGGAATATATCCGAAACGGTCACTCGATTGATGTTCCGCAGGAGGAACTGCATTTCAAAGACCGTATGAAATTTGCGTGGGAACAGGTTGTTGAAACCGCTAAAAAGGTTGCGCCTTATGTTCTGATCGGCGTGGGCATTGGTGCTTTCATTCACAACTGGATTCCTGAAGAATTTATTGTCAAAGCACTTGGCGAAAATAATCCGTTTGGTGTAATTCTTGCTACGATAGTCGGTATTCCGATGTATGCGGATATTTTCGGTACAATCCCGATTGCAGAAGCCCTGCTTGCAAAAGGAGCTTTGCTCGGCGTTGTTCTTTCCTTTATGATGGGCGTTACAACGCTCTCGCTCCCTTCAATGATTATGCTTCGCAAGGCAGTTAAGCCGAAACTGCTTGGTATTTTCATTGGAATATGTGCTGCTGGTATTATTATTGTAGGCTATCTTTTCAACGCAATACAATATTTAATTGTTTAATTTTAGGAGGTTATTATTATGGCATTATTTAACTTTGGAAAGAAAAAGGAAGAAGAAAAGAAAACACCTGCTTGCGCTTGTAGCTGCGGTTGTGCTGCCAGCGAAGCAGAAAGCATTACAAACGATTGCTGTCCTGATTTGAAAGAGGGAGAAATCTGCTGTATCAAAGTGTTAGGGGCAGGTTGTAAATCCTGTCACGAACAATTTGAATACACAAAGCAGGCGGTAAAGGATATGGGACTTTCCGTAGAGGTCGAATACATTACCGATATGCAGAAAGTAATGGAATACGGTGTTATGAGTATGCCTGCCCTTGTTGTCAACGAAAAGGTTGTTGCTATGGGTAAGGTTTTGAAAGCTGCTGATGTGGTTGCTCTGCTGCACAAGCTGGGTTTTTAACGATGGATAAGAAAAAGGTAGCCTTTATTTGTGTGCATAACTCCTGCCGCAGTCAGATTGCAGAAGCACTTGGAAAACATTTGGCGGGAGATAAGTTTGATTTCTATTCTGCCGGAACAGAAACAAAATCACAAATCAATCAGGACGCTGTGCGGCTTATGAAACAGCTTTATGGGATAGATATGGAGCAAAGCCAATATAGCAAGACGATTGATAAAATCCCTACGCCCGATATTGCGATTTCAATGGGGTGTGATGTCGGTTGTCCCTATATCGGTAGAGCGTTTGATGATAATTGGGGACTTCCCGATCCGACGGGCAAAAGTGATGAATGTTTTATACAGGTCATTGAGAGAATATCTCAAAAAATAAAAGACTTGAAATTAAAAAAGTAACATGAAAGCCACAGAATGGATATATTGCCCTATCTGCGGCAATAAAACTCGCACAATGATACGGGAAGATACAGAATTAAGAAACTTCCCTCTCTACTGTCCGAAGTGCAAAAAGGAAACAATCATCAATGCTCAGGATATGAAAGTCACGCTTGCAGAACACAAATAAGATTTTTATGTATGCCGCCGCATGGGTAATACCATAGCGGCGGTTTTTTGTGCCTATCGGCTGTCTCTGTCAAAGGATTTCTTTCTCTGTCTCGGCTGGTTTCTCTGCTTGCCCTCCGCCTGAAGCTGGCGCAGGCGTTTCAGTACGCTCTCCCGTTCGGGCGGCTTTGCTTGCTCTTTTTTGGCGGGTTTTCGTTTTTCCCTGACCTGCCGCTCCCATGCGGCAAGGTCACGATTGTACTGCTCCACAACAGCCTCCGCTTTGCGGTAGGTTGCCATGAACGCCTGCACATCGGGATAACCGTCCTCTTTCAGAACATCGGGCAGTTTGTCCAGCTTTTCAGCGATTTCCTTTTCTGTCCGCTGTATCTGCTCTGTGAGTGCCTTGCGCTCCTTACCCTTGAAAATCCCTTTTGTATCGGCAAGCTGTTCTTTCAACTTCGGAAGTACCGTGTCCTGCAAATGCCGGATTTCTTTTGCCTTATCTTGTGCCTTTATCATCAGCTTTTGCATGGTGCGGAACTCTGCCATATCTATCTCAAGGACAGGCTTCGGCGGCATAGCGTGTTCACGGATTAGGTTTTGCAGGAAGTCTTTTGCCTTGTTTATGATACTGCGGAACAGACCCGGAAGCCAGCCCTTGCTTTTGATAGACTGGCTCGTTTTTTCGTGTATCTCTGTCCGCTTGACTTCTAAAATCTTTGCTTCGGAGACACCCGATAATAACGCCATATCCGCTGTCCTGTTCCATTCCTGCCTTGCGGCATTGTCGGCTTTGATTTCGTCCTCTTTGGGATTGTTCTTGCCGATTTTCTTGGTCGGCAGATAGACGCTGTTTTTATCAAATACCTTTAAGTGCTGCTCAGGATCAGAGATATGGCGGTTAATAAGTTCCGTATACACTTCCTTTATCTCTCGGAGAAAATGCTCTCCCTTAAAGCGTGTATCTTTGGTAGTAAACAGATGGCTTTCGTATACCTCACCTTTTTTGATGACAGTACAGCCTTTCCGTATCTGCCCGTCCTCCCCCGTGATTTCTTTTTTGGTGCGGACACGCTTTCCAGTCTCATCAAAGAACACGCTGCGGGAAGCAACTTTCACATCAGGTTCGGGGAGCAGTTTCCTCTCGCTGAAAATCAGATGGATATGATAATTTGTCTTGCGCTTGTTATGGTGGAGGGCGGACACGCACTCCACACCGTACCGCCTGCGGAACTCCTCTGTAAAGTCCGTGAGTACCTGCTGCGGCTCGTATTGCGTATAGACTTCGGGCAAGGCGATAATCAGTTCCCTTGCTTCAATGCATTTGCCCTCTGTGCCGCTGCGCTGAAACTCCTGCTGGCTTTCCCTTGCAAGGTTACTCCAAAATTGACTATCAGCGGTGCGGTAGGTGGCATAGAGATTTTCCTGCCTTGCATGGCTTGTAATATACGATATTCGCCCTTTGACATTGGGCAGCTTTGACATCTGGATAAAACTGTGTCTCGGCATACATCATCTCCGTTTTCTGTTGTCAAGGTGCGTCCTTTTTGCAACCGTTTACGGTTGCGGCTGTCGCTGCGGCAGCGGTGACAGCCCCGTATCATACGCCGCAGGCGTTTGATACGGAAGCCCCCTGCAAGGGCGAAATACCCGGAGTACAAACCGGAGGTTTGTGCGAGGGGTGTATTTCGCTCTCAAACGCCGAGGGCTTAGGGTTACTTTCCGAAAAGAGAATGGATGGTCATTCCACTCTGCGGACATCATCGGGCTTCAGAAGATTTCTTCCCTGATTGACCGTCAGAAACCGTTCCAGCGTGTCCCTGCGGATAATGGTCTTGCGCCCCACTTTGAGGACGGGCAGCTTTCCCCATTCCACCAGCTTCCGCATGGTGTTCCTGCCGATACCCGTACATTCTGCGGCTTCCTCTATGGTAAGTCCCATTTTGACTGCGCTCATTCTATCAACCTCCTTTTTAGAATACTCATTTTGCAACTACTGTTTTATCATTATACTTATTCTGTCATCTCTTGTCAACCTGTTTTGCAACCATTCATAGTTTATTTACAACTTTTATTGAGATAAGGGTTGCAAAATAAGTATCAGCGTGTTATACTGATACCAGTCAGGAGGTGAACACCTTGAAAAAAGAAACCACATTCACCGCAAAACAGGTCGGTGGACGGATTAAGGAACGCCGCACAGAGTTAAACATTACCATGCCGGAACTCGGCAGGCGTGTGGGCGTGAACAAATCCACCATTCAGCGGTACGAAGCGGACGGGGTTGATCCGAAGCGCACAATGGTTATCAACGGTCTTGCGGAAGCGTTGCTCACAACTCCCGAATGGCTGACAGGTCTTTCCGATGATAAGGAATATGACACCTATACTCTTTGCCAGCGGGATATTGAGGAACACATCAGGAAATATCTGGACACAGTTTCCTATACAGTAAAGGGCGAGCCGCACCAGCAGCTTCTCACGACATTTCTCGGCAAGATGGTTGACCTGTATACGGTTATGACCTGCTACTTTGCTGACGCTATGGAGGAAGTTGACCGTGTGGCGGAGGACAAAGGGCTGAAAGAGTCTCTTGGGCGGTACGCCATAGAGTCCGGGGCAATCATGGAGCAGGTATACCGCAAGAAGATGGAAGTACCGATTGAGGATATGAAACGGTTTTTAGACGGGATTTTACATATCCACGATGAGGGGCGCACAAGAATGTCGATGGGCGCACTTTTCGGGATAGTGGAGGAAGCCGAAGAAAGGCTTTCCGAAAAAGAAAATTCCGTGGCACCTTGACAAGTAAAGACGCCAGTTGACTTCCACTGGCGGAAGTGACACAATTACTTTACGCACACCATATGTCACAGTCCCGATTGCCACGGATAGAAAGGAGTTTTTTATCTATGGCAAAAGGTTCTGTAAGAAAGAAAGGCAAAAAGTGGTACTACCGCTTCTATATCGAAGATGAAAGCGGCAATCTGGTACAGCGTGAATTCGTGGGAACAGAAAGCAAATCCGAAACGGAAGCCCTGCTCCGCAAGGCGATGGAGGACTACGAGGAAAAGAAATTCGTTGCAAAGTCTGAAAACGCCACGGTGGGAATGCTGCTGGATATGTGGGTGGAGGAAGAACTAAAGCCCGGCAGTCTCAGCAACGGTACGGTAATGGCATATCAGGGTACGGTAAACCGTATCAAGCAGCACCCTATCGGCAGCCGAAAGCTGAAAACCGTCACCGCCGACCATTTGCAGGCGTATATGGATTTTCTCAGCTTCGGCGGGACAAATCCCGACGGTACAACGGCAAAGGCACTTAGCAAAGGGTATCTGCGTTTGTTCTCGGCAGTCCTGCAAGGAGCGTTCCACTTTGCGGTATTCCCCAAACGGCTGATTACCTTCAACCCGATGCAGTATGTGGTATGGCGGGGCAAAAAAGAGGACTATGACCTGTTTTCGGACGAGGACGGCAATACCGATTCCACACCCACGCTCAGCCATGAGCAATATCTGAAGCTGGAGGAATTTCTGAAAAAGAAAGATAACCCCGCTTTACTGCCCATTCAGATTGCCTACTACACGGGGCTTCGCATCGGCGAAGTCTGCGGCTTGACTTGGCAGGATGTCAACCTTGACAAGCAGTACCTTACGGTGCGCCGCAGTATGCGCTACAACGGGGCAAGGCATAAAACCGAGATAGGAGCGACCAAACGGAAGAAAGTCCGTACCGTGGACTTCTGCGACACGCTGGCGGCGATCCTCAAAGCGGCGAAAACCGAACAGCACAAAAACCGCCTCCAGTATGGCGGGCTTTACCACCTCAACTACTACACCGAGGTGAAGGAAAAAGACCGTACTTACTACGAGGTTTACAGCCTGCCGAGGACAGATGAAATCCCAGAGGGGTACAAGGAAATATCCTTTGTCTGCCTCAGACCTGACGGCGCATACGAATCACCGAGTACGGTAGGGATTATGTGCAGGACGGCAAGCAGAAAGGTCGAGGGCTTGGAGGGCTTTCATTTCCACCAACTTCGTCACACATTCACGAGCAATCTGCTCTCAAACGGGGCAGCGCCGAAGGATGTGCAGGAGCTTCTCGGACATGCCGATGTCAGTACCACAATGAATATTTACGCTCACGCTACAAGG
>OBLG01000508.1_pt1 | contig 41439 bp, 46 predicted proteins | sample 1517451 | NCBI WGS metagenome assembly OBLG01 (sample SAMN04571694, study PRJEB22368) | human gut metagenome | biome: human gut; material: stool | host: Homo sapiens | place: Luxembourg | collected 2012-06-29
CGAGTCCTCCTTATAGTCTATTGAAAAATTTCCTGATACCTTTCTCTCAGTTCCTCCGAAGCTGCTTCCACCACTTTCTGACCACCCTTGGCGCTGGCTTTGCCCCAGATCACATAGCAGACCGTTTCCCATGCGTATTGCAGCACTTCCTCCGGGCTGGCTTCTGTTTCCTCGGCGGGTTCCTCGTCCTCGTCATCATTCTCGTCGGAGGAAAAACCGCTTGGAACGATCTCGGACAGGTGGATTTTTGCCTCCAGCAGAGCGTCCAGGCTTTCTGCGTTTGCCATCCACGCGGCATAGTCCTTGGAATACTTCATGTTCTGCATGGACAGCACCCCACGGACAAATACAGGGACGGTATCGGCGGTAAATCCGAACTGTTTCACATACTCCCGGAGGAATTTTTCCTGTAAGTGGGAGTGCTCATCATCACAGAGATCGAGATAATCCCATACCAGCTGCCGCCACTCTTGCCCCAGCATTCCCAGAGCGAACACGGCAAAACTTCCGGGGAGCGCGCACTGCTCATCGCTGAGATTGGTGTACTGCTCATATTGCCGCATAGCAAGCCGGGCGTACCGTTCCATCAGGGGGTGGAGGCCGGGATACTGCACGGCACAGGCAAAGAGTTGGTTTACTCCCTTTTTGGGCAGTCCCGTGATGGGAAGATAACTTTTTTCCGGCCCTTTGAACTCCACCCCATAGCTGCGGGGAAAATCCTCCTGCTCCAGAAGCTCACACAGGTAGTTCAGCACTTCATGGCAGCATTCCTCTGTGTTGTCCCTGGCAGTAATACGGATAACGGCAAAGGCATCGTTGGCCGATGCGGTGAAGTGCTCTGTTTTCCGTTTTTGCAAAGAGATCGGCAACCTGCCGGTCCCATGTTCCCGGAGCTTTTTTACCATATCGGGACGGACTTTCTCCACCAATCCGAAGAGGTAATTGGCGTCCAGATACTGAAAGTCCAAACCATACACTTTATAGCTCACCGCCACATAGCAGGCAAAACGCAGCAGCGGCTCCGGGACCTCCTCTGCACGGATATCTGGTTTCAGGGAATACTCCCGATCCCAGAAGTGGTCATCTTCATTGCCTGTCACGACAAAATACTTCTCCTGCAGCTCCCGTTTCAGCATATCAAGTAAATGGTGGTCAATTTCACCCCACCGGCTCTGGCGGCGCAGGTTTTCGCTGAAGGCGATGGCCTTTTCCGCGTCAAGGGTCTCAGCCCGCTGCGCTTCGGTCCATGTCCGAAGCAGTTGCCACACCTCAAAGGGCGCGCCTTCGCTGCTGACCACGACCGGTGGCCAGAGGGAATCAAGCCGCGTGATTCTCCCGTCAATGGCATCCTGGATGCACTGGTCAAAGAGCGGCTGCAGTTCCTCCTGTACCTCGGGCTTCATCCAGTAACAGCGCCCGTCCGCACTATTTCGTTTTGGTAAACTCATATCAGGCCACCTCTTTCCGAACAATAAAAAATGCCCCGCGACACCCTGTCATTTGGACAGGCTGACGCAGGGCGCGAAAAGGCCGCACAGAACCAAGACCTGTATCCCAAGGCTCTGTGTCTGACGATATTCTGCTGTCTTTCCCGTCCGCTTGGACATGGGTACTCATCCCTATCCATTTGCTTTCACCTACCGCACATTCTCTTTTACCCGCTCCATCTCGTCCACCAGAGCCCTGACCTGGAAGTCTACCATGTCCTCCGCCACCTCTGGGAATAGAAATGGCATGGTGTCTGGAATGGCTTTGTGTACCATCATCATGCTGAGGGCCAGATTGCCAAACAGCCGGGGATCAATACTGTCCACAGGGAGGCCAAAGATAGAAAGCAACTTCCCATAAAAACTGACTTGGTCCTGTCGGAATGCCTGAAAATTCTCTTCGGAAAGGCAGCGGCGCGCCTGCTGCTCCTCCTCAATGGACAAAACAGCAACTCCGCTTTTGGCTCCATAACAGCAGTTTTTCAGAAAGGTTTCCACTCCCGCCCGCCAACTGAGTCCGGGGTCCTCCATTAAGGACCGGGCATACTGCAGCAACCGGGGCTGCTGGTACCGCAAGGCGTAGAGCACCAGTTCTTCCTTGGATGAGAAGAAACTGTAGAAGAAGGTCTTGGAAATCCCCACTTTTCTGCACAGAACATCAATACTGCTGTGAATCAAGCCCCGATCCGCGATACACTGAATCATGGTGGTCATCAGGGCTTCCTTTACCTGCGCCCTCTCCTCATCGGAATACGCCTTTCTTGCCACAAGCCGTCACCGTCCCATATAAAGTATAGAATAAGAAAATAGTCTTTATTTGTATTATAGCGATATTTGATTGAAATGCAAGAGTATTTCAAAGAATGAGTTCCGCAGTGAAACACACCGGTGACATATTTCGGCTCGTGATGCAGAATCCTCTGACATAGGGAGATAACTGCACGTTTAAGTAGATTACCAGTTGAATATAAAAAATATTGAAGATATTTTGAACCGTTATACAGAAGGCATTGCTATATCGCACCAAGCCAAAAAAAGAGTAAACATGAGTAACTCCACAATTGATGACAAATTGCAACTCTTTTAGGCTATTGATTGTCCATAGAGGTCATGGTTGACCTGGGCGGCATAGTGATTCTCCATAGTGACCGGGGCATTGTAGAGGGTGGTCAGCAGATACTGTTTGATGTTCTTGATCTGAGTCGTGTTGTTCTTGAGGCAGTCAAACACAAAGCGTATGTGTCCTGCATCCAACTTTAACAGGCGGGCTTTCACTACCGCTTGCGGGAAATCGTTCCCGGCCACCCGGATCGTATCCCGTTTGGAACAGACTGCCTCTACCAGAATTTCCACCATCTCATCCAGCTGCTCTGCATCCCATGGATGCTCTTGTATGAACTCGTCATAGCAGATATTTTCCCGAATCAGTTCCCGATAGCCGTCCATCTCGGCCTTATTCACAGTGCGATCAATCTGGTGCCATCGCTTCCTTTCCTGTCGCTCCGATCCATCCTGGGGAGGGGCAGAATGGAAGGGAAGAGATTCTTTACTTTGTGGTTCAGTCTTTTCTTTCTCTTTCTTTTTTCTCTCTTTATTTATTTGCGTTGGAAAATCCGCCGGCGTGAGATCCGCTGTCGGCTCATCCGTTGTCGGGTTTTCCGTCAACGGGAAAGCAGACGATGGCCCCTTCGGGAGGTCAGGAGCAGAAACCGGATATTCCCGTATGATATACTCGTTGCTGCTAAATTTCCCATCCTTATCAACGGTTTGCCGGCGCCGGATATACCCAGCACGTTCCAGCTCTGTCACTGCAGCACGGATGGCGTCCTTGCCCTCCGCATTGATCTGTGCCAAGCCGAGCAGGGTGTAGTCCCAATCCTCTGGCAGAGAGAGCATCTGGGACAGCAGGCCCTTTGCCTTGAGAGACAGGTTTTTATCCCGCAGGTGATAATTGCTCATCACAGTGTAGTTTTTGGTGCGCTCCACGCGAAAAACCGCCATTGCTGTGTTCCTCCATATTCTAGCTAAAATGTCTTTTGCACAGAGCCATGCCGCAGACAATGCCGGAGCATGGCTCTGGGTAAAAAAAGGGGCGTGGGCAGATCCCCACGCCCCGCCTTGCTATTCGCTGTAGAAAACCGGCCTGCCAATAGAAGTAAAACCGTCCGCTCCGGTGATCACCACATTGTTGGCGCTGTATGCGCAATGGATGATCAGGAGATCTCCGCTCTCGTCCCGTCCACCCACGATCCCAACGTGTTCATCGTCTGGATAGAATACCAGATCTCCCGGCTGTGCCTCCCCCCAAGAGATGGCGGTACAGTAGGTGTGCTGGGCGTGGGCGCCCCCGCCGTGGCCGATGATGTACTCCCCGCCGGTGATGTTATAAAATACCCAATCCACATATCCGCTGCAATCCATCCCATAAGGGCGGTAGGTGCCGGTGGTGGAGCTGCCCGCCGCCGTCACTTGGCGGAGTGTGCCCCAGCGGTCATCCCAACCGAGGGTCAAAGATTTTCCGCCCCAAAAATAATTGACCTTGCCCACCAACTGGCAGGCCGTCTCCACGACAGCCCGCCGCTCCGGAGACAGATCTGCGGGCAGTCCGGCAAGCAGCGCCTTGGCGGTTTGGCTGGTTATGGTCAAATCTCCCGCTAGGGATGTCAGCAGGTCCGTGTTGTCCAATAATGCGTCCAGGGCCTCGTTCTGCTCCCTCGTAAAACTGTAAAACACGCGCATATCATCCGGCGTCCTGGCAGTGATGGTGATGGTCAGGACCTCCTCTGTGGAAGCGGGGGTATCGCCGCTGGCCGGAATATCCACTGTTTCTGCCGCGGCAGTGATCTTAGTCATATTCCAAAACACTTCCCGCAACAGCTCCACCCGCTGCGGGTCCAGTACCGCCACATCGACTCCATCCTCGGCCCCTGCTGTTTTAGCGGCAAACACAGCCAGAACATCTGCCCAGGGGGGCGGCTGGCCCTGGATCTCCACCCGGTCGTATATCCCGTCCCCTTGTATTTCTGCCAGCCGATCCGCCAGTTCCCCGTTGATCTGGGCCACAGCAGTGGAGGGGGACACCGAGTCTGCGGCGCTGCTGTCCTCTGCGAAGAAGATCCCGAAGGGGGAAGCAACAAGCATCCCCACCAGACAGATCATCAGGACAATGACGATCACCACCCAACCGCCGGCGGCAATGGCGGCGGCCAGAGAGTGGGCGGCAGCTCCAATCGCCTTGACTGCCGCGGCGGTGGCTCTGGCAACGGAGCGGGCGGTGACGGTGGCCGCCTTTGCCGTCAGGCGGGTGGCCTGCGCCGCCCGTTGGGTGGCCATGGCGGTCGCCTGGGCCGTTTTCTGTGCCGCCGCTCCGACCTGACGTGCGGTCTTGCCCGCCCCCTTTGCCGTCTTGATGGTGCGCCGAGAGGCGTTCTCTGCCGTCTTGACTGTCCGCCCGGCGGTCCGCTGAACGCCGCCTTTCCCCGGACGGCCCGCCTTGATCCCGGAGTTCCCAGGGGATGTGCGGCCGCCATTCCCAGGCCGGGGCACGGCCAGCCTATTGCCGGCGCCGTATTTCCGGGCCGCAGAAGGCGCCGGGCGGACTGCCCGCTTCTGCGCCAGCGCCCTGCCCTGCTCCTGGGCGAACTCCTTCCGCCCTTGCGGTATCGTCTGGACGGAGGAGACCTGCCGCTGAATGTAAGCATCTTTGGTTTTGACAGCGGTGTGCTCTGAACGAGGGGCCGGCAGCGCCTCGCGGGTATCCAGCGGAGATACAGCCCCTCCGCTCTCTCTGTAAATGCCGCGGGCTGCTGTCCCCTGGGCTCCGCGGCGCGCCCGATCCCGCCCCGCCTCTTGTGTGCGGCTGCCCCCGGTCTCCTGGGCGGCAGTATGCGGTTCCGCCTCCCACCTCTGGATCGCTGCCTGGTCAGGTCCTCCTTCTTTGGGCGCTTCTTCGCCCTCTGACCGCCCTCTTTTTGACTTCTCCCGCCGTTTCAGCAGGTCTTTGACTCCGCACTCCACCTGTCTGGCGCCGCCTGCGGCGGTGTCCTCGATCTGGTCCCCGCCGTATTCATCCCGCTGCCCCCGTTGGGCGGTGTCCCGGAACTGGAGCCGCAGACGCTCTGCGCCGTCCTCCAGCCCCCGGCGGACGATCTCTTTGGGGGAGGATTTGATCTTCTCCTTCAGGCTTTTGGAGCCTGCGTGTTTCTCTTTGATCTTTTCGATGCTCTGTCACCTCCCATCTGACAGGGCCGGAGCACCGAAGTACCCCGGCCCCGCTTGTTTACGCTGCCATCTCAGATGGGCGGGTCGTCATCAGCTGATAGAGCCGATTTTTAGGAAATGTGTTTACGAAGGGGACGATGGCGCTGCCGCACTTGATCAGCCCACGGCCAGAGTCCACATTGGTGATGTAAGAGAGTTGATTGTCAGAGATGTTCAGCAGCTTGGCCAGTTCCACCCGGTCTGTGGCCGCCTGGTTGAGCATGACCAGAAACTCGCTGTTGGCCAGCATGGTGCGGGCGGTGTGGGATTGGAGCAGGTCGTCCACATTCTGGGTCAGGCCGGTACAGCAGGTGCCATACTTCCGCACCCGCTTCCAAAGGGTAAACAGAAAATTGGCGCTGTACTCATGTTGAAACAGCAGATAGATCTCATCGATATATACCCAAGTGCCCTTGCCCAATTTCCGATTGCGGATGATCCGGTTGAATACACTATCCAGCACCACCAGCATCCCCACCGGCTGGAGTTGTTTGCCCAAGTCCCGGATGTCATAGCAGAGAATACGGGAGTTGGTATCCACATTGGTGTGTTTGGCAAAGGTGTTGAGGCTGCCCTCAGTGAAGAGTTCAATCGCCAAAGCTACATCGCGGGCCTCCGCCTCCGGCTGGCGGAGCAGCTCCGCATAGAAGTCCTGGAGGGTGGGGACGCATCCCTGGTAACCGCCCCGGATGTATTCTCGGTAACACTGAGCGGTGCAGCGGTCAATAATGGACTTCTCCTTGGCAGACAATTTCCCGGAGCCCACCAGCTGCTCACACAGAGAGAGCAGGAACTCGGATTTGAGTACCACTGGATTTTCTCCGTCTCCGTAGCCCTGCTCCATATCCATGGCATTGATGTGATTGTGAGATGCGGCGGAGATGGTGATGACCTCACCGCCCAGCCCTTCGATCAGCGGCCGGTATTCAGCTTCGGGGTCGATCACAATGATGTCATCCGGCGGCCGTACCTCGTCCCGGCCATGATTTGCGGCCAGCGCAAGGCCCACCATCTCCTGCTTTGCCATAAAGGACTTACCAGAGCCGGAAACACCCAGCACAAAGCCGTTGCCATTCAGAAGCTCTTTCCGGTTGGCGATGATGAGATTTTTGCTGATCACGTTCTGACCGTAATACACGCCGCCCCGGTCCCGCACCTCCTGGGCCTTGAAAGGCATAAGGACAGCCAGGGCCTCGGTGGTCAGGGTGCGCAGGGCATCAATCCGCCGCAGGCCCATGGGAAGGACGGTGGCCAGGCCGTCCGCCTGCTGCCAGTTCAAGGTGGAGAGCTGGCACAAGTGCTTGCGCGCGGTGGACTGGAGGGCGTCTGTATCACTGTCCAGCTCCTCCTTGGTATCCGCCAGATGTACCAGGGTCACCACGGCGAACAGCATCCGCTGGTCACGGGTGGTCAGGTCATCCAGCATCTCCCGCGTCTCCTTCCGCTGCTGCTCCAGGTCGTATGGGACAACGGCGGAGAAGTTGTTGTTGCTGTTTTGGCGCCTTTGCCAATTGGTGACATTGGTCTCCACGCCCAACAGCCTGCTCTGCATCTCACGCACCGCTTCATCGGTGGGGACCGGGATCACATCGATGGACAGCATCATGGTGCGGTTCAATGCGGTCAGTTCATTGATCATGGAGTCTTTGATGTAGCTGGCGTACTCCTTGAGAAACAGCACCCGCCCATATTTGTCCCCCATAATAAAGTGGTCTTTTTTGAATTCCAGGCTGTCCGGACAGATGGCGTCCTTGAAGGAGATCCCCTTCCGCATACAATCCCGCAGATCCAGGTGATACTCCGTCTCCTCCCCGGTGCGGTAGAAGTCGTGGAGCACCCGGAGACGCTCCACCGCGTCCAATTCTTCGCAGTGAGAGTCCAGATGGTTTAGGCGGGAGATCACATCCGCAGTCACCCGGTCGAAGAAAGCGCGGGCTTCATCCACGCTTTTCCGATGGGCGGACAGGGTGATGTACCGCTCCTGCACCACACTGTTGGAGGAGTCCGTGACCTTGTCCATGAGCATGGCGTTGTATTCTGCCCGGTATCCATCCAGGTAATCATCTTTTCTGGGCAGCAGGATCTCCTGTTGAAAGTTCTCCCGGTTGAGCCGCTTGTTGTTGATGGTAATCTTGGTTGTTGATCCGGTATCCAGGGCGTTGAGCAGCTCAGAATAGCCCAGGAACATGGAGGTCTTATCCTCCTTGGAGGCGATGGCGTAGTTGATATCCGAGAACCGGATCGTTTTGGAATACTTGGTGCCGAACTGAAAGATCCCATCCGGCCAGAGACGGTGGATGGGAATGGCTTCCTGTACTGATTTTGGAACCGCAAAACATTCTTTGTCCTGTTTGATGGTGTTTTGCAGGGTTCTAATCAAGTTTAAGGTCCTCCTTCATCGAAGTGTGTTCCATCAATTTTGCGTAGAGGTTGTCCGATTTGAACACAAGATGCCTGGGATACAACAGCTCCGAGCGGATCACCGCGACCAGGAACCGCTCAAAGGTCATGCCGTTGTAGGTAAAAAAGCCGCAGATGGCGAAAGGGAAGGCGGCCATCACACACAGCCAGCCAATGTCCGCATTGCCCACCACGGTACGAAGCCCAAAATAGACGCCCACCGCCACGGCAACGGCAAGCAGGGCGAAGATAAACTGCCGCAGGGAGAGTCCGAAGAACAGGCTCTCCTGATAATCGCGGACCTCTTTATTGATGCGTACCTCCATCAAGTTCACCCCCTATCTTTTGTTCTGAGTTTTGCCGGACAGACACTTGTCATCTCTGCCGGAGTATGGTACCATGCCACTCGTCAGAGCGAAATTCATTCCGCTCCGTTTCCGCCTGTCGGCGAAACCTGCGCTCCATTCCTTTGCTCCTCCTCTCCAAACCGAACCCGCTGCCGCTGGGCTTCGGTTTGGCCTGGCGGAAACATTTTATGGGAGGTCGTAACAATGCTGTATCTGTTCCTTGGGGCAGGTCTGTTTCTCCTGCCCATTCTGCTCCGGCTGGCGATCCGGCTCCGGCTTGGCGTTCCGCTTTTCTACGCACTGGGGATGCTCACAGTGTTCCACAACTGGTACCAGGCCCACACCGCGCTGGCAGACGGCATTTTCTTTGCCCTGGTAGGGCTGGCCGTCCTGTCCTGGGTAGTGACCGCCGCCAGGAAGATCTATGTGTGGCTGGATGAGCAGCTTGCGGTTCGGACTGCAGCGCATGAGCTTGCCAAACGGGTACGGCAGGCCAGGGCCAATGGGGAGTCCGCCGTCAGTACCAACGGCTTGTGGCGCTGAGGTCATCCCAGCCCCATCAGCTCCCGGATGAGCCGGTCGCTCATCTTAATGGCCCCCACCAGAACCAGCATATTGAAAATGAGCTCTCCAATGTAATTCCACACAATGGTGGCCGGCGCCAGGGTGCTGTCCGCAATAGCGGGCGGCGCTGAGGCAAAGGCCGAGAAGATCACACAGGCCAATACGATGACACAGCCCTCCATGCAGATGGCGGCGTAGCTTTTGAGAAAAGCCACGCCGATACTGCTGGAGGGCTGTCCCGCGAAACTGGCCAGGGGGATCGGGGCGATAGCAGTCGCCATGTAGAGTTTGAAAAAACGGCTGTAGACGGTGAGGATCATCACCAGTGAGAGCACCCAGATGAACAGGGAGCCCAGCAGGGTGATGGCCCATAAGGGGATACTTTCCAAAAAGCCCACGCTTTCAATGGTGGTCACCATCTCGCTGGGCAGGGTGGTGGCCGTCATAGCCGTTAAGCCGGAGGAGGACATGATGCTGGACACCATTCCCTGGGCGATATGAAACAGCGCCGTCATCAGCTCCATCCCATGACCCACCGCGGCTTGGGCCAGCACGAACCGGACGAAACACTTGAAGGCCATCTCCGGCTTCCTCAGCTCGGTGAAGCTGCCGCAGGTCTTGACGACTCCGGCCGCGAAAAAGAGCACTAACAGCCCATAGCCAATCGCCTGGAGCCCTCCATTGATATTTTGGATCACAGCCCAAACTCCACCGCCCTTAAAATTCTCCGGGCTGGTGCTGATGAGCGTCCAGATCTCTGCCAGTTTATCATTCCAGGTCCCCAGGGCGGAGTTGAGATTGTCGATGATCCAGTTTCCGCTTCCTATCATTCTCACCTCGTTTCGTGGATAGATTGATTTATTGTTTGGAATGGCTTATAATAAAAATGGCCCCAATGGGGGCGTTTGGGGAGAGGAAGCCAACTGACAGCGGATGGCGTCCATATGGGGCAACTGTCATTCGTCTTGATGGAGGTGCTGCCCATGGCTTCGGATTTGCTTGCTGTGTTATCGTTTGTGGTCTTTGCCCTGATGAAACTACTGCCTTGTCTTTCCCCTTTCCCGGCTCCCTTAATAAAACAGAAAATGCTGTGGACGACTATCGCCCACAGCATTTTTGATATAAAGGGGCCTCAGCCGGTGATGAGGGTGAGGATCTCCTTGGTAAAGGTGATCACAATGCCGCCGGCAATGGTGAGCATACCATTGGCCCGCTGGGAGGGATCGTGGCTCTTAAGGGACAGGCCCAGCTGGAGGACGCCGAAGCCCAGCAGGATCAGGCCAATGGCCCGGATCAGGGAAAAGATAAAGTCGGACAGATTGTTGACCACCGCCAGCGGGTCATCCGCTGCCATAGCGGGCATGACAGTGAGGGACAGGGCCGCCACCAGGCAAGTGAACAGGGCATAGGCCCGCCGTGCGCGGCGCTCACACTTGGAATTGCGTAAATCAGGATGCTTTTTCATTTTCTGCATTCTCCTCATCTTCGTTGAGATCGTCAGCGGAAAATGCCTGGAAAAGAGGAGTGCCTGGAAACGCTGGCTTATGTTTGCCTTTATGAATATAGGGTGGGCCACCGCCGTCAACGGTATGGCGGATGGCTGGGTGATCGGTCAGCTCATACTTCAGGTCCATGACGGGTTTGGCGCCTCGGATGAACAGGATGGCATATCGGTTGTCCAGCCCACGCACCTCATCCGGTGTGAGCAATTCCCGGCCGCTCATTTGAAAATTGGTCGAATAGGAACCGGATCTCCCCTTGGTCTGACCATGGGTTTTCGTGTCGATGGTGGCTTTCCCAAGTGCCTCGGAGATGTACTTGTGGGTGCTGGCCTCGTTGCCGCCCAGGTATAGGATGGTGTCTGAGTTACCGGGGATCGTTTCCCACGAGTCCTTATATAACTCCTTGATCTGGGCCATATTCTGAATGATGGTGCTTGCGGAAATGTTGCGGGACCGCATGGTGGCCAATTCGCGGGTGAAGCCTGGGAGCGGCATAGCGGCGAACTCGTCCAGCACGAAGTGGACATGGCGGGGCAGGGCGCCGTGGTGGATCTGGTCGGCGCTGTAGTAGAGGGTCTGGAATGCCTGGGAATAGAGTAGGGATACCAGGAAATTAAAGGTATTGTCGTTGTCTGGGATCACGGCATAGAGCGCCGCTTTCTTCTCACCCAGGGTATAGAGTTCCATGTCATCGTGGTCGGTGATGGCCTGGATCTGCGGCAGATTGAACGGGGCCAGCCGGACGGCGGTGGAGACCAGGATGCTCTTGGAGGTTTTGCCGGCGGCCATCTTAAATACTTTATACTGACGGACCGCAACACTGCCTGGATTCTCCCGTTCCATGGCCTGGAACAGCAGATCCAGGGGCGAGATGTACTCCTCGTCCTCCTCCTTCACCTCGGCGTACTCCAGCACCCGCATGACCATGGAGAAGTTCTGCTCGTACTCCGGGGCCTCTTGAAAGAGCATGAGGATGATGGCCTGGAGCAGCGCGGTCTCCGCCTTGGTCCAGAACGGGTCGGACTCATGGCTGTTTTTGGGTGTGGTGGCCTGGATGAGGTTATTGACCAGCCGCAGAGCGTCTTTCTCGTCCCGCAGATAGCGGAAGGGGTTGTACCCGTCTGACTGCTCCAGGTTCACCAGATTGAGCACCCGGATGTCATAGCCCTGGCTTTTCAGCCAGCCTCCGGTCGCCAGCAGGACTTCCGACTTGGGGTCTGTGATCACATAGTTGGTGTTGGCCTCCAGGATGTTGGGTTTCACATAGCTGCGGGTCTTGGCGGCGCCGCTGCCGCCGATGACCAGCACATTCAGAGAACGCCGGTGCTTGTGGGTGTCCAGGCCCAGGCGGACATGGCGTGTGAGGATCTTGTTCTGTTTTTGGCAGAACTGCGCGTTGACCTGTTTGGGTGAGGCCCAGGCAGCAGAGCCATGCTCCTCTCCGTCCCGTGTCCGGCCCTGCTCGGATCGATACAGGCAGATGCCCATAATATAGAGCCCGGTGCAGGCGAGGATGGACACCATGCTGTGCTCCGTCCATCGAATCCGAAAGGGATGCTCCAGGGCCTGCGTCAAGCGGTCCAGGATATCCGGAAGGCTCCCACCCAGGGATTGTGCGATGAGCAGCGCCGCCCAGACTACGAAAAGATAGAAGAACAGGTAAACGGCCATTTTGCCTGTTCGGGATGGTTGGTTCAATCGATCACCTCACATAATAAAGGAGCCTCCGGCGATGCCGGAAGCTCCGTCATTCATATTAGCCATTTATCAGAACATAGGGAACGCCGTTCTTTTTTGCATAGTCCAGCGTATTTTTTGTTCCGCCCGATCCCCCATTGTACACTGCGATCACCAGATCGGAATGGCGCACCATCCACTCGTTCCTGGTCTGGTAAGAGGTGTAGGAAAAAGTGGGGCAGATCGTTCTCACTAAATCAGCCCAAGTCAGCACCTGCTGAAACCGCTCCGTCCAGCCACCGAGCCAGTGCTGGCCAAAGCCGGGGTATGGCAGTGCGCAGATGAGCTTCAGCCGTGGGTCCTGCGCCCGCAGGCGGAGGACGATCTCAGCGGCGATAATATCTACTCCTTTCGCCATGCCGCTGATAAAGGTGGTGTGGCCGCTGTGGATGGCCCGCCTGACCTCCACCTCCAACAACTTCTCCAGCTGTCTTTCTGGTATAGTGAGCTTTTCGGGACGATGGCCGGTAAAGCAGCAGCGATGTTTTTTCAATTCAGCCTCATTCATACATATTGCCCCTTTCTTGAGTATAGACTATACCATTATCTAATGTATTAGTCTACACCTCAAAAGGACAGGCCCTCTATTATCTAATCATTACATTAGATAATGGGGCGAGAATATGGTGCGTTTGAAAGTTCTGGAGCTTTTGCAGCAGAGGGGCCGGACAAAATATTGGCTCTATAAGCAACTTGGGATGAGCTATCAAAATTTCAACAAAATGGTCAATAATGAGACGCAGTCCATCAAATTAGATCGCATTGAAACGCTCTGTATGCTGTTGGACTGCACACCAAATGATTTGTTTCAGATCGATTGGGAGCATCCAAACTCCAAGGAGAAATGATCATCTTGCTTTCTGCCGTTTTTTGATTTTCTGTCTGGCCGGAGCGGACCTTTGATCCAATTGCGTCCGATAGACCTTCAGCCGCTCCAGGACAGAGGGGCGTTCATGGGTCATCCCGGAATTCCCGCTCTCTCTGGACATAGAGGAGCTGGTTCTTGTACCGTGCAAGTCTCGTTCCGACCGAGAATCTTTTTTTGCTGCTGCCTCCTGACTCTGGGCCACAGGGCTCTCCTGGCGGCTTTTCCTTTCCGCCCGCTGTCCCTTTTCCCTCACCTGTTCCGGCCGCTCCTGATGGTTTGGATCGGGCTTCTCCGCCTGTTTTTCTGCCCTCTGGTCCTTGCGCTGAGACGGCTCCTGGTACAGCATCCGCTGAAAGATCTGGTTGGCCCGGTCCAACTCCGTTACCGGGAGGATCACATCGATCAGCCGCCCGCGATCATCCCGGTCATGGATGGAGGAGTACAGCAGTTTCTGCCGCTTGGCCAGAATCTGAAACTGCCGGTATTGCTCCGGGGTCATGGGGAATTGCCGCAGGTCACGGGTCTCCCGCAGCATCTTACCCAAATTGACCTTGCCGGAGATCCGCTTGTGATTTTTGGCCAGCGCCAGACTCAGGGCCAGCACATTTTTTACGGCAGAGCCGGACAGCCGGACCGCCACTTCCGTGCCGGTCAACATCATGCGCACCAGCTGGTCAGCGGCCTCACCGCCTCCGATGTTCATTGTTTCTCACCTCACGTTCTTTCGTTTCTGTTTTTTGAAGTTCTGCTTCCATCTGAGGGATCTGCCCCAGAATCTCTTGGCACAGGGCCTTTTCCCTCCGCGCCTGGCGGATCTGGTGGTTCAACTCCGCCAAGCGTCTATATACCTCTGCTTTTTCTGTCATGAGCTGCTCTCTGGGCACACCGCACCGCTCCAGGGTGGAGACCGCCTCCATATACTGGCTGAACTCTGATTCCATACCGGACAGCCCGGCCTCATAGCATACCTTTGCAGGGGCCAGAGCATCCACATCCGCCAGGGCCGCATACAGCTTCCGGCGCTTCTTCTTCCGCACATTGAGGATGGTACGCTGCTTGAGCAAACCGGCCAGCGTTTCCTCTGTGCGGGAGAGGAATGCCGTTATATCCGTCTGAGTGACGATAGCGTTGTCCCGCAGAAACATAAATTGTTCCCGGTATCGCTCAGACTTTATGACCTCCTGTCGGAGCTGGGGCGTCATGCGCGGCGGGGGCTGCCGCTGCCCGATCTTACCCAATAAATAGAGATAATGGATATATAGGGCCAGAAAGCCCTTGTACTTAGGATGGGGCGTATAGGGCCGAAAGGATGGCCGGGGCGGGAGCGCCGGACGCCGCCCGGCTTCAATGGCAGACAGGTTTCCCCGGATGGCAGCCTGGATGCCCGCCTCTGTAAACAGGGGGTCTCTCCTGCCGGGGACCATAAACCGCTCCTGCCCCCGCAGGCGGAAAGCGAGGCGGGTGCCGTGCTTGATCTCATAGCCCTTGTGTTCCATGAGCAGGAAAAAGTGTCCTAGGTCATTGGCGTCTTGAATGGCCTCCCGCAGATCCGCCTCCAGCATACTGCGGAAGGTGGCCTGCCCCCTGGACTTGCGGAGCCATTCGATGTAACTCACCGCTTTGGAGGATTCCCCCTGCATGATCACGGAGAGCCCATGCTCCCGGCACAGCCGGTCTGAGATGGCCCGGATCTGCCGGTAGTAGCTCTGTGCATTGCTGTGGTACTTCTCGCCAGTGTCTGCATTGACTGAGTTGAAGAGGATGTGGGCATGGATGTGATCCCTGTCCACATGGACACCGATCACGGTCTGATACCCGGACAGATGCTCCTGCGCAAACTTCCGCGCGATCTCCAGCGCCAACTCCGGGGAGATCTCGCCTGGGCGGAAGGACTGGATCATGTGGTAATACTGGACACCGTCCGCTTTCCCATAGTCATGCTTGGTCTCCAGCATCTGCCGCGCCTCCCGGCCGGGGTCGCAGTTCAAGCGGGCCGTGAGGACCTGTTCCTGGGTTTTGTCCCCATTGAGGACATAGCGGATGCCTGCGTCCAGCCGGCCTTTTCTGGCCAGGATCTTGGTAATGGCCATTTACTTCTTTGCCACCTGATACATCAGCTCATAGACCTTATCCAACAGATACAAGCCCCGTCTGGCATCCTCCGGCCTGGCGATCCCGGCATTGACGCTGCGGGCGATCTGGTTGATGTTATTGCCAATGTGGTGGATCTCCGTCCGCAGGGCTTTGATCTCCTGGGTGGGGCGGGCCTTGACCTCTGTTCCCCGGATGAGGCGCCGCAGATAGGCCGTCTTGGAGAGCCCACAGCGGCTGGCGCCGCTCTCCAGACGTTCTTTTTCTTCTTGGGAGAGCCGCAGGCATATCTCGTATTTTTTCTGCATCCTCGCTCCTTCCTTTTCCCGCCCGCAGGCGGCATTGGGGTCAGGGGGATACCCCTGCAAGCGCGCAAAAGATATCTTTGCGCTATGCTTGCGCCCTCACCGCCGGAGGCGGTGAGGGCCGTGGCCCCGACGCTGGTGGGGTTTCTTCCAATCGGTAGGGCGATTGGAATCTGCACATGCGGGGCCCGCAGCTACTCAGAGAAAGCCGACCTCACCGCTGCGCCTGCCAGCTGCGGGGCTGGCGAATTTTTAGGTCGTAGTGGTCCACGGGAACACCGCGCAGATCCAGGGCAGACTTGTCTTTCACCGCAGCTGCATATCTCGCGCAGCGGAATCCCTCGCTGTTGACCAGAATGCCGCCCCGGATGTTCCGTGTGGTGACCAGCAGGCAACGGGTCACGCCCTGGGGGTCACAGCCAGCCAGTTCCCTGTTAGCCGCGATGAAAGGCATCTCCTCCAGCAGATGGCCAGAGAAATGCCGGTATTGCTCCTGGGTCAACTCAATGACCTTTTTCACCTGCACACGCAGCGGTCCATCGGCCTTGGCATCCACCAGTTCTCCCGCATGGCAGGCTTTATGGCAAAAGTGCGAACAGATCGAGGATTCAGCCAAATTTTTCACCTCCGGTTGGGTGTTATAGTTGCCCCCATATTCTTCAAAAAAAGAGGACAGGGTGTCTTGTTCACACCTGCCCCGCTATCGCTCCTGCGAGATTTTCTTCTGCCGTTTTGACCGTCTGTTGGGACGATGGCTTGATACGAAAAGGGCAGGCGGACATTGATCCGCCTGCCGTTCTATGAAAATATCCCGCTGTGCATTGGGGCACAGCAAGCCCAGGAGACTGTGCTGGGAGCCAATATCTGTAGTATCGACTTTTTCCGCACACTGTCCGAGCCAGGGAAACTGACTGGCCATCCTCTGCATCAAGCAGACGATATCCAGCGCAGTCATCTCCCCGGAAGATACATAGACTGAATGCTGCCGGTGCTCAAATCCGTTGGCAGCCATGAATCGCTGGATATCCTTGTAGGCTCTTTTGAAAAACTGCGGGTCTTGGGCAGTTTCCCTGCGGGGATAGTACCGCTTCAGCGCCTCATTGCTGAGATCAAAAGCAATCTGCTTTCTGCTCATTCCCATGCTACACAGTACCCCGCACCTTTCCCGCCTGGGCAAGAACATCCTCCTCGCCATCCTCGTCCTGCCAGACACAGGCGGTGGCGCAGGCCATGAACCAGTCGCTCCGCAGCAGGGCGAGAACGATGTCCCACATACAGGCAAAGTCATCCCCGTGTCCCTTATCTTGGAACGCGAGGGAATCTCCCTCATCGACACAGGGGAGGTCGTGGGCGGCGAACAGTTTTTTTATGGTGCGATACACATCGTCCACGGTGTGGCCCAGCCGCTCTACAGCGGCTTTGTCAAAGGAAAATTGCACTCTCATGTTGCTGCACCTCCGGTTTTGTAGTAGCCCACATAATACCGCATTCTTCCGGCAATATCCAGATCAATCGGCAGACAGCATCTGACAGGCAAGGCTCTCCAGGATATCGGATGCCTTTGACAGCGCAGCGTTCCTGCTCCGCCTGCAGACAGGGGCCTCTTTCTATCAAAATCCGGCCTGTAAAAGCCACGGGAAAGTCCGCCGCTGCCGGTGAACAGATCAGTCGCAGTCACGCCGCCTGCTCCAGTTCCCGCCTGATCCGCTCCCTGGCGCGGCGGGCGTACTCGTCCGTGACTTCGATGCCGGTGGCGGAGTAGCCCTCCAGCACGGCGGCCAGCACGGTGGTGCCGCTGCCGGCGAAGGGGTCCAGGATATGGCCTCCCGGCTCGGTGATCTTCACGATGTCCCGCATGAGCTGGAGCGGCTTCTCGGTCAGGTGGATTCGGTTCTGAGGATTGCCGTACTTAAACACCCCCGGCAGACAGGGGACAGGGCGGCTGATGGGCATATCGCCGTTAGAGCCCCAGACGATGTACTCGGCCTGCTGGCGGAAGCGGCCCTTCTGGGGGCGGCTGTTGCCCTTGTCCCAGACAGCGGTGCCCCGCCAGATCCAGCCTGCCCACTGGAGTGCATCGGTGGCAGCGGGGAGCTGCCGCCAGTCGATGAACATACACACCGGCGCGCCGGGCTTGCAGAGTTTCCGGGCGTCACTGAGCCATTCCGCCGCCCAACGGGTCCAGGACCGCTGGTCCTTGGAGTCTCCGTCAAAGGGCGGAGGGGCGCTGTCGCCCATGCTGGAATACTTCTTGGCGGTGGATTTGTTCTTCTCCGCCTGGGTGCGGCCCCCGGAGGCGTAGGGTGGGTCGGTGATCACGGCATCGAAGGTACCGGGGGCAAACTGCCCCAGCAGCTTTAGGGCATCACCGTGGATGATCTCCCATTTCTCATCGTTCATGGGCATCCCTGCCTTTCTTTTGGATAGATTTTTGAGATTTCAGCACCGCAAAGGATTCCCTATCTGTATGCTGAACGGGCCGTTCTTTGAAATACAGCTCCCTGTCACGAATTCTCCAGAGGATATGACGCATCTCGTCTCTGTGTCCGCAGCTGGTGATCTCGCTCTCCCAATCGGCCCGCACCACATCCAACGGATTGTCAAACTGGAGCAGGAACGCCGCATCATCGGTATCACAGGTGTCCAGCAGTTCCTCATGGCACTGCTTGGCGGCGGTAATCTCCGCAACCATGGCAATCAACTCAGGGGCTGATTTCCCTTGAAGTTGTGTCAAAAATTCCTCGTAGTTTTTGTGCAGGCGCTCTTTCAGAACAGCGATCAATTCGCCGCTCATCGTGCGCCCCTTCCTTTCTTTGGAGCCTGCCTGCGGGGTTGGCTCCGCTCAATGGTTTTCTGATCAGGTACCACATCAATGCCCAGATCCAAGGCATGGCGGATCTCCGCCCGCATTCCCTCCGTCCTCTCCGGGCCATAGACATTGACCTGCTGGCAGACCTCCAGCAAACGCAGGCCCATCTCCCGCGCCGCCTGATCCTGCGCAGGGTCGTCCGGGTCTGCAAACGGTGGGAACATCAGGTGTGGGCAGACCGGAATGTTTCCCGCCCGGAACACCTCTTGGGCTTTCTGTCGTGCAAACTCGATGTTTTTCTCCACCTCGCCCCGGAGCGGGGCACAGATATAGACCAGTTTGGGTACGGTCTCCTGGGATATGCTCTGTACCCGGAAGGCGTCCAGATAATCGCCGGCGGCCTGCCGGAGCTGCCGGTAGTCCTCCTGAGTGGGATGGTACGCATACCAGTCGGTCTGGCTGCCATCCTCCCAAATGTATGGGTTGACACCGTCCCGCAGGTAGGGGTTGTTGGGGATCTTCTTTTTGCCCCACACATCCTTGAACCGCAGGGTCAGTTTGTCCACTACCCCCTGATCATTGTCCAGCAGAGTCAGGCGCAGGGCTTCATAGTGGTCTGCATAGCCCATCCGAACGAATTCAGCCCGCACCTGACGGCGCTCGTCCAGCGCCCCGATACACGCCCGCCCGACAAAGACAGGATCGTAGATTATGGCGCCATCCGCAAACAGCGTCCGGAGCTCCTGCTGAAAAAAGTTGCTCATCGTTCCATCCGCCCCACTTTCGTCTTGGCCTGCCTGGGCTCCGGCTGTCGAGGCGCCAGTTCATCCCTGGACGGGTCCCGGATGATGGACCGGCCCTGTCCATTGATGACCAGTGTATCCAGTGTGTTGTTGTAGATTTCCTCACCATCGATTACCACCGCGGTGCCCATCATGTGAATATCCCCCTGTACCGTCCCGTACACAGCACAGTTTTCAGAGAGGATAGGGCGATGATCGCTGTCAGATGAGGCAAGGACCATGCCCCGCCCGGAGACTCTGGCGTGTCCGCACAGATCAGCGCCGCGAATATAGGCATCGTCCTCCACACGGGTGTGGGCGCTCATGGCGCTGTCATGGGAGACATAGCCGCGGCCGCAGACAACGGCGTTTCCGAACAGGCGGGAGCCTTTGTCCACATAGCCGTCCCCGGCGCAGATGGCGTCATCAAAGATCCAGGCATCGTCTCCCGGCTCGAAGGACAGGTTGCTCTCGCTCTCCACAAAACCACCCAATTCACCGGACTTTACTTTCTGCCCGATATCCCGCAGGGCGCGGATACGGTGGAGGAAAGGGTATTTCTCATGAGCGATATCGGTGATCTCATATTTTTGATTGTTCGTAGGTTTCATCTCCTTTTATGTGTTATGCGGCCCGCCGGAAGATATCCTGCTGGGCATCTTCCTGCCGGAACGCCTCATCAATGTCGGAAAACCGCTGAGTACGGTTGAATTTTTCCGACACCTTGCCTGGGATGGCCTGCAGCTCCAGCATCCTGGCCCACAGTTCCGGGTGGTGGTCATAGAGATGGCGCAGCTCCCGGCGCTTGGCATTGGGACAGAACCAGCAGCCGCCCCGGTCAGTGAAGGCATAGACAGGGGAAAGGAGCCCTGCTTTCCTGCACAGCTCCCTGGCATCCTGTTCTGTGCAGTTGTATTTTTCCAAAAGGGAGACCTGATCTTTCCCCAGGCGCAGCAGCCGTTCCTGCTCGTCTTTGGCAATACCAATATACTGGATCGTATCAGGCGGCAGGCTTTTCTGATATTGCCGGATCGGTTTCAACTTACAATCCCGCTGGACAGCACACCGCCCGCAGATAGGAAAGGACCGCAGCTGTCCCTTTTTGGGGCCGCGTGTGATCCTGCCGGTGAACAGGTCCACATAGGTTTTTTCGCCGCGGAGCACCGTCACTTTGATCCCCATACGCTCCAGCGCCGGGATACCCTTGGTATAAATAAAATCCCGGTGTTCCGGCACCTCTCCAGAGATATGTTTGTCGAACATCACTTCACAGTAAATTGCTTCATCCAGTGGTTCCCCGTGCGTCACCGCCAGCAGGATGGCGCCCAGGCTGTCCTTGCCAAAGCTGCAGGAGGCAACATACTTCAACGACCGGACACACCCGCTTCCTTGAAGCGGCAGACCTCTGCCAGGAGTTCCGCCTTGTCCGTCTGCTCCCAGGGGGCCTCCTGATGAGTAAAGTGTCCGTAGTTGCAAAACCGGGCGAAAACAGGCCGGTCCAGGCCCAGAGTGCGGATCATGCCGCCAGGCGTCAGGTCAAACACGGTTCGGACGGCCCGCTCCAGTACAGTTTCCGGGTATTCGCCGGTCTGGTGGGTATCGATGTCCACTGCCACCGGCTCCGCTCTGCCGATGGCGTATGCGAGGCTGACGGTGCATTCCTCGGCCAGTCCAGCGGAAACAATGTTCTTGGCAATGTACCGCGCCATATAAGCTCCGCTGCGATCCACCTTGGTCCCGTCCTTCCCGGACAGGGCTCCGCCGCCATGGGGAATGAGCCCGCCATAGGTGTCCACCATGAGCTTGCGGCCCGTCAGCCCGGTGTCTGCCTCAAAGCCGCCCTGAACAAAGCGGCCGGACGGGTTGATGAGGATTTCCGTGCCCTCGTCCGGCGGAACTTCCCGAAGCGCCGGGACAATGACCAGGGCCATGATCTCCCGGCGCAGTTTGTCCATATCCTTCTCCGGTTCATGCTGGCAGGAGACCACTACGCTGCTGATCCTGCTGGGCAGGCCAAATACATACTCTACAGATACCTGAGCCTTGCCGTCCGGTCCCAGGCCCCGGATCATGCCGGTTTTCCTGGCATTTGTCAGCAGGCGGGTCAGCCGGTGCGCCAGGACTGCGGGCAGGGGGAGCCGTTCCGCTGTTTCACTGCAGGCGTAGCCGTACACGATGCCCTGGTCGCCCGCGCCCATCTGGGTATCCTGGGCAACAGCGCCGGCGATATCGCCGCTCTGGTCATGGGTGATGACCTCCACCTCATAGTCTGATCGATAGCCGGTTTCCCGCACAGTCCGGCAGACGATAGCGGGGATGTCCGGCAGTTCTTTGGCGGTGATCTCTCCGGCCACGATGATTTTTCCCGCCGTGGCCATGGCTTCGCAGGCCACACGGGAGGCGGGATCGTTCTCCAGGCAGGCGTCCAGAACGGCGTCCGCGATGGTGTCGCACAGCTTGTCCGGGTGGCCCTCTGTGACTGACTCGGCAGTCTGAATGTACTTATCTCTCATGGGGTGGGTTCCTCCTCTGCGTTTCATGTGATTTGGGCTTGGGATTGGCGCATTGCGGCAGGTCAAAGCCCAGGGACTGGATCTCCTCGCCGGACATACCAAGGCAGTCATGGAGGATGGCGTACAGTTCCGCGCTGTCATATCGCTGGCCCATGTAGCCAATCATGGCATCCAGAAGTTCCTGCTGGGGCTGCAGCTGTTCGGCGGTCTCGAACAGCGCCTGCGCGTAACCATGCAGCCACGCCGCGTTATAGCTGTCCTGGGATGGCTCCTGGTTGGCGCGGACACGGGCCAGCTCCGCGGCGGCGGAGACAGCGCCGATGGTGGACAGGTCATATTGGGGCATAGGCATCACCGTTCCTTTGGCCTCGGTTTTTTCTTTTGGAAAGTGTGGTTTTCCTGCGGTGCAGGCTTTTCCGCGGTAAGGATCACCATGTTGTCGTACAGTGATTTGTATCGCCGGATCTGCTCCTCGGTCAAAGAGACAAAATGTTCCGCGCCAAGTCCGGCAAGGAAGAAGGTCCCGCAGACGATGTCATAGGGCAGGCCTCTCTCATCCAACAGCGGGCGGTTATAGGGCAGGCCCAGCAATTTCCCCTGCGCATGGAACACAACGGCAACCGGCTCTGTAAACGGGTATGTGGCATCAATATCTCCGCCTACGATGGCCCGCATAGCCTCCAGGGTGTCGGGAATCTCCTGGGCGCGGCACGGCTGCATCGGCTCGACAGTTAAAATTTTCATCACCGTTCTCCTCCTGATCTCTGTTTCATTTTGGGCTTTCCACGATAAAGCCAGTGAAAGTCCGGGTCAGGCCGTCCTTCCCGGAATTGGTCTGTCTGATAGCAAAACAGGTAAAATTTGTTGGCTTGAGGGAATATGCGCAAATAATACTGATAACGGTTGGTATCAATACGGAATGCGTAAAAAGTCTGTCTGTCGGACATCCGCGCCTGTGGGTGCTCGCAGCAGAATTGGCGCATAAACTGCAAATCTTTCAGCGGCCCATGATCCCGGAGTATTTCCAACAGATCCCGCAGTTCTGCAGCAAAGTCCGGGGACTCCAGCGACTGGTTGCCCTTCAGCCAGGAAACAGACAACCTATCGCCGGTGAAACTTCCCCGCAGACAGCCTACGCGGGCTTGCTCCTGCAGCTTACTCGTAAACAGCGGAGAGACATCATTCTCTGGAACATGGGAAAAAGGGTACTTCTCATCGCTCATGGCCGTCCCGCCGTTTCGGTGGTTTTGCCTGCTGGACAAACAAACTGTTTGTCTGTTTCGTCATAGCGTGGACCTCCCGCACAGCATGATCCCACGCTTTTTTCAGTGCGGACACCGGCAGGCCGTTCTGCCGGTAGCCCTCCAGGATGCCGTTGTAGTAGGAGTTGGTCGGCAGCATCGGTTCCCGGAACCGCTCATCCATGATGTAGGCCATGACGGACAGTTCCCGGCCCAGGCCGCCCCGGACGGTCACCATCCGCTTGTCATAGAAACGGGGATACCCCTCATATCGGTCCAGGGATCGTTCGCAGTCTGGGGTCAGACTCCACAGCAGGCCGTGGACTTTTCCGCCCTCACAGGGCATGATCGTGGCACAGCCGCCCCTGCGGAACAGGAGTTCATAGTTCTCCAGTGTTACCGGCCCCACCACCTGGGCATCCGGGCAGCGGCAGGCCATCTGGTCTAAATTGATATTGCTGCCGTAAGCAAAATAAAGTCTTGTGTCCATCGTCATTCCTCCATGACCACCAGGGCGCCGGCCCTGGACAGATGGGCAAACATGGCCCGCGCCTGCCGCTCAGTATCCCCGTCCGGCAGGGGGCAGTCCAGATCCGTGGCCCGGATGAAATTGCTGCGGAGCTGCCAGATGTAGCTCTCCACATCCGGATACTCCGTGGGGTCAAAGGTCTGCCGGCGGAGCTGGTCCATGATCTCTGTGCCGCTGCCCTCGTAGGTGCGCTCATCAATACAGATTTTCATTGTCATCTCTCCATTTCACGCTGTCTTTTCTTTCTTCTGTTGACTTCGTAGGAGTCCTTGTCGTGACGCCACGCCCGGTCGCCCTCCAGGTGCGCAAGCAAATGGTCCCGTGTGTGCTTGAACTCCTCACCATTGAGACCCAGCCGCACCAGCCACACCCGGAAGGTAAACAGCTCATTTTCGCTGTGGGTCTTGCGCATGACGGTACTGCGCTGGGCGATGGCCTGGGCGGAGATGGCGAGGCACAGGTTCACATAGGCGGCCACCTTCCCGGCGTGGAGGGTAGAATTAAAGCACCGCCATTCCACGGTGCCGCGATAAAAGACAGAATGCAGATTCAATGCGTAGTAGCGCGTCCAGTTGTAATGCTCCGTGCTGCTCACATTCCCTTCATACCAGACCTGCTCCAGTTGGGTAAGATCCCTGGTTTCCTCGGAGGAGAGGGTACGTGCTTGCTGCAGCATGGGTTCCCGCACTTTTTTGCACCAGCGCTGTGCCCTGGATTCGCTTACCTGCAGGGCCTTGAACAGGATATCTTCCTTGGAGTACATAATGCCGATGAGGTTCTTTAGGCTCTGGCGGTTGTGGTTGGCAGCGTCCACATGGACATGGATGCCGCAGGAACCGTTGACCTTGGCCCCAGCCTTGCGGACCCGGCGCACGCACTCCTGCAGCTTGGGCAGTTCGGCGTAGGTCAGCTTGGGGGTTACCATCTCTACCTGATAGTCCCTGTTCTCCCTGCTCCTGGGGAAAGTGGTGGTGTATCCGTCTGTGGTTTTCCGCTCCGGCCTGATGCTGGCATCGCTCATCAGTTTCCACACTTTTCCTTCTGGATCTGTAACACCCCAGGTGTCATAGTGGGTTCCCAGATACTGCGGCGTTGTGCCGAAATACTCTGCCAACGCATCTGCCGCCTGTCTGCGGGTGATCCCCGTCATCTCCACCTCCACCCCGAAACACTGATCCTTGATGCCGATCTCGCTCATGCGGCCCCATCCTCCTTTCGGAGCGCCTCATCCACTGCCCGGATGCGCCGGCCTATGGCCTCGACCACATTGACTGTTACGCTGTTCCCAGCCTGTTTGTATGCCTGGGCATCTGATGTGATGGCCAGGATCTTGTCGATCTGTTCCTCATCAAAGCCCTGCAGCCGGAGGCATTCCCTGGGCATGAGGCGGCGGATGCGCCCGCCGCGTGCCACAATTCCCTGGACACTGGCCGCATCGTGGGCAAGTTTGCTCACCCTGCCGCCCCTGGTCTTGCTGCCAATGTAGCCCAAATCCACGCTGTCGCCGGGAGCCGCCTCTTTGTAGCCCTGTTTTGTCGGTTCCCGGATCATTAACACCCCGGAGCGTTCCGCCCGATGGTTGGAGAGAGTCGTCTGTCCATACCGGGCGGTGAGACAGCGGGCCGTATCGGTGCGTCTTGGTTCTCCCGCAGTGAGATCGACAAATGCTGTATCAGGCGGCGGCACCAGGTACAGCCCGGTTTTCACACCGAGGCCGCCGCCTCCCGCTGTCTGGGTGCAGGCTACTCCTTTCGGGTCGTAGACCCGGTGGCCCTGTGAGCCGCCGATGAGTTGTATAAGAGCCTTTCCGTCATTTCCGAAGACAGGAAGTATTTTTCCGGCGCATCTGGGATCAAGATATCCGATAAGGAACACCCGTTTCCTTGCCTGGGGGACTCCAAAATGTTTGCTGTTAAGCACAGTCCATTCGACATGATACCCCAGGTCATCCAGTGTGGCGAGGATGGCCGCAAATGTTTTCCCCTGGTCATGAGAAAGAAGTCCGAGAACGTTTTCAAGCAGCAGATACCGAGGGCGCCTTGCTTTAACCAAACGGGCAATTTCAAAGAAGAGAGTACCTCTTGCATCGTCAAATCCCCTGCGGCGGCCAGCGAGAGAAAATGCCTGGCAGGGGAATCCTCCACAGAGCAAGTCGAAGCCGGGCAGGTCGCTGGGGTCGATTTTTCTTGCATCGGGATAGTATCGCTCCTCCTCTCGGATTTCATGGATAGCGCGGTAGCTTGCGTCGGCGTATTTATCGATCTCACAGTGGCCGACACACTGGAAACCGCCCGCACGGGTCAGCCCGGCCCGGAAACCGCCGATCCCCGCGAACATATCAAAATAGCGGATCAGGTCATATCACCTTCTTCCTGCTGCAGGGCCAGCAGAAAGCCGAGGACGTTCTCATCCACATCCCCGGCCTGCGGCCGCTCAGATTTCTCTTTTTCTGCGACAAATTCCATGCTGTGCAGTTCCTCCCGGACGATCCCCCGGATGCTGTCCAATAGTGTCTCACGCCTGCGGCTCTCACAGATCATCCGGCACACAGTATCCGTCCGCTGCCCGGCGGGGATGGCGCGGAGGATGTTCCACGCTTCCCGCTGGTGGGGCGCGGCCAGATTGAGGGAGAGGTTAAGCCTCCGTTTCTCAGTCATTTGCACCACGGGCCAACATCTGCCCCGCAAGCCGTTCATACCCTTTGGCGTTCAGACATACATCATCCAGGAGCAAAGGCCGGCACAGGCCCTCCGCGGCGGAAATGTGGCGTTTCATCAGCGCCGCTCCGCCGCCCAGGAAGATAGCGGGCATGGCACGCACATCCAGGCCGCTTTCTGTGATGGCTGAGAGCAGGCTCTGGACATACTGGTCTGCCTGGGCATGGATGACGGCTCGGATGCGGTCATCCATGCTGCCGGCATCCCCCCGCAGAACACTCTCGATCTGAGCGTCCGTCATCGACAGGCCGAACAGCTGGCGCACCTTCTCACTGATCGCATCCAGACAGCGGATCATGCCCAGCTCCAAGCTCCGGCAGGTGGCGGCGTTGGGGAGGCGGTTGTCCAGCCGCATCAGATCCACTGTCCAGCCCCCGATATCCGCCACGATGACGGAGGGCTCGTCCAGCAGCTCCGTCTGGGTCAGCACGGCGGCATAGCCCTGGGGAAACAGCATTGCATCCGTGAGGCGGATGGTATAATCCAGTCCCTCATAGCGGAAGGACACGGGCTTGCCATCCCGAAATAGGTAATCCCGAAACTTCTTCTTATCCCGCCCAAAACTGGTCAGGGGCAGGCCGGCGGCCAACAGCACATCCGCCGTCCGCTCCGCGCCCCGGTAGTCCAGCTCCTTGGCAATGGCCGCCAGGGTCAGGAGGTAATAATCCTCCGCCAGCGTTTTGTCCTTTTGGAGCGGCTGTCGCCCGCTGCCCACGACATAATACTTGCCGCCATACTCCAGCACATCTTTCTGGGTATATGGCTCATGCTCATACTCCACCAGCCCGGTGGGAAAGGAAAAATGGGTGGTTTTCATGGCCGCGTAGCCATGATCCACACCAATCGTTGCAGCATTTTTCATTTTGGTCACCGCCTTTCTTCCTTGGCCTTTTCTTCCCTTTGGCGCTTTGCCCGTTCCAGCGGTAAGCAAAAGCCATACAGGTCAAAATTCCAGGTGCAGGGATCTACATCGAAGCGTGCTGCTCCGCCATATTTAGCGCAGAGCCTGGGCATAGTCTTGGGAAATGACCGCGGCCCGCTGGGGGAACAGATGCCGTCTTTGTACACAATTTCTTCTTGCAGCGCAGCCCGCAGCTTTTTATACTCGTCAGTATCAAGATCACCGTAGGCATTTTGCCCGGTCAATATGTGGTAAACATCGCTGCCAATGTACGCGATGGTTTCAAAACTGCAGTTTCCGTAGGGCTCTATATCTGCCAGTGTATCCGGATCTCGCAGCGCCGCCATATAGGTATCCTTGCCCTGGGCGATCAGCCATGCCCGGAAATCAATGAATCCCTCCAGGGAGCAGCCATTTTCTTTCATGATGCTGGCCGAATCCCAAAGGCCAAACGGTTCTGACAGGTCCATGTAAGCCTCAAAAAGGTTATGGAAGCCTCGCGCAGAAGCCGCTCCCATTGCGGTGAGGCTGCTTCGCAGATGCTCCGCCATGGCGTCCATATCCTGGCCGCAGGCTGTTTTCGCCTCCCGGATCAGCGCCCAGAAGGTGTCCTTGTCCATCCCATTGTCAGGCTTCTGTTCGATCTCTCAGCACCTTCCTCTCTTTTTCTTTTCGGATGCCTTTCTGCTGCTCACGTTCCGGGGTCAGCAGGCTCTGAAAGCCCAGGTCACACAGCGCCTGTGTATAAAGCTGTTTTTCAAAGGCGCGGTACTCCGGCGTGGTGGTATCCACTTCCAGCAGAATAGCCCGCTCATAGGTCGTGCCAGGTACGATCTCCCACCGGACAGCACGGAAACGCAGGGCAGTCAGGTACTTTAGGAGCTGGCGCCCATCCGCCTCATCAAAGACGCCGCGGTTATCTTCATAGGGGAACTCCGCATAGAGGTTTGGAAAGCCACAGATGGACAGGGCGGCATCATAGAGGCGGAAACCATCTGCGTCAAAGTCCGGCGCGATGCTGTCATAAAACTGCCGGAGTTTTTCTCCGCTGTCCAAGGCCGGGCAAACAGTACCCAAAGCGCCCTGCAGGGCTTCCAGCTTTTTGCGTTCCCGGCTGGCATCGTATGCGTGGCTGCAGCTCTCCTGGTAGTATTCATCGATCATAGGCTCCAGTTCATTGATCCTGTTCTGTAATTGTGCGCATTTCATCCGGCTGAGGTCCAGTTCTGTGTTTGATTCCTCCAGTGCCTGCCGCAGCTGGGGATATTCCCGGACAGCGGCGATCAGGTCCTTGATCTTCATCTCACGCCGCCTTTCTGATATGTGCGATCAGGCGGTCCAATACGGCAATGCGGGATCTTACCTTGCCTGCGGAGGCATTCAGGCCACGCGCCTGGTTTTGAATTCTCCGGCGGATAGCTGCCAGTTGCTGGCGGTTTCTGCAGCACTCCAGCACGACATACCTGCCCCTGCCATTGGACAGGACCTCCCGTTCCCCGGAGGCATCCCGCAGGCTGGCCATGAGCCGTTGGCCCACCTGCCTGCGGTAGCGGTCCTGCAGGGCGTCCGCATCATAGGAGACATGGTGCTTTTTCAAGATGGCAGAAATTTCATCGCCGCTGATCTCCATGTTGGTAAACAGCACCTCCAGGATCTCCGCCCTGGCGCCGGGCGGAAGTCCCGGCTTTGCCCCATTTTGTTTCTTCATCGCTCCCGCCCCTTTCTGTGCGGCGCCCGCTGTATGTCATATTGGTTCTTGCTCAGTGCGGGCGCCTCGCTGGGGAACACATAGAACCCTCCGTGATTTTCCGCACGTTCAGAAAGAAAGCCCTCCGGTTTTTCTTCCAGTGACTGAGAGACCGCGACCGTTCTGTGTTTCCAGTCAAGAGCGGAGCGGTAGGTAAACAGATGATCCCCCTCGCGATAGATTCGGCAAGCGGATTTGCCCTCGTGCTGCCGGACATACGATGCGACAGCGGCCTTCTCCCACACAAATGGAGGCAGGTATCCCTTCGCCAGTTCCGGTGCCATGGCGTCAATATACCGCGTCATTTCCCGTACATTTCCGCTGCAAAACTCCGGCGCGTCATAGCCATACCGCTCTGTGTACAAGGTCCACTTGGCCGGCTCATGGGGGCTGTCCAAGGAAACGAGGAAGTATTTTCCGTCACGTTCCCCAACGAGCGGTTCAAACCGGACGTCATCATAGAGCGGTCCGTTCAGCGGGCAGTTGTTTTTGAACCAGACATAGTAATGATCCAGAATAAATGGGGCCCTGATCCCCAGCACAACACTGGAGAGTTTCTTCAGCCGACCGGCCAGAGCCTCATCCCGGCAAAACCAGTCGTACCAGCCGGCCTCACACTGCACAGCGCGGTCCCGGCTGCTGAAATCCCCGGCGCGGAATCGCTCCTGCCATTGGCGCACACTCATCTCATTCATAACGTCCCCCTCTCCGGCAGGATACGTTCCATGAGGTCGGCGATGGTGGTAAAAACCTCCGCCAATTCACGGGACTCCTTGACGGTATCCTCCATTTCCTCCCTGGTCATACGGGTGCATCTGGCCCAGATCCGCACATTTTCCTCTGTGGGAGTCAACAGGACGGCCTTTTCATACGCCTTGCAGAAGATCCCCGCGATCTTGCTCTGGCGGTCGATCTCAGCGTCTTTCTCCCGGATCTCCTTCTTTGCTTTTTCCAGCTCAACCGCCATGGCAGCGGCCTCCTCCCGCTGTTCCTCCGGTACCTCCTGGAGCTGACGGGTCAGGTTGTAGCCCTGGTTGATGGATAGCTCCTTTTTATCCAGGGCCTCCTTCACAGCAGCAGGGGCGTTTTCATCGATCTGCATCACCTTGCCCATAGTACGCTCTCCAAGGCCAACACTGTCCGCCAATTCCTTGCGGGTATCTACTGTGGAAATCGGGTTCGGCAATGTTGCCGAACCCGATTTTGCGTTTTCACTTTTCTGATCGCCACCGCCAGCGGACATATTGGCCCTCGCTTTCGCCTCAACCTCCGGCTTGAGCTTTAGTGCGATCTTGCCCAACTCCCACTTGTCCAGATTGCGCCGGCCCTTCTGGGTCTCCAGCGCCCACTGCTTGGCCTCCAGCAGATCTTCAAACGAGAACACGGCCATCTGATAGGGCAGGCCATGCTGTTTACACAGCCTCTGGCGGTTGTGCCCGTCAATGATGACCATGTCCTCGTTGACAATGATAGGGGAATAACAGCCGTTCTTCAGCAGGTCCGACTCCAATGCGGCGATCTGCTCCCCCGTCAGCGGGGGGAGCAGATCAGCCATTTCCGGCAGCACCACAGGTGAGCGGTCAGTGCTGCTGTAAATGGTCCCGGTGTTGCGCATCAGGCGGCCTCCCCGGTGCTGCCGTCCTCATCGGCCGCGCCAGCCGCCTCCTCCACCTTCCGGGGGGACAGGAACTCCACCTCGGTGGCCTTGATGAGAAAACCGGGCTGTCGGGTGGGGTCGTCCTCAAAAGCGATGGTCTCAAAATCGCCCACGGCGGCCAGCTTGCACCCCTTCCAGGCGAAGGCGGCGCACCGTTCCGCCAGAGGGCCGCGCACCTTGATGGAGATAAAGTCGGTGAGCCGGTTGCCGTCCCGGTCCCGATAGCGGCGGTCCGAGGCGATGCGCAGGATGGCATAGGGCTTTCCGGTCACTTCGTTCATTTTCAGTTCCACATCGTTGGTCAGGTTCCCGATGGCAGTGATCTTCAGCATAGTCTTTTTCTCCTTTTTCAGATGGATTTTTTATGGTAGTATTCATTCATACATAAGCGGGGAAGCCCACAAGGGCCTCCCCGCCTGGGATCAATATCCGGTTCTGGGCAGGGGCGTGGGCTTGCCATAGACCGTGGTCACCCAGCGGCTGATGGCCTGCACCCACTGGTCGTGATAGAGGCCACCCACATCCGCGATGTTCACGAAGGAGCTTCCTGCGGCCAGGCCGCTGACGGCGGTGCATTTCAGCATGGGCTTCTCCACCTGGGCGAAGCCCGCGGGAGCCTGTCCAAATACGAACATGATCTCCGTTACCCGCTCATTGGCGGCAAGCCCCAGGGCTGCGGGGGATGCGGCCAGGGTGTAATTTTGCGCGGTGGACAGGTTATCCGCCAGGGTCTGGTACTCCCCGCCGTTCACCCGGTAGGTGATCTTATAGGTGCCGGGGAAGTTGTAAGTGCCGGTCACCACCTGCTCCAGGCGCACCTGGGCGGGCAAAGTATCGCGCCAATAAAAACTGTCCAGCCGGACATTGGATGTATTGGCGATCCCGGAGAAGGTGTAATTGACCGGCTGGCCGGACATGGCCTCCTTGGGCCCGGTTTTGGTGATTGCCACGCCGGTACTCAGGCTTTTGTTGGTGACCTCAAAACGCAGGATCTGTCCCTCATACTCCAGATAGGCAGTCAGCTCCGTCTCATTGATGCCGTAATGGTCCGGGGCCTTGACCTCCCGGATGGTATAGCGCGAGAGGGGAAGTTGCTTTGATACGGCCAGGCCCCGGCTGTCGCTCTTGATGGTGTCCACCAAGTTGCCTGCCTTGTCGTAGATCTCAAACACGGCCCCCTCCAGGAGCGTGCCGGCGGGCAGGCCGTTGGTGGGGTTGTAGTCGGCAGACTTCTTGAGGATTTGGATTTGGCCGGTGATGGGTGTGTTCTCCCACTCCACCAGCGTGGTCTCCCCAGCCTTGACATAGACTGTACGCAACTGGGTATCCGGGATGTAGCCCTCATTCTCCAATTCACGCAGATAGTACCGGCCCGATTCGGTCAAGCCATCAAACCAGGCGTAGCCCCGGTCATCGGTGGTCTGCTGGTCGATGGGGTTGTGACCACTGTCATATAGGATGAAGGAGACGCCGGGGATGCCCTCGCCGTCCGCAGTGGAAATTTTGTGGAGCAGGATGCCGGAGATGGGGGCATTGGTCACGGTGAGTTTGGTGGTCTCCCCGTCCTTTACGGTGAAATAGTGGGGCGTGCTGTCCAGTTTGAAGCCCTGGGCGCTCTCGGTTTCCACGGCGTAATAATTGCCATCCTCCAGTGTCACAAAGACGCTGCCGGAGGAGCCGGTGGTCACCGTGTCCACCAGGGCATCGTCCGACACCCGCCGGATTTCAAAGGTCACGCCGGAAAGCCGCTGGGTTTTGTTCGCTTCGGAGACCTTGATGATCTCAACGCCGCCCACGGCATTGTTAAAAAATCGGAGCGTTTGGGTGTCATTGGGGTTGATGGTGACGGTCTGGCTTTGGGTGTCCGGGTCGATGGTGTAGCCCTCCACGCTCTCCAGTTCCGTCACGATGACAGTGCCGGTGATCCCGGACAGGGTGATCTTCCCCGTGGAGTCGGTGTAGTAAAGGCCGTTTGAGGACAAGGTGCCTCCGGCGGCGTCCACATACTGTCCGTTGGCGTATTTGATCTCAAATTTGACGCCCTCCAGAGGAACGGTGCTTGTGCCGTTCCGCCCCCATTTCTCGATCACCAGATTGCCCAGGGGTTTGTTCCGAAATTCCGCCGTGACCGTCTGGCCCGCCTTGACCTGGACGGTCTGCGGGGTATCGTCCAGCAGGTAGCCCTCCTTGGCCCTGGTCTCCTTGATGACCAGTGTGGTGCCGGGGTCTACATTCTCCACCAGGAAGGAGCCAGAGCTGTCCGTTACGAATTTTCCGTTGCTGTCGCCCACCACAGCGCCATCCGAAGTTGTGACCAGAAACTCCACGCCGGAAAGCGGGAGTTTCTTGTCATCATCCGATACCTTCTTTACCAAAACGGCCCCCTTGGGGCTGTTTCCGAAGTAGAGCTGCACCACGGCCTGCTCCTCACCGCTGATGTAGGCAGTTTGGGGCGATGTGTCGATGACGTGGCTGCCATCGCTGGAGAGTTCCTCTACGATGTAGGTGCCCTCCTCTAAGCCTGTCGCGGTAAAGGAGCCGTTGACCGAAGTGCGGTAGGTGCCGATCACCGTGCCGCCGGTGCCGGAGGCGCTTCCGCTGAGATAACGGACCTGGAACACGGCCCCCTCAATCGCGGTCCCGGTCACACTGTCGTACTTCCATACACAGAGGGCCGATAGGGGGGTATTCTCAAACAGGAAAGTATGGCCCTTGCCGGCTTGGATGAATACCTCCTGGGTGTCGCTGTCCTTGATGGAAAAGCCTGTGGGCGGGGCCAGTTCCTTAACCCGGAACCAGCCATCCCGCAGGCCGTTGGCCGGGCCGGTCAGTTCAATGCGTCCGTTCTCGTCTGTGGTGAAAATGCCCAGGTCGTTGTACTCGCCAGTCTCCGTGTCGTTGCTGGCGTACCACACCTGGAAACGCACATTGGAGAGCCGGTCATGGGTGATGCTGTTCTCCTTGATAATTTCAATGGTGGGTGCCTTGTGATTCTCAAAATAGGCCGTCCTGTCCCGGTTGGGATAAAGGGTGACCAGCTGGCTGGGGGCGTCCGGGAGATAGGGGGACGGCACCGACTTCTCGGAGATCTCGTACACGCCGGGCAGCAGGTTCTCCAGCGTGGCCGTCCCATCTGGCCCGGTTTTGATCTCGTCCACGCTGTGGCCGTCTGCCGCTTCCACCAGGAACACGGTATCGGCTACTGGCTCCCCGCTGTCGGCGTCCCGTTTCACCACGGTCAAATTTGGCCGCTTGTCATTTTGCAGACAGATGGTGCTGTCCTTACCGGGGAAGAGTTCCACATGGTACTCCGTGGTGTCCAGGATGTGATCCGACACCGTGGACACCTCCTGCAGGGAGTAGACGCCAGGCTCCAGGCCCTCCCAGCAGATCTCTCCGGCGGCAGAAGTGGTGCGGTCCAGATACCGGGAGCCGTCCTCGATTTTAGCCAGGCGGTAAGTGACGCCGCCCAGGGGCGTCCCATCGCTGCTCTCCTTATACAGATAAAGCGAAGGGAGCTTGCTGTTGGTGAAAACAAACTGAGCCTGCTCGTTTCCATCTAAATGGATAATGCGCTGGGCATCGTCCACGATGTAGCCCGGACACTCCAGTTCAGTCACCACATAAGAGCCAACGGGGAGCTTACTCAGGTCGATGGTCCCGTCCTCCAGAGTGGTGTACTCCACTGGGCCAAAGCTGCCGTCCACCGCCTCAAAACGGAAACGGGCGTTGGCGATCGGTTTGGAGAGGTCGGCGCTGTCCACCTTGATTAAATGGATTCCCGGCAGCCTGTCGTTGAAAAATACCAGGTCCTTGATACCATCCCCGGCCTTTAATTCGATTTCCTGGGGCGTGGTGTCCAGCACATGGCCGTCTCCGCCAGTATCCACCTCCACGGCCCGGTAGGTGCCCGGCTGACAGTTGGTGAGCAAAATCCGGCCGAACTCATCCGTCTGGAAGATGCCCAGGCTCTCGGCGTCCCGGAAAATCTCGAAGGACACATTGGGCATGAGGGTCATGGTCCCCCGCTCATACTTGGTGATCCGCAGTCCGGGCAGTTCCTGGTTGACGATGGTCGCGGTGGATTCCTCACCTGTCACCACCGCCACGGTCTGCACCGTGTCCGTCTCCGCGATCCAGCCCTCGATACCGGCCACCTCCCGCACTTCCCAGCCGCCGGGGGTCAGCTCGTCAAAGACGATGACGCCGTTCCGGGTCTGGCCGGTGCGGGTCTCCCCGGTCTCGATGTGCTTGATCTGGATGGTGACGCCGGAGAGGGCATCGCCGGTATTGCTCCGCTTCTCCACCCGCAGGGAGCCGTAGGGGGCATTGGTGAAGGTCACGGTGGTGGTCTTGTTATACTCCACGTCAACGTGCTGGGTGGTCTCCGCCGGGAGCAGGTGATACCGGGGAGGGATGTCCTCGGTCACGGTGTAGTGGCCCTCCAGGGTCAGGGGGATGGTGACCGTCCCGTCCGGGCCGGTGGAATAGGAGCCCACCTTGCGCCCCTCCGGGTCATACACACTGAACACAGCCCCCTCCAGGGGGATCTCTGTGCCTTCCTCCAGTTTCACAATTTTTAAGGCCGTCTCGTCCGGCGCGGGCTCCCCGCTGTCGGAGTAGGCGCTGACGGCGGCCAGGTCCAGCCGCACATTGTTGTCCAGGTCGCAGATATAATTCTGCAATTCACCGTACTTGTCCTTCTCCTGGCAGATGGCGTACATGGCGGCATATTGGGCCACGGGCGCGGACAGGGAGAGCTGGACATTTCCAGACTGGCCCTGGACACTGGATGCGGGATAGAGTACCTTGAATTGTCCGGCATAGCCGTCCCCGGTGGGCTCGGTGGTAACGGCGGTGATCTCGTTGTTGTCCATGTCCACGATCTTTGTGCCGGCAGGCACACTGGCCGGGTCAGAGAAGGACACAGCCACATCGTAGTCATATACCCAGGTCTCACTCCAGACGGTGAATACCTGCTGCTGGTACTCCTGGCCGTCAATGGTCACGGGATAGGCCACGGAGGTCTCCGCCGTGGCGGTCATCCGAGGTTCCAGCATATAGTTATAGGTGGTTCCCCGCTTATAGATGTCCTTGGCGGCGGCCAGGATGCGGTTCCCGATGTCCAGCTCGGAGCCAGTGAGTCCAGGCGCGACTTTGAGATTTGCGATGTTCCAGTTGGGGAGCAGATAGCACCAGAGGGCCATTTTGGTGGCGTAGTAGGCTTGGTACTTATTGTCGAGATTTAATTCCTCCAGACTGCGGTGGGGATAGCCGTTGGAGATGATGCCCACCACCTTGGGATCGCTGGCTCTCTCCTCGGCCAGATATTTGATGCTCTCGCCGGGGCCCACGGTCTGGGGCACGCCGGAGGTGTTGGGGTTGACGCAGTAAGCGGGAGATTCCCGCATGGTGCCATCGTTGGCCTCATAGAGAAAATAGGTATAGATCTGCTTTTTGACTGCCCCGTTGATGGACAGATACCCCAGCTCATACTCGCCGTTGTAGATGTTGACCTCGCCCAGCGCGGCCTCCACGCTGTCGGCGGCGCTGGCTCCGGCGGGCAGAATACCGAGTGCCATAACAAAGGCCAAGAATAGGGATAGCAGTTTTTTCATGGTGCCTCCTTTATGTCATTCTCTGTTTTAAGCAATTTTTGCGTGAAATGCGAAAAAGGCCTCCCGGTTCCGAGGAAACTCGGAACCGGGGGGCCTAGCGCATGATCCTCCGCCAATATTTCCATCTCATTTCTCCACCGCCTGCACCTGCCAGCGATAGGCGCTCTCATTTCGAACACAGGTAAAGAGTGTGAGGCGGTTGTCTGTAGCGGCAGCGGTGCCGCTGTGGTCCGTTTCCAGAACTTTCTGGACGCTGACCACCTCATAAGTCCTTGTCCCCAATTTGGTGGTCCAGGTGACGGTATCGCCAGCCTCCAGGGTGTGCAGGTCTCCGAAGTCGTCCCGGACGCCCCGGTTGTGCCCCGCGATACAAACATTTCCGTCCCAGATGCTGCTGTCCGGGAAATGGCCCGCACCCTTGGCGAGCGTGGCGCTGTCCGTGCCCTCATAGACCTTGACGGACAGGCCGATGGCGGGGATCTTGAGGGTCCCAAGATAGCCCCCGGAGTAGTAGAGGTCACTGGTCACGTCCGTCCAGCCGGTGGATGCCGTGTCCGTCCAGCTGGCGCCTGCATCTACCGCGGGGTAGCTGACGCTGCCTGTCTGGGATACCAGACCGCCGTCCAGTGCGCCGGGAACAAGGTTGGGCGTCAGAGGGGTGCCGGAGCCCGGAAGATAACTGGTGGGAGAGCCAAAGGTGGGGGGGATCAGGGCTGTGTTCTTGCTGCGGTCCACATTGGGATCTTCCCACTCATAGATGGTGCTGTCACTGGTGGGCCGGGCAAACAAATAGTCATCTGGCGCCTCCATGGTGTACTCCAATGCGCTGGCCTGTCCAATGCAGAGGATAGACAGCAGGAAGGCCAGAAGGAGACTGCGTAATTTCAAATAGGATCATCTCCTCTCCTTGATCTTTTTCACGGCAAATACGCCTCCGGCCGCCAGAGCCACAGCCGCGCCGCCCACCAGCAGGGGGATCTTCAGCGCGGAGAGATCCACGGCAGTGTTTTTGCTTTCAGCGTTCTCTCCCTGCTCCGCTGCTGTTTCCTCCGGGGCCTCGGTGCTGCCGAAGATGGCGGTGTAGGTCACCATATCGCAGTCAGGCTTGGCTACCTCGCCGCTGTAATCTGCCGTCACAGTGTAGCCGGTGGCGTACTGATAGCTGCTGGAGCCGGTATAGCTGGCAGTGGCAGTATAGCGGGTGACGATCCCGCCGGCGCCGTCCGTCTGCTCCGCGCTGTCCCACTGGACATCTGCCAGGGTCAGGGTATTGCCCTTTTCCTCGATGCTCTTAGGGATGAGGGAGACATCCGCCTCAGACAGATTGGGGTAGCTCCGGCTGGCAGAGAGGGCCTGGGTCTTGGTGGCGTAGCCATCCACCGTCACCTTGACGGTGGTGTGGTCCAGGTGAAGGGTACCGCTGTATCCGTCCTCTGTGGTCACTTCCAGTTCCGCGTTCAACTGCTGCAGGATGGTCTCCATGTCGTTGGTGTCGCTGGCCTGGGTGACCGTCTCGATATAGGGCTTGGTGTCCACCCCCACTTCGTTTTTCCGGGTCATGTCCAACAGGTAGTACAGCCGGCCGTTACGCACAAAGTCGTCCGTAGGGATGCCGGCTGGGTCATCCGAGAGGGACAACTGATAGACCTTCTCCACACGGGGCTCATCCAGGCTGCCGTATGTGTATTCGTTTACGGAGATGGGGTAATAGCTGGCGCTCTGGCCCGCATCGGCATCCGCTTCAGCAGCCAGGGCGGGAATGCTCCCGGCCATAACGATGGCCAGGGCGCACAGGGTAGTCAGAATGCGTTTCATTGAGATTCCTCCATTTTAATTTGATCGTTGGCCGGGATCATATCATCTGTTTCGGGCTTGCCGCCGATCCCCCCTTTCTTTGGCCTGGCAGCACTGCTGAAGGTATTCGTTCCAGTCCTTGCCTTGGGCTGGCGTCCTGCCGGACACGGTGTAGCCCATTTTGGAATACTCCGCCTGGAACCTCAACCTGGCTTCCTGCCCCGGACCGTCCGTATCCAGGCACAAAACGATGTGCTTCAGGTGCGGGTTCTCCCGCAGATAGGTGTCCAGCGGCCCCCGGTAAAGACCGCACAGGGCAACGGCGTTGCTGCGCACCTGACGATGCAGCGTACAAAAACTCATGAGGTCGATGGGGGCCTCGAAAACCGCCACCCAATCCAGAGCCGGGTCGCAGGGCAGGCGGAAGGCCACGGCCTTGTCGCTGCCGGGGACATCCCCTTTGAAACCAGAGCCATTTCGGTCATAGGTGCCGCGTTTATTGGCAAATCTCGGATTGCCGTGCTCATCTCTGCCAACAAATACGCAGTTGTGATGCTCGGCGTCCTCATACAGCAGGCCGGCGTTGATGAAGCCTCGGATCACCTGGGGCGCAATGCCTCTCTTTTGAAGATAGGCAAACACCCGGCGCTGATCCCGGTTGGGCACAGGCAGGGAAAATTCCGGTTTCTCCGTTGGCTGGACTGGTTTGGGATGCGGGGCGGGGGAGTCCCTGGCACGCTGTCCGTGATACTCCAGCAGGTAGTTCACGGCCTCCCGGAAGTCCTTCCCGCAAAACTCCTGCAGGAAGGTGATGGCGTCTCCGCCGGTTCCATTGGAGTACCGTTTCCAGGTGCGCCGGTCCTTGATGCGCAGGCTGTCCATTTCCCTGGTGGTGTAATACCTGCCCACCCGTTTGAGCTGATAGCCCAGATGCTCCAGCAGGTCCGGCAGGTCAGTCTCCTTGGCGATCTCCATCTCCTTGTCTGTGAAACGGAACGCTGGGGCTGTACTTTGTCTCGTGGTAGTTCACCTCCTTCTTCTGTCAAAAACGAAAAGAGGCCCCCGGAACATCTCCTTGTTTGAGATGTTCCGGGGGCCTCTTATCTGCTGATTGGCTGTTGTGGCGCCGGGGGGCTCACTCGGCCCACTCCTCGCCCGACACGGCGGTTTCTCTGTCCTCCTGGGGCTGGGTGCTGTCCTGGGGCGCACTGTCCTCACAGGGGGCGCTTACGCCCTCCACTGTGGCCTGCTGTTCCGCCGCGTCCAGCGCCTCCTCGATCAGCCCCAGGACGAATTCCCGCTGCGTGAGTTTTTTGCCGGTCCGGGCCGTCTCCCTCTCCAGGTGCGCCTTGATGCGCTGGAAGAGGTCCTCCGGGATCTGGAATGCCATCGTTCTGTTTCCGCTGTTGGCCATGGCGCTTTTCCCTCCATTTTCTTTCATCTCGTAGTATTCAGTAAGCAGCTGGGTGATGTACTGGCTGGTAGTCAGGCCCATTTGCTCACGCTCCTCACACACTTTCGTGTGGAGGGCCAGGTCGATCTGCGCGCATAGGTTCTTTGTCTCTGCCATTTGCTGCCGGCCTCCTTCCTTGATTGGCAACGCAAGTATATCCAAAACCATGGCAGAAAGCGATTACCAATACCAACAACGAATCACAGACAAACGAAGCATAAGCGCCAAACTGCTGATCCTGGCGGGGAATATAAAAAAGCCCCAACCGCTTACCAATGAATTCAGCAAGCGATTGGGGCTCTGTGGGGAGAGAAGAGGGGTTCGAAACACTTTTGGTTTCAAATTGCCCTCGATGCATCTCTCGTTCCCGTGATTTTGAAAAAACGGAGCGTCAATTTTGGAAATCGAATTATTTTCTCTTGATATTCCTCTATTTTTCTAAAAAACGCAGAAATACCGCACTTTCGTGCGGTATTTCTGCTGTGTATCTCTTTTGTCTACACATTTTGGTCCGAGTGTCGAGATTCGAACTCGAGGCCTCTTGAACCCCATTCAAGCGCGATACCAAACTTCGCCACACCCGGATATTCTGTTGTGCCTCAAACAGCCCACTTAGAATACCACAGTTTTCGGCGGTTTGCAAGTCCTATTTTGAATTTTTTTCAAATTTCTTCCGAGGCTTTTTGTTGACAAAGGCGTCGGCGCATGGTAATATAATACTCGCGTTTGGCACGAGAGACGCTTTTACGCACGGAGAGATGGCTGAGTGGTCGAAAGCACCGGTCTTGAAAACCGGCGATGTGAAAGCATCCGTGGGTTCGAATCCCACTCTCTCCGCCAGAAAATAAATATGTATGCGGAAGTACCCAAGTGGCCGAAGGGGCTCCCCTGCTAAGGGAGTAGGCCGTCAAAAGCGGCGCGAGGGTTCAAATCCCTCCTTCCGCGCCATAAGGTGGCAACAATTCGGATATTTTAAGCGCAACGCTTAGAATACCAAAGGGTTGCCGCCTTTTTTTATTTCAAATTCTGCGCTCAGAAAAAAGATATTTTCGCGTTATTTTGGTAACCGGGGAGATTTGAACTCCCCTTTTCACAGATTCAAAGGCAAAATCCTGAGAAGCGCCCTTTTTGCGGGCGCAAAATAGAGCGATCTTTCCTCAAAATTTTATACGATCTTTCGGGCGTCTGTTTGTTGGTTTCGTCGAAGCCATCAAAAAGGCGCCCTTTTTCATTTCACAACTTAATCCGTCAACCGGCCGGAGCAATTCATGATGCTCCGGCTTATTTTTTTGCTTATAAGGAGGACTTCACAATGAACGATCAGAACGAAACCGCGCAGCTCCGTTTCCTTGAAGAAACCACCATTCGGCTGCGGCAGAACGGTTTCACGGTAGAGCCCATCGAGGATCACCACCTGCCCGTCTGCTGGGAAAAAGGGCGCCTCTGCCGCGTATCCGGCAAGGGCAGCGTGTTGTACCGGCAGGAGAACGTGGACAATATTCGGGCGCAGGATGCGCTGCAAACCGTGATCGACACCGCCAAAATGACTTCGGAATACATGGCGATTCTGGAAACCGCGCCACGGCTCAAAGCCAGCGGACTGGATGGCGACTACCGTATCCTCGCGGACTTCGGTGACGCGGTGCTGGCGGGCCACCCCACCGAGCGCGGTGTCCAATTCGTGACTTGGGAGTGGGACTTCGACCGAGAGGGCGTCCATCACGGGCACTATTTCCAGGACGACTACGATGCCGCCAAGCGGGACTTCACCGTGCGCGGCGGGCTTGTTCAAAAAGGCGCCCTTTTCGAGCCGGAGCAGCTTGCGGAGATCTACCGCGCGCTGGCGTTCGTCCGCGAGCAAGACGAAACCCTTTCGTGCGGACGGGATCAGGAGCTGGCGGAGCTGATGGAACAGGTCGACGGACTGCTGCCTGCGGATGCTCCGCGGCAGCGGGACGCGCCGGAACAGAGCGGCATGACAATGAAATAAGTATCCACGCAGGCCGGACAGAAATGTTCGGCATTTTTTATTTTAACAGGAGGAAAAATGATGGAAATTTACGGCACGATCCACTTCAAACTCATTCTTCCGCACTTCCCCGGCTTTCAGCAGGAGC
>OBLG01000529.1_pt1 | contig 40226 bp, 43 predicted proteins | sample 1517451 | NCBI WGS metagenome assembly OBLG01 (sample SAMN04571694, study PRJEB22368) | human gut metagenome | biome: human gut; material: stool | host: Homo sapiens | place: Luxembourg | collected 2012-06-29
TTTTATACCTACTATCACTTGTGCTAATATCGGCATCAGACCCCAAAATACAGCCCGCATCTGCCTTCTGCTCCCGCTAGGAGTGCGCATTTGCCGCCACAGCGGCCGGATCGGCGGCAGTTCCGGGCGTACCTGACGCGCATCGGCAGCAAAAAAGGAGACGCCTTTCGGCGTCTCCTTTGGATTTGCGTATTATTCAGCGTCTTCGATCAGGCCGTAGCCGCCATCGGTACGCTTATAGACCACTGCAAACGCTCCATCGTTGTCCTCGTCGCGGAATGCAAAGAAGCTGTGCTCCAGCAGATTCATCTGGAGGATGGCCTCCTCCTGCGTCATCGGCTTCATGTTGAACTGCTTCTTCCGGACGATCACGAACGCGCCTTCCTCCGGCTCCTCCGGTGCAAACGACGTGGCATCGGGCTCGCGCGTGAACGCATCCTGACGCAGCCGTCTTGCGAGGCGTGTCTTGTTCTTGCGGATCTGGCGCTCGATGGTCGCCACCGCAGCGTCGATGGAGGCGAACATATCAGAGGTGCTTTCACTTGCGCGGAAGTAGGTGTTTGCAGCATGGACGGTGATCTCCACATTATTGCGGTTCTTTTCCACACTGAACGTCACAAGTGCATCGGCGTCGTCCCCAAAGAAGCGTTCCAGCTTCATGACCTTCTTCTCGGCATATTTGTGGACATTTTCCGGCAGGGTTACTTTCTTTTCCGCATACTGAAATCTCATAATTCGCCGCTCCTTTCGTTTTGGAAACTGTTTCTGGCGTTCAAAAGACAAATCGTGCGCCGTCCGGTGGACACTGCACACGTTCTATCTCTCTGGCAATAGTATAACACATTTCCTCGCATTCTGCAACAAAAGCCTTGCGGCTTCGGGCCCTGTTTCGGTAAACTTTCTGTAAACGAGCCGCAGTCAGCTGATCGAGTCGATGAACTGCTGCATGCTCAGCCCGAAATGACGCGCCAGCAGGAACACGTTGCGCGTACTGATGCTCTTGCGTTTGCCGTTCAGGATGCTCCGCAGGATCCCGGCGTCGATGCCGGTCTGCCGGGAAAGCTCTGCCGCCGTCATGCCGTGATCGCGGAGCCACTGTGACATAACGGATGCGGCCCGCTCATATTCACGCATGGTCATCCGGCTTCTCTTTTTCCAGAAGCACGCCCATGACCGTCTGATACACCCGGTCGGCTCTGGCGCGGAACGCCTTGACGAGCGCACGCGCCTGCTGCTGTGTCGGCGCCATCAGCTCCAGCTTCATCAGCTCTCCGGCCTCATCGCTCAGCGCCATCGTCACGGCATAGTCGCCCGACTCGCGCTGTTCGATCGCGGTCTGCATGGTGCCGTCACGTTTTTCCTCGTTGTTGAACCGCTCCACCGCCGCCTTGGCGCGCTGCATGACGGGATATGCAATGGCGTCCTCGGTGACCTCCTCCGTCTCACGGCCCTTGTCCGTGATCACGAAGCGATCCTTTTCGATCTCTGCCAGATGTCCGGTCTCGACCATCTCCGGTACGGCGAGACTGAGGTCAAAATAGCTCAGACAGTCGTCCTGATAGCAAAGCTCGTAGATCTTCTGCAAGCTCATCGGGTAGCGCGCCCTGGATGCGACAAACAGAATCAGCACCTTGACGTCCAGCATGTCACGAATAAAGCCATGTGCTTCCATGCCCTGCAACTCTCCTTTCACGCGAAGTTCTGCGCGGTTTTTGTTCATTATAGCACAGCCAAGTGCCAGAATACAAGCTTTTTGCCAAATCGTTGTCCGTTTTCCGGCAACGTTTGCCAGCCGTGGGAGGATTTACAGCTTGCCTTCCGGCACGTTTTGGCGTAAAACGAAACGCAAGGAGGTACTGCCAATGAAAAGAAAAAGCTTCGTATTTCTGGCGGCGCTGGCGCTTTCCGCCGCTGCCGCCGCGACCGTCTCCGCCGCGGCCGTTCCTGAGCCCGGCGGCCCTGCCGCCTCAGTGTCAGAGCCGGCCTCCGGTGCCGCCTATGAGCAGGCGGTCGCCCGTCTCGTCAACACCGTGCGCACCGGCCGCGGGCTGCCGCCTCTGCGCATCCGCGCTGACCTGTGCCGCTATGCCCGCGTCAAGTCGCAGGATATGCGCAGCGGCGGCTACTTCAGCCACACCAGCCCGACCTACGGTTCCCCGTTTGAGATGATGCGCGCCTTCGGCGTCTCCTATTCCCACGCCGGCGAGAACATCGCCTTCGGCCACGCCTCGCCCGAGTCGGTCGTGTCGGCATGGATGAACTCCGAGAGTCACCGCGTCAACATCCTCTCCGCAATGTATACAGACCTCGGCGTCGGCTATGTCGCAGAAGGCGGCTATTGGACGCAGTGGTTCGTGGGGTGATCGCCGCCCCCGCCATACTATATATAGTATATATACGTTCCGTCTTTTCCCTGCCCGGCCGGGCGGGGTCTTTTTTTGCCGCCGCACCTGCGCACCGCCCGCGCTTCCGGCATAGAATATCGCAGAAAGGAAGGATGCCCATGCTCAAAACGATCGCCGTGCTCGGCGGCGACGCACGCCAGCGGTACCTCGCCGAGCGCCTGATGGCGGGCGGCTTCTGCGTCGAGACGTATCAGGTGCCCGGCCTGCCGGACAGCCGCACCGGGCTGCACGCGGCGCTCTCTCGCGCGCACGCCGCCGCGCTGCCGATGCCCGCACTGACAAAGGAGAACTGGATCCGCGCCGAACCACGCCCCATTCCGCTCGTTTCCGTGCTGGAAAGCCTCTCGCCGGGGACGCTCGTCTTCGGCGGGCCGTTCGAGGCTGCGGCGGAGACCTTCGCGCAGTACCCCGTCGTCCTCTCCGATTACACGCGCTCGGCCGCCCTGGCGGCGGGCAACGCCGTCCCGACCGCCGAGGGCGCCATCCAGCTCGCGATGGAGCGCCTGCCCATCACGCTCAGCGGGAGCCGCTGTCTGGTCGTCGGCTTCGGCCGCATCGGCAAGGCGCTCGCCGCGCGGCTGCGCGGACTGTTCGCCCACGTCACCGTCGCCGCACGCAAGCCGGAGGATCGCGCGCTCGCTGCCGCGCTCGGCTGCACGCCGGAGACCGTCTGCCTCGATCCGCGCGGCCTTGCGCAGTACGACTGCATTTTCAGCACCGTCCCCGCACCTGTTTTCCGCGCGGAGCACCTTGCCGCGATGCGTCCCGACTGCCTGATCATCGATCTTGCGTCCAGCCCCGGCGGACTTCCGGCGGATACCGCCCCCTTTGACGCGCCCGTCTATCTTCCCGCGCCGGGTCTTCCCGGAAAGGCCGCGCCCGCGACCGCCGCCGCGCTCTTGTACGACCACATCCTCGCCGCATTTGCGGCCGCGCAGCCATAAAAGGAGGTCTGTATGGAACATATCACGCTCGGCTTTGCCATGTGCGGCTCGTTCTGCACCTTTGCGCCGGTGCTCGCACAGCTCGAGGCGCTCAAGGCCGTCTATCCCGACATCATCCCCATTTTGTCCGAGACCGCCTTCACGACCGACACCCGCTTCGGCACGGCGGAGTCCTTTCACGCGCGGATCGAGTCACTCTGCGGCCGCGCGATCCTGCACACACTGGACGCCGTCGAGCCGATCGGCCCGAAAACGCTGCTGGACGCGCTGATCGTCGCGCCCGCGACCGGCAGCACCCTCGCAAAGCTCGCAAACGGCATTGCCGACACGCCCGTCACGCTGGCGGTCAAGGCGCACCTGCGCAACGAACGCCCCGTGATCCTCGCTGTCTCGTCGAACGACGCGCTGGGCGCGAACGCCGGGAACATCGGGCGGCTCCTCGCGCGCCGGCACCATTATTTCGTCCCCATGCGTCAGGACGCGCCGCAGAAAAAGCCGCGCTCCGTCGTTGCCGACTTCACGCAGCTTCTTCCCACCGTCGAGGCGGCACTCCGCGGCGTCCAGCTCCAGCCGATCCTCCTGTGAAGCGCTGGCCTTCTCGCGGTTCGCGTCCCGGAGCTTGTCAAAAAGCTTTTTGAGAAGCTCAAAAAGAGCCATGCCTTACGGCATGGCTCTTTTGGGGTTTGTCTGAAATTAGCCCTGGCCCTTCATGCGAGCGAAGCAGTCGCTGCAATAGACGGGACGGTCGGACTTGGGCTCAAAGGGAACACGAGCCTCGCCGCCGCAGGCAGCGCAGGTCGCGGTGAAGTACTCTCTGGGGCCACGCGTGGAGTTCTTGCGGGCGTCGCGGCAGGCCTTGCAGCGCTGCGGCTCGTTCTGGAAGCCACGCTCTGCGTAGAATTCCTGCTCACCGGCGGTGAAAACGAACTCATTGCCGCATTCTTTGCAAACCAAAGTCTTGTCTTCGTACATGGATGTTACCTCTCTTTAGCGAAATAGTGATTTTGCCCTGAGAATTGCGGCTCGCGCTCGTAGTTACAGGGACAGATTATATGCGAACAGCCTTATGCTGCATTCGCCGGGGTCGCCGTGTCATCTTGCTGGGAACGCTTCATCACTACGCACAAAAGAGATCGTACCAAAGAGGCATCGCAGAAGCAACTGGCTCCGTGGAGAACGGGCGCACAAGGGCGGCGTTCTTCTATGAACGTCATTATATGCAAATCCGGCCGGATTGTCAATAGTAAATAAATATAAATTTATATACCATCTCTTTTTTGTAGAGTTTCGACGGCATGCGCCAGAAGCTCCGCCGTTTCGCGCGCGGTCTGCTCGCTTCCGGCCTCGACCATCACGCGGATGAGCGGCTCGGTGCCCGAGGCGCGCACCAGAACGCGGCCGTTTCCGCCGAGCATGGCCTCCGCCTTCTGCGTTTCCTCCCGCAGTGCAGCGCTTTCCATGATGGCCTTTTTCTCGTCGTTTCCGCCGACGCGGACGTTGATGAGGACCTGCGGATAGTGCGTGACGGCGGAGGCAAGCTCGCTTGCCTTCTTTCCGGACTGCGCCAGAATGGACAGAAGCTGCAATGCCGCCAGCTGGCCGTCGCCGGTTGTCATGTGCTCAAGGAAGATGATGTGGCCGGACTGCTCGCCGCCGAGCGCCATGCCCTCGCGCTGCATCATCTCCAGCACGTTCCGGTCGCCGACCGACGCGCACAGGAGCTTGAGACCGCGCTCGGCGCAGTATTTGTGCAGGCCGATGTTCGACATGACAGTCGCCACGAAGCCGCCGCCGTGGAGCTTTCCCTGCCGGGTCAGAACGTCGGCGCAGATCGCCATGATCTGGTCGCCGTCGATCTCCACGCCGTTTTCGTCCACGGCAAGGCAGCGGTCGGCGTCGCCGTCAAACGCGATGCCCAGCGCGTAATCGCCCTCGCGCACCCGCTCGGAGAGCTGCTTGAGATGCGTCGAGCCGCACTGGTCGTTGATGTTGATGCCGTCGGGCATGTCATTGAGGATGTCAAAATTCAGATCGAAGCGCGAAAACAGCTTCTGCGCCGTGGCGCTTGCCGCGCCGTTGGCGCAGTCGATCAGCACGCGCATCCGCGGCAGCGGCGCGACGGTCGAGGCCAGATGGTCGAGATAGCGATCCATCAGCAGCCTGCCGTCCACCACCTGGCCGAGCGCGGCATGTGTTTTGACGGGAAGCGGCTCTGTTTGCAGGATGAGCGACTCGATCTCCTCCTCCAGCGCGTCGCTGAGCTTGAAGCCCTCGGCGGAGAACATCTTGATGCCGTTGTGCTCGAACGGATTGTGCGATGCCGAGATCACGATGCCCGCGTCGGCGTGCGTGTTGACCGTCAGATACGCCACGCCCGGCGTCGGGATCACGCCGAGGCGCACAACGTCGCAGCCGCAGGCCGTCAGGCCCGCGATGAGCGCCGCCTCAAGCATATCCGAGGAAATGCGCGTGTCCTTGCCGATGACGACGGACGGCTTCCGGCCGCCCTTTTTGGAAAGAGAAATGGCGGCAGCCTGCCCCACGCGGTACGCAAGGTCGCAGGTGAGCGTTTCATTCGCAACGCCGCGAATGCCGTCAGTTCCGAATAGTTTACCCATAACTTGACACTCTCCTATCAGAAGCGGAGCTGCTCCGGCTGATCCGGGTCGGCAGCGCCGATGTTTTTGTTTTCCAGATGCAGATGGTCATACGCAAGCTGCGTCACGCAGCGCCCGCGCGGCGTGCGCGTGAGAAATCCGATCTGCATCAGATACGGCTCGTAGACGTCCTCCAGCGTGACCGCCTCCTCGCCGATGGTCGCGGCAAGCGTCTCCAGACCGACCGGCCCGCCGCCGTAATTTGTGATGATGGCGGTGAGCATCCGCCGGTCGATGGCGTCCAGCCCGAGCGCATCGACCTCGAGCCGGCCGAGCGCATGGTCGGCTGCCTCGCGCGTGATGACGCCGTCATAGTAGAGCTGCGCAAAGTCGCGCACGCGCCGGAGCATCCGGTTTGCGATACGCGGCGTGCCGCGCGAGCGCGAGGCGATCTCGCCCGCGCCGCTGGGGTCGATGTCCACACCGAGCAGCGCCGCCGAGCGTGTGACGATGCGGCCAAGCTCCTCTGGGGTGTACAGCTCCAGCCGCAGCTGCACGCCGAAGCGGTCGCGCAGGGGGCTTGAGAGCTGGCCGGCGCGCGTGGTCGCGCCGATGAGCGTGAAGCGCGGCAGGTCGAGCCGGATGGAGTTTGCCGACGGCCCCTTGCCGATGATGATGTCGATGGCATAGTCCTCCATCGCGGGATAGAGGATCTCCTCCACCGCGCGGTTGAGGCGGTGGATCTCGTCGATGAACAAAATATCTCCCGGCGCAAGATTTGTCAGCAGCGCCGCAAGATCGCCCGCCTTCTCAATGGCGGGGCCGGACGTGACGCGGATGTTCACGCCCATTTCGTTTGCGATGACGCCCGCGAGCGTCGTCTTGCCAAGACCCGGCGGCCCGTAAAGCAGCACATGGTCGAGCGGCTCATTGCGCCGCCGCGCGGCCTCGATGTAAACGGAGAGATTTCCCTTCGCCTTTTCCTGACCGGTGTAGTCGGCAAGCGTCCGCGGGCGCAGGCTCACCTCGCCGTCGTCCTGCGGCGTGAGGCTCGTGGTCACGATCGGCGCTTCATATTCCTGTGAAAAATCAAGGCTCATGCGGCATCCTCCTTATTTCATGACCATCGCTCGCAGCGCCTGCCGGACGATCTCCTCCACGGGAAGCTGCTCGACGTCCACGCCCTTGAGCGCCTGACCGATCTCGCTCTGCGAATAGCCGAGCGCGGCCAGCGCCGCCGTGGCCTCGGCAGTCTTGCTGCCGAGGGCGACGGGCACACCTGCCATCGGGACGCCGGCGCTTGCCTCAAGCTGCGCGCCGCCGAACTTGTCCTTCAGCTCCAGCAGGATGCGCGAGGCCATTTTTTTACCCACGCCCTGCGCCATCGTCAGTGTTTTTTCATCCTGCGTCAACACCGCCAGCGTGAGCTGGTCCGGCGTGATGACCGACAAAATGGCGAGCGCCGCCTTCGTTCCGACGCCCGAGACCGTGAGCAGCAGCTCAAAGCAGCGCAGCTCCTCGCGCGTGGAAAAGCCGAAAATGTCGAATGCGTCCTCACGGACGTTGCAGTGCGTAAAGAGCTTCGCGGCCTTTCCGGGCTGGAGCTGCGCCAGCGTATAATTTGATGTAAAGCACTTGTAGCCCACGCCGCCGCAGTCGATCACGGCGAGATTCTGGTCGATCAGGGCGACCGTGCCGTTGAGATAATAGAACATGGCCTTCCTCCGTTCGCGTTTTCTCAGAGATATCCGTTCCGGCTGAGCAGGGACGTGGTGCTGCGCGCATGGCACAGCGCGATGGCGATGGCGTCGGCCGCGTCGTCGGGGCGCGCGACCTTCTCCATCTTGAGAATGCGGCGCGTCATGTCCATGACCTGCCGCTTTTCGGCGCTGCCGTAGCCGACCACGGCCTGCTTGACCTGCCCCGGCGTGTATTCAAACAGCGGCACGCCGGATTTCGCGACGGCAAGCAGAATGACGCCGCGCCCATGGCTGACGCCGATGCCGGTCGTGACGTTGTGGCCCCAGAAAAGCTCCTCCACAGCCACCGCGTCCGGCTTCACCGTGTCGAGCAGCCGCACCATGTCGTCATAGAGCATCTCCAGCCTCTGCGGGAATTTCAGCGCTGCGGGCGTGGTGATGGTGCCGTAGTTGAGCAGCTTCAGCGTTCCCGGCAGGCTCTGCACCACGCCGAAGCCGGTCGTGGCATAGCCGGGGTCGATCCCAAGGATCTGCATCGGCACTCAGGCTCTCCAGAACGCGAGCCAGTAGCAGACGCCGAGAAACGCGCACAGCACCGCGCCCGCGCAGAGCCACGCAAGCACCCGCTGCCACCTCGGCCGCGGCACGTATTCCTCTTTTTCCGGCGGCTGCGCCTGCGCGCTGGCGTGCTCCAGCTCCTCCGTGGACCGATATTCAGCCATGATCTCACTCCCCGAGCATAATTTTTGTTATTATATCACACATTTGTCCGAAAGAACAGCAAAAAATCTCCCGTGCGGTATAACCTGCCGCACGCGGCGGGCATACTGACGGAAAAGGGAGGGTTTTTGATGCTGATCTCATTCATTCGCGCCGTGATCCTGTATCTGGCGCTGATCCTCGCCATCCGTCTGATGGGAAAGCGGCAGCTCGGGCAGATGGAGCCGACGGAGTTTGTCGTCACGATGCTGATCGCGGATCTGGCGTCCGTCCCGATGCAGGACGAGGGGATCCCGCTGCTCTCCGGCCTCATTCCGATCCTCGTCGTGCTGGCGATCGAGCTTCTGCTGTCGGTGGTGGTGTATCACAGCGTTCCGCTGCGCCGGTTTTTCTGCGGGAAGCCCGTTGTTCTGATGGAAAACGGGCGTCTGATTCAGGAGAACATGAAAAAAACGCGCGTCAACCCCGACGAGCTGACGGAGTTTCTGCGCATTCAGGGCGTGACGGATCTGACCACCGTACAGTACGCCATTCTGGAGACGAACGGCTCGGTCAGCGCACTCCTCTACCCCAAGCACCAGCCTGCAAGCGCAAAGGACGCGGGCGTCAAGACAGACCCGCTCTCGCTTCCGGTCACGCTCATCAGCGGCGGGCGGCTTCTGCGGGAAAATCTCGCGCTCGCGGGCCGGACGGAGGCGTGGGTCGCCGAGCAGCTCCGGCCGTACCACTGCGCCGTGCGCGACGTGTATCTTCTGACGGCGGAGCCGTCCGGAAAGCTCTATCTTGTCGTCCGGAAGGAGGCGCGGACATGAAGCAGGTGCTCATTGCGCTTCTGACGCTGACGCTCGCGCTGGCGTTTGCCGTGTTTGCCTGCTGGTACGTCCGTGACCGCGCCGCCGGAGCGCTCAGCGAGCTGCGCCTTGCGCAGGTGCAGGCCGGACGCGGTGATTTTGAAAACGCGGCGGACGCCGTTCTGGCCGCCAGCCAGCGCTGGCATGCAAACGAGCGGTTTTTTGACGTGGTGCTCCGCCATGACGAGGTGGACGCCGTCTCCGTCGGCTTTGCCTCGCTCCAGCAGTACGCGCAGGCCGAAAGCCGCGACGATTTTGCCGCCGCCTGCGCCGAGCTCATCGAGCGCGTGCAGCGCATCCGGCAGATGCAGCTCCCGCTCGTGTCGAATATCCTGTGAAATTTCCATATATTTCCTCGATTTTCAGGCCGCGCACCGGGCATACTAATCCCGAAATCAAAAAGGAGGTCTTTCGATATGGACTACAACCACTGCAAGGCCAACAAGTGCATCGAATGCAACGTCGTCTCCTGCGGCCACCACTGCGGCGGCGAGAACTACTGCTCGCTTGACAAGATCCGCGTCGGCACCCATGAGCCCCATCCCTCGATGGATCAGTGTACCGACTGCCTTTCGTTCGTGAAAAAGTAAACACCGCATGGCAAAAGGGCTGCCCCGTTTTTTGGGGCAGCCCTTTTCAGACTGTCAAAAAAGGCTGCCGGAAAGGCCTGTCCTGCGCTACGGCTTGCAGACGCCGCAGGGGGCGTAGCCGCGCGCCTCCGCCTCGGCGCGGGTGAGCGTCTCCGCGCCGTCTTTTGCATGGCGGCAGTCCGGACGGTGGAACTTCGTGCCGGAGGACGTGATGCAGACGGTCTCGCCGCCGTCCGCTTCGTCAGCGGCCGCTTCCGGCAGATCCTGCTCCTCGGGCGGCGCTTCCTCGCTGCCGGTCTCGTCGGCGGTCACGGGCGCCTCGCCCGAGCGCCAGCTCTCGCCGGTGGCGTAATCGATCTCGATGCCGGGCTGGACATTGTAGCAGTAGACGCAGAACGCGAGCGCGCCGCGGTCCTCAACAGAATATGCCTCCATCAGCACGCCGGAGGCGACCAGATCATCTCCCTCAAAAATGGGCGTCACACGGTAGAGAACATGGTTTCCGGTCTCGTCCACATAGTCATCGACCGCGTTTTCAAACGGCAGCATACCGGTCGTATTGAGGTAGCGCGTGCCGGTGATGAGATTGCGCGGATTTGCGTTCTCGCCTGCGAGCTGGTACCCGATCAGGTGGCAGCGGTTATATAAATAGTTTCCCTCGATCAGATCGTTGTAACGGATGGTGTGCCATCCGGAGGGACGGACGCTGCCGATCCGGCCGCGCGGCTCGGTCGGCATAAGCTCCGTGCAGACATTCGCATACGCCGTGCCGCAGCGCCCCAGCGCGTCGAGCTCACTGTAGGTCTCAAAGGCATCGGTCGTCCAGTCCTGCTCGGTGAAAAACGGGACGTTCCCGTTGATCTCCACATACGCCTCGCCGGAATAGGACGGGATCTCGTCGAGCGTGACCGGCGTTTCGTCCTTTTTCGCCAGATACGCCGCCAGCGCCGACGTCAGCGCCAGCACAAGCGCCGCAATGCTCACAAGCAGCCGGGCCGTCCCGGCTTTTTTTCTTGCTGCCGCCATCGCGTGCGCCTCCCTCAGCAGAACAGGCAGATCGGCCAGCCGCCGCCGCAGAAAAGCTGCACCGCATTGCAGGCAAGGCACATCCCGCAGCAGGCGCGGCTCATATCGCCGCTGAAGTGCATGCCGCTTTGCGCCTCGGTGTAGGCTGCGCCGCCGCTTTCAAACTGCGCCTTGATGTGCTGGAACTCGGCGTTGTCCGGCTCCATGGCGCAGGCGCGGTTGATCTGCTCATAGCCGAGCACGCGGTTGCCCACGCCGAAGTTGGCGACAGCCGCCAGATAATACCACTGCGCCGAGCGCTGATACTCCGGCACGGCATTGAGTGCCGAAAGCGCGCTGACATAGTCGCCCACGGCGATCCAGCTCCGCGCGCGGCGGAGCATTTCTGCGTCCGCGCCCGCGTAGCTCTGCTGCCCGCTCTGGCGGTACCATCCGGCGAACGGGTCGCCGTAATCCGGCCGCGTCGTGGTCTGGGGCGGGTTTTTGATCTGGTCGTATGCCGCGTTGATCCTGTTCATCATCTCCGCGGCATGCGCATCGCCCGGATTCATGTCCGGGTGATATTTTTTGGCAAGCTGCCGGTAGGCGCGCTTGACCTCTTCATCCGACGCGCCGGGCTTCAGCCCGAGCACGCGATAGGGATCGTCGATCATGTATCGTTCTCCTTTGCCGGCGCAAACTGCCGGTCATACCTGAGCCATACGCCCTGATAGAGGATGTTGCGCAGCAGCGCCTCGTCCTGCACCAGCGGCAGACGTTCAAATGCCTCCGCCGCATCGGCGATGAGCATCGTCAGATGCGCGCGGAAGTGCTCCGGCGGCGCATCCAGCGCGAGCAGGGGGTTAAACTGCTTCCGCCTCCGGTCGCGTTCGAGGTCGCACACAGCGTCCATCACATAGATGAACCGGCCGAGCGCCATGCCGAAGCGGCGCAGAAGCGGCGCCCATCGGTCCTCCCGAAGGACGAACAGCTCCGCCATCAGCTCCCCGAATGCGCCCGCCAGCGTATCGACGCCCGCCCGCTCGCGCTCCAGCGCCGTGATGCGCGAAAGCTGCCGCGTCATGGCCTCGCACGGTCTCGGGTACCGCCCGGCGGCCTCCCGCGCGGCGCGGGAAAACAGCCGCGCCTGCAAAAAGCTCGTCAGGCGGCGCTCGTCGCGCCAGTCGTCAAGGCAGTTCTCATACGCCAGTGCCGCATTCATATACGCGCCGTAGCGCGTCACCTCATTTTCCCACCACTCGTGCGCCTTCACGGGATGGACGGCGCAGCGCGACACGCCCTGCGCCTCCTCCGGCTCATAGAGCGACGAGAGCAGCAGGATGAGAAATGTCATATCATAGCTGAGGGCAAGCCTGCACGCGCCGCCGCACTGCGCTTTCAGTGCGCGGCAGAGCCCGCAGTAGCAGCCGCGGTATCGCCGGAAGTCCTCCTCGCGCAGACGCGCGGGATCGGCGGAAATGTATCCGAACATGAGCCTCCTCCGTCAGGACGGGCCGCCCTGCGGCGCGTCCGGCTCCGTCTCGGGCTGCGCGGGTGCTTTTTCCTTTTTTCTGCGCGGCAAAAGCGTCCACACACCCGCGAGAAGCTGGTTGAGATATGCGCCGTAAAACAGGATCGACAGGCAGATATACAGCCACAGCATCGTCAGCAGGATCGTGCTCAAGCTTCCGTAAAGCGACGAATAGCGGCCGGATTGGTTTACATAAAGCGAAAATCCGGCAGAAAACAGCAGCCACGCGCCGGCCGCCGCCAGTGCGCCGGGCAGCACGCGGATAAAGCGCTCGCGCCGGTTCGGCAGGCACAGATAGAGCGCGGAAAAATAGAGCGTCAGCAGCGCCAGAGAATACAGGTGCGTATGGCGCATGATCTGGGACAGCGGCACATAGAGAAGCATCCTGTGCGCCTCGAGAAACGCCAGAATGCGCTTTCCGAACACGTTCAGAAGCAGCGTCAGGATCAGCGCCGCGAGCGTCACGAGCGTATACATCATGCACAGCAGACGCCTGTGCAGCCACGGCCGCGTCTCCTCCGCGCCCGCGACCTTGTTCAGACCGTACAGCACGCTGTGCAGGCCCTTGGACGCGGACCACAGCGTTGCGATGATGCTGAACGAGAGGATCGCAAATGAGCGGTCGGCATACAGGTCGTTCGTCAGATATTCAAAAAACGGCCAGAGCGTCTGCGGCACGATCATCTCGATCAGCGCCAGCAGGTCGTTTTTGGTCACGGGGATATATTGCAGGATCGTCAGCAGCAGGATCGCCAGCGGAAACAGCGACAGCAGCAGAAAGAACGACGCGTTTCCCGCGCAGATGGGGATATGGAGCTGCGGCACCTCGCGCACGATCCGCTCGACCGGTTTCAGAAGCTTCATTGCACACCTCAAGGCAAGAGAATGTCCGGACGCGTCCGGACGCATTTGTTCCAGTATAGCATATTTTGCGCAGGAATCAAGCCGGACACCACGCGCCGGCCGGCGCGCCGCGCACCGGATGCGCACACAGGCGGCAGCGCGTTTTCTTCACGCAAAACTTCCGCATTTTCACCATTTTCGCTTATATCGAACGTTTTGCAGGGGCGGCAGGTTTTTGACCCGTTCGGAAGCAGTAACTTTTCGACAAAACTCCGTTCCGCAAATCACAAAATATCGCCGCACATTTCTTTCACATTCAAAATCTTGACCGGGCGCGCCGGAATTACGCTGATTTTGTCGAAAACCGTCGAATATTTTTCATTCCTTTTCCCTGCCCGCTATGTTTCAATAGCTGCGAGGAGGCGATCACGAATGCAGGAAAAAGACCTGATTTACACGCAACACGCACTTGCACAAAACGGACGCGCGCTTCGGCTGGAATATTATCGTCTGACACAGCCGGATGCGCACGGGCCGCAATACGGCGCTGCCATCCGCTGCCTGTCCGCGGACGGCGAGGACTATGCCGCCGTGCCCGCGATCACCGTCTGTCCGGGACGGATTGAGCGCTTGCTTGCGCTTCTCTCGGAGCACACGGTGACGCCGGTGACCTTGCGCGATGTGATCACGGATCTTCTGTGATGCAGGTATTTTTTCCGGAAATACTGGACATATCCGACTTTTTTTGATATGATACGGAAAAATCAAAAGGCAGTGAAAGGGGAACCGCCATGAAGTGTCCGTACTGTGGGTATCAGGAAAGCAAGGTCGTGGACTCGCGCCATTCCGAAGATGGCCAGAGCATCCGCAGAAGGCGGGAATGCCTGTCCTGCCAGAAGCGCTTTACGACTTACGAGACTGTGGAGAGTCTGCCGATGGTCGTCATCAAGCGCGACAACAGCCGCCAGTCCTTCGACCGCAACAAGGTCCTCAACGGAATGCTCCGCGCCTGTGAAAAGCGCCCCGTCGCCATGGCCGATCTGGAGGCCGCGGCAGATGAGATCGAGCAGATCATCCAGAACTCGCTCGACCGCGAGGTTTCGACCGCGCAGATCGGCGAGCTGGTCATGGAGCGTCTCAAGCCGCTCGACGAGGTGGCCTATGTCCGCTTTGCGTCGGTCTACCGCCAGTTCAAGGACATCAACAGCTTCATGCGGGAGCTGAACAAGATCCTTGAGGAAAAATAAGCCCGTCAAATTTTCAGTACCCCGTGCGCCTTCCCGTCTGACCGACCGGAAGGCGCACGTTTCTGTCTGTTCACTTATTAGGGTGTATCTGAAAACTCCCAACGCACCCGGACAGCGGGCCTTTTCACGCCGTGCCGCGTCATTTTTCCTTGAAATACGTCAGTATTCCTGCGAAAAAATGTCTTGCACAGCGCGAAAATTTCTCGCTGCCGGTCACATTTTCAGTTTTCAGATACACCCTAGAATAATCGTGCCGCACGCAGTCCGCGTTCGACATGTGGAAAAGTTCACAAAAAAGACTTCCTTTTGCAGGCATCATCCTGTATAATATATTTGATTACTGTCCCCTGCGGCAAGAGAAGGAGAAGCAATGGCAAAGCTTTATTTCAAATACGGCGCGATGGGAAGCTCCAAAACGGCCACCGCGCTCATCACCAAATATAATTACGAGGAACGCGGCATGAAGGTCTGGCTCATCAAGCCCGCCGCCGACCAGCGCGACGGCGCGTTCACGCTCAAAAGCCGCATCGGTCTGACGGCCGAGGCCGAGGCCATCGCCCCGGACAAGGATCTGTGCGCGCTGTATGCCGCGCGCGAGCGTCCCGACGTCATCATCGTTGACGAGTGCCAGTTCATGACCGCGCCGCAGATCGACCAGCTCCGCTGGCTCGTTGACCGCGAAGATCTGCCCGTGCTCTGCTTCGGGCTGCGCACCGATTTCCAGACGCATCTGTTTCCCGGCAGCCGCCGGCTTTTTGAGCTGGCGGACTCGATCACAGAGATCAAGACCATCTGCGACTGCGGCCGCAAGGCGACCACAAACGCACGCATCAGTCCCGACGGCTATGTGCTGACCGAGGGCGATCAGGTCTTCCTCGGCGGCAATGACAGCTACATTGCCATGTGCCACAAATGCTATCAGGACTACATCATACAACACAGAAAGGTGGAACTTCTCCATGGAAATGAAAGAAATCCTCAGTAAAGTCGATCATACGCTGCTCGCGCAGGCGGCAACGTGGGCAGACATTCAGGCGCTCTGCGACGACGGCATGAAATATCACACCGCGTCCGTCTGCATTCCCGCCTCCTATGTAAAGCAGGCGAAGGACTACGTCGGCGACAAGCTCCCGATCTGCACCGTCATCGGCTTCCCGAACGGCTACAGCACAACGAAGGTCAAGTGCTTTGAGGCCTTTGACGCCGTCCAGAACGGCGCGGACGAGATCGACATGGTCATCAACATCGGCTGGGTCAAGGACCAGCGCTGGGACGATCTGCTTGAGGAGATCAAGGCGGTCAAGCAGCACTGCATGGGCAAGCTCCTGAAGGTCATCATCGAGACCTGCCTTCTGACCAACGAGGAAAAGATCAGGATGTGCCAGATCGTCTCGGAATCCGGCGCAGAATATATCAAGACCTCCACCGGCTTCTCCACCTCCGGCGCGACCTTCCGCGATGTGGAGCTGTTCGCGCAGCACGTCACAAACGGCGTGAAGATCAAGGCCGCGGGCGGCATCTCCTCGATTGCCGATGCGGAGAAATTCATCGCCCTTGGCGCATCGAGACTCGGCACCAGCCGCATCGTCAAGATCGTCAAGCAGCAGGAATCCGAAAACCACTGAAAGGAAAGGAACCATAGATATGGCTAATTATCCCACCCCTCACATCAATGCCAAGCCCGGCGATTTCGGTCAGACCGTTCTCATGCCCGGCGACCCGCTGCGTGCGAAATTCATCGCAGAAAACTTCCTGACCGATCCCGTGCTCGTCAACAACGTCCGCGGCGTGCAGGGCTACACCGGCACGTATGACGGCGTCCGCGTGTCCGTCATGGCCTCCGGCATGGGCATGCCCTCCATCGGCATCTACTCCTGGGAGCTCTATTCCGTGTTCGGCGTAGAAAACATCATGCGCATCGGCTCTGCCGGCGCGCTGGCAGACGAGCTTCAGCTTCGTGACATCGTCATCGCGCAGGGTGCCTGCACCGACTCCAGCTGGGCGGGGCAGTATCATCTGCCCGGCACGTTCGCGCCGATCGCCGATTTCCGCTTCCTGCGCACCTGCGTTGACATCGCAGAGGAAATGGGCGCGCGCTATCAGGTCGGCAACCTGCTGTCCTCCGACCGCTTCTACGGCGATGACGGCGGCGTGCCCGAGGCGCTTCAGGCAAACCTCTCGTGGAAAAAGATGGGCGTTATGGCCATCGAGATGGAAGCCGCTGGGCTTTACATGAACGCGGCCCGCGCGGGCAAGCGTGCGCTTGCCATCTGCACCGTCTCCGACCACATCCTGCGCGGCGAATACTGCACCGCCGAGGAACGCCAGAACTCCTTCACGCAGATGATGGAGCTTGCGCTCAAGACCGCCGTCAAGATGGAGAAGTAAGAAATCTGCGCCGCCAAGCGGCGCATTTTTCACCACAGCAAAAGGAGTTTTTCAATGAAAAGAGTATTTCTGATCGTTCTGGATTCCTGCGGCGTCGGTTTTGAGCCGGACGCGGACAAATTCGGCGACGCCGGCTCGAACACGCTGCGCTCCTGCGCGGCCTCGCCGGAGTTCCATATGGACAACCTCATTTCCATGGGTCTCGGCCACATGGACGGCATCGATTACCTTCCGAAATCCCCGGAGCTTCACGCGGCGTTTGCGCGCCTTCAGGAGCGCTCGATGGGCAAGGACACCACCATCGGCCACTGGGAGCTTGCGGGCATCGTCTCACCCGAGCCGCTGCCCACCTACCCGAACGGCTTCCCCGACGAGGTCATGGACGCCTTCTCCGCGCAGACCGGCCGCGGCTGGCTCTGCAACATGCCCTACTCCGGCACCGAGGTCATCCGCGACTACGGAGACGAGCATGTCGATACCGGAAAGCTGATCGTCTACACCTCTGCCGACTCGGTCTTTCAGATCGCGGCGCACGAGGCCGTTGTCCCGCCCGAGCAGCTTTACGAATACTGCCGCATCGCGCGCCGCATCCTGCGCGGCAAGCACGGCGTGGGCCGTGTCATCGCCCGTCCCTTTGACGGCGAGTGGCCGTATCACCGCACGACGCGCCGCCACGATTTCTCGCTCGAGCCGCCCGCGCAGACCGTTCTGGACGCCGTGAAGGGCGCTGGAAAGGACGTCATCGCCGTCGGCAAGATCCACGACATTTTTGCCGGTGAGGGCATGACTGAATTTACCTACACCTCCGGCAACACCGACGGCCTTGCCAAGACGATGGCGCTGGCGGAGCGCGATTTTGAGGGTCTTTGCTTTGTCAATCTCGTCGATTTCGACATGCTCTACGGCCACCGCCGCAACATCGACGGCTACGCCGCCGCGCTGACCGAGTTTGACCGCTGGCTGCCCGGCTTCCTCGCAAAGCTCGGGGACGACGACTGCGTCATCGTCACCGCCGACCACGGCTGCGACCCCGGCTACACCAGGCACACCGACCACACCCGCGAGTATATCCCCATGATCGCGCTGGGCCGGAAGCTGCGGCCGGTGAATCTCGGCACGCGCGTGGGCTTCTGCGACATCGGCGCGACCGTTGCAGAGCTGCTCGGCGTGAAGCTCGAGACCCCCGGCACGAGCTTTGCGCAGCAGATCCTTTGAGGCAAACGCACGAAGGGAGGAACGTTTATGACAGAGGTCGAATTGATCCGTCTTGCCAAGGACGCCATGCAGCACGCCTATGCCCCTTATTCCGGATTCAAGGTCGGCGCTGCACTGCTCACCGCCGACGGGAAGGTCTATCCGGGCTGCAACATTGAAAATGCGGCCTACACCCCGTCGAACTGCGCCGAGCGCACTGCGTTTTTCAAAGCCGTCTATGCAGGCGAGCGCGATTTCACCGCGATCGCCGTCGTCGGCGGCAAGGACGGCGTGATCGAGGATGTTTTCCCGCCCTGCGGCGTCTGCCGTCAGGTCATGCAGGAATTCTGCGGCCCGGATTTTATGATCTACATGGGCCGGGCGGACGACAGCTTCGTCGCCGTGCGGCTGGAGGACTTCCTGCCCTACGGCTTCAGCGCCTCAAAATATATGAAATGATGTCATCCTCGCATAAAAATCGGCTGTATTGTCTGAAAAATATCCGGCTTGAGATTATTTCCGGCGAAATGGTTGATTTTTTGCGCACGATGTGTCATAATGGAGCGGCAGCAAACGCTGCAAGCTTACAAAATCTTTACGGAGGAATTACAAATGAAGAAGATCCTTGCACTCCTGCTCGCGGTCATCATGGTTCTCTCTCTGGTTGCTTGCGCCACCACCGAGAAGCCCGCTGAGGACAACAAGCAGAACGAAACCACCACCAACCCCGAGGAGACCAAGCCGGAAGAAAAGCCCGCTGACGAAGAGAAGCCCGCCGACGAGGAAAAGCCCGCCGACGAGACTCCCGCTGACGCCGCCGAGTACGCCGTCGCCATGATCACCGACTACGGCGACATCACCGACCAGTCCTTCAACCAGACCACCTATGAGGCCTGCAAGGAGTTCTGCGAGGCCAACGGCGTCAAGTTCAACTACTTCAAGCCCGCCGGCGACAACACCGCTGACCGTGTCGCCATGATCGAGAAGGCCATCGACGAAGACTACAATGTCATCGTGATGCCCGGCTACGCCTTCGGCGAGGCCATCAAGGAAACTGCCGCCGACAACGACGACATCACCTTCATCGCTCTGGACGTTGGCGCCGGCGACCTCGGCGACGACTATGTCGTTCCCGCAAACCTGTACTGCGCTGTCTACCAGGAAGAGCTCTGCGGCTACATGGCCGGCTACGCAGCTGTGAAGCTCGGCTACACCAAGCTCGGCTTCCTTGGCGGCATGGCAGTTCCCGCCGTTGTCCGTTACGGCTACGGCTTCGTTCAGGGCGCTGACGCAGCGGCTGCTGAGATCAACGCGGACGTCACCATGAAGTACGCTTACGGCAATCAGTTCTCTGGCGACGCTGACATCACCGCTGCGATGGACACTTGGTATCAGGGCGGCACTGAGGTCGTCTTCGCTTGCGGCGGCGGCATCTACACCTCCGCTGCGGAAGCCGCTGCGAAGGTCGGCGGCAAGGTCATCGGCGTTGACGTTGACCAGAAGGCCATCATCGACAGCAAGTACGGCGAAGGCATGACTGTCACCTCCGCCATGAAGGGCCTCGCCCCCACCGTCAAGCACATGCTCGCGGAAGTTCTGGCTGGCAACTTCGCCAACTACGGCGGCAAGATCGACACTCTGGGTCTTGTCTCTGAGAACCCCGAAGAGAACTACGTTCAGATCCCGGCTGACTCCACCCAGTTCGGCGACGGCTTCACTGCCGACGACTACACCGCGCTGGTCGCCAAGATGTTCAGCGGCGAGATCACCGTCTCCAACGACATCACTGTCGCTGCTGCGGACGTCGCCAAGACCATCACCGTGGAAGACCTCGGCAACCTGAAGTAATCCACACCACGCTTCCAAAACCGCGGGGCTTCGGCCCCGCGGTTTTTGCGTGCCCCGGCGTTCTTTTGCCAGTCGAAACCCAAAAAAGGCCACTCCCCTGCCCTCCCCTGCATGGTCAGTCCCCCGGCAATAAAAAATCGCAAGAAACTTTAAAATACCGCTTGACAAAACGCGCATCATCCGTTATAATGACTCCCGCGATGGACAGTTAGCTCAGCTGGTATGAGCACATGCTTGACGTGCATGGGGTCACAGGTTCGAGTCCTGTACTGTCCACCATCTAGTAGAACCAAAAAAGATATCTACGCGAAAAACCCAGAAGTTTCAACGACTTCCGGGTTTTTTTGCGCCCAATTTTTGAAGTCGGAAAAAAAGATATCAAAAAGGGTTTTGGCAAAATCAGTGGACTTGAACCTTTACCCACGCGATTTTGGGCCGCTTTTCCGGGAATTTTTCGGGAAAGCGGCTCGCTTTTGCTCTCGGCAAAGTGTAGAATTTTGGCTGGCGTTTTTGTTGGTGTTGCCGAATGCGCACTCCAAGCACAGATGCCAGCGCGTTAGCCAGCTGTGCGACGTTTCAGACGTTAAGACCGCAGGCAAGCCTCCGCCCGTCCCAAGACGAAACCACGGCGTATTGACGACGCTGGGACGCGAGAAAGCAAAGCACCCGCAGCAACGCAGCGGGTGGTCGTTTATCTGCTGGATCTCAGCAGAGCATCGGTTTTCAACGTCACGCCCATCATGTCTTTATGGGCTTCGCGAGTGTCCCGGCAGAGCGGCGAGAGAAACGTCAGCGCGTTCTGAATCCTGCTCAGGTCTGACGCAGAGAGTGCGTTCTCATGCAGATGGCGCAGCACCCGGCGATAGGATTCGCGGAGCTTTGCGTCCACGGACGGCTGGAAGAAATAGTTTGAAATCAGGCCGCCGATCAATGCGGCTTCGTTATCGGTGTACTGCATGGTGATTGCCCTCCTCTACGATGTTCACACAACAAACGCGGCAATCATACCACAAGATGCAGTACCGGTCTATGCGCATTGTGCCGAAATATTGAATCACAAATCAATACACAAAATGAAGCGGCGTTTCGCTCTCTTATGAAAAGAGGGTTGAAACGCCGCTTTTTTCTTTTCTTAAATTCTGAACCCCAGACGAAGGAGGTCACAAAAATGTCTGTTTTCCGTGTTGAAAAGACCAAAGGTTACACGGTCATGTCCAACCACCATCTCCGCAACCATGCGCTGTCCCTCAAGGCAAAGGGTCTGCTCTCACAGATGCTGTCGCTGCCGGAGGATTGGGATTACACGCTGCAGGGGCTTGCACAAATCAACAAAGAGAGCATCGACGCCATCCGCGAAGCTGTGCGCGAGCTGGAACGTGCCGGTTACATCAAGCGCAGCCGCGAACGCGATGAGCGCGGCTGCCTGCGCGGAACCGTCTACACGATCTACGAGCAGCCGCACGCGGAGCCAACGCCGGAAGAACCTACGCAGGAAAAGCCTGCGTTGGATAACCCAACATTGGAAAAGCCTATGTTGGATAAACCTACGTTGGAAAATCCAACGCAATTAAATACTGAGAGTACTAAGAAAAGAAAAAGACAAAGTAAAGACTTATCAATTACCGATTCGATTCCTTTCCCTTCCGGTTTTCCGGACGCTCCCACGCAGAAGCGAACGGAAGCGAAGGAATCGTTTGAACTCTACCGGGAATTGATTCTGGAGAACATCGACTACGATGTTCTGGCAAGCGATCCTCACGTTGACCGGGAGCAGCTTGACGAGATCGTCGACCTGGTGCAGGAGACAGTTTGCAGCACGCGCAGCCGAATCCGCGTTGCAGGCAACGATTATCCAGCCGAGGTCGTGCGGTCAAAGCTGCTGAAGCTGAACAGCGAACATATTCGTTTCGTCACGGACTGCCTGAAGCAAAATACAACGCGGATTCGCAACATCCGGCAATATCTGCTGGCTGCGCTGTTCAACGCGCCGAGTACGATGAGCAGCTATTACACGGCGTTGGTGGCGCATGATATGGCAGCATAGTGGCATCCGCGAGAATACTCACGGATTTAGCGTTTCAACGTAACGTTCAACCAGCTCTTGACACAATCCAGCCATATGTGGTCGTATTGATGCACCTCTCCGGCGTTGTGGATCGTTTGTCGGTCGCTTGTTGAAAGCCCATGTTCTCCCTGCGGGAAAACATGGAGCTCAAACGGAACATGATTCGCTGCAAGTGCTTGCGAATATAGCAGGCTGTTCATCACCGGGACGCATTCATCTTCCGCAGTATGCCATAAAAAGGTTGGCGGCGTATCTGCACGAACGTGCTTCTCACAAGAAAATAGATAAAGGTCCTCTGGTGAACAATGCGCTTTTCCTGTTAACGCAGTCATACTGATCTGGTGCGTCCATTTCGGATCTGCCGTGATCACCGGATAACCCAGGACTGTCGCTTGCACCGGCTTGCTGTTCGGAATTACTGTACGAATCGTGCTGGAATCATATGACGTTGCGTACTGCGCGGCAAGATGCCCACCTGCCGAAAAACCCATAAGCACAATTCGACCTGTGTCACAGTGCCATATATCCGCGTTTTGATTGATCAGTTCTATCAGGGCTGCCGCCTCGCACTGTTGTGCCGGATAGTGATGCGGTGCAACAGAGTACAACAGGACAAACACGTTGAATCCTTCCGGCAGGAAGTGAAATGCGATCGGCTCGGCCTCCCGCTGACTGCAAAACTCATAGGCCCCGCCGGGGCAAACGATCAGGCAAGGACGCCGCTCACCACCACGTCCCATTTCCGTTAAATTATCCGGAAGATATACCTTAACAAGCGGATCTCCGCTTTGCGTCCCAAGGTTCGGAAAAAATTGCTTTAAATGTAGAAGCTCATATTTCATGCGGCATTCCCTTTATTCACAAATCTGTTTTCCACCCATAAACACCCTGGCAAGGCTCAGCTCCTCGTCGCAAACAACGAAGTCAGCCAGCTTGCCGGATTCGATGGAGCCGATCTCCTTCTCGCGCCCGATCTCCCGCGCGGGAATCAGCGTTGCAGCCAAGATCGCCTGCTCCTTCGGGATGCCAAATTCGACTGCCTTGCGCATACAATCATAGAGATTTGTCGCGGAGCCGGCGAGTGTGCCGTCCGCGAGCTTCGCCACGCCGCCATACAGGAACACGTCCTGTCCGCCGAGGGTGTACTGCCCGTCCGGCATGCCGCAGCAGCGCAGCGCGTCGGAGATCAGGCAAATGCGCCCCGGAAACAGCCTAAACGCCATGCGCACTGCGCTCGGGTGAATGTGCTGTCCATCACAGATCAGCTCCGCGACCACGTTTTCACGTTCGCTGCCCGCGCCAATGGGACCGGGCTTGCGGTGGTGGATGCCGGGCATTGCGTTATACAGGTGCGTCAGGTGGGACGCGCCCGCATCGAGTACCGCCGACGCTTCCTCATAGGTGCAGTCGGTGTGCGCGATGGAGACGGTGCAGAGCTTGGACGCTTTTTCGGCAAATTCCACCGCACCGGGCAGCTCTGCTGCCACGTCCGCGATACGGATGAGCCCTTCGGAAGCGTCATAAAGCTGCTGGAACGCCGCAAAATCCGGATCTCTCAGATACGCGCCGTTCTGCGCGCCCTTTTTCTTCTCGGAGAAGAACGGTCCCTCCATCTGGATGCCCATGAGATGGGCACAGCCCTCCGGCTGCGCCTTTTTAAGCTGCACAGCCGTTTTGTACGCCGCCTCCAGCACGTCGTAGGGCAGCGTCATGGACGCGGGCGCGAAGCTCGTCACGCCGTTTTGTGCGAGATAGCGCGCCATTTTGATAAGTCCGTCATAGTCGCCGTCTGAAAAGTCCGCGCCGGAGTTGCCGTGGTTGTGGACGTCGATGAGGCCGGGGATGACGTACCGCCCCTGAAGGTCCGTGCCGTCCTCATCGGGAACCGTGGTCAAAATTTCGGCAAATCTTCCGTTTTCCACGCGGAAGGAGCCATGTTGGAACTGACCGCCCACGAAAATATTGGCATTCTTAAAAAGCATATCATTCCTCCACAAACCTTGCCGCCGCTTCGTCGCAGATGACGGTCACGTCGGGATGGAACTGCAAAATGGAGCCGGGAACCTCGGGCTTGACCGATCCGAAGAAGACCTGATGGAGGATCTCTGCCTTATCTGCACCAGTGACGATCATTAAGATCTTCCGCGCGGACATGACCGTGCCGATGCCCATCGTGATGGCGGAGGTCGGAACGTCTTCCAGTGAATCAAAGAAGCGCTTATTCGCCTCGCGCGTCATTTCAGTGAGCTTTACCTCATGCGTCATGACCGGGAAATGGTCGCAGGGTTCGTTAAAGCCGATATGCCCGTCGTGGCCGAGACCGAGCAGCTGAATGTCCACGCCGCCCCAGTCCTCGATCTGATGCTCATAAGCTTCGCACATGGCAGGGATGTCGGCTGCCAAACCGTCCGGGACGATGGTATTTTCGGGCTTGATGGAAATATGGTCGAACAGATTTTCCTGCATGAAGCGGCGGTAGCTCTGCGGCTGGTTGGGCGCTAACCCTTTGTACTCGTCCAGATTTGCCGAACGCACGCGCGAAAAGTCGATTTTTCCTCCCTGCTCGCGTGCAATCAGCTCGCGGTAGAGGGGCAGCGGCGTCGAGCCGGTAGCAAGCCCTAATACGCACGCTGGTTTTGCCCGGATGAGATCTTCAAACATATCTGCCGCAGCGCGGGCCATTTCCTCGGGTGATCTCACCCGGATCAGATTCAGATGTAACATAAATTGACTCCTTTCTGGTGCGCTCAGCGGATATCCGGCAAGCTGGCCGCCGCCATTGACTGACCGACACGGCGGAAGTTTTCATCCGGCAGCATGACGCGCAGCTTCCGCGAAAGCTCTGGATATTCCTCGTTCAGTACACGCTGGCATTCGGACACGATGCGCTCGCCGCCGATGCCGGAAGCCACGCGTCCGAGGACGAGCAGATTCCGGATGTCATAGAACATCTCATAGAGGCTGAGCGTATGTGCCAGCTGCACGCCGATGGAATCGAAGATCGCCAGCGCATAGGGATTGCCGCCTTCCGCCAGCTTCTGCACTTCCTTGAGCTTTTCAGCGGGTGTGAGATGCTCAGACAGCGCGATGCCTGCGGCGGGCGCGAGCTTTGCGACCGCGTCCTGCGAGAAATATTTGCAGCCGACGCCGAGATCGCTGGACCACTCATCGCGCATGGCGTGTTCGTTCAGATCGACCGGCGCAAAGGCCAGCTCGTTGAACCAGCCGAGAATATTTCCCTCGGCATCGACGTAACCGACAGCTTCGCTCGTGCCCATCGCAAGACCCATGACGCAGCCTGTGCCAAGGCTCATATAGCCTGCCAGTGCAGTCACGTCGCCGTCGTTGGCAACGACGATGGGTACATCGCCGATTTCCTTCGCAGCGCGGTCATAGATCGTTTTGACCTCCTCGCGGCGTTCACGCGGGACCTTGATAAACAGGGAGGATACCATCGGTGCATTTCCAACAAAAGTACCCGCGGAGGAAACGCCGATGCCGTCGACGCGCGGCATTTTGGAGGCTGCGGTCTGAAAAGCCGTGACGATGCCGTCAAACTGGTACTGGGGGTCGGCGCTGGTTTTCGGGTGCCAGACGACCTCCTCTGAGTAGACGGTCTTGCCGTCGATGACGGCGGAGACCTTGCGGTCAGAGCCGCCTGCGTCGAAGCCGATGCGGCAGCCGTTCGTGTGACCGCCGACGCGAATGGGCTGCTCATTGGCGGTGGGAAAATCGTCCTCAGAGCAGATGATGACCTCCAGGGGGCGCTCAAACATGTCAAATTCAAAGCCCGCATCAAATTCACGCGCACCGCCGGGGCGGTAAGCGTCGCGGATGTGCGCGGCGATCGTATCGTCGCCCTGAAGATAGATACGGAAGCCGCCAACTGACCAGAGAAGCATTTTGACCAATCGCTCGGCAAATCTTATGTTCGCGGCAGCGAAAGCTTCGCCGCGCAGGCGCGTCTCATAGACGGTGATCTTGCCGTGATCGCGCTCGACGGCGATCTTGAACGGGCGATCTGCTTCTTTCAGATACGCCTTTGCCCACACGCCGAAGGGAATGAACCCCGGATCGAGCGCGGGCATATTCTTAACAGAGTAATCGATTCCAAGATAGTTCATACTGCCTCCTTCCGGTTCATGCGCGCGCCTCGAGCTCGGTCATCATCTGGTCGAGCTGCATGAGGCAACGCGGCAGATGGAACGGACCTTTGAATGTGCTGCCCTTGGTGGAGGGCATGGTAGGAAGCCCGTCGCGGCGCAGATAGCCGTACCATTCGCCGTAGGCCGGATCGGAGAAATGCTTTTGGCAGTAATCGAGCGTTTTGAAGAACCAGTCGAGATCCCGCTCGTTTCCGGTGTCGCGGTAGAGCATCATGGAGGAAATAAGGATTTCATTGTGCGGCCACCAGAGCTTCATATCGTGCTCATACGCCTCGGGCGGCAGACCCTTGGCGTCGACGAAGTACAGAAGTCCGCCGTATTCCTCGTCCCAACCGGCGCGGATGGCGTTGTCGAAGATGGTCTGCGCCTTTTCGATGAGTTCAGGCTTGCCGAACTGCTTTTCGTACTCCAGCAGGAACCACACGCCCTCGATGTCGTGACCGGGATTGACGATGCGACCGTCTGTGAAGTCAAAGCGCGGCGTGCCGTCCGGGGCGACATTTTCCAGCGTGCAGCCAAGATCAAACTTCACGAAGTATTTGAAGATTTCCTCGACGCACTGCGTCGCGCGCGCGGCGTAAACATCCTTGCGCTCCGGGTCGCAGCGCATGAGGATGAGTGCGACATTGAGATAGATCATCGGAATGCCGAAGGCGCGGCCGCTGCGCGTCTCGGGAATGGTTTTGGGTCCTATGCCGACCGGGTCTTCCATGCCGTGGTTGAGATCCCAATAGAGGTCTGCCATCTGCCGTGCACGGGCAAGACGGCTTTCGTCGCCCGTGACGGCGTAATATTCCGCGTTCGCCATCGCGCAGAACGCCTCGGAGAAGCAATACCGGCGCTGCCGCAGCGGCTGACCGTCCTTCGTGACAGTAAAATACATACGGTCGCCTGCGGCGTGGTTGAAGCAGTGGCGCTCCATAAAATCAAGGCAGCTGCGGCTGGCGTCGAGCCATTCCTGCTTCGTGCCATAGACCGTGCACAGATGGGCAAAGATCCAGCCGCACCGTCCCTGCATCCAGACGCTCTTATCCGTGGAATAGATTTTACCGGTTCGGTCGAGGCAGGTATAGACACCGCCGAATTCCGGATCCATGCCGTTTTTCAGCCAAAAATTTACGCAGCGATCCAATTCCGCGCGTACCCAAGTATGCGCCTCGGCAAATTGCTGTTTTCTCATTTCATTCATGTATATGCACCTCCTGCTACAATTCAAAAACAGGTCTGTGATTTATGCCTTTACATATTTCTGGACAGCCGCTTCGATCATCTGCTTCGCACAGACGACGGTGTCCATGTCGGTTGCGATGAGATTCGGCAGCGGTGCGCGCACGGTACCGACGTCCATCCCCTCTCGGCGCAGAATCTCTTTCATGACGGCGTAGAGATTGCCGTGGCAGCTGCACATCTTATAAATGATGCGGCAGCATTCGTTTTGAATTTCGCGAGCCAGCTCCATGCGCCCGGCGTGATAGCATTCATAGATTTTAAGATAGAGCTCAGGCATGACGGCGTAGGTGCCGCCGATGCCGCCGGTCGCGCCGATGGCAAGACCAGAGATCAGCTGCTCGTCCGGACCGTTGAACACGACGAGCTCGCGCTCGGTCGCATCAAGCCACATCTGGATATCCTGCGTCGGCATAGACGAGTTTTTAACGCCGATGACGCGCAGATTTTTAGCCATTTCCTGCAAAAGCTGCGTGCTGAGCGCGACACCCGCAAGCTGTGGGATGTTATAGATGATAAAATCCGTGTTTGGCGCAGCCGCAGAGATCGTATTCCAATAGTCCGCGATGGCATACGGCGGCAGATGGAAATAGATCGGCGGGATGGCGGCGATTGCGTCAACGCCGAGGCTTTCGGCGTGCCGCGCCAGCTCGCAGCTGTCGGCGGTGTTGTTACAGGCGACGTGCGCGATGACGACGAGCTTGCCGCCAACAGCGTCCATAACGGCTTCGAGGATGGCCTTGCGTTCTTCTACACTTTGGTAGATGCATTCACCAGAGGAACCACCAACATAAAGACCTGTTACGCCTTTGGCAAGCAGGTACTTAGCCAACGACTTTGTTCGAGAAGTTGATACTCTGCCTGTATCATCATAGCAAGCGTAAAACGCAGGGAAGATGCCCTGATATCTTTTTAACTTTTCATCCATTGTGTATTCTCCTTTTAGGCGGTAGCGGGCTCTCATAATGAGAGCCCGCTGAACATTTAAATCGTCAATTCGCAGTGAGTTCACTCATGGTAAATTCTTCATAGTACATATACCGCAAACCATCTGCCCACGAAGTGGTCGGCGATGCTTCATAGATCATTCCAATTCGTCCATCGCCAAGTTCAACTAGACTACTATAAGCAAAGAGTGCACTGGCCTCAGTAACCTGATAGACGTATTCCCAGTCGATAGAGTACTTCGTGCTCCCGTTGTCGTATTGACCATTTTCTTTGATCAAGCCGACATAGATACGCCCATCTGTTCTGGAGGTGTTATACGCCATTGACAGCAAAACTGCAGGATATGCTTGTCCATCTTTTTTCGAGACAACCGTTCCACTATATGAAAGTGCTGACAACTGGCTGTTCGTACCGGCCAGATTATCGCCAAGTCCCGATGTAACATCAATCCATGTTTCGCCGCCATCAAGACTTGTCGCGGTTTTAATCTTACCCCCGCTGCCGCTGGTATTTCGCATAAAAATCTGCAAATTGCCATTTGGAAGTTCTACAACAACAGATTCATGACCGACTGTTCCAGGAAGGCAGTCACCGTGTGCCCAAGTGTTTCCACCATCATCACTATAAATAACTTCCGTTCGTGCGCCACTTGTCAGCGTACCATTTCCTCCAGTAAGCTGATAGTAGATTGGAACAACCAGTCTGCCAGCATGATCACCATTCTGAATTTGAATGCCATGTCCAGGTCCAGTCAGATAGTACCGAGACTCTTCTCTCTTGACCATGCCAGAAATAATCTTGTCCGTATGCCACGTTTCTCCATCATCGTCTGAATAAACCTGCATGATATAACTGGTATTGTAAACTTGCAGTTCAGAGTCTTCATAGAAAATTTTCATCGGCACAGACTGCGAAGCTGCCTGTATGTCCGAGCTGCGCTGCGTAACATGCAAAAGCTGACCGTCCTTGTACAGTTCATAATTTTCACCGAGACTGTATTCTGAAAGCTCACCAAGCGACAAATTGCTATCATCAACTGTCGTTCCGTCGGAAGAATACTCCGTCGGTGTACCCAGCAAATGATAAACGTTATATCTGCCATCCGCGTTCTTCTCGCCATAAATATCAGCAGCGTAGTTAAAGCGACTGCGAACGGTGTTCATATTAACATTTCCAGACTTCACGTTTTGATCGGAGAGCAGGAAATATTTATGCCCCGCAATGGTGCAGAAGCCGTCACCGAATGGCATACTCCGAGCAACACCACCATGCGCTTGTCCATAAGCATCGATATTAAGTGATTGGAAACCGCCGCCGTTCCAAGCAAAGGCGTCTATCAACAGCAAAATTCTGTCTGTATACTCAGTATCTTCTACGATGACTCCATCAATAAAGGAGGCTGAGCCTTGTTTGTATCCGTATTCATCTGCATAGTCACTCATATGCAGACAATCTGGCGTAATCGCATCTTCCCAACCATCATTCGCTGTATAGCTGAGTGCCTGATGCTTGATTCTAAGTGCAGAGTCAATATTCTCTGCTGAATCGCCAGTGCTGCCATAGTTTGTATCGGAACCAGCAACTAAGGTTCCCTTTGAAGAGTACAGCAAATACGGAATTCTGAAGAATGTCGAGCTTGTAGCATCGCCCTCGTAAAAAACATTCCTGGACGTTGGCCTTGTCAGCTCAAGAAGCAGTTCGTCAGAAAGTGCCGACGTGAAGACATAGATATAATCAATTGTACCTGTGTATGGATAACTGCTGGAACTAATCAGCCGATCCATTTTCCCAATATAACCAGTCGTCAAGTTCGGAATATCGCCTAGCCATTGGTAATCATCACCTGTTTTGGCTGTCGTTCCGCCTTTTTGACCATTTGCAAATAACTTGTAACCTACGCCGCTTTCTGCCTTGAACGCAACGATATTGTCTTCATAACCGAACGTAGTGCAGTAAGCAGAATATTTAGGAGAATCAGAATTTCTAAATTCAAATCCAACACGGTTGCCCGATTGATACAAGTGGAAATGTGCATCGTTTTTGCTTGTATCGCTGACACTCAGAAGTGAACCAGGTCCATTTGTCGTGTTTTTGTACTTCACCAATATGGTAATGTTATCAGCGCTATTTAGAGTCTCAAGAACGTCATCACTAAGTTGGACTGCATCATCGTCACTCTGAATGTTCAAGTCATGCTTTGAGAATACCAAGGGATTACCAATAGGCCATTCTGCTCCGGAGATTGCCGCCGCTTCTTGCTGTGACATAAATTCTGGAAGAAACGCAACAAAAGAAATATCTCCTACAAAATTTGCATTATTACTCGAGTTTGCCAACGCGCCAGATGTACCACCAATATTCAAAAACTGAATATCATTAACCTCTGCATTATAATTGAACCACGAGGCGAAATTCGGAAACTGTGTAGTAGTACTCCCATCAAAGCTTGTTACAGATTTTGCTTGTGTATTTGTAAGGTCGCTAGCATCTACACTGTAAACAAAGGTATGCCAGCCAGACCCGGTAGTTGTTCCACGGAGATTTGCGACCATTCCACCTGGGAAATCAATTCGTTGCATTTTCATCCCCGAAACATTATTAACCATAACCGCGCCATATTTGTCCTTCTCTGTGGAGCTTCCCGCCGCAAATAGGACTTGATTTGTAGATGCCGTACTTCTATATCGAACAATAACTGTTCCTTGAGTGCTGGCTTTTAAGCGCGAAATATCCTGTTCTGTTCCCGAAACGATACGGCTTCCGTCAAATGAAGTATCGCCGTCAAAATTATAATAGAAGCCGGTTTTACTTGCTCTTGATAAGACTTCTATTATGCTGCTGCCATTTGTGCTGGAAGCGAATACCGAAAGCGGGAACATAGTCAAAAGGAGACACGATACAAGAAATGCGCTAAATAGACGTTTCAAAGTATGTTTCATTTGTTTGCCCTCTTTCTTTAATAACTCTGTACATATTTGTTTGATGAACAGAACTTGCTTATAATTTTTATAAAGAAAATGGAACTATCCTGTGATTTCAGAAACCTTAACTTTGCGGTCTTCACGAAGCGACTTTGTGGCCGCGTCTGCAGAAGCAATTGCAGCCCGTGCAGCCTCGCCAGTCAGAAGCGGACGGAATTCGTCCGTCACCGGATCTCCGTGCATAATGCCATTGAAGAATTTCATTTCGTTCTTCATGATGCCGTGCAGCCACAGCGGCGGCTTTTTACCCGGATGACCATACTGGATCGCGCCATCCATTTCCGTGCTGTGATAGATCTGCGTTCTCTGATCGTCTTCCTCCTTGGTCTCGTGAACGAGGTAGTGTTCCTCCTCGCCATCTGCGGTTTTGACGGTCATGCCAACATTGCACATATCAATTTTAATGTAGCCTTTTGTGCCCTGAATCAGCACATAATGCTCCGGATAGTGGAAGGCAGAGCCGTATTCCACGACAGCGTAGGTACCGTTTCCAAATTCCAGCAGGAGGAACAGCATATCGTCCTCGTCGCCAAACTGCTCGCCCTTATGCGCAACATTGCCGCCAGTCATGGTAACCTCTGTTGCCGGGCCCATCAGGAACTGAATGCAGTCCAGTTCGTGGATATGGTGATAAAGGTGACCACCGGATTTTGCGCGGATCTTCTTCCAGCTGATGGACGGCTGCGGCTCTTCCCAGCCGTTTCGTGCAGAGTGGCAATAGAGGACGCGGCCGATTTTCCCCTCTGCAATCAGCTGCTTCGTATGGCGTACCGCGCGGAAGAAGTTCATGACATGGCCTGCCATGAAGATCACACCGTTTTCTTTGCAGGCGCGTACCATTTCGTCGCAGTCCGCATAGCAAAGCGCGATCGGCTTTTCACAGAAGACGTGCTTCTTATGACGTGCTGCTGTCAAAACTGGCTCTTTGTGCAGATAGTTCGGCGAAGCTACCAGCACAGCGTCGACATCATCACGCGAGCAGAGCTTATCCAAATCCGTTTCGACATCGCAGCCAAGCTCTTTTGCCACAGTCTCAGCATTTTCGGGGTCATAAACTGCAACAATTTTTGCCCCCTCCTGCTCTTTCATAATGCGACCAAGTTCAGCACCGAAATATCCCGTACCGACAATTGCATATCCAATCGTTTTCATAACAATATCTCCTTTTATTTGATAGAGCCCTGTGCCAAACCGCCAGCAATGCGCTTCTGGATCAGCATGAAGAAAATTACAGAAGGAATTACGACAAGTGCGGATGCAGCCATCATAACGCCCCAGTCCAGCACCTCTTGACCCATGAGTGATTTCAGTCCAACCGCAACGGTCATTTTGTCGCGGCTGTTGATCAAAATGAGTGAGAACAGGAACTCATTCCATACGTTGATAAATGTATAAATTGCCACGGCAACTACACCGGGTGCGACAATCGGCAAGACAACACGACTAAATACTTGAAGCTTGTTCGCACCATCCATGTATGCGGCTTCTTCAATTTCAAGCGGGACTGTTTGGAAGAATCCAACCAAAAGCCAAATCGCATATGGGACAGAAATCGAAAGATACACAATAATCAGTCCAACGCGGCTGTTCATCAGCCCTGCTTTGCCCATAATGATCGAATATGGGATCGCAAGCAAGATGGGCGGGAACATATATGTCGTGATCAGGACCCTCGTCATAATCTTTCCAAATCTCGGGAAGAACCGAACAACACCATATGCACCAAGCGCAGAAATCAGAATAGCAATGATTGTTGTGCTTCCGGCAACAACAACACTGTTCATAATATTTGTGCCGAACTTTAGTTGCTCAAAAACAATTTTATAATACTCCAGCGAAAAGACCTGAGGGAAAATCGCAGTGGGATTCGCTGTCAGTTCGCCCTTGCTCTTTACAGAAGATACTAATATCCAAAACAGCGGAAACGCTGCCAAAAGCGCAAGAATTGTCAAATAGGTATAGGAGATCGTGTCGCCTAAGATACCGCGTCTAAAATGTTTACGCTTGTGCATCACTTCTCCTCCTCCCACTTGTTCAAAAGCCTAAAGTACTGCGCACACACAATCAGCAGGAAGAGCAGCAACAGTACGGTAACTGCTGAAGATCGTCCAAGCTGCTTCAATCCCCAACCAATGTTATATGCATAAATCGGAACGGTCAGTGTTTTATTGGCCGGGCCGCCGCCGGTGATCAAGTAAATAATATCGAAGCTATTGAAAATCCAAATCGTGCGAAGCACAACCAACAAACCCACAACAGTACGAATATGCGGAACTGTAATGTGCCAGAAAGACTGGAATGTATTTGCACCATCAATTTGAGCTGCTTCATACTGATCTTTTGGTACGGTTTGCAGCGCTGACAGGATGTTGACCATGATCAGCGGCGAGCCGAACCAGATATTGATGAACACCAGCGTTGCAAACGCCAGATTTCCAGTCAAAAATTCCGGCGCGGTTGAGCATAGTCCGAGCTTGATCAGAAGATTCGGCAAAAAACCGTAAACGCCGTTCAAAATCCACTTCCAGGAAAACGCCAAAACGATTGATGGAATCGCCCAGGGAATAATCAGGATTGTACGATAAATACTAGAGCCTTTTTTGATTCGGTTCAACGCCAATGCGCCGGTAAAACCGACTATTAACTGCCCCAGCAGAGAGAAAAAGGTCCATTTCAGGTCGTTCCAAAAGGCCGTCCAGAAATCCGGATCAGTCAACGTTTTAATATAATTATCAAGACCGAGGAATCGATAAGTAGGCTTAATGAGATTTTTGTTTGTCAGACTATAGAAGATACTGGAAGTAACGGGATATAGCAGGAGTAAAATAACCACGGTGAGCGCGGGAAGAATAAACAGCCAACTGCTTGCTTTTGATGATAGCGTGCGCCTTCTTTTCACAATTTTGCAGACCTCCTTTGCTGCGCTAGAGATAAAGGAGGCGGGGGAAGCCCCCGCCTCCTGGGTCACCCCAATAAAATCTTATTCTGCTGCTTCAAACAACTCATTTAGCTGTTTGTTGGCGGCTGCCGCAGCGTCTTCAACAGATGTGCCGTTCAGGACGATGTCCTGGAACATATTCTCGACGACACGCTGGTTTGCAAGGATGCCAGCCTCGACGCAGGGGCCATATTCCATGCCAATATAAGTGCCGTGGCTCAGAGCATCGCTAATCACACGCATTTCGGCTTCATACTTCTGAATCGTCGGATCCGAAAGGAACGTTGGATCATTTGTGATTTCCTTCAGAGCAGGAAGCATGCCAACCGGAACAGAGTGCAGGAACGGGACATAAGTTTCCGGCTCATAGAAAGACTCGATGAATGCCTTGCAGATTTCAGGATGCTTAGAGTTCTTCCAAACAACCATCGGCATATTATTGACGATGTACTGCGGCTGCTCGCCTTCGTTGCGGGTGGGAATCGGTGCGCAGCTGATGGAATCCATCAGATCGGGGCGGTTTGCCTCAACGCCACTGATATGGAAACCGGAGTTGAAGTCAAATGCGTTTTTACCCTGATAATAAAGCGTCGCCTGATCGAGCGTGTTGTAGTTGATCGAGTCTGCCGGAGAATTTGTCTTATACATATCCGTCCAGAACTTGATGCCTTCAACAATATCCGGATCGGTCAGGGTTGCCTTGCGGTCTTCTGTCAGAAGGGACTTGCCGCAGCTGCCAGCCCAGACATCCAAGAAGCACGTTGCATACATATCGTTCGTGCCCATCGGAACAGAGCAGCCGTAAACTTCGCCGTTCTCGCCCTGCGTGATCGCCGTCGCTGCCGCATTGAACTCGTCCCAAGTCGTGGGAACATCAAGATTGTACTTTTCCAGCAGATCCTTGCGGTACCACATCACAAATGCATGAGAGTAGATCGGCACTGCATAGCAGCTGCCATCATAGGTCATTTCCTGAATCGGAGATTCATAGAAACGGTCGCGGCCAATTTCGTCGATCATATCATCCAGCGGAATGATCGCGTCGGCGTTGATCATTTCGACAACCTGACCGGCCTGCGCGGTACTCATGTCGGGGACGTTGCCCGAGGCGAGGCCGGTCGTCCACTTGGTGTAGAAGTCTGCCCAGGAGTAGGTTTCAATGTTGATCTTAACCTTGGGGTGTTTTTCCATGAATGAATCGGCTGCCGCCTGAATCCGCTCAAGTCTGGGACCCTGCGTGAACGAGTGCCAGAACGTGATCTCACCCTCCAGCTCATCCGCTGTTTCAACAGGCTCTGCCGGTGCGGCATCTTCTTTGTCAGTGGTCTGCGGAGCGTCCTGGGTTGTTTCAGTTGGAGGGGTTGTCGTATCATCTGCTGAGCTACAACCAGCCAAGCAACTGAGAAGCATCAGTGCTGCCAAAAGAAGCGCTAAGTATTTTTTCATAATTTTTCCCTTTCTGCTCAATGTTTTTTTGGTGGTATTGCTATGGCTTCATTATAGAAAATTATTTTCATTTTGTGTAGAGGATGAAATGACCAATCATAGCATTATTCGCTCATAATTTGGGTGATTCTTTCCCTGCACGAACCGCCTGTCCGCGTGAGATCCGGCGGTATTGATGCGGTGAAACTCCAAATACTTGCCGGAAGGTGCGGGAAAAATAGTTTGCGTCGCTGAATCCGACCCGATATCCAATTTCTGCAACTTCCCGATTGCTTGTCAATAACATTCTTGCAGCGGACGTCATGCGTAATTCTCGAATATAATCGCTTGGTGATTTCCCGGTATGCGCTTTAAATAGTCTTCGGAATGATGTTTGACTGACTTGCGCCATTTCGCTGAGAGATTGTATTGTAAATTGCTCATTAAGGTGCGGTGTTAAGTAGTCTACAACAATTTGAATCCGGGGATCGCGATTGATATTCTGTGTCTTAGCATTTCTTCTGCGAATCGCCTCGAGACTATGCACATCTGGCAATTCACGATCATGTGAACTGCCGTCTCCTTCACATTCTGCATTGGCGCATTGTGTTAAATAGGCAATGATCAATTCTAGATTTCCTCGAATCCGAAACAGTCTGCTCGGATTTTGACTCGTTGCGCTTTGATAGATTTCTTGAAAATACGTCAAAACATTTTCCTGTACATTTTTCGTAACAGTTGGGATATGAAAATATTCACCGAGAAAATCGCTGTCGTTTAATCGCGCAGTAACACAGAAACGAATAGAATAAAACTCAACATTATCGCTCAGCGCCCAGCACGACATAACCGCTCCTTCCGGTATGTAAACGATCTCATTTTTGTGTACTGCGATCTCCTCTGAGTTGATTTTAAATACAGCTTCGCCTCTGGTAATAAAGCGGAGCAAACAATAGGGGATATAATCTTCCGGGAAAAACCATCCAGAGTGAAAGGTATACTTATCAACATATAAGAAGTTGAATCGCATTGCTGAATACAATGATTGTGGAATTGTTGTCTGCATCGTTATTCCTCCAAACTTGTCAATAACATCTTATTTATGGTTGAAAAATGCTAGTAATGATGTATGTATTACTTTAAAGTTTCCTAAAAATCTGCTAGGATGAATAAAAAAGTATTTAGGAGGTCTACCTCGTGGATTTACAGACGGTCATGTTGCAGGAAGCGCGTAAGGCTTATCCCAGCCACGAAGAAGTTGATCAGTGGGCAGAGCAACTCTTAAGGCAGTCAGAGACTGTTGCGATTCATGCAGAATTTGTGGATTATTGTCCAATCACTGTTCCTTTTGGGAATTCCCCCAACACGTTGGTAAATAAATATGTCAAATTTACGGCAAGTGACAATCGCCAAACATTTTATGGCTATTGGCAGCCCGCAATCCGAACTCCAGCCCCCTTACTAATCAATCTTCCGGGTTACGGTTCGTCTATTAGTATGCATCCGCAACTGGCCGATCAGGGATTTCATATTTTACATATCTCTCCGTTAGGATATGCTGAACCAAATCAAATCCATCCTGAAATGCAACTCCCAGATGGGAACTGGCCGGTTCTTGACCGTACCGCCCGGGGACTTAAGGGTGGATATGCAGATTGGCTCTCGGATTGCCTTTTAGCAATTCGATGGGCATTACAGCAGCCGGGTGTGCTTCCACAGATGTCCCTATTCGGAACAAGTCAAGGTGGCGGCGGCTCCCTGTTGCTTGCCTCAATTCTCGGCGGAAAAGTCAGATGTGTTTGTGCCGATCTTCCCTTTTTAACCGATTTCCCGGCTACTGAATTAGAAGGGCCGGCATACAGTATTCTAAAACCAGCCTATGAAGAAACCGACCACACACTGTTTTGGAATCAACTTGGTTACGTTGATACTCTTTCTCACGCACACCGTATCAATGTTCCAGTCATGCTTTCCGCTGGTGGTTTGGATAACACTTGCCCGCCAAAAACGATAGAGCATCTTTTCTCTGAACTTGATTGTACAAAGCAATACACGTTTTCAAAGAATGTGGTACACACACATTCTCGCGAAAGTATGGTTCTCTTTTCTGCGTGGCTGCATTTATATGCCTGAATCACTTATTGATGGCGGTTCGCTAATGCCCGCATAATTTTTTCTTTGTTCTGTTCAGATATTTCTGGGTTTTTATTGCAATACTCATGATACAGAATATCCAGAACATAAAACTGTGCAATCTTTGCGGCAACCGAGCCTTGCTGCAGAGGTGATTCGTTTGAACCGCACTGCAGCACAATATCCGATTTTTCCGCCCCAGGAGATTTGCAAAATCTTGTCAGCATAATAATTGTTGCACCATTCTGCTTTGCTTGAGATAAAATATCCTCCATTTCAGTCGTTGATCCAGAATAAGAAATGAAGAATAATACATCCTTAGCTGTCATGGTTGCTGCTGCTGAAACCTGTAAATGAGAATCATATATGCTAAAGAACTTGGAACTCACGGAAGAAAACAGATGTGCTGTTTCCTCTGCCATTAGCATAGAACCACCTTGACCCATGCAGTAGACTATTTCTGCCTGACTGAGCGCCTCTACTGCGCGGATCACGTGCTCTTTTTTCAGCAATTCAGCAGTTTGTTTCAGTGCGGAAGAGTATTCACTGTATAATATTCCACTTATATTTTGGTGTTTCGTGGGTGTTGTTGTCGTGGTTTCAGATGTCGGTCTATCTGAAAAAGGCTCATAGCTCGGGTTGCTCAATTTTACAAGCTCAATTTTTAATGCGGTATATCCACGTGAGTGGAAACGCTTGCAAAAACGAGTAATTGTAGCTTCGCCAACATGACAGACTTCCGCAAGTTCGCTAATTGACATCATTTGCACTTCGTCTGTATGTTCCAAAATATATTCGGCAATTCTCTTTTCAGAAATTGTAAGCTCATAGTAGATGCTACTCATTTCGCTCAAAATATTCATATGCTTACTCCATTTCGTTGTTATATTGCCTTAAAACAACCTTTCCTGCTCAAGGACAATTTCCATATCTATATGCTACACTACATAGATAAGTAATTTCAATTATCATATTAAATGAAAATTGTTTTCAGTTTTTATTAAAATAAACGAGGTCTTACTTTATGATTTATGATACACTTACAAACAGTCATCTATATTATGGCATCAGTGCGCGATTGCAAAAGGCACTTGATTTTCTTGTAAACTCAGATTTTTCGACGATACCCGATGGCCGTTATGAAATTGATGGCAATGATGTTTTTGCAAATATCTCACACGGAATGACCGTGCAAAATACACCAAATGCAGAAGCTCATAACACATACCTTGACATTCAATATCTTATTGAAGGGCACGAATTGATCGGGGTTGCAAAGCGAGAAACTTTAACGGAAGTTGAGGCACATCCCGAGCGTGACATCTGGTTTTACACTGGAAAATATGAGTATTTGTCTTTGGGCGATAATCGCTTTATTATTCTATGGCCACATGATGCCCATGCGCCCAATCACGCTGTCGACGGCATCCCCGTTGCGACAAGAAAGTGCGTAGTAAAAGTACGAGTTTAATATAGTGTACAAGTGCGCACCTAACTGCGTTATTTTCCCCTTTCCATAAAAGGAAACACCGCAAGATGAATCTTATGTATCATCTTGCGGTGTTCCTGTTATGAAACTAAGTTAATGAGTGTTTCAAACAAATAGCTGTAAAAAAGCACACTGTTCCCCCATATAAGTGTGGTCCAAAGACTTTTTATCCGCATTATTGAAGAACAGCTTACCTCATACTTTCATTTGCTGAATTGCTTTTGCGGCAAGTTGTAAAGAACTCGGCCATCGAGATTCCAAGCACCCTGCAAATTTGCTCAATGGTATCTACAGAAAGCTGGCTGCCTCTGCAGCGAGAGACGCGAAGCGTCGTGTAGGGGATGTTTCCGCTTTGACATAGCTGATATAATGTCATGTTTCTCTCATGTAATAATTCATCCAATCGTGCGTGCGTATTCAATGCTCTTTCACTCCTATCAAAAAAAGCAGGGTAAACTTTTGATGATAGTATCATATCACAAACGTTGTCCAATAAACAGGACTTATAAGACTCGCCCCACAATTCGGAACTCCAGTTCCGGCGATGCTGGCTTCGGTGCATATGCCTTGTTGTAAGACACCATAACCGGCTGCATCCGCCGCACGCCGTCACTGCCAAGGTAGGCTTCTGGATCGTCCGGTTCCTGTTCGGCATACGCCTTGATATAGCCTTGTCCATCGTAAATCATGACGCCAACTTCGCCGGTACGGAGTGTCTCACACCGCTGCACCCAAACGATCTGACCGTCATGATAGACTGGCTCCATGCTGTCGCCGGATACGCGAACCCCGAATTCCGCACCATCTGGGATACTGCTCTCCGGAAAGCTGACCATCTCAAAGTTTCCTTCATCCAGAAACGCGCCTGTACCAGCGGATACCGGCAGGTCGCTGACCGGCATATCCAGATAGCGGATCTCCAGCACTGGCGGTACCTCCCGATACTTCCCGGATGCAATCAGATCCTCCCGATACTCTTTCACTTTTCGAC
>OBLG01000530.1_pt1 | contig 40199 bp, 30 predicted proteins | sample 1517451 | NCBI WGS metagenome assembly OBLG01 (sample SAMN04571694, study PRJEB22368) | human gut metagenome | biome: human gut; material: stool | host: Homo sapiens | place: Luxembourg | collected 2012-06-29
TGACAAGCATTCTGCTGGCGCTGCTGATGCTGGTTGGCATGGCGCTGGCGGAAGAAACGCCGGACGCGGCGCTGGGCGACTGGTACGCGCTGAATACGGAGAACGAGGCGATTTGCCTGACGCTTCGAGAGGACGGCACGTTCTGCTATGACAGCCGCGAGGGAACTTGGCGCAAGACGACGGACGGCGAATACTGGCTGACGTACAACAGCCACGATCTGCTGGCAGTCATGGAGCGCATGGTGAATTCGCAAGCCGCCGAGCAGGACTTGACGGCGCTGCTGACGGAAACTGGTTTTGACGTTTACTACGGCAGCACGGCAAAAGGCGCGGTGGTACACATGGTGCGGGACGTAACGGAATTGCAGAACGCACGGACGCCGAAGACTGACACGCTGCTGGAAGATTTCGCGGGGACTTGGACGATGGAAAGCATGACCCTCGGCGCGATGCAGCTGACGTATACCCCGGACATGGGCGAACGTCAGGTGTTCTGCACGATTGACGGCTTGACGATGTTTCCAGGCGCGGGTCTGGAAAGTTTCCCGGAAGGGACGAACTTCCCACTGACGTTCGAGGACGGTGTGCTGCACACAACCATTCCTATGCAGATGACGGAGGAAGAAACGCTGGACTTCGACCTGACATTCTTCCAGACGGCGGACGGCAGCCTGTACGCGACGCTGCGGTTGAGCGATGTACCGGACAATCCGGAGACGATGTTCCTGCTGGTTCCGATGGAAAAGGAGTGACGGATGATGAAGCGGCTGACAAGCATTCTGCTGGCGCTGCTGATGCTGGTTGGCATGGCGCTGGCGGAAGAGACGCCGGATGATGCGGTGCTGGGCAATTGGTACGGCTTGAACGCGCAGACCATCATCCGCCTGACGCTGAAAGAGGACGGCGAGTTCAAGCTGGTCGTCGGCTACCTCTCGTACACGGGAAGCTGGCAGCAGACGGCGGAGGGCGAGTACCGACTGGAATCGCCCGACATGGCGACGGACATTCTGCTGCGCGAGACGGAAACCGGCTTGGAGCTGCGCTACGACACGATAGACAACATGCTCGTTCTCTTGGCGCGGAGCTTGGACGCATGGGCGACGCCTGCTGCCTGCACGGACACGCCGCTGGAAGCCTTTCAGGGCGTGTGGTCGGCGCAATACGCCCGCAGCGGCTCGACATTGACGAGCTTGGGAACGGACGAGAACGGCGCGCCGCTGCCGTTCTGCACGGTGTCGGGGACGGACATCACCCTGTATACGATAACCGACGAGGTGGATCTCACCTATCCGGCGACGCTGAAAGACGGCGTCCTCAGCATGTCAGCGCAGGAGAAGGGACAGACCCTCATTGTCGAACTCTTCCAGACGGAGGAGGGCGGCATGTACGCCACATTCAGCGTCAACATCGTGGGCATGTCCAATACACTGGTGCTTGAACTGTCTCCGGTAGAGTAACACACGTTTCCCCCAATCAACACGCGGAAACTGCATGAAGAAGTAACCAACTGAATCGCGAGAATGGGTCAAGGGGGGACTTCGTCCCGTTTCCTTTGTCCCTTGTGGAGTTCAGAGGCAAAGCCTCTGGTAGGGTTAGGGGCAAAGCCCCTGTTAGGAGGATTGTAACATGGATGGCAATATGGCAATGATTCTGGGTATTATCGCTGTGGTGTTTGTGGTGGTGTGCGTATTCCTGTCGTTCGTGCCGCTGGGACTGTGGATTTCCGCGCTGTCCAGCGGGGTGCATGTGTCGATGGGCGCGCTCATCGGCATGAAGATTCGTCACATCAAGCCGCATCGCCTCGTGCAGCCGCTGATTAAGGCGAACAAGGCGGGTCTGGGTCTGAACATCTCCCAGCTGGAAACGCACTTCCTCGCCGGCGGCAACGTGGACCGCGTGATCAACGCCCTGATTGCGGCGCAGCGCGCGAACATCCCGATGGCGTTCGAGAAGGCGTGCGCGATTGACCTCGCGGGCCGTGACGTGTTCGAGGCGGTGCAGATGTCCGTCACCCCGAAGGTCATCGAAACCCCTGTCGTCGCCGCAATCGCGAAGGACGGCATTGAGCTGCGTGCCAAGGCGCGCGTCACCGTCCGCACGAACATCGACCGTCTGGTCGGCGGCGCGGGCGAAGAAACCGTTATCGCGCGTGTCGGCGAGGGCATCGTGACCACTGTCGGCTCGGCGGAAACCCACAAGCAGGTGCTGGAGAATCCTGATCTGATTTCCCGCACGGTGCTGTCCAAAGGCTTGGACGCGGGCACGGCATACGAAATTCTGTCCATCGACATTGCCGACGTGGATGTTGGCCGCAACATCGGCGCGCAGCTGATGATGGATCAGGCGGAATCCGACCGCCGCGTCGCTCAGGCGAAGGCAGAGGAACGCCGCGCCATGGCTGTCGCGCATGAGCAGGAAATGAAGGCCGCCGTGCAGGAGATGCGCGCAAAGGTCGTCGAGGCGGAAGCTGAAGTTCCGAAGGCAATGGCGGCTGCCCTGCGCGAAGGCAAGCTCGGCGTGATGGACTACTACCAGATGCAGAACACGATTGCGGATACCTCCATGCGCGATTCCATTGCCAAGGCGAGTGCGCCGCAGAGTACGCCCACGCACAGCTTGGAGAAGAAGTAAGCCGCTGCTTGACCGAAAGGAGGGGCAGCAATGTCAATATCATCCTATTTGGCGCTGATTATCATCGTGATTGTCATCAACGCGTTGAAGAGCGCACAGAAGAAGAAAGAAGCCGAGGAAGCGCGCCGGATGCCGACCGCGAGGGCGCAGCAGCCGAAGCAGTCCGCGCCGAAGGTGCACAGTCAGCCGATTGTGCCGACGCCCGCGCCGATGCCCGCCCATGCACACACGACCGTCCATGCCGCGAAGCCGAAGGTGCATGAGCATCTGGCGGCGGAGTGCGACCTGGATGCGGAACTGCAGGGGAGCATAGGATACGACAGCCCGGAAGGACGCGACAAGTGCCACGAGGCCGAACTGTTCCCGGCGCACGAGAAGCGCCCGGAAGCGCCGCATGAAGAGGTGCGATCCGGCTTGAAGCTGGATTTCAGCCCGAATGCGATGGTACAGGCGATGGTGATGCAGGAGGTGCTGACGCGCCCCTGCGAGAGAAGGAAGCGCTGATAAGCACAGCCCCTCTGCTATCGGTGATTGATGGCAGAGGGGTCTCCGTCGCAGGGGTTTCGCGCCCACAGGCGCGAAGTCCCTGCGTAACACGCGCATATAGCATGAAATCGCGCGCAACTCAATCGCGCGAAAGGGTCAAGGGAGGAACTCCCTTGAAGGAAGGTGAACACCCATGGAGACACCAATCCGCGTGCTCATCGCGGACGATAATGCCGATATGCGGCGCATCGAACGCATGATGATCAGCCGCGCAGAGGGTTTTGAAATCGTTGGGGAGGCGGAGGACGGCGTGCAGCTGCTCACCCTTGTGGAGCAGGAAAAGCCCCAGCTCGTTTTCCTTGACGTTGAAATGCCCGGCAAAACCGGCGTGGAGTGCGCGCGGGTGATACAGGACATGAACCCTGCGATTGTGCTGATTTTCGCGACGGCGCACGATGAATATATGGGCGACGCCTTTGAGGTGTACGCCTTCGATTACCTGCTCAAGCCCTTCAAGAAGGAGCGCGTGATGCAGACGCTCGAACGCGCGAAGAAGCGCATCCGCCATCAAACCGACGGCGAAACGCCCCTGCCCGTGCACCCCACGCCCCACCCGGTCAGCGGACGGCTGATGCTGCACCATAAGGACGGCGTGTCGTTCCTGAATGTCAGCGACATCGTGCTCGTGCAGCGTGAAGACCGCACGACTGTGTTTTACACCGCGTCCGGCGAGCGATATGTTACGTCCGATTCGCTCTCTGACACGGAAGCACGGCTTGATTCATCCATCTTCTTCCGCTGCCACAAAAGCTACATCATCAACCTCAACCACATCAGGAACATCACCCCCTATGGGCGCTGGACGTACATCGTCCATTTGCAGGGGACGGAGCAGGATGCGCTCATCACGCACGAAAAGTACGAGGAATTGGAGAAAATGTTCTCGTGACACCTTGACAGAATTGATGCTTTGTGTTACCATAGAGCTGCGGTTAGAAAACACTAACCGCAAATTTTTGACCGGATGGTTAGTGAAAACTAACCGCAAGGAGGAAAACATGAAGCGCCCTGTGAAGAAAATCATTTCCCATCTGCTGATGTTCGCCCTTGTGCTGTGCGTGGCGATTGCGCCCAGTCTGGCTGAGAGCAAACCCGATTGCCTGCAAACGATCAGCGGGGAAAACGGCACGACGTACAGCAATCTGTTCGATGTGATTCTGTCTGACGACTACGACAGCGTGTGGGAAGAACACTGCAAGGCGATTGTGGGCGAGGAGAACGCGGCAGAAGCAGTCGAGATGCTCAAATCCTTCATCAGCGGCGACGTGTATGGCGACGACGCGGTAGCGCTGTACGGCGACGGCTCGGAGGGTTTCATCTTCGACTGCTGGTATTTGAACGATGTCAAGTCCTTCACCATGAACGGCGACGAGATTACCATCAATAAGCTGGATGGCACGAGCGAAACGCACAAGTACCGCTGCATCGGCACCTACCAGATTGGCGCGGACGAAACGATGACGTGGGGCGGCGAGACATTCTGCCCGGCGTTTGACTGCGAGGTGTATCAGGCGACTGACGACGCGGGCGACTTCACCTACTTCTTCTTCCGCGACGACACGATGGAAACGACCTACCACATCGAGTTCCGCTATGGCAGCGATTTGGCGGCGCTTCAGCAGTACATGAAGGGTCGGTATGCCTACTGGCTGGCAGCTGGCATCGATGCGAACGCTGACGCGGAAACGATTGACAGCGTGATTGCACTCTTCTGCACCGAAAACCTCAGCGCGGAAGAATAATCGGTATCAAAAAAGGCAGAAATCCGTTGCGATTCCTGCCTTTTTGCGTTTTGGGAATTACACCGCGCCGATATCCGCCTGCCACATGGCGAACACGTTGTCTGCCGATTCGCCGTTTGCAATCTCGGTGATGTAGTCCACCATTTCTTCCATCGTGTCCAGCGCCAGCGCCGTGTATGCCAGCACGTTGCTGCGATCCCAATCGGTGATGTTCTCCGGGTCAACAGAGAGGAAAATCTCGTACGCCGCGTACCACACGTTATCCGACTTGATGACCATCAGCTTGCCGACATACAGCGTGCTGTTGACCCTGTTGAAGAAGGAAATCACCTGCGGCACAAGCGCCTCATCAAGCGGATTGGAGTAGCTGACGTTGATGGTGACGGCATCGCTGTACGCGTCAAAGATAACATCCGCGTCACCCAGCGAGTTCTTGTCCAGTGCATAGCCAAGATAAATGCGGTAGCTTTCCTCGTCGGCGGTCATCTCCAAATCGACCGACTTCAGCTCATCCAGCAGCATGTTGTAGAGGTTCTGGCAGGCGGCATCATCATCCGCCAAGGAGAGCGTCGGCACAAGCGCCAGCGCAAGCACAAGCAGCAGAGAAAACAGCTTTTTCATCAGGAAAGCCCTCATTTCCGGCGAAATTCGCCAAGTTTCTTCCATTATAGCATGGGTCAGTGCGACGTGCAAGGGATTTTTGCGGTCATTCGTCCCAAACGTCCGACAGCCACATGGCGTACACATTCTTCGGCGTTTCGCCCTTCTCCAATTCTGGCAGATAGTCTGTCATCTCTTGCATGACGTAAAAGGCGTTGAAGGTGTAATCCATCACGCACCCGCGATCCCACGCGTCAATGTCCTCCGGATTGATGGACATGAAAACCTCGTAAGCGGGATACCAGTCGCCTTCAATGTCCAACAGCATCATTTTGCCGACATACAGGCTGTTGTTGAGATAGTTGAAGAAAGTCAGTACGTCCGGCATCATGGCTTCGTCAATTGGCAGTTCGTAGCTGACGTTGATGGTGCAGCCGTCCTCGTAGGCGGTGATGCGCACCACCGCGTCACCGTAAGTGTGCTTGCTGAGCGGATAGAAGAACATCACCTCGTAATCATCGTCGTAGCGAGTGAAATCAGTGCCGTCCACCTGCTTGAGAATCATTTGGTAAATATAATTGGCGGCAATGCTGTGCTCGGCAAGGGAAAACATCGGCAGAAGGCAGAGCACAAGCATCAGCGAAAGCAGTTTCTTCATCAGCAATCCTCGTTTCCGGCGAATTTTCTTCATTATAGCATGATGGACTGCGCCGCGCAAGTATCATCCGCGGCATAATGGGGCAGAATGACCGCGGAGGATGAGAATATGCTGACGATTTTTCTGCGTTCGGTGATTTTGTATGCCGCGTCCCTGCTGGCGATGCGCGCGATGGGCAAGCGGCAGGTGGGGCAATTGCAGCCGTTTGAGCTGGTCGTGGTCATTATGATTGCGGAGCTGGCGGCGACCCCGATGGGCGGTGTGGGCATTCCGATTCTCTACGGCTTGCTGCCGATGGTGGCGCTCGTCGTGTGCCATGGGCTGCTGACGGCGCTGTGCATGAAGTCCGAGCGCGTGCGGGTGTGGCTCTGCGGGCAGCCGACGGTTCTGGTGCGCAACGGCGTGATTTGCGAGAAGCAGCTGCGCGCCTGTGCGGTGGATTTGAACGACTTGATGGAAGCCATACGCGCCGGCGGCATCCTTGACCCGCTGGAGGTCGGCACGGCGGTACTCGAACCGGGCGGGAACATCTCCGTCTTTCCGAAGGCGGACAGCCGCCCGCTTATGCCCAGCGACTTGGGCAAGATGCCGCCGAAGGAGGGGCTTCCGCTGCCGCTGATTTTGGACGGCGAAGTGCAGACGGAAAACCTGCAGCGCGGGCAGTTGAGCCTCAGCTGGCTGATGGGGCAGATTCGCGCGCTGGGGTTTGAGGGCGCGCAGGACGTGCTGCTGCTGTGCCTGAACACGCAGGGAATGCTGCTGGCGCAGGGGAAGGGGCGGACGCAGGTGCAGACGCATCAGGCGCTGCCGCCGCAGAAGGTGGTGTGGTGAATGAAGACCGGTGTGTGGATTTCGCTGATTCTGCTTGCGATGACGATTGGGCTGGGCGTGTGGAGCGGGGAAGAGGTGCGCGCGCTGTCCGAGGAATACGTGGCGAGCGCTGAAGAACTGCGGACACTCGCGGAAGCGGAGAATTGGACGGGCGCGGAGGCTGCGCTGCAAAAATGCCAGAGCGTGTGGAAACAAAAAGTGCCGTGGCTGCAAACGCTCATCAATCATGATGATGTGGATGCAGTGACCACGGCACTGAAAAAAATCGAAGCAGGGATTTCGTCGCGCGAACTGCCCTTGTGTCTGGAGGCGTGCGCCGAATTGGGGGAACACGCCGAGCATCTGTATCACCGCGATGCGCTGACATTGGGCAATGTGTTGTAAGCACCACGGGTGCTTCATGGCTAAACACGCGGACACAGCATGAAGAAGTCACCCACTCAATCGTGCGAAAGGGTCAAGGGACAACGTCCCTTGCAGAGGCGAAATCCTTTACGTTCCCGACTGCACGGTAATCAAGTGAATTTCCGGCTGGCAGAATAACCGCGCCGGAAGTCCCGTTGTGCCGACACCGCGCGAAATCAGCAGCCACGAACGGTTCTCCAGCAAAAGACCGCTCTCGTAGCGCGACGGTACGCCGTTGAAGTTGAACGCTTCTTCCAGAAACGGAATCTGCCCGCCGTGCGTGTGCCCGAACAGCCCCAAATCAAACCAGTTCCCGCGTCCGTTGCGGTCGGTCAGGAGGAGCGAGGACGAAATCACCGACGGGTTGTGCGCCAGAAAGATGACGAAATCCTTCGAGTTGACTTGCGCCGCCACGCTCTTCGCATCGTCCATCTCCGTGCTGACGTCGTCGATGCCTGCAATGTAGATGTCGCTCGTGCCGATGCGCAGGGTCGCGACTTCATTGCACAGCAGCGTCACCCCCGCTTTGGACATTTTGTTCCGCAGTGTGGATGGCTCCTCGCCCTTCTCCAACGGGCTGCGGTCGCATTCGCCCACAACGGCGTACACCCCGTAGTTGCTCGAAATGCGCCGCGGCAGATTCTCGAAAAACGCCGCCGCTGACCACTTGTCGCGCGCGTAATCGCCGCCCAGCAGCACAATGTCCGCATTCAGCGCATTGATGCGGTTGATGAGCGACGATAGCCGCGCGTCCGAAAACATCTGTGACCCATAGTGGATGTCGGAGACGTAGACGATGCGCAGCTGCCCAATGCTCGCAGGCAAATCCTCGCAGGTGATGGCGGTCTGCGTCGTCCGCAAGGTGTACGGCTCGACAAACGGGTACAGCACGCACAGAATCAGCCCCAGAATCACCAGCCGCTTTGTCCACCGCCGCCGCTTCTCGCTCTGCGGCTGATACGCGCCCGCCCGCTGGGAGACATAGGGTTCGTCGTTGTCGCCGGGAAAGAGCCAGCTTTTGCGCATGGCGGAAACCTCCTTTGTCGGGGGGGGAGATCATCAAAACAGCTTCGGAAACAATCAACGATGGGAGCGGAAACCGAAGGGTGGAGGGGTAATCGGAACCCCTCCTCGCGCCTGCAGACCCGAAATCCCTGCTTACGCCAGCAGCAGCATCAGCGGCAGCGTCAAAATCGAGAATGCTGTTGACAGCGCCACTCCGCGCGAAGCCAGCGAATTGTCGCAGTGGTACATCTCGCTCTGCATGGCCGTCGTCGCCGCGCAGGGCATGGCGGTGCAGATGTACAGCACGCTCACCACCGCCGCGGGCAGACCCGTGAAGCGCAGCAGCAGCACCGCCGCCGGGAAGATAATCAGCCGCAGTGCACACGCCAGCAGCAGCTTCCAGTCCTGCAGGTGTGCGAAGCGAAGATCAATCAGCCGCGCCCCGATGACGAACATGGCAAGCGGCGTCGTCACATTGCCCATCATCGACAGCGCGTCGTTGATGAAACCCGGCAGCCGCCAGCCCGTCAGGAACAGCACAAGACCAACAAGCACCGCAATCAGCGACGGGTTTGTCAGAAGCTTCTTGGGCTGAATCGCACTGATGCCGCCGAAGAAGAACGAGCCGAACGTCCAGCACATCAGGTTGAACGCGCCGACGAACACGACGGCGTAAATCAGCATATCCTCGCCCAGCGTCGCGATGACGACCGGGTAGCCCATGTAGGCGCTGTTGGACAGCATGGACAGGTTCGTCAGCACGCTGCGGCGCTCGTTCGGCTCGCTGCGGTAGAGGAAGTAGGCAATCAGCCCGCTCAGAATCATGATGGCAAGGCTGATGAAGAACACGAGAATCAGGTCATGAATCAGCTCCGGACTGGCATCCTTCTGCAAGCCGTAGAGCGTCAGGGCGGGGAGGGCGAAGTAGAGAACAATTTTGTTGAGCGTGGAAATGCCGTTTTCATCAACGAGCTTCCCCTTCGCCGAGAAGAAGCCGCAGAAAATCAGCAGAAACAGGGTGATAACCTGCAAAAAGACAGCCATAAATTACATCCTTTCTGAAATGCGTATTGACAAGCGCAAGTCGATATTGTACACTATTTCAGAAGAATGTCAAGGGAATCATAGCATATTTCCTTGAAAAATGGAGGAAGAAAAAATGGCTGATTTCCGCACCTTTGACCCCTGCAATCTGCTTGCGCCCGTTCCGGCGGTGATGGTTAGCTGCCGTGCGCCTGAAGCGGATGCCAAGCCCAATATTGTCACCGTCGCGTGGGTCGGCACGGTCAACAGCGAACCGCCGATGATGTCCATTTCGGTACGCGGCAACCGCTTCAGCCATGACCTGATTGCGAAGAGCGGCGAGTTTGTGGTGAATCTGGTGGATGAAGCCCATTGCAAGGCGCTGGATTTCTGCGGCGTCCGGTCGGGGCGCGACGTGGACAAGTGGCAGGAGTGCCACCTTACGCCCATGCCCGCGCTGAACATGGATTATGCCCCCGCGATTGCCGAATGCCCGGCGTATCTGGCGTGCAAGGTAGTGCAGCAGCTGGAACTGGGCAGCCATACGATGTTCGTGGGCAAAATCGTCGGTGTGCAGGTGCGGGACGATCTGTTCGCGGCGGACGGATCGCTGCATCTGGAAAAGGCGGGGCTGGTGACGTACACGCATGGCACATACCAGAAGACGGCGGATGTGCTGGGCTTCTTCGGTTACTCCGTCGCGCGCCCGGAGGTACTCAAGCGGCGGATGGACGCGCTGACGAAGTAAATCCAATTCAAAGGGGGGCAGAAGCCCTCTTTTTTGATGCGCTGTTTTCCGCTGATTAGGCGTCTTGGCGGACGAGCAAATCCACCGTGCATGGTGTATCTTCCTATATAATATAGGAAGAAATTCACTCAATGGCGCGCGTCCCAGTCCTCCCGCAGCATCGCCCACAGCTCCACGTCGTGGAAATTGCCCTTGTTGAACACCTTGCCGCGCAGTGTCCCTTCGTGGCGCATACCGCATTTTTTCATCACGCGCCCGCTGGCAGGGTTGTCGCACTCGTGCATCGCCTCGACGCGGTGGATGCGCAGCGCGGTGAAGCATTCGCACAGCACCGCTGCCAGCGCTTCGGTCATCAGTCCGCCGTTCCAGCAGGAGCGGGCGAGCGAATAGCCGAGTTCCACCACGCTATCCGCGTCGCTGTAACTCATGAAGCCAATCGTGCCGACGACGCGGTTCGTTTCGCGCAGGACGATGCCCCAGCTGGACGGCGCGCCGCTGTGGTACTGGCTGATGATGTAGCGCAGGTAGCCGCGCGTATCCGCCATCGACTTGTGCGCATCCCAGAGAACATGCCGAGCGACTTCGGGGTCGCGGGAGTAAGCGAACATATCTGCCGCATCGCGCATCGTCAGCGGACGCAGGAGCAGCCGGTCGGTCGTCAGGCGCGGCAGGGACGCGAAGTAATCCGCTGCGGGAATCGGCTCATTCGGCGGATTGCGGTGGGAGAGCCATTGCCCCAGCTTTTCATACATGGCGGAAGAAACCTCCGATGATATGCGGCGAAAACGGCGCAAGCGGCACAGGGGGATTCCCTTGCTGACAGCCGACAACAAGCAGATACACACCCAGCGCCAGCATGAGCAGCATCAGCAGCAGAAAGAGAACATACAGGGGATGACGCTGCTTTTTTCCAGCCATAAAGCACCTCCGTCAGCGAAATTTTCCGAAAAAACGCGCAAAAATCCGTCCACACGATTGCATTTTGATGAAATATTTGTTACAATAAGCGTGGATGGAACAGAACGCGCGTTTCGCACGTTTATTGTTTGCAGGGGGCGGACAGCAGCTGCTGTACCATCAGGAGCGCCAGCGCGGTCTTGCCGTCGCGGAACGTGCCGTCCATCACCTTCTGCACCGCGTCGGAAAGCGGCATCCGCAGTGTGCAGACGAACTCATCCTCATCCGGATGCGTCTTTCCAGCGTGCAGCCCCGTCGCCAGGTAGAGGTGGATGCGCTCGTTGCAGAAGCCGGGGGTCGTCTCCAGCACGGTCAGCTTGCGCCAGTGGTCGGCGGTCAGCCCGGTTTCCTCGCTCAGCTCACGCTGGGCGCAGACGAACGGGTCTTCATCCACCCCGTCAAGTTTGCCCGCTGGAATTTCCAGCGTCAAGCGGCCAACGGCGATGCGATGCTGGCGGACGAGAATCACGTTCCCGTCATCATCCAGCGCGACAATGCCCGCCGCGCCCGGATGGCACGCCACCTCGCGCAGGGCAGTTTCGCCGTTGGGCAGGCGCACATGCCAATGCTCAACGCGGATAATCTTGCCGGGGAAAACGACTTTCCCATCCAAATACTCTTCCGTCAGCTGCTTGTCGTCCATCATGGTCAATGTCCTCCTCAAACAATAGGATGATTTTCGCCATAGTGATTCGACAAGAGACGCAAAAAATCCTGCGAATCGCAAGGAAAAATGCGGCAGGGTGCGGAAGATTGACAAACCGCGCCGCTGCGGTATAATAGAATGGCATCAGGCCCGCAAAGGGCAGGAGCAAGGAGGAAACCCAACATGAGAAAATCCGGCGTCAAAGGTCTTGGCCGTCTGCTGTCTGTGCTGATGGTGGCGGCGCTGCTGATGACAACCGCGATGGTTCCGGCGCTGGCGCTGGATCGCTGGGAGGACGTCGTCGTGTCCGTCATTTGGACGGATTCGCAGGGACAGCAGCAGACAACGCAGGCGTTCCCCGTGCCTGACAGCGCGGAACATGCGTATTGGGCGACGCTGGATGCGTCCGCCCTTTTCAGCACGGTTCAGGTGCAGGTTGTATCGTCTGACCCGGCGTATACCTTCTACTTGAAAGATTATGCGTCGGAAATCATGTGGACGCAGGATGCGACTGCCCTTGACCCGATGTATTCGTATGAAGTGGATTATTACTGCAACAGCGTCTATGAAGGGATGTTCCCGCTGTACCTCTCGTCGCAGGGAATGCCCGAAACGCCCGCGCAGGAGAGTGTCAACGTGCCGGTGTACTATGTGACGGAGGATGGCCAGCAGCTGGATTTCCAGTACGCAAGCTGCCTGACGAACGCGACTACCCAAGTGTACGCCAATTCCAGTGTTGTGCCGTGGAATTATCTGCTTGTCAAACCTGCGTCCGGTGTGGTGGATGTGTTTGTGGACAGCATGGGCAACGCGTCGCCGAGCGAGGTGCGCTTTGTCTACGCCGTGCCGGAGCAGCCGACCGAAGCGCCGACGGAAGTACCAACCGAAGCCCCGACCGAGCCGCCCGTCATTCAGGCGGAAGTGACCGTGCTGTATCAGCTGGATGACAACGGCACGATTCTGGACACGCAGTATGTGACGCTGAATCAGGGCGACAACTATGTCACCGCCAATAGCGCGATGACTGCTGGGTATCAGCTTGTCGGCGAGGACACGGTGCATGTGTGGGTGGACAACGGCGGCACGGCGAGCGTAAATCCCGTTGTGTTCCACTATGCCACGCCGCAGCCGGTAACATCCAACATCGACGTGTTCTACTATCACGAGAACGGCACGCTGCTGGATCAGCAGTCGCAGCCGCTGACCGAGGGCGTGAACTACATCTATGCCGCCAGCGACCGCGTGGGCGGGTACGACCTCATCAGCGAAAATCCGCAGACGGTCACGCTGCGTCCTGATGGCACGACCGACTTGGCGAGTGTGTCCTTCTTCTATGCTGACCCGCAGCCGACCGAAGTGGACGTGCCCGTGCACTACCTCAACTCTGAGGGTGAGCCTGTCGCAATGGACGACACGCTGACGCTGGGCGAGGGGACGCACCTTGTGACGGCGAATCCGCAGGGCATGGCGGACGGCTATGTGCCGATGCCCGGCACGGAAAGCACGGTGGAAGTGAACGTTTCCGGCGGTATCGCGACGCCGAGCGAGGTGTATTTCTACTATTATATTCCCACGACGGAAGCACCCGCAACCGAAGCGCCGACGGATACGCCCGCGCCGACGGACACCCCCGCCCCGCAGACGATGCCGGTGGCGATTCACTACTTCGACATGAGCGGCGTGGAAATTGCCGACCCGGTGGTGAAGGAACTGCTGCCGGGGACGTATCCGATGATTCCGGAGCGCGAAATCCCCGGTTACGAGCTGGACAGCACGCTGACGCAGTTTGACCTGACGGTGGATGCGAACGGCACGCTGTACATGGATGGCGAAGAAATTCCGGCGGATGCGGTCGGATTCTACTACCACCCGGTGCAGACCCCGACGGAAGTTCCCGCGACGGAAGCGCCGACGGACACGCCTGCACCCGCGACGGATGTGCCTGCAACGGACATTCCGGCGACGGACGCGCCGACCGATACCCCCGCGCCCGCGCAGCAGTTCGTGACCGTCACCATCCGCTACTACAACACGCTTGGCGAGGAGATTGCCGACGCAAGCGTGGCGGAGCTGATGCCGGGAACGTACCACGTCACGCCCGCGTATGACAGCATTCCCGGCTACGAGCTGGAAAGCAGCTGGACGTCGTTCGACCTGACGATTTATGCGGACGGCACCATTGCCATCAACGGTGACGAAGCGACGGCGGAAGACCTTGCGTTCTATTACCGCCCGGTTCAAAGCGCTGCGACGGATGTTCCCGTGACTGAAGCGCCCACGAATACGCCGATTCCGACCGAAACGCCGACCACTGCGCCCACTGAAGCGCCGATTCCCGTCGGGCAGCCGGTCAACCGCTACGCGACCATCAACGGCAATCGAGTGGCGTTCCGCAGCGAGGCTTCGACCAGCAAGAGCAACACGATCATCAAGCGCTTGGCGAATGGCTCGAACGTCTACGTCGTCAACGAAATGCTGAACGACAAGGGCGAACGGTGGAGCGTCGTCATGGTGGATGGACAGAGCGGCTACATCATGAGCGAATTCCTGACCATCATGACGCAGGCGGAAAGCGACGCGTATGCCGCATCCACCGGCGCAACACCTGTGCCGACGGCAACGCAGATTCCTACCGGCACGCCGGTTCCGACCGAGACCCCGACGGCGATTCCGACCGAAATTCCAACGGAAGTGCCGACGGCCAATCCGACCGCCGCGCCACAGAACGCGACCATCATCATCCAGTATCTGGACAGCTACGGCAGCCCGGTGGCGAACGCGCAGTCGATGACGCTCGCCCCCGGCACATACACCCTGCGCCCGATGCCGACGAATTTGCGGGATGGCTATGAGCTGATTCCCGGCAGCGAGCAAATCACCCTGACTGTTTTCCAAGACGGCACGCTGAGCATGGATGCGGCGGATATTGCCTTCTGGTATCGTCAGGTGGCGACCGCCGCGCCGACGCAGACCCCGACCGAGGCTCCGACCCCGACGCCGACCACTGTGCCGTATGAGGGATATGCCGTCACCACGCGCGAAACCGAAATGCGTACCGGCATCGGCACGGGCAACTACGTTATGGCGACGCTGCAGGCGAACGTGCTGGTGTATGTGAATAGCCAGCTGAGCACGGCGGGTGAAACGTGGGACATTGTGACCACGCTGGAAGGGACGTCTGGTTATGTGCCGGACGCGAACCTCCGCTACGTCACCGACGCGCAGGCGCAGGTGTACATTCAGCAGTGGAATCAGTCCCGCAGCACGCCCACGCCCAGCCCCACGCCGTACCTGACGCCTGTTCCCGCACAGGAGATGGGCTACGCCTACGCCTTGGGCAACAACGTGCCGCTGCGGCAGATGCCGGGCGATTTCAGCGCCATTCAGAGCTATCTGATGCAGGGCGAGGTTGTGTACGTATCCGGGCAGGATTATCTGGGCAGTATGCCGTGGCACCGCGTGCAGTATAATGGGCAGTGGGGCTATGTGCGCTACGATATGCTCCACCTCATGACGCAGCCGGAAACGGAAGCATACCTGAACAAGCTGAACGCCACGCCCGCACCCACGCTTGTCACCACGCCTCAGCCCTACGACCCGACGAACTACTCCAGCTACGGCTATGTGACCACGACGAGCTCGGTCAACTTCCGCCAGCAGCCCAGCATGAACGCGAGCCGTATCAGAAAGCTGTACAACTACGCGTTCTGCTTTGTCCTCGGCACAACGACCGGCACGGACGGCGAAACGTGGTATCACATCCGCTACAATGACCAAGAAGGTTATGTTAACGGAAAATACTTCCATTGGATGACGGTGGAGGAGCTGGAAGAGTTCCTGCAAAGCAGCGAGTACATTCAGGGCATCCAGAATAACACGACGGGGAATGCTACTGCAAAACCGACCAGCGGTCTGATTCCGGAAGAAGACAAGACCATCAACGACTGGAAGGGCAGCGGCGCAACGGTCAGCTATGTGCCGTGGCAAGGCTTTTCAACGCCCGGCCCGCTGACTTCGCCCACAACTGCCCCTACGCAGGAAACCGCCACGCCGACGCCTTCCGCTTCGCCCACACCGACGCTCGAACCGCTGCCCACCGCAGCCGCGACGTACCCTGTGGTGAACGAGAGCGGCAACAGCGGGCTGGTTATCTTCATCGTGATTGCGGTCGTGCTGCTGCTGGGCGGCGGCGGATTCGCCTTCATGCAATACCAGAAGAAACAGCGTGAGGTTGCCATGAAGGCGGCACAGCGCCGCGCACAGGCAGCGCGCAATGCGGATCGTCCGGTTGCGCGTCAGGCGGGTCAGCCGCAGCAGATGCGCACAGGCGCGTACACGACCCCGCAGCAGCGTCCGCAGACGAGCAATGGCGTTTCGCCTGTGCAGGTGCGCCCGGCGACACCTGTTCCGCAGACGCAGGACATGCAAAACCGACCGCAAGTCGGTTATCGCACGCCGATTCAGCCCCTGACGAAGCCGCAGGAGACCCCGTCCACTGCCGCGCCGAAGAGCACGACGACGATGGAGAATCCGTATGCGCGCCCGGTGGCGAAATCGGCAGAGGAAGCGCCGCGCCATCGCCGCCGTACAGATCAGTATCGCCAGGATGACGACAGCGCAAACCCGAATGGGTAACAGAATATTGGGCAGGAGCAGCACAATTTACGGGCTGCTCCTGCTTTTTTTGCGAATCAACAATATTATGCTGTTTTTTGTTTGCCAAGTCTGGAATGTTACATTGAAAAAGACGAACGAATGGCGTGAAAACAAAGAAAAAAGCGGTCGAAAATTTGCACGCGCTGAACGAAAATTACGAAAAATCGAAGGGGGCAACAGAACAGGAATATTCCTGATGCGATAGTTTTAACATTAAAATAACAATACTCAGGAAACTAACAGGCCGTTAACAGATGAAGATGACAAAATTGCCACACGAAAGTATGGCAAAACACACAAAAATGCACCAAATGAGCATAATAAATGTTATTTTTCCGACTTGACAGTTGAAGATTTGATGGTATAATAAACCATGTAAGAACTTGAACTGTGATTTGCCGGAAATCTGGCGAATTACATATCGAGAAACAATAAATGAGTTACATGTGAAGGAGACGTGAACTGTGACAGAGAAGGAACTGCGGAAGCTGGGACGCGCAGAGCTGCTGGAACTGCTGCTGGAACAGGCACGGGAATTTGAAGCACTGGAGCAGCGGCTGAATGCGGCAGAAGCGGCGCTGCAAAGTCGGCAGCTGCAGCTGGAAACGTGCGGCTCGATTGCGGAGGCATCGCTGAAGTTAAACGGCGTGTTTGAGGCGGCGCAGAAGGCCGCGGAACAGTATCAGCAGAACGTCGAGCGGCTTTGCCAGGAGAAAATCAGCGCGGCAGAAAGCCAAGCGCAGGAAATCCTCGCGCGCGCAAAGAAAGCCGCCAATCAGCAGTAAAGAAACATGACAGAAGGGAGGGCGCGCAGGTGTCAGAAGACAAGAATCAGCAGAAAACGGGCAAACAATTGCTCAACGACACGCAGGAAGCGGCGGAACGCGCCCACCTGCTGCGGGAAATGAACCCCACATCCGCACAATTGGAAACGGAACTGAAGCATGAGAAACGCAAGCACAGCTACAACCGAGCCCTGCGCAGCACGCTCTATACGCTGCTGGTGGTGGCGGCGGTTGCGGTGCTGATTGCAACCATGGTCATGCCCATCCTGCAAATCACCGGCACATCAATGACGCCGGTGGTCGGGCAGGGCGAAATCACAATGGTCGTGCGCGGGTCAAATCCGCAGCGCGGCGATATTATCGCTTTTTACTACAACAATAAGGTGCTGATTAAGCGCGTTATCGGCCTGCCGGGCGAGTGGGTCAACATCGACGGAAGCGGCAACGTCTACATCAATGGCGAACTGCTTGATGAGCCGTACATCACCGACCGCGCGCTGGGCGACTGCTCCATCACGCTGCCGTACCAAGTGCCGGACGGGCGGTATTTTGTTCTGGGTGATCACCGCTCCACCTCGCGCGACAGCCGAAGCACACTGGTCGGCCCGGTGTCCGAAGAGCAGATTATGGGGCGCGTAACGCTCCGCATTTGGCCGCTGAACCGCATTGGATTCCTGCAATAACGTAAGTACAATACAGCAAGAAGAGGAACACAGGTTCCAGAATCGGAGGATGCTGACATGAACCGCAAACTCATGGAATTAGCAGAAAAATACGTTGCGCAGCGGAAGCGCCGGATGCGTCTGTTCAAGACGGTCACAGCGCTGGCACTCGTTGTCGCCATCTGCACGTCTTATGTGCTGATGATGCCGGGCCTGACGATGGCGGCGGAGACGTACTGCGGGCTGGAGGAGCATACCCACACGGCGGACTGCTATGTGGACGAGCTGACCTGCCTGATTTCCGAGCGCGAGGCGGAGACAGTCTTTACCGATATTATGCGATGCAGCTTTGAGCCGCACCGCCATTCCTCCGATTGCTACAATGCGCAGGGCGAACTCAGCTGCGGCTACTGGGATGGCTACATCCACGAGCATGACGAGAAGTGCTACGATAGCAACGGCGTTCTTATCTGCACGCTGGAGGAGCATCCGATGCACAAGCACACGGATGCCTGCTACAATTGGGAGAAACAGCTGATCTGCACGCTGCCGGAAAGCGAGGGGCACATCCACACGGATGCGTGCTATCGGGCAAAAGAACCGACTTGCGGTCTGTTTGAGTGTGAAGGGCACCAGCACACGGCGGATTGCGTGACGGAAACGCGCACGCTGATTTGCACCGAGGACGTTGCGACGAACTCCGACATGCCGCATGTCCATGATGACAGCTGCTACGAAGTGACCCGGACGTACACCTGCGGCCTGACGGAAGGCGAGGGCGCGCATCACCATACGGATGCCTGCTATCCGACGACGGAAGAACCGACTTGCGGTCTGTTTGAGGGCGAAGGCGCACACACGCATGATGATTCCTGCTACGAGATGGTGCGCGGCGACCTGAAATGCAAACTCTATCCTGACCCGGCGAAGGTGCACACGCATTCCGCGTCCTGCGTCGATGCGAAAACCGGCTACTACACTTGCGGCTACATTCAGGTGCTGCGGCATCAGCATACGAATGAATGCGTTGTGACGGTGACGGCGGAGGATTCTGGCCATCATCACACGGCGGACTGCTACGAACGCCACTATATCTGCGGCAAAGAAGAGCACACGCACACGGCGGATTGCTACTATGACCCGACCCCGAACCCCGATGCGACGGCAGCGCCCGAAGCGACAGCTGAGCCGACGGAAGCGCCCGAAGTGACGGCTGAGCCGACGGATGCCCCCGAAGTGACAGCTGAGCCGACGGATGCCCCCGAAGTGACGGCTGAGCCGACGGCAGCCCCCGAAGTGACAGCTGAGCCGACGGCAGCCCCCGAAGCGACAGCTGAGCCGACGGCAGCGCCCGAAGTGACGGCTGAGCCGACGGAAGCGCCCGAAGTGACGGCTGAGCCGACGGAAGCCCCCGAAGTGACGGCTGAGCCGACGGAAACACCCGAAGCGACAGCTGAGCCGACGGCAGCCCCCGAAGCAACGTCAACGCCCACGGAAGCGCCCACGGCAACGCCCACGCCTACGGAAGAACCGACGCTTGCGCCGTCTGTAACGCCCGCGCCGACGGAAAACGCCGCCGAAACGGCTGCCCCGATGGACGAGCCGTCCCCGACACCTGCGCTTACGGTGATTCCGTCGATGGACGCTGATGCTGCGAAGCCGGACGACATGAAGATGCCGTCGCTTGGACTCGACCCGGGCTTCCTGATGATGGCGAACGAACCGCCTGCCGTCAGCGAGAGCGGCATGCAGATTACCAATATTACGGTATCGAACATCATACTTCCGGAAAATGCCAATACGTACAACTATAGCTTCGCAGCGGACTTCAAGATTTCGGATGAAGCTATTCTGCGCCATGGCGAAGGCAACAAGATTATTATTCCGGCAGAGAATACGCATATCAAAACGGACAGCACTTCTGTCTGGTCGGGCACGGACGCCAAATTCAGCAATGAAAAGCCGGCGTTTAAGTTCCAGTATAATCCCACAACGAAACAAGTTGAAATGTGGTTCACCGACGAGTATATGGACTTTGTCCGAGAACACCCCAGCCATGACGACCGAACCGGCACCATGAAGATGAGCGCCGAAATCCGCAAGGACGATGTTAAGGATCTGGGCAACGACGACCTGACCATCAAGTTCGGCGGCGCATCGACCACTGTGAAGTGGGAGGACATCGACAGGGGCAACAACTCCATCCTCAGCGATTTGAGAACTTGGAAAAGCGGGGCTAATGTCAACTGGGAAAAAGGAACGATTGAGTATACCGTCAAAATCGAATCCACAAAGGGCACGAACGGCAAGAACGCGACTGCTCGAGACGTCATGACGGCGGTGAATAAGCAAATTGCCCTGACAAACATGACCGTCACGGAGGTTAAAGTACACTCTAACTGGAGTCAGGTGCCGGCTGTTGACTCTGCTTCGACAGAAATCAAGACGGACGGTACATGCGCCTGCGGTACGACGGGAACGCACATTCACTACGTTTATGCGAACACGACGGACGAAAGCGGCAAGGTCTATACCATGACGACGGACTATGTGCTGCCGCCGCTTTCGGCAAATGAAACATACGAAATTAAGTATGAATACACGTTCGACAAGGACGGAATGACCGGTGAATACGATCAGCTGACAAATACTTTCGCTGCCCAGAGTGGCGGAAAGTGGGATCATTCCAAGGATTCCTCTAACAGCAACCCTACTGACGTTCAGATTAAAAAGCTGCAAAAGAGCAGCTGGTACAACAGCAATGAGGGCTGCATTCAGTGGACGCTCACCGTCAACGAAAACCGTTTCAACATCAAGGATAAGACGCTGACGGACACGATGTTCGACCAGCTTGTGGACGAAAACGGCAGTCTGCTGTTTTCGAAGACGGACGGCAAGGGCTATGTGTCGCAAATCACGGCGAATAACACGCCTATCACCGCTGAAAACTACACGGATTACTTTACCGTGGAAACCGGCGTGGACGGCAAACCGCAGCTGAAATTCAAGGACACCACCGCGAAGATCGTAATCCAATACAAAACGCCGGTGGAAGCAACCGCGCAGGATCAACAGATTACAAACACGGCGGAATTCGACGGCGAACAAAAGACAAGCACCGCGCATGTAGGGCAGGACAAGCGTTACAATGTGGTGAAGTCGGTTGACGCGAGTATGCCGGCGGATCCGACGAAGAACGGCGAATACACCGATGGTCTGTATCCGGTAGCGTGGAACGCGACATACACCTTCCCGGCGACGAAGGATGTTCAGTATAAGCTGAACTTCGGCGATACGCTTGACAAGAAGGTGGAATGGAAAAACGGAATAGAAATCATGCAGCACTACATGACGGCGGCTCAGGCGCAGACATTGCTCAACGCCATCAAAGACCTCGATGTTGTGAAAAAGCATGATGCGCAGAATGTGCCGTACACCATTACGCTGCTGACCTGCGACAGTCAGGGCAAAAATGAAGGCACGATGGTGGTGTCTGCGGAAACGACGCTGACGGAAGGCTACTACTATGGTTTCCGGTTTGAAACGACGGGCGAAGGCGTTGTGCTGAACGACGCCAATACGGATGTGAACGCGACGACAAGCGTTACGCTCCCGTATCAGACGACCATCTATTTGGAACAGTCCCGCACGAGCGGGGTTGACTTCAAGAACACGGCTGTTAACGCGGGCAAAAACGGAGACGCGTGGTACAAGGCCGCCCCGAACGACCTGGTGGAGAAGAAATTCGGCAACCATGGCGTTGGTGATTTGAACGGGCAGACCATCCACGAAAACGAGCTGTACTGGACCATCCTCCTGCGCAATGATGGCGTGGCGCACGACGAAATCACCCTGAACGAAACGCTCCCGCCGCACATTGTGGTGGATTACATCGAATACGGCAGCTCGAGGCTGATTCTTAGCGAAACGGACAGCACGAAGATGACCGTTGTCAATAAGAAGCTGGACAATGCCGGTACGATTCCGGATGGCTATGAGGTCAGCAACGAGTGGGGCGAGCAGCGCATTTCCATCAAGGCTGATTTGACGGCGGTGGGCGAAGGCGAGAACCGGCAGCAGAGAATCAACATCTCCATGAAGCCGAATGAGAATACCGGCGGTTCGGAAACGATTCTCAACGGCAAGGCGGATATGACCGTCAAGGTTCACTGCAAGATTGCCGACGACTTCCTGGCAACCGCAGTGAACGGCAGTTTGGCGCTGGGCGTGCTGAACAACCAGCTGGACGTGAGATACGACGCGGCGCTCTATCACAAGGAGCAGAAGACCGAGCTGACCTACGAGGAAGAGACGGTCGAGGCGGTGAACGTCCAGAAGGGCTACAGCGTCAAGGGCGGCGACCAGCAGGCGCGAATCACCTACACCATCGACATCAACCAGGCAGGCGCGAAGCTGAATCCGGCATCCAGCACGCTCAGGCTGACGGATACGCTGACCTATGACGTTCTTGGATTGGCTGGCGTGTATCCTTATCTGCGCAATGTGACGTTGGATGAAGGTTCCTTCAGGCTCTATGAGGCGTTGAAGGATGAAAACGGCAATCCGATTCTGGACGTTGATGAAAGCGGCAAGGGGCATCTGCTGCGCGGCGCAGAGATAGAGAAGTATCTCTGGAAGATGGAGTTCACGGAAACGGAAAACGTCTTCAGTAATTCCAACTACAATTACAGTGAGAAGGTAAAAGGAACGGTTCCCGCTCAACGTTCCCTGAACATAACCGTCACCGTTCCGGACGGCAAGGCGCTGATTCTGGAATACACGGCGCAGGAGAACATTCTGCTGCCGCCTGAGGTGACGAACGAGTACAACTTCAACGACGTGAACCACAAGGGCATCAGTCCGGCGTTGAGAAACCACGCAAACCTTGAAGGAAAAGACGGCTCAAGTACCGAACTGAACAACAGCAATAACGACTACTTCAGTCAGGGCGGCGGCTACATCCACAACAATCTGGTCATCCGCAAGGTGGACAGCGCGAACACCTCGCTGCTGCTGCCGGGGACGGAGTTCACCCTCTACGCATGGAACACGGAAACCAACAAGTTCGAGGCGGTTGGCGGCGAAAATGGTAAGGTCTACACGGATCAAAGCGGTATGATTACTTACCAATACAATTCGGAGAAGCTGAACGAGCGTCCGCTCGACCCGAACGTCGCGTACATGCTGGCGGAAACGAAGGCAGTCGAGCCGTACCACCTCGTGCTGGAGGATCGCCCGCTGGTCGTCTTCCACATCGTTCCGAGAGCGGACGATACCGAAGCACATCCGGAGAGATACCCGGACGGTCTCAACAATGGCAACTTCGGCACGATTTCAAAGAGTCGGCTGCAGGAGCTCATGACTGCTTCCGGCATCAAAGGCGTGGTGGATGGACCGCACACCGTCAACGGCTCTGCGAGCATCAGCATTCAGGTGAAGAACAGCAAGGACCGCCACGACATGGAGGTGCAGAAGAACTGGGCTGGCGACGACGCCCATGAGAATGCGCGCCCTGCCAGCGTCCTCGTGATGCTTCGCCGCTATGCGCTGACGCAGGAGCAGTATACCGACGTGTTGAACACGGGTGCAACGCAGAATCCGCAATGCATCCTGTCTGCGGAAATGGTCAACAATAGCACGAAGGTTGCGCGACAGTTCCCGGAGAATCAGGACGTTACGCTAACGCTGAACCTGCTTGATGGCGCACTTGACAACGCTGCGCGTATTGTGGCTCGCGTAGACGGAAAAGAAGTGGTCTTGGAACCGCAAGATACGTCGAGAAAACAGTTCGTTTACACCACCAAGATGACGCATCAGAAAAAAGTAATTTTCTGCTTGCAGTGGAAAAACTGGGAAGGAAAATGGCAGGACGGTCGCTACTATAACAACGTGAGCATCACGATGACCCCGGAAGGCACACCGGTTGACGAAGTGCCGACGCAGGTCACGCAGTTCACCGACGCGCAGTGGGTAAAAATTCGCCAGCACCCGGACGACGCTTACGGCGGTCGCGAGGCTACGCTGACGGCAGCGAACGGCTGGCACACCCAGTGGTCGCAGCTGGAATCCACCGGCGCGGACGCGAACGGCAACAAGCTCTACTACATTTACTACATCGTCGAGGGCAAAGTGCCGAGCTACACCACATCCGGCATCACCTACACCATCGACCCGAACGCCAGCAAAACCACCGGCACGGTCACGGCGACGCTGACCAACGTCTACCGCCCGGAGGACAAGTACGGCGAAATCAGCATCGACTTGTCCAAGGAATGGTACGCGCCGGATGGCACAAAGCACACGATTACCGAGGAATTCGGCGGCGTACAGGTCGCGCTCTACAAGACGCGCTGGGATTACGTCAACGGCGCGTGGACGAAGGGCAGCACGGAACGCCGCGACACGGTCACGCTGGCAGAAGCGAACAAATGGAGCGCCAAGTTCGAGGGGCTGGAAACCTACACGGTCGCCATGGAAAACGGCGTTGTCCAAAACGCCCACGCCTACACCTACAGCCTCCGGGAACTGAACGTGCCGAGCGGCTTCTACTGCCAGCTGGCATACAGCGGTCTCCCGCAGCACCCGAGCGAGTACTTCACGGACGGGAATCCCGCCAATCCGAAGGCGGACACGCAGAACGCACGCGGCACGGCGACGCTGCGGAACTACGAGATCGCAAAGCTGACCATCGAAGCCGAGAAGCGCTGGGGTGAAGGCGCGAAGCCTGAAAACATGCAGGATACGCTGACCTTCCGCCTGACCCGCGAAAAGCAGGAGAACGGCGCGTGGGTCGCGGACGACAGCTTCCAAGCGGTCACGAGGGTCATGAGCATCAGCAGCCTGAACACAAGCAAGGTCGTGTTCGGCACTTTCCCGAAGTACGCTGTGACGGGCTTCGACGAGCAGAATCAGCCCATCAGGCAAAGCTACCGCTACAAGGTGGAGGAGGTCAAGTACCAAAACGAAGCCACCCTCCCGTTCAGCGTCAGCTATAGCCCGGCGGACGGTTTCGTGACGACGGAGGGCGATGCGAACACCAGCACCACCGTCACCGTGACGAACAACAAGCTGACGAGCGAGAAGGAAGGTCTGTACCGCTTCAACGTGGCGAAGCAGTGGCTGGACGCTTCCGGCAATCCCGCGGACAAGCCCACGCCGGAAGGCACGAAGGCGAAGATTACCGTGACGCGCACCCGCCATGTCTATGCCCCGGATACGGGCTGGACAGCGGAAACGCCCACCGCAAAGACGATCGAGCTGGACACCACGGCAACGTACACGGCGCTTTGGGCAGAATGGAACGAAACGCAGTCGGTTTATGCGCAATACAACGCCGACGGCACGGTGAAATCCGCGTGGGCGTACACCTACGAGGTGTCGGAAGCGACGATTGACGGCTACTTCGGCACGCAGCATCTGCCTGCGGACTTCCCGCAGCAGCCGGAGGACTACTTCACAGACGCGGCACTGACCGATATCAAGGAAATTTACCGCCAGCCGCTGACGGACACGCTCCCGGAAGTGACCGAAAAGAACTACTACGTCGAGCGGTTCAACGTCAAGGTGGACAAGACTTGGGCGCGCTTCCGCGACAGGAATGAGCTGACGTTCTGCTTGATTCAGGCGAAAAAGCAGCTCACCTTTGACAGAAATGGCAATCCCATCAAGACGGCTGATCAGCAGTACACCTACGTCACGAAAAACTGGACGGAGGGCGGCGAAGAACCGGTCTGGGAGTTCAACAACCTGCCGAAGTACTACTTTACGGTGAATGAGAACGGCGAAGCGCAGAAGAAGCCGTACTACTATTACATCGTAGAGGGGTACGAAACGATTAATGGTGCGCTAAACCCGTATCTGTATCAGGTGAGCTACACAGGCGACGCTACGCTTGTCAAGAAAACAACCGGTGCGGTGAACCAGCCTGCGGACGGCGGAACGGCGAACATCCACGCGAAGAACCTGCCGGGGTATGAAGTGGGAAATCTCAACCTCAATTTGACGAAAGAATGGGTCAATGTCAACGAGAAGCCGGAAAAGGTTACGCTCAACTTGACTGAGACAACGCATTCATGGGATAAAACAAAAGGGTGGATAACTTACGACCCCAATCCGAGTACCGTTGAAATAATGCCGGATGCGAATGGAAACTGGACGACAACGCAACCGCTGCAAGCGTACGATGTTGAGTATAATCCGGACGGCTCTATTTACACGGCGCATGTTTACACCTATGAGCTGACGGAAGCCCCTGTGAACGGTACGATGCCTGTTTACACCTTCTCGGAGAACTGGCCGAAAGAAGTGGGCGACGTCCTTGAACTCAATTCGGCTGGCGAGCCAATCAAGGCAAAGGATGCGTTCAAAGCCTCTTCGTCACAAATGGAAGGAAGCTTCTTAGTCACCATCGCGGACGCAAGCGCGACCATCACCAACGTGCAGACCGGCAAGCTCAACATTGTGAAGCAGTGGGCGGAAGAAGTGGAGTACGACGGCGCACAGAACCCGCTGGACATCAAGCAGGTGTCGATTTCGCTCTTCCGCAACGTCTGGGGCGAAAACTGGACGGATTCGGACGGCGTGGTGCACTACAACTGGTGCTATGACCCCTTCCAGCAGAATTACGTCCTGTCGGCGGAAAACGGCTGGAAGCTGACCATCGACAACCTGCCGTTGTACGACACGACCCTCAATCCCGACGGCAGCCTGCGCAAGTACCGCTATTACATCCTCGAAAGCACGAGCGTCGGCAACGACACGCTGGACCGCTACACGCCGGTGATGACGGCGGATGAAAGCGAACTCGTCGGCTCGATTCTCTACATCACCTTCAAGGATACGACGGAAAACAACGTGACCATCACCAACGTGCCCAAGAGCATCAGCATTGTCAAGCAATGGGCGGACGCGGACACGTTCGGCGAAGAGGGCATGATGCAGGACATCTACCTTGAAGTCATGATGAAGTATCAGGAAGTCTACTCCACGCAGTGGAAAACGGAAAACCTGCTGGAAAAGAGCTACTTCAGCCTGAAGAACGTTATCTGCACGCCGAGTTCGCTCACGGCGGAGCTGGTGCAGATTAACGGCGCGCCCTACCTGCATGTGTCGGGGCTGGCGAAGGCGGATGAACCGTGGCGCGTGACCATCCGGAATCTGCCGGGCTACAACAGTGCGTCCTTCATCATCCGCGAAGTGGAGCTGGCGGGCTACCTGAACAACCTGCCGGACGGCAAGCTGGAGCTGGGCTTCAACGAAATCGGCACAATTACCAACACGCCGACGAAGCTGAATATCACCAAACAGTTCAAGCAGGCGTATTTCCCCGTAGGCAGCGAAAGCGAACTGCCGCTGAATGTCCGCAATACCGTCGTGTACCTGCAAATCTGGCGCGAAAAGCGTGACGGCGCTGGTCTTACCCTATCCCAGGAACGCTACACCACGCCAATGCTGGGCGCGCTGGAAGCGAACATGGACGCGACGATCTTGCCGGACGGCACCGTGAAGCTGACGGTCGGCACGAATACGCCGACGGACGCCGCAACGCTGACGCTGACCCGCCTGCCGCGCTACTGGTTCGACAAGGATACAGGCGCAAGCGGCGAATGGTACTACTACGTCAAGGAAGTGGACGCGGAAGGCAACGAAGTTCATTCGGCTTCTGCCCCGACGAACGGCGAACGGCCGGAAATCAACCTGAACGTCAAGACACTCACCGTCACCAACACCCTGACCGACGTCAGCGCCCGCAAGGTCTGGACGTCGCTGGACAATCAGTTCACGCTGAATCCCGCGAACCTCCCGGACATCACGCTGACGCTCAAGCAGACCACCGCGGAAACGGCGGCGGATGGCGACAAGATCATCGCGACCGTTACCCTTGGCTGGGACGCGGAAGCGGGGAAGGTCGTCGCGAAGAATCTGGATGGCTGGCAGTTTGGCGAAGTGGTTGAATACACCGCGCCGGAAGGCAGCAAGAACATCTGGTGGGGCTACAAGTGGTACAATCTCCCGGCGTATGACGCGGGTGGCAACATCTACCGCTACTACGCCAAAGAGCAGACCCCGGTGGGCAGCGGCTGGCAGCTGGTGACGGACGACCCGAACGCCACGAACACCGCGCCGATTCCCGCAAACAGCGAAAACCGCGTCTTCCAGATTACGAACACACCCATTACCTACACGCTGCCCGAGACGGGCGGCATCGGTACACTGCCGTACACGGCGGGCGGTCTGCTGCTGATGGCAGCGGCGGCATTGCTGCTGGGGCAGGAAATCAAACGCCGGAGGGAAGGCTGCTGAGCAGTCGGCAGCCCCCTTCCGGGGCAGCTCAATCCGTATACGCGGGCGAAAGCCCTTGTATAAACATGGGGAAAAAAAACGACGGGAGGAGGAATGAAAAAAGCATAGCAGCTATACGTCAGGAGACCTCCCGACGTAGGCAACCCCGGTAATCCCCGAAAAACGTTTCCCAATGAATGAAAAACGACAACGAAAAGGAGAAAAACCATGAAAAAGTTTTGGGCAATTCTGCTGGCCATGATGCTCGTGCTGAGCATGGTCACTGTCGCGGGCGCAACGGAAGTGGAAAATCCGTCTACGGGCGCGGAAGGCACTACGCCGACTGCTACCGGCTTTACGATTCAGGTAAATCCGAAGGACGATGTCACACACGAATACGAAGTGTACCAGATCTTCACTGCTGATGTTGAGACAAATGCAGGTGAAAAAGTGCTGACGAGTGTCAAGTGGGGCACAAACGCCAAGAACGACACTGCTGCGGTCAGGACTGGTGATCCTGTGCCGGACGCTGTTCTGGAGGCTCTGAAAACTGTTTCGGGCACGAATCAGGAAAAGCTGGCTGAAATCACGAAGTATTGGTATGCTGACTCCACTCCGGTTGATAAGTTCTCTTCCACCAAAGCAGCCCCCGGCAAGAGCAAGAAACTGACCCCTGGCTATTACCTTGTGCGGGACAATCAGGCAAAGCTGGAAGGCAAGGACGGCGCTGCCACGCTGCTGATTGTAAAGGTGCTGGATCAGGACATCGTTGCGACTGCAAAGTCTGAAAAGCCCTCTGTGGACAAGCAGGTACAGGACGAAGTTGCTGATGCCGAAAAGAACGGCGGAGAAGTGAATCCGGAAGGCTGGGGCGAGAGTGCCGACCACGCGCTGTTTGAAAACTTCAAGTTCCGTCTGGTCGCAACCATTCCGGTCAATGCGGATTATAATGACTATCCGACGTACAAGCTGGTCTTCAACGACACCATGTCCAAGGGCATTACCTTTGTTCAGATTGATTCTGTGAAGGTGAACGGCATCGCACTGAAAGCTACCGATTATGTTTGCACTGCAACGCCTGGTCAGAAGGGCGCAGGCAAGGTTGGTGAAAATCAGGATAAGCCGTCTTGGACGCTCACAATCGAAGACCTGAAGAAGGTGATGAAAGAAAACACCAGCATCCTCGTTACGGACAAGATTACGGTTGAGGTTGTTTACACGGCGTATCTGAACGAAGAAGCGCAGGTCTTCAACGCGAGCGCAAACAGCACGGACAACAAGAACAGCGTCGATTTGGAATACTCCAACAACCCCAATGCTGATGGCATGGGCAAAACGCCGGAAGACCATGTGTGGCTCTTCACCTATGTTGTGAATAACACGAAGTATGCGAACACGGCTGAAGCAGGCAAAGAACTGGCTGGCGCTGGCTTCACGCTTTATGACCAAAATGATCGTGTTGTTCCGCTGTGGAAGGATGCCGATGGCAATTACGTTGTCGCAGGCACCACGAAGCCGAATGATACCTATACGGATGTCGCAAACAATGAAATGATTACGGAAGCCAATGGTACGTTTAACATCATCGGTCTGGATCACGGCACGTACACGCTGAAGGAAACCACGGTTCCTGCTACCTATAATCCGCTGGATCCTGTCACCATCACGATTTCGGCAGACCACAAGGAAGCTGCTGGCGGTGCAAGTGCAGCTATGGAACTCACGGCGGCTTCTACGATGAACAACAAGCTTGTCAACAAGTCCGGTGCGACCCTGCCTGAGACCGGCGGCATCGGCACGACCATCTTCTACGTGCTGGGCGGCATGATGTTCGTGGGCGCGGCGCTCATCCTCATCGTTCGCCGCAAGGCCGAAGCGGACGAAATCTGATTTCTCTCCCGCAATTCGTTGAACATCCCCATGTTCTGATGAAACCCCTGCCGGGCGGTGCGCGCAATGCCGCCGCCCGGCATTCCCAAATGGGAAAATGAAGCATGTTTGCAGAAAGGAGGCGGCTCATGAAGCGCAATATGACAACCATTTTGCTGTTTGTGGTGCTGTTTGTGGGTCTGGCGCTCCTTCTGTACCCGTCCGTGTCGGATTTCTACAATTCCTTCCACCAGTCGCGTGCCGTAGCCACCTACAACACGGTGGTGGAGCAGGAGTCCAAGAAGGATTACGAGGCGGATTGGGCGGCGGCAAACGCTTATAACGAAAAACTCCGCGCACAGTCCACCGTTGATCGCTTGATCATGACCGACGAGGAGCGCGAGGAGTACGACGCGGTGATGAATGTCGGCGGTTCGGGCATCATCGGGGTGATTGAGATTCCGCAGATTGCCGTGACGCTGCCGCTGTATCACTCGACGAACGCCAACGTGCTTCAGGTCGCCGTCGGTCACATCGAGGGCACAAGCCTGCCGACTGGCGAACCGGGGACGCATTCCGCCTTCTCGGCGCATCGAGGGTTGCCCTCCGCCAAGCTCTTTACCAACCTTGACCAGCTCACCTACGGCGATACCTTCACCCTCCGCGTGCTGGACAAGGTGCTGACCTATGAAATCGACCAGATTCTCATTGTCGAGCCGCATGACGTCAGCGCACTGCAAATCTATGACGGCATGGATTTGTGCACGCTCGTCACCTGCACGCCCTACGGCATTAACTCGCACCGGCTGCTTGTCCGCGGACACCGGGTCGAAACGTCGCTTGCGCAGCTATCCGTGCGCATCTCCGCGGACGCACTCGTGATTGACCCCTACATCGTCGCGCCGATTGTCGCCGCGCCGATGCTGCTGATTCTCCTCATTCTCATGCTGGTAACGACCAGCCCGAAACACAAGAAGCGGAAAGGAGCTGAGCGGTCGTGATGAGCCGCAAACCCTCGCGCCTGCTGGCGCTTGTCCTGCTGACAGCATTGTGCTGCCTTCTGCTTGCGCCCTGCGCGCTTGCCTTTGAACGGGTGGATTTGACGCACCCCTTGACGTTCGCCATTCAGGCGGATGACAACGAGGATGATGCGCACCTGCCCGGCGTGACCTTCCAGCTGTATCAGGTGGCGGACATGGATGCGGACGCTCGGTTCGCCCTGCGCAGCCCGTACAGCACCCTGAATATCGACATTAACGCGCTGAAGAACGCGGCGGACTGGGCAGCTGCGTCCGAAGCGATGAAAGCCCTCACCGCGTCCGAAACGCCTGATTTCACCGGCACGACGGATGAAAACGGCAGAGTAACATTTACGGGCCTGAACCCCGGTCTGTACCTTGTTTCCGGCACGCCGGTTATCATCGGCGGCTGGGCGTACAGTTTCCAGTCCTTCCTGACCGCTGTGCCGACGCGCAATGTGGACGACGAGTGGCAGTACGATGTCCTCTCCACCATCAAGCTGGAACGTTCCCCCGCGCTGATTGACCTTGAGTGCGTCAAGGTGTGGGACGACGACAACCGCGGCACATATCGCCCTGTGCAGATTGAAATTCATCTGATGCAGGACGGTCAGCATATCGACACGGTGATTCTGAACAGCGAAAACAACTGGCATCATATCTTCAAGGATTTGCCGGCTGACCATGTGTACACCCTCAACGAGGTTCTGGGGGCTGATGTGTACTATGAGCCGGAATATTCCATCGAAAACGGCGTGTATGTGATTACCAACCGCCGCACGGTTACGCCGACCCCGACCGCCCCGATTCCCGAAACGGGGCAATTGTGGTGGCCGGTGCCGATTCTGGCGGGTGCGGGCATGATTCTGTTCGTCATTGGCTGGATTCTGCACCGGAAATGGAGCCAAGAGCATGAAGAACCGTAAGGGCAATTTGCTGATGACGCTGGGGCTGGTGCTGATTTTGGCGGCACTGGCGCTGGTGGGCTACAACCAGTGGGATGCCAGCCGCGCGCAGCAGGAGTCGGATGATGCGCTGATGGCGCTGGAGCAGATTCGCATTCAGCGGCAGATGGAATCGCAGCAAACCGCTGCACCGCCCGTAGTCACCGCGACGATGATGCCGACAGACACACCCGCGACGGATGCGCCGATAACCGACGCGCCGACGGCGAATGCCACTGCAGTGGATACCCCGGCAGCATCCACGCCCTCCGTAACTGACGCACTGCCGACTGACATTCCGCGTGATGACGTAACCGCCACGAACACCCCTGCGACGAGTGCGCCCGCAACGGTGAATCCTGCGACAAACCAGCCGAAGCCGACGAGCGCGCCGACGGCGGGGACTGCAACGAACCCGCCGAAACCGACGAGCGTGCCGACGGCAGGGGATGCGACGAATCCGCCGAATCCGACGAGCGCGCCGACGACAGAGAATGCGACGAATCCGCCGAAGCCGACAAACGCGCCGACGGCAGGGACTGTGACGAATCCGCCGAAGCCGACGAGCGTGCCGATGGCAGGGACTGCAACGAATCCGCCGAAACCGACGAGCGTGCCGACGGCAGGGACTGCGACGAATCCGCCGAAACCGACGAGCGTGCCGACGGCAGGGACGGCGACGAATCCGCCGAAGCCGACAAACGCGCCGACGGCAGGGAATGCGACGAAGCCGCCGAAGCCGACGAGCACGCCGGATGCCGCGCAGACATCAAATCCGACGAGCACGCCGGAAATCACCGAAACGCCCATGCCGACGGAATCCCCCGAACCGACGGAGACGCCCGAACCGACACCGTCCCCCGAACCAACGTCGACACCCACGCCCGCGCCGACGGGCAAGCTCTACGAGCGCGTGCCGGGAATCGAAATGCCGGGCGAGAAGGTCAATGGGCACGAGTACATCGGCACGCTGTCCATTCCGTCGCTGGGGCTGAAAGTGCCGGTGCAGCGCAATTGGTCGTACGAGAACCTGAGCGTGTCGCCGTGCCGCTATTCCGGCAGCGCCTACGCGGACAACCTCGCTATTATTGCGCACACCTACCACTTTGGCAAGCTGAGCAGCTTGGCGCTGGACGCAACCGTTACCTTCACGGACATGGAGAATAACGTTTTCCGCTACGTTGTGCGGGAGAAAAACACGATTTCGCCCAACGATGCGAACGAAATTGCCCATTCCGGCTATGACCTGACGCTCGTGACCTGCACCCTCAGCGGTACAAAACGCGTGGCGGTGTACTGCGAGCGCGTGAAATAATCCAACAAAAGGACTGTCTGCAACGGGCAGCCCTTTTTTCGTGGAATCCGTGCAATCCGGCAGGAATTGACGGGGTGGAGCGCGAAATAAACAAGCACGGCGTTACTTTCGCCGTAGGAAAGGAAAGCAAACTTGAACTGGAAAATACACCTTTATCGTGCTATCCTCTGGCTGATTACGCTGTCCCTGCTGCTGCTGATGTTCGGTTTCTCGGCACAGGAAGGCGTGCAGTCCGGCAGCATCAGCGGTAAAATTGCCCGCCCAATTACGGATTCTCTGGCGCAGCGGCAGGGACTGACGGGGCAGGCGTACTGGAAGCTGTATGCACAGGTGGATTTTGCCGTGCGGAAAACGGCGCATTTCTTGGAGTACACGCTCTTGGGAATGCTGCTGACGCTGCTGCTGGACAGCTACTGCGCCCGCTGGCACTGGCTGTCATGGGCGGGATGTACGCTCTATGCCGCGACGGACGAAATCCATCAGCTTTTCGTTGCCGGGCGTACGGGCAAGTGGCAGGATGTGCTGCTGGATTCATCGGGCGCGCTGGCGGGGCTGCTGCTGGCGATGTTCATGCTCTGGCTGATTCGGCGGCGCAGGGCGAAAAAGCAATCAACATAATAAATAGGAGGCAAATTATGCTGACAATCGAACAGCTTTACGACCTTAACCACACATTGGCGGCGGATTACCTGCGGCAGTTTACCTATCCGTGGGAGGCGCTTGTGGGCATCAAGGCGGAAATCCTGCGCATCGGCGCGGCGCTTGACCCGGCGGAATACACCGAAGTCAGCGAACACGTCTGGGTGCACAAAACCGCGACGGTTGCGCCGACGGCGTATCTGGGTGCGCCCTGCATCATCGGCGCGCGGACGGAAGTGCGGCATTGCGCGTTCATCCGCGGCAGTGCGCTGGTAGGGGCAGACTGCGTGGTCGGCAACTCTGTGGAACTGAAGAATGTGATTCTTTTTGACCATGTGCAGACGCCGCACTACAACTACGTCGGCGACAGCATCCTCGGTTATTGCAGCCACATGGGGGCAGGGTCGATTACCAGCAACGTGAAGAGCGACAAGACGCTGGTGACGGTTCGCGGCGCAGGCGAAAGCAGGGCAACCGGCTTGAAGAAAATGGGCGCAATGCTTGGCGACTATGTGGAAGTCGGCTGCAACAGCGTGCTGAACCCCGGCACGGTTATCGGGCGGGAGAGCCAAATCTACCCGCTGAGCTGCGTGCGTGGTGAAGTGCCCGAAAGAAGCATCTGGAAAACTGGCGGCGTGGTGGTGAAGAAGCAATGATTCAGCCGATTGTGAGAGATGTGATGTTCCTGTCCTGCAAGAGTCAGATGGCGACGGCGGAGGATTTGCCCGTTGCGCGTGACCTCGCGGATACCCTGCGCGCCCATGCGCACGAGTGCGTCGGCATGGCGGCGAACATGATTGGCGTCCGCAAGCGCATCATTGCGGTGATGGCGGGGAAAACCGTGCTGGTGATGCTTAATCCGGTCATCACGGATCGCCAGATTCCCTTCGCAGCGCAGGAGGGGTGCTTGTCGCTGGACGGCGAGCGCCCGTGTTTGCGGTATCAGCAGATTTTGATGGAATATCAGGATGAGCAGCTGCAACGGCATGTGCAGCGGTTCTCTGGTTTCACCGCGCAGGTGATTCAGCATGAGGTGGATCATTTGGAAGGCATCATTATTTGAGGTGAGGACATGACTATCACACAAACGCTCTGTCAGGAGTTCCAAACCGCCCCGTGGCAAATCGACGCCGTCATTCGCCTGCTTGACGAGGGCTGCACGCTGCCGTTTATCGCGCGTTACCGCAAGGAACAGCACGGGTCGCTGGATGACCAGAAGCTGCGTGAAATCAGCGAACGGCTGACGGCGCTGCGGGCGCTCGAAGCGCGTCGGCAGGAAATCAGTGAAAGCCTGCAAAAGTTAGATGTCTGGACGGAGAAGCTGCAAAGCGACCTCGATGCTGCCGAGACATTGGCGCAATTGGAGGATATCTATCGCCCGTACCGCCCGAAGCGCCGTACCCGCGCGTCGATTGCCAAGGAGAAGGGGCTGGAGCCGCTCGCGAACGCGCTGATGCTCCAGCAGCGGAACATGATGGCGCCGGAAACCATCGCCCTGCGCTATGTGAACGCGGAGAAGGGCGTCGAAACGGCGGAGGATGCCCTGCAAGGCGCGATGGATATTATCGCCGAGGTCGTCAGCGACGATGCCGCCGTCCGCACGAAGCTCAAAACGTACTACCATCAAACGGCGATGGTCGCGACGGTCGCGGCGAAAGACGAGGACAGCACCTACCGCATGTACTACGACCACCGCGAGCCGCTGCGCCTGATGCCGTCACACCGGGTGCTGGCGATGAACCGCGGGGAGAAGGAGGGCTTCCTCAAAGTCGCGCTGGACGTGGACAAGGAGAAGGCGCAGCAGCTCGTGCGCTACGGCTTTGTGCAGCAGACGGGCAGCCCGGCATGCAAGTACGTCGCGCAGGCGTGTGACGACGCGTATACGCGGCTGATTGCGCCGTCGCTGGACACGGAACTGCGCGCGGAATTGACCGACAAGGCGAGTGCAGCGGCGATTCGCGTGTTCGCGCTGAATCTGCGCCCGCTGCTGATGCAGCCGCCGGTGCGCGGGAAGGTCGCGATGGGGCTTGACCCCGGCATCCGCACGGGCTGCAAGGTCGCGGTTGTGGACGAAACCGGGCGCGTGCTGGATACGGGCGTCATTTTCCCGCTGCCCAGCCACGGCAAGGTTGCGCAGGCGAAGGAAACCGTCAAGCGGATGATCCAGAAGCACCACGTCGGCATCGTCGCCATCGGCAACGGCACGGCGGGGCGCGAGACAGAGCAGTTCTTCGTCGAGGTGATGAAGGAGCTGGCGCTGGGCGATGCGCTCAAATACATGGTCGTCAGCGAGGCGGGCGCGTCGGTGTATTCCGCGTCGAAGCTGGCAGCGGAGGAGTTCCCGCAGTTTGATGTCAGCCTGCGTTCGGCGGTGTCGATTGCGCGGCGGCTGCAGGATCCGCTGGCGGAGCTGGTCAAAATCGATCCGAAGGCGATTGGCGTAGGACAGTATCAGCATGACCTGAAAGCAGCGGAACTGGACGCGGCGCTGGGCGGCGTGGTCGAGGACTGTGTGAACAGCGTCGGCGTGGACGTGAATACGGCGAGCGTGTCGCTGCTGAGTTACGTTGCGGGCATCAATACGACCGTCGCGAAGAACATCGTGGCGTACCGCGAGGAAAACGGCGCGTTTACGACCCGCGCACAGCTGAAGAAAGTGCCGCGCCTTGGGCCGAAAGCCTTCGAGCAGTGCGCAGGCTTCCTGCGCATTCCCGGCGGCAAGGACTTGATGGAGAACACAGGCGTTCACCCGGAGAGTTACGACGCGGCGCGCGCCCTTTTGAAGCACTTTTCGCTCACCCCGGCGGAGGCGGTCGGCAAGCTGCTGACCTTGGCGGACGCGGAGGGGTTCGCGGCGCTGGCGAAGCAGCTGAATGTGGGCGAACCGACCCTGCGCGACATTGCGGCGGAGCTGTCCCGCCCCGGCCGCGACCCGCGCGATGAGCTGCCGCAGGTGCTGATGCGCAGCGACGTGATGGATTTGAAGGACTTGCAGCCCGGCATGGAGCTTCGCGGCACGGTGCGCAACGTGACCGACTTCGGCGCGTTTGTGGACATCGGCGTTCACCGCGACGGCTTGGTGCATATCAGCCAGATGGCGCAGCGACGTGTGAATCATCCGAGCGAAGTCGTCCGAGTCGGCGACATCGTGACCGTGTGGGTGCTGGAAGCGGATGCGAAAACGAACCGCATCAGCCTGACGATGCGTCCGCCAGCGAAAGGGGAAGGCAATTTCTCAACAACCAAAAGCACACAAACGAAAAAACTAACATAACAGACTTGTAACATCCGAAGGGGCGCCGAAGGTTTCCAAAGGGCGATCGGAAAGCCCTTTGGTCGCTCCCGAAGGAGCGAAATCCCTGCGTAACAATCCAATCCTATAAGCAATAGGAGGAAAATTCATGCAAAACATGCGAAAATGGATTGCGCTATTCTTGACCATGCTGCTGCCGGTGCTTCCGGCAGCCGCCGAGGAGGAATCAACCATGCTGACAGGCAAAACAGCGACGGAAATCGTTGAGATGATGGGTTTCGGGTGGAATCTGGGCAATACGCTGGACGCAACCGGCGGCAATACCGCGGATGTGACCGCGCAGGAGCAGTCGTGGGGGAACGCGAAAATCACCCCGGAACTGATGGTGCGCGTGAAGGAAGCGGGCTTTGACACCATCCGCATTCCCGTGACTTGGTACCGCTATACCTTGGACGATGGGACGTACACCATCCGCGAGGACTTCCTCCAGCATGTCCATGAAGTGGTCGAATGGGCGCGAGAGGCGGATTTGTTCGTCATCCTCAATGTGCACCACGAAGCGTGGATTAACGAGCCGAATTTCGCGGCGGACGCGGAGAAAATCGGCGAGCAGCTGACGGCAATGTGGCGGCAGATTGCGGACACCTTCGCCGACTTTGACCAGCATGTGATTTTCGAGGGCATGAACGAGCCGCGCGCGCAGGGTACGAACTATGAGTGGGGCGGCAACGCGGCGTGCTACGCTGCCGTCAACTACCTCAACCAAGTGTTTGTGAACACCATCCGCAAGGACGCCAAGGGCTGCAACGCCGAGCGCTGCCTGATGATTCCGGGCTACGCGGCGACCAGCTCCCCGGCGGGCACGGCGGCGATTGCCCTGCCGACGGTGGATGGCGAAGCGGCGGCAAACATCATCGTGTCCGTGCATTCGTATGATCCGCAGACCTTCTGCCTGCAGGATACGCAGACGACGTTCGACCCAGAGAAGGATGGCGCGAAAATCAACCGCGTGTTCGAGAACATCAAGGAAACCTTCCTTGACCGGGGGATTCCGGTCGTGATGGGCGAAACGGGTGCGACGAACACGAATGGCAATCACGACGAGCGCGCGAAGTGGGCGTACTGTGTCGCACAGAATGCCCAGCGCTACGGCGTGCCGATTGTCATCTGGGACAATGGGAACAATCAGACGTCCGGCGGTGAGTGCCACGCCTGGATTCGCCGCGCAGTGAACCCGAAGCTGCGCAGTCAGGCGACGAGCGTGGTGTACCCGCAGGTGCTGGACGCGCTGTGGGAAGGCAAGAACAGCACGGCATGGGGCAGTGCGCTGACGGAAGTGCGCGCGGAGGCGGACGAGAGCATCCTCTGGGCGAACGCCGACGGCTTGACGAGCCAGAAGGAATGGGATTCCTCCTACATCCAGCTCGAAGCGAAAATGGAGTGGTTCGCGGACGGCGCGCGCATTGGCATTCGCTATTCCGGCGCGGGTACGCCCAAAATCGTGCTGGACAGCGCGGAAAAGAGCGTCTGGTGGATTCTGGTGGATGCGGCGGAGATACAGAAGAATGATGACGGCACGAAAACCGCGTGGTTCACGAGCGAAATCCTGCTGGCGGAAATGCGCAAAAACGGCGTTGATAGCCCTGCACAGCTGCAAAATTGTTATGTCATCGCGACGAACGGGAAGATTACCGCTTACCGCATCAATGTGGAGGGCATGGCGACGGCGCAGACAACCTACCATGTGAACGGCAGCGCGATTCATCAGGCGGATTTGCCGGATGCCCCGACCTACCCGCACATGACCTTCTGCGGCTGGTACACCACGCCGGATTATCAGCCCGGCACGGAAGTCACGGGCGCAAGCGGCGCTTCGGACGCATGGGCGAAGATGGCGCTGGACATGAGCGTCATTAAGTAACAAAGGAGTCAATAGCGTTGGACTTTGAATACTTGCTGTTTTTGCAGAACCTCCGGGCGGAAGCGCCGAACTTCATCAACAGCATGCTGCTCTTCATTTCGGAATTTGCCGCCGGGTCGCTGCCGGTTGTCATTATTGTCGTATTCTACTGGTGCATCGACAAGCGCACCGGGCAGCGGATGGGGCTGTGCTTCGCGGGCGCAACGATGGTGACGCAGCTTATCAAGAATATCGCGTGCGTCTATCGCCCGTGGAAGCAGGATGCGCGGCTGCAAATCGCTCCGGAAGCGGCGGCAACGGCAACAGGCTACTCGTTTCCCAGCGGACATGCGACACTGGCAGCGTCCTTTTACGGAAACCTCGCGGCATACCTGAAAAAGTACAGCAAATGGTGGATTCTGCCGTGCGTGCTGCTGACGCTGCTGACGGCGTTTGCCCGCAACTGGCTCGGCGCGCACACGCCGCAGGACGTGCTGGTTGGGATGATGATCGCGCTGGTCGTGCTGCTGCTGTCAAAATACTTGCTGAACTGGGCGGACGGCGGCAAGAACCGCGACTGGCTGCTGGCGACTATCGGCGTCATCCTGTCTGCCGCGATGCTGATTTACACCAGCGTGAAGCCGTATCCGATGGATATGCTGCCGGATGGAACGCTGCTGGTTGACCCGTGGGACATGGTGACGGACTGCTACAAGGCGGCGGGGGCGATGATGGGCTTCTGCCTTGGCTGGGTGCTGGAGAGGCACTTTGTCGGTTTTGATGCAAAGGGTGCGGGCAAGGCGCGCATGATTCGCGGCGTGGTCGGTGTGGCGCTGCTGCTGGCGGTACAGAAGGGGCTGAAGGCGGCGGGTAATCTGTTGATGGATGCGCACTGGCGGGGCTTTGCAGAGATGTTCGGGCTGATGCTGTTTGCGATTGTGCTGTATCCGGCACTGTTTCAGTGGGCGGAGAGAAGGAAAAGCAAATCGTGAAATTGGGCGCTTCGGGCGAAAATGGCTCGGAGCGCCTTTTTGTGGTTCTTCACGGAAAGTTGGGGGAGCAAACAAGGGATTAGGTGAAGCCC
>OBLG01000535.1_pt1 | contig 39933 bp, 68 predicted proteins | sample 1517451 | NCBI WGS metagenome assembly OBLG01 (sample SAMN04571694, study PRJEB22368) | human gut metagenome | biome: human gut; material: stool | host: Homo sapiens | place: Luxembourg | collected 2012-06-29
CCGCGAAATGAGACGCGGCTCGACAACATTACCCGCGAAACGATACCGTTCAGAACCTACGCGGAGTGGGCAGGATGGAAGGAGGCGCACAATGGCGGGAAACCTGATCGACAACAGCGCGGCGTTTCTGGCAGGGCTGGAACGCGCAAAGGCGCGGGCGCTTGAAACCATCGGTCAGAAAGCTGAAACATACGCAAAAGACAAGTGCCCCGTCGGAACGGTTGAAAGCACGGGAAAGAAAGGGTACATCGGCGGAACACTTAAAAACAGCATCACTCACAGGGTTGATGATGACGTGGTGAGCGTGGGAAGCAACGTCGAGTATGCACCGTATGTTGAGCTGGGCACGGGTTCGCACTTCGAGGCACCACCTGAATGGGAACAGTTCACGACGACGCGGGGAAGCGGAATCGGTAAATCGTTTATGCGACCACATCACTATCTGAAACCCGCGATTGAAGATCACCGAGAAGAATACAAGGAAATCATGCGAGACGAGCTGTCAGGAGGTTAAAAATGGGGCTTATCAAGTGGTTTAGGCGCGAGAAAATCCGCCGTGGAGCGCGAAAAGAGATCAAGCATGCGCGAGAATCCGCGGCCGGCACAAGGCAAGGTCAACGCGCACTGGCGCGGAAGATCGAGAAAATCAGGGCAAAGGCAAACAAGGAAATTGACAAGCACCGCTGAGAACAGCGGTTTTTCTTTTGGCAAAAACGGCAAAGTACCGCCGTTTGCATATAAAGCGAAGGGCGAAGGACAGCCCCCGAAGTAAAGGAGCGTAAACATGGCATTCACGAGAAAATTCCTCAAGGCGCTTGGTCTGACCGAAGAACAGGTTGACAGCGTGGTTGAGGCGCACACGGAAACCGTTGACGGGCTGAAAAGCCAGATGGCGGGCTACAAAGCCGACGCTGAGAAGCTGGAAGGCGTTCAGAAGGAGTTGAACGACCTGAAAGCAAAGGGCGGCGGAGAGGACTACAAAAGCAAGTATGACAGCGAGCACGCGGCTTTTGAAAAGTACAAGAACGACCAGAACGCCAAAGAATCGGCGGCACTGGCCGAGCGACTGTACCGGGAGCAGCTTAACGCGCTGGGCATCACTGGAAAGCGAGCTGACAGCATCGTTCGTCTGACTGATCTTTCCGCAGTGAAGGTCAAAGACGGAAAACTGGAAGACGCTGACAGCGTGAAGAAGGGAATCCAGACCGACTATGCGGACTTCATTCCGAAGAAACGAACGGACGGTGCTGACCCTGCCGACCCGCCTCACAGCGGCGGCAAGATGAGCCGCGAAGAAATCTACAAGAAAGACGATAAAGGCCGCTATCTGCTTTCTACGGCAGAACGCCAAAAGGCACTTGCTGAAAGCATGGCGGCTGAATCCGAATGACCGAAAGGAGCTAGAATATGGCTGCTAAAACTGGACTGACGACCGCCGCGCAGTTTACCACCGAAGCGCGAGAGGTTGATTTTGTTACCCGCTTTTCCGACAACTGGGATGCGCTGAGAAAGATCATGGGCATCATGCGCCCGATCCGCAAGACCCCCGGCACGAAGCTGATCTCTTACAAGGCGACGGTTGACGGCACTCTCGCGGGTGGTACGAGCGTGGGTGAGGGCGAGGAAATCCCGTTCACCAAGCTCAAGGTTGCGCCCACGACCTACGGCGACATCGAGGTTGCTAAGTACGCCAAGAGCGTCAGCATTGAGAGCGTCGCCAAGTACGGCGCGGAAGTCGCCGTTGAAAAGACCGACGAGGCGTTCATCAACGCCCTGCAAACGCAGGTTCTGACCGACTTTTACACTTTCCTCGGAACCGGCTCTTTGAAAGTAACCGGCGAAAAGAGCTGGCAGCGAGCGCTCGCCATGGGCAAGGCAAAGGTGCTTGAGAAGTTCGCGGGCATGGACAAGGACGTGACCGAGGTTGTGGGCTTTGCCAACATCCTTGACGCTTACGATTATCTCGGCGACAAGGATATCACCGTGCAGACTGCCTTCGGTGTGAACTACATCGAAAATTTCCTCGGCTACCGCACTCTTTTCCTCCTGCCGACCAAGTACATCGCGCAGAACAAGGTTATCGCAACTCCGGTGGAAAACATCGACCTGTACTACATCGACCCCGGCGACAGCGACTTTGGCAAGATGGGGCTGAACTACACCGTCAAGGGCGAAACCAACCTGATCGGCGTTCACGCCGAGGGCGATTACAGCCGCGCCACTGGCAACATGTACGCGCTTATGGGTATGAAGCTCTGGGCGGAGTATCTGGACGGCATCGCGGTTGCGACGTTTACCAAGCCCGCTGCGGCGGTTGGCGGCTAAGGAGTAAGCTATGGAGATGCTTGAAGCGGTGCTGACGCACCTGCGAAACTGGTTTCCCGTCAGGTGTGACGCTGGAACGTTCACCATCGCTTCCGGCATCCCTGACGTTGACTTTCTGAGGCCGGGGCAGTATTACCGCATCAGGGGTAGCGTGTTTTCCGACGGGCTGCACGTCTACCAGAGCGGCGAGACGCTGGCAGATGAAACCTTCAAGGGCGAAATCTGGGCGCTGGCAATCCCGAAAAGCGTCAAAGAGCTTGCGGTTGAAATCACCGCATACACGGAAAAGAACCCGGTGACCGACAAGGTTTCTGAGAGTTTCGGCGGTTACAGTTACTCCCGCGCATCCGGCACGACTGGTGCGCCGACGGGCTGGCAGGGGGCTTTCGCCTCCCGCCTTGCCCCTTATCGGAGGATAAGCGATGATTAACGCGGAGCTAATCGAGATGTTTTCACAGCCATGCGTGATGCTAAAGAAAAAGCGCGTCCCTGATGGGTATGGCGGCTTTGAAACAAGCTGGTCGGACGGTGACAAGTTCGACGCGGCGATTGTCAAAGATCAGAGTTTGCAAGCGCGCGTCGCCGAGAAGCAGGGCGTTTCCAGTGTCTACACCATCACGACGGCGCGAGGCGTTGCGCTTGAGTATCACGAGGTTTTCCGCCGCGTCTCTGACGGGGCAATCTTCCGCGTGACGAGTGACTACACCGACAGCAGACCGCCTGACGTGGCGACGTTCGACTTTGAGCGAGTGACGGCTGAGAGGTGGGAACTTCCGACGTGAACGAGACGACAAAGGCACTATATAGCTTTTATTCCGGGTTCGGCATTGACGCATACCCGGAAAGCAACGTGCCGGAGGACGCGAAACTCCCATACATCACCTACACCGTCATTGAGCCGGACTGGCGAAACGCCGCAAGCCATCAGGCGCGGGTGTGGTATCGGTCAGAAGGCTATAAGAAAATAAACGCCAAGGTTGACGAGATTACAAGGGCGGTTGGCGAGTTGCTCATGCTTCCGACGGCGAACGGCTACGTCGCCATTCGTCCCGCTGACCCGCTGGTGCAGTATCAGCCCATCGCAAACCCGGAAATCAAAGTCGCGTATCTCAATTTTCAAATCAATTCGTACCAATCGAGGTGATATAAATGGGAAAACCTGTTACGGCTGTCAGACCGCAGACGTTTGAGCGGTTGCAGCTCAATGCGGGTGCTTTTCTCAAAAATTTTGACATGAGCACCTACACCGATTACAGCACGCTCGAAGAAGCACTTTTCGCCGCCATTAAGGACGGCACAAAGGCGCTGGGCGCGACGCGAGGCGGCGGTACGTTTACCGCGTCTCCGACCATGCGCAGCATCGAAGCCGACGGAAAGCGGTATGAGTTCAAAGGCAGTACGGTCATTGATACTTGGGATATCAAGCTGACCGCGACGCTTATGGAGATCACACCGGATAACTTCGTGCTTGCGCTTGGCACGGCTGAGAAGACCGAGGACAAGTCTTTTACAACTGGCAAAAAGACCACAATCAAGCTGAGAACCAATATCGAGGACGGCGACTATATCCAGAATCTCGTCTGGTTCGGGAATACGTCCAAGGGGCTTGTCGCCATCGCGCTTGACAATGCGCTGAACAACACGGGCGTGACGTTGACTTTCAGCGACAAGGGCGAAGGAACGCTCCCGGTCGAGTTCCACGCCTATCAAGACACCGTGGAGAACAACGAGTACGCGCCTTGCGCGATCTACTTCTTCGACGAGGCGGCGCAGTAACAACACGCCGGGGGCTTTGCCTTCGGCGCTTTTCTTTTTTGAGGTGAGAAGAAGATGAAACTTTCGGAAATGAACGGCGAAGAGCTGTCTGTCTGCCTCTGCAAAATCGCGGAGCCGATTGAACGGATCGGCTTTGACAAGAAGACGACGGAAACCTTCCAAGAAATCGCCGATTTGATCAAAAACGGCATGAACAACATCCAGCAGACCTCTATAATGATCGGCAAGTTCGTTCCTCTGCTGCTCGGCGACCACAGAGAGGACACGTTCGCGATTCTGGCGGCAATCAATGACAAAACCGTTGATGAAATCCGCAGTCAGAAGGGCATGCAGACCATCAAGGAGCTAAAAAACGCACTCGCAGACCCCGACCTGATGGATTTTTTTACATCGTCCGTGCATACGGTCGGAAAGCTGTAACGGCGGCGATTTACAGGCACGGAGCACCGCCGACAATCGCGGCACTCTCCGATCTTTTGGCAGATGATCGTCAAAAGTGGCTGGGCGACGTGTACAGTGCGAAGATGCTTTCCGTCATCTGTCAGGCGATGGGAAGCGAACCCGTGAGCTACGAAGAGTTTGTCGGGCTGGTGGAGCAGGACAACCGAACAGGTCAAGAGATCATTGACGATCTGATCGCCGAGCACGAAAGAAGGAAAAAAGCAAGAGGGGAGGGGTAAAGCGTGGATTTATTTACGCTTGTAGCCAAGATCGGCCTTGATTCGAAAGAATACGAGCAGGGCATCCTAAAGGCTAAAAACGATGCGCAAACTGCCGCTCAGAGTATCGGGCGCTCGTCCGAATCCGTAAAGAATGCGGCCAAGGAAGCGGGAGAAGGCATCAAGAACGCGACCAAGGGAACGGAAAGCGCGACGAAGACGACAACGGAAAGAAATAAGACGTTGTGGGAACGCATGTTTTCCGCAGTCGAAAGCAACGGAAAATCGAAGATGGAGAGCCTGAGCGCGTGGACGCTTGCGAAGGCCAAACTGCTGGCCGACGGGATTAAAAGCGCGTTTTCTAAGATTTTCGACATCGTGAAAAAAGCGATTGTGTCCTCCGCAGACAAGGAAGCCCTTGATTCTCTTGCAAGTCAAACGTTCGGCGAGCTGGAATCTGCCGCAAATGGCGCTCTTGACACGATCAGCAAGGACACAAACATTCTGGCCGGAAGACTTAAAGGCGTTGGTACTTCGTCCTTCATGCAGTTTAGGAGCGCTGGCGTGGACGCGGCGGAAGCTATATCCATGATGGATAAATATGTCCGCCTCGCCGCTGACGGTGCCGCCGCGTATAACATCAGCGTTGAAGACGCAGACGTAAGGCTGAGATCGTTTCTGCGCGGAAATGTAGAGGCTGGCGATTCAATCGGTCTCCAAATCTCCGAATCTACACGCGCATCGAAAGCACTTGAAGTATACGGGAAGAAATGGTCTGAACTTACAGAGGCGCAGAAACAGAATCTTCTTCTCAACGTCGTTGACGAGATGTATACCGCTTCCGGCGTTATCGGGCAGGCGGCAAGAGAAGGCCACGAATGGGAAACCGTGGTCGGCAATCTCAACTCCGCGCTATACGGAATGGACGGAATCATGCCAAAGATTGGCGAGAGCTTCAGAACAAATCTGATTCCGGCAATCGAAAAAGCGACGGATTTTCTCACCGATGAAACAATTCAAATGCGCGCTGGTATGCTTGCGGCAAGTCTGGCAGACGCGACGGGCTGGGTCTTTGACGGCGTTATTGATCTGCTGGACAAGATTCTGGCGTGGAGCAACGGCGAAGAAGAACCCAGCGACACCGCGCAGGCGCTCTTTGATATTGCCAGCTCGTTTGGAAAAATTGCAAGTTTGACATTTGATACGGTCGTCGGCTTTGTGGAACTTCTGTTCAATGGATTAGGCAGCGAGACGAGTAAAAACGTTGAGAGCTTCCTTAAAAGTTTCAGCGAATTTGTTGATGACCCGATGTTTCAAGCGGCGGCGACAACGCTAATGGGCATGGCCGTTGCATGGATGGTGATGCATAATCCGCTCGTTTTGGTTGGATCGGCTATTGGAGTTGTCGTTACGCATTGGGAAACACTCGAAAAATTTATTGACAACCCCGCTTTTCAAGTTGTGGCTACGGTTCTTGCTGGCATTGCGTCTGGATTTATCATTCTCAAAGCTCCGCTCGTTGCCGTTGCTGGAATATTGGCGACGATCATAACGCACTGGGAAGATATCAAGCGATGGGCGGACAAGGCAAAAACAGCGTTTACAAACTTTATTAACACGCACGTCCCAGAGGGGTTTATGAGCGGCGTGACAGCGGTGCTTGAGACAATCTCCGGGCTTGTCTCTGGCATTCAATCCGCGTGGAATACATTTGTCAATAGCCTTAATTCCACAAACACTGAAAAGGGCATTAAATCCATCCAAGAGGGCTGGGAGAGCGGCGGCGTTGCTGGCGCGGCCTCTGCCGCGTGGAATTCCGCATGGTACAATCCCTCAAATTGGGGGAAGAACAAGAATTATGGCGCAGGGCGCAGCTTTGCGACCGGCCTTGACTATGTGCCATATGACAACTTCGTTGCCAAGCTCCACACCGGAGAAACCGTTCTGAACCGCGCAGATGCGACGGCCTACCGCGCCGGAAACGTCGGCGGTATCAGCGCGGAAAGCATCAGTCAGGCCGTCGCCGTTGCTGTACGCGAAGCGCTTGACGGCGTGGGCGTGTACATGGGCGCGGATAGAGTGGGCGATCTTGTGACGCAGCGCGTGAGCCGCAACATCGCAAAGGGCGCAAGAGCTATGAGGTATGCAAACGTATGATGACGAGATACGCCTGCCGGTTGAACGGCATTGATTTGTCGAGCATCGACCCGGCAATCTATGTGCTTGACGTGAGCACCGTTTCGCCCGTGCGCGATCTTGTGACGACACCGCTTGCAGGGAGAAACGGCCAGCGAATCACGAAGCGCACAACGAACAGCCTGAGCGTCGAGGTAAAATTTGAAATCCACGAGCAGAACACCGTTCGTCGCGCCATCATCGCGGAGAAAGTGACGGAGTGGGCGATTCTCGGCGGAACTCTGACGACGAACGACCGACCGGAAAGGCGGCTGCACGTCATCTGCGAGACCCTGCCGAACTTCTCCGCTCTGCGCTGGACGAACAGCCTGACGGCCACGTTCACGGCTTTTGAAATCCCCTTTTGGGAGAGCGAATACCCGCGAAACGCGACGGTTGACGGGAACGGCGAGGCTCAAATGATTGCGCCGGGCTTTGCGGACGATTCCCGCGTGTGGGCAAGCGTGACCAACGCCGGAACAGGCGCGATCACGACCGTAGACCTGACAGCCGGACAAACCGCGCTGCACTTCTCCGGGCTTGCACTCTCTTCCGGATCGGCGCTGGAAGTCGGAACGGACGAGCACGGCGTTTTTTATGCACGAATCGGAAGCGAAAGCGTGCTGAGCAAGCGTACAGCCGAATCGAGCGACGAACTGCGGCTTGAAGCCGGGAAGTTTGGCAAACTGTCCGTCTCCACAGACGGAAAAGCAAAAACGAGATTCGGCGTGAGGGGGTATTACACATGAGCGTAAGGCTTCCGCGTCTGCTTGACGCGCAGCTCCGCGAGGTGTGCCGCCTCCATCCTGTTACGCTGTCCATCAACGAGCGGCTTGTACCGCCGCATGATGCTTCCATGACGCTTCCTCCGGGCGAGGGAGCGCCTTTCCATGCATGGGTAGAGCTTTATACCATCGACGGCAGCGCGGGCTTCTACCGAGTTTCTGGCGCGTCTGAGTGCTATGTCATCACAGGAGACGTTGACCTAGAGCACAGCGCGTCGATTCTCGGCGACGCGATCATTCCCGGCGAGGGGAAGTACAGCGGAACATGCGCCGAAGTGCTGACGGCGATGCTGGCAAACCAGACGACGCTTGTAAACGGTCAAAAGCCTTGGGTACTCGGAACGTGCGCAAAAAGTGCAAACATCGAATATGCGTATGACTGCAATAACATCCTGTCAGCAATGACGGAAGTGGTCGGCGACGAGAAAGACGGCTACGCGCTCGAATTTGACGATACGCACGGTTTCCCGTGGCGGGTGAACGTCGTATCGGTCGAAACAACCGCGAGTTGTGAGGGACGACTAAGCCGAAACCTTGAAAGCGTCAGCGTCTCGATATCCGATGACGAGTTTTGTACGCGGATTTACTGCAAGAGTCTCCCAGAACCGCACTACATCGACGGTTCGACCGTCGGCGTGTGGGGCATCATCACGAAGACGATCACCGCCGGAGAAGGCGTGACCGCTGAGAGCTTGAAAAGCTACATCACGCGATACCTCGAAGACCATAAAAACCCGCGAAACAGCATTGAGATCAACGGCGTTGATTTGGCAACCGCGACCGGGGAAAGCCTTGATTCCTTCCGAATCGGGCGGCTTTTCCGGCTTGCGCTCCCTGATTACGGTGTGAAGATGGAAGAGCGAATCCTCGTGCGCAGCATCACCGACGTTTACGGCGACCCGCGCGGCGTAAGGCTGACGCTAGCAAGCAACATTCGCGACACGGCGGAAGACCTCGTGCGGCTGGACAACACCGTTACAGGCGGCTCGTCGCAGAACAGCACAAAAAAGTATATCGGCGGCGGAACGTCTAAAGGAACGGGGCTTTCGCAAACATCCCTCCTTGAAATGCTCAAAAAGACCGATTCTTTCACGAGTGCAACGGAATCGTGGATAAAAAAGGCTGGCGTGGATATCGAGGCGAATCACGCCGACCTATACGCCACCAAGCAAGCAATAACAGGAAATTGGGCGGGAGACGTTGAGACGATTAACGCCTTGATTACCGCATCGAGCGACAACGGCGGTTTGGTTTCAATGCTTGTAGGTCGGCACAACAAGATTGAGGACGTGAACGCCGCCATCTCTGCGACTGCCGCTGGTGGTGGTCTGGTTACGATAAAGGCAGACAACAAAACCGTTACCGATCTAGGCGAGCGCGTCTCAAGTGCGGAAATCAACATTAGCGCGGCAGAAAGCAAAATCGAGCTGAAAGCGGACAAGATCGCTCTGGATGGATATGTTACGATGTCCAAATTTAATGCGGAGATTGCAGAAATCAAAATCACTGACAGCTCATACGTGACAACAGCAGCCCTGAATACTAAATCTTTGAGCGCCAACTATGCGGAGATTAGCAGTATCAATATCGGCGGAAAACAGGCGCGCTGGGAAAGCGTGACGGTCGTGACCGGCGTGACCAGAAAAAAACGGTATGCAATGGCTCCGTCAGGCACGACGAACATGGAGTTTTACGAGTGCGCCAGCGTAAGCACTGACACATTCACACTTTTGATGGCATAGGAGGAAACATGAAAATCAACATACTTCTTCGCAATGTGAACGCGGCGCTTGCCCGCGTCCATGTGCTTGGTGCTGACGCTGAATTGCTTGCAGGAGCGATGCAATCAATCAATAATTGCGTTGACGCGATTGAAAAGGCTCAGAAGGAGGAAGAAAATGAAAATCACGACGAGCAAGGGCAAGACGCTTGATGTAAACTGGGCGTTCGGCCCGACTGACGAATCTGGAAGTCTGATGATTGAACTCCCTGATAATCGGCTGCTGTCGGAAATTGCCGCCGACTTTGAAGGCAACAGCAAGATCAAAAAGACGGACGAGACGAAACCCGGCGTGACCGAAGTCTACGAAGGCTTTACCGAACTTGCAACCATTCAGCGCAACAAAAACGGCAGCGTGTTTGTTAAGCTGGTGAAGGAGTGATGACCTTTGGATCTCGGCGTATTCAAGCGCAGAATTGATGTTGACGTTGAAACCCAGATTACCCCGCTAAAGTCGCTGTATGCGTCAGGCGACAAGAACGCGCATACCTTCGAGCTTTCCCTCTACCGAGGCGCTGAAGAAATAGACTTGAGCGGCGCAAACGCTCTGGGCTATTTTATCCGCGCGGACGGGCATACCATTTCCATCAAGGGAGAGACCAACGGCAATATCGTGACCCTCACGCTTTCGGAGGGCTGCTATTACGTTGTCGGCGACTTTCACTTTGTCATTAAGGTTTCCATCGGTGAAATCCGCAAGGCGGTATTTTATGGAGTTGGCTATGTCACGCGCAGCGCGACGGATGCGATTGTTGACGAGGAAAACGTTATCCCATCGCTTGATGAGCTTCTGGCGCAAATTGCCGCCACAGAATCGGCGGCGAAGTCTGCGAATCAAGCTGCATCGGCGGCAAACTCCGCAGCAACCAGCGCAGCGCAAGCAGCAAGCGCGGCTGGCACGAACGCATCAGCGGCCAACAGCGCGGCAAATTCGGCCACGGCCGCAGCTTCCGCAGCATCAGCAGCAGCAACAAAGATCGACGACATGACCATCACAGCGACCGGCCTTGTGGCGGGCGCTGCACCGACGGTAGATCTGACCGAGGTGGACGGGCACTACAATATCGCGCTCGGCCTGCCGAAAGGCGATAAAGGCGACCCCGGCGCAACCCCTCAGATCACGGTGCAGGTCAAGACCGGCGAGCCGGGCACGGCGGCGAGCGTCAAGCAGACCGGCACGGTGGAGGCACCGGTGATCGAGCTGACGATCCCGCGCGGCGACACGGGGAACATCGGGAGCCTGACGATCAACGGCAAGACCCCGGACAGCGCGGGTAAAGTCGAGCTGACAGCGGCGGACGTTGGGGCGCGAGCTGACGACTGGATGCCGACGGCGGCGGACGTTGGGGCGCTCTCCGGCACGGACGCGACGCTGACGCAAGCGGGAGAGGCTGCGGACGCGCAAAAGGTCGGAGAAGAGCTTAATCACCTAAAGAGCGATGTTGACGCTAAAATCAATCAATCTGATGCGCTCACCCTCGAGGAAATCCTTGCAAGCACCGATCTGACGAATAAAGTAGCTGGTGCGGCAGCTGTCAAAACAATCAAGAACGACATTACATCATTGAAGCAAGGCGGTTTCTACGCAGAGAAAAATAAAGGCAATACAATGCCCGCTGACTATGGTGGGTTTATCCGTATTACCGGAAGCAGTTGGCCGGGAAGTTTTGTCAGCGATACTTACTATTTGGGCGTTGCCTCTGATGGAACAGCATATTCGGGCACGCAAATAAATGGCAATAAACAAGTCGCTTGGAAGGCTCTATAAGTGGGGTAATGTATGATTAAAATAAAATCTAATGGCGCAGATGAATTCCTGGAAGCAGGTTTTGCGCGCATTAACGATCATGTTATTGAGCTTGACGGTATCGCCGACGCTCCAACAACAGGCTTTACGACGTGGCGCATGGACGGCGTGACCCGGCTCGGCGATTTTAGCGATTACACGACCGTTTACCGCACCCTTGACAACGCGGTGCAGCTCTCCGACGACGGCAGCGTGTACGTCGAGCCGGAAGTGCCGGAACCGGGAGAACCGAAGCCGACGCAGGAAGAACGCATCAAGACGCTTGAAAACCAGAACGAAACCCTGCTGCAATGCATCCTCGAAATGAGCGAGATTGTGTATGCTTAACATTTTTGGACGGCTCATTATAATGAGCGGAAAGGAAGAAGATATGATGGCTATGTTATGGGCACAGCAGATTATGCTTGGCAAGAAGACCTACGCGCAGGTTCCGCGCCTGCTGAAAGACAAGGTCAAGGAAGTCCTGATTGACAGCGGTTGCGAAGACCTCGTGACGGAGTGACGCAGGGGGGGTGAACCCGATGATTCAGGCGGAAGCGGCCATCCGCGCGGCGCGGGGGCTGATCGAGACGGCGTACAGCGAGCTGGACTGCATCAACCTCATCAAGAAGGTCATCCGCACAGCGCCGGGCGGCGACAAGCGCTACACGACGGCGGGGACGAACGAGCTTTGGAACAGCTTTGACAGCGTGCCGAAGTATCGCCATTTGATCTGGCGGCAGTCGGGCATTTCCGGCGCGAAGCCGGGGATGCTGGCGTTCATGGGCGTGGGCACGGGCGACGTGAATCACACCGGGCTGGTGACGGAGCAGGGCACGGTCATCCACTCAAGCAAGAGCCGGGGCGGCGTGGTTGAAACCGCGCTGACGGCGAAGGCGGGGTGGAACGGGCTGGGAAAGCACAGGATGATTGAGGTGAATGAAATGGAAAAGGAATTTGGCAACGCGACGGTATCGGTCACGAGCGGCTACCTGAACATCCGCGAGGGCGCAAGCACGGCGGCAAAGATCATCGCCAAAGCCGCAAACGGCGCGCGGGTGAACATCATCCGCGAGGCGGGCGGCACAGGCTGGGTCTTCGGCGTGCTGGCAAGTGGCGAGGCCGGGTACATGTCCAGCGAGTATCTGGTCGAGGATGCGCCGCCGGAAAGCGGAGATCAGGGCGAGACGAGCGGCGAAGCGCCGAACACAACGACCCTGCGCAGGAGCGATGGCGTGTACATCACGCTGGGCGGCGCGTGGGCGCTTGCGGAGGATTGACCGATGACTCTACAAAAGCTGCTGGACGGCTTACGAGCGGCTGTCACAACGCACAGTACACTGACGCTCGTGCTGGTGTACTTGCTGCTAAATCTGGTCGAGATTGCGCCGATCAAGGTTCAGCCGCTTTCGTGGGTATTTCGTGGACTGCGCAAGGCACTTGTCGGCTCACTCGAAGAACGCATGAGCAGGATCGAAGCTAAAAATGACCTTGAATTTGCTAAAATCTCCCGCGCTCGCATCCAGCGGTTTTCGGACGAGTGCTACAATAGCGTCAAACACAGCAAAGAGCACTTTGAACAAGTTTTTGATGATGTGAAGTCATATGAAACGTATTGCAAAGCACACCCGGAGTTTGAAAACCACAAGACGGTTGAGGCCGTCGAAATCATCAAAAACGCTTATCACAAGTGTTTGCAAGAGCGTAAATTTTTGTGACGTTGCCCGGTAAAGACCGGGCAGAAAGGGAACAACATGAAAATTAACTGGCTGGTTCGTTTCAAAAACAAAACTTTCCTCGCGTCTTTCCTGGCGCTCATCATCGCCTTTGCCTACAACATGCTTTCCCTCTTCGGCGTAACGCCTTCCGTGCAGCAGGACGCGCTTTTGACTGCCGTCAACGCGATCCTGACGGTGCTGGGCATGATCGGCGTGATCGCCGACCCGACGACCAAGGGTATCAGCGACAGTGCGCAGGCGATGACCTACGACAAGCCCAAGGAGGGATAAGGGAGGCGGTTTTCTGTGCGCCTTGACTTTGATAGGCGCACTAAAGAGGAGATCGCCCGCCGCTGCGGCTTTGACGTTCACGTTCGGCTTGGGCAGGTTTTTGACCTGCTCTGGCGTGGTTACAGCATCGTGCAGATCAGCATGACGCTGGGCATGTCTCCGGCGACCGTCAGCCGCAGCATCCGCGAAATTAAAAGACGAATGTCTGCATCTTTACATACTGATGATAACACCCCGGCCTGATGGCCGGGGCTTTTTTTAATGCAAAAATAAATAAAAATAATTTGCAAAACACTTGACAAGTAAATTAAAATAATGTATAATACAGTCATAAGGAACAAGGAAAACAACCAGATCGGAGGAAACAAAAATGTACAACAAGCAGATCATTATGAAGCGCGCGTGGATCATGGTCAAGAGCTTCGGCCTGAGCCTGAGCGTTGCGCTCAAGGGTGCGTGGGCGCTGGCCAAGGCGCTGATCACCGCAGAGAAGGAAGGCAAGGAAAGCGGCTGGAATTACAAGGTCGTTTGCAACGACTGGGTGAAGGGAAGCCACAATCGCACCTACGTTTCCGCGCGCATCTACACCAACGCGTGGAACCGCAAGCGCGATCTTGAGATCGGCTATATCGACAACATGACCGGCGCACTCGTCGCCGCGTAAAGAAAGGAGAAAAATGAAATATTACATTGAATGTACCGTAAGCAAAAAAGACTCGTTGACTGGTAGAACGATTGAAACTGACGTTGACCTCTCCCTGCCATATCTGGTGGATGTCGAACCGTCTCAGATGAATGACGATTGGGCGAAAGCCCGCCTTATCAGCGAGTATTGGGCAGATTTTGACCCCGCAACGCCCGCCCCGCGTATGTGGTGGGAAACCGACAGCGGAAAAGACGAAAACAACGATTATTATACAATGATCATATATACGGCTACTGATGACGGCGAGCCGGATTTTGATAACATGGTTGCGGGCGCATCTATGGACGCTTGTGAAATTTGGAAGGAGAAAAAGCATGAACATTAAACAGCTGCGCGTCTTGCGCGGATTGAAACAGAAAGAGCTGGCAGATAAGATGGGTATATCCGCCCAGCAGCTTAACAACTATGAGGGTGGGCAGAGCAACCCCGGAAACAAGATTCTGCCTGCGCTGGCGGACGCGCTGGGCGTTTCGACCGCCTACCTTCGGGGCGACGCGCAGAGGCTGGCCGTCTATGATTGGGAGACTGGATGCACGCTGGCACTCCCAATCGTGTCCGAGACAGTGATCGACGATTACGGCATTTTTTACCTCGTCGAGCACCCGGAAATCGGAGTGATGGCGGTGATCCAGTCCGAGGGCGTGCAGTTTACCCTCGCGAGATGGCAGGATGATCCGCCAATGACTGTTGACAAGATCGCTAGTGCGCGCTGGGTAGATTCGCGTGGCGAAGACGCGATAATGTATAGGGGCTTGCCGCGCATCCTCGTTGGCGGTGAGTTTGGCAGCAAGAGGGATCGGATCGACTAAAATCCGCAAAATATTGACCAACAAAAACAAAAAGGAAAGGAAGAAAAAACATGAAAATCCCAATTTACAAATCTTATGGTGTTCTGGCGCACGAATACCGGCCGGTTTATACGTGGGCATGCCCGCAGAGCGATATCTATGATGAGATCGTCGTGGAGGTTCCGAACGTTGACGGCGAGAATTGCTACGGTCAGCCGCTCGTCAATTTTGGCGACGGGGTTGTTTATCCGCTTCCGATGGTGCTTGACAACTGGGGCGACGAGCCAGCGCTTATCTGGTATGATGGCGCGGTGCAACACCACAAAATCCTGAAAGCCTATACCAAACTATAAGATATCCCCGGCCAGAAAGCTACTCTCGAGCCGCCAACTACCGCAAGGCCAGCGCAGGCAGGAAAGCCGTCGAGCGCATCCTTGACAGCGAGGAATTGGAAAAGGCCATCAGCGACATGGAGGCCGAGTGGCACGAGGCGGCGCTCGAACACACGTTGGACTGACAAAAACCCGATATAAATCTGACGTGCATCTGATAGGTGCACGTCCTTTTTTTATGTAAAAATGGGAGTAGAAGCAGGTGAGAGAGCGTGTTTGTTCCATTTAATCCAAACCCTTTTCGTTCTCGTGTGGGTGACTGCGCGGTTAGAGCGGTAAGCAAAGCGACGGGGCAGACGTGGGAAAGCGTATTCGTTGCGCTTTGCCTTGATGGTTTCTGTGCAGGGGATATGCCGAACGCAAATCACGTCTGGGGCGCGTATCTTCGGCGAAAAGGCTTCAAGCGTCACAGCATCCCGGAGACGTGCCCGGACTGCTACACGGTTTCGGATTTCTGCCGAGACTTTCCGCGCGGCGTTTATGTTTTGGCGACAAATGGACACGTTCTCGCGGTCGTGGACGGTGATTGGTATGACACATGGGACAGCGGCGGCGAAACGCCCATTTACTACTGGGAGGGATGATTTATGGCCTATCCGATGCAAGGCTGGCAGCAGCCATACGGCGGTTATTACCCACCTATGCAAGACCAGCTCGCGCAACTCAGATCACAACCATACATGCCGCAGCAGCCAGCACAGCAATCGCCAGTTCAAAATAGCGGCGGAATCATCTGGGTGCAAGGCGAAGCGGCGGCGAAAAGCTACCCGGTCAGCCCCGGAAGCGGCGTGCTGCTGATGGACAGCGAATCCTTGACGTTTTACCTCAAATCTGCGGACGCAAGCGGTATGCCGTCAATGCGAATCTTTGACTACACCGAGAGGACAGCGTCGAAACAGGCCGAGCCTTCCGTGCAATCAGCCGAGTATGTGACCCGCGAAGACTTCAACGTGCTTGTGGCGCGGGTCGATGCGCTGGCAAAAAAAACGAGCAGAAAAAAGGAGGATGCAGCCGATGAGCAACCCGCTGTTTAATGCGATGCAGGGAATGTCTGGGAATTTGCCCGGACAGATGGGACAGTTTCAGCAGATGGCGCAGGAGTTCAAGCGGTTCAAAGCTGGATTTAACGGCGATCCGCAGCAAGAGGTTCAGTGCCTACTCAACAGCGGCAAAATGACGCAGCAGCAGTTTAATCAGCTCTACGGCATCGCCCACCAGTTCCAAAGCATTTTTGAAGGCCTCTAACGGCTAAATCCGTGCGCACGGTTAGCGATAAAAACGAAAGGACGTGTGGAAATGTCTTTGACTACTTCGGAAATGACCCCCGCCGATATTGCGGCGGTAACTGGCGGAAATCGCAACAACGGCGGCATGTTTGGAGACGGGAACGGCGCATGGTGGATCATCGTTCTGTTCCTCTTCATGTTCTGCGGCTGGGGCGGTATGGGCTGGGGCGGCGGCTTCGGCAACAACGGCGCAAATTCTCCGGGCTTCCAAGGCTACGCGACCCGCGCGGACATCAACGAAGGCTTTGCCATCAACGGCATTGACAACGGCATCCGTGCCATCCAGAACGGGCTTTGTGACAGCACCTACGCCATCACCAACGCCGTCAATAGCGGTTTCAGCGCGGCGGAGCTTTCCCGCGCGAACCAGCAGGCGGCGCTCATGCAGCAGCTCTTCGCGATGCAGATGCAGCAGGCGAACTGCTGCTGTGAGACGCGCGAAGCGATTCAGAACGTGAATTATAACCTCGCTACTCAGGCTTGCGACACGCGCAACCAGATGCAGCAGGGCTTCTGCGCCGTCCAGAACACGCTTAACAGCAACACCCGCGACGTGATTGACAATCAGAACGCCAACAGCCGCGCGATTCTCGACTTCTTGACGCAGGACAAGATCGCGACGTTGCAGGCGGAAAACACCGATCTTCGCCGCGCCGCGTCTCAGGATCGACAGTCTGCGCTGCTTACCAATGAGATGGCGACGCACACCACGCAGATCATTAACGCGCTGCGTCAGCCCGTCGCCGTCCCTGCATATCAGGTGCCTAACCCCTATACGGGCGTATACGGCTACGGCTGCGCTGCTAACGCCGGTTGTGGCTGCTAAAATCGCATAAGAGATGCAACTGTTCGGCGTGACCGAGCTGTTCAGCCCTGAGCTGATTCTGCAACGACGGCGGGGCGAATGTGTCCCGCCGTTTCTTATGAAAGGAGATAATCTATGGCTGAGTATACTAACGCCAGCACGGCACTTGTCGCAGCTGGTCAGAATCTACCGCTGACCGAAACGCCGATTTGCGGCTCTCCGTGCATCGTCCATCGAGAGGGCGCGGGAATCGTAACACTTCGCGGCATGACAAACCAGTGCCGAGCGCGGTACTTTGTGGACTTCACCGGGAATATTGCCATTCCGACGGGTGGAACGGTTGGGGCGATCTCCGTTGCGCTGACGATAAACGGCGAGCCGCTGAATAGTGCCGTCGCCATCGTCACCCCTGCGGCGGTCGAGAACTATTTTAATGTTTCCGTCTCTGCGTTTGTCGATGTGCCGCGTGGATGCTGCGTAACCGTCGCGCTGAAAAACATCAGTGCGCAAGCGATTGACGTTGCCAACGCAAACCTGATCGTCACGCGGCAAGCGTGAGAAAGGAGAGAAATATGAGAATGAAAGCAATGCGTGATTTGCGCGATATGCTTTGTGATGAACTGGACAAAATCGCCGCCAAACGTGATATGAACCCCGGCGACCTCGAAACCGTTCACAAGCTGACCGACACCATCAAAAACATCGACAAAATCGAAATTCTTGAAGACGAAGGCTACAGCAACAGCGCGGAGTGGCGCGCTGACGTGCGCGGAAGCTACGGGCGCAACGACCGGCGCGGCGAGCATTACGTGCGCGGACATTATAGCCGCGACGACGGGCGCGAAAGCATGATGCGCAAGATGGAAGAGATCATGCGCGACGCGACCGGCGAACAGCGCGAAATCATCCGCCGCGCGATGGACGAGCTGCGCAACGCCTGACGGGCGGTGAGCGGCATTGATCGACCTGAAAGAGATCGACGAAACCATCACCAAAATCAAGCGCGAAGGAACGAGTGTGAAAGACGCTGAACGTCTGGCGGTGCTGTACGGCCTCCGGGCGCACATGGCGAGCGAATCTGTGCAGGATGTGAAGGAGGCGCCTGTTTCGGCGTACTCGATGGCGGCAGAGCCGGAAAGCGAGTTCCGCGCTGCGTGTGCAGGCTTGTCATCTGCTGAGCTTGTTGATGCGCTGGAGGACACGATTCAGGGCTTGCAGATCGTCGCGCCGAAGGCATACGCGGCGGCAATCCGGAAGCTGAAAACGCGCAAAGCATGAAGAACGAGGTCGGGGTAAATCCTCGGCCTCTTTGCGTGTGAATTATCGTGTGAAATGATTTTGAAAATTATTGCACTCTTGCGGGAAAGAAATACACGAAACGAGTAGAATTTTACACGCGAAAAACCAGAGCACAAAAGAAAAACCCAGAAACCTTTGTGGCTTCTGGATTTCACACGTGGTGCCGGTGGCGGGGGTCGAACCCGACGAACCAGCATAAAAAATCAAAGAATACAATGATTTTTGATTTAACGTGTGAATTTTCGTGTGAAATGAGGCTCGAAAACGGCTATTTTTTAGCCGAAACAGACCCGTACAAGGCCGCTGTTCCTGCCGCCATTTTGGCGTTGATTTCGTCCTGCCGTTCGCGGAAAAGCTCGACGTACACCTGATGGGAGAAAGCGGATGTTGAATGACCCATGACGCGGGCAAGCTCTTCCTCGGATGCGCCGGAGTATGCGACCGACGTTGCGAAGAAGTGGCGCAAATCGTAGAAGCGCATGGTTTCCGGAAGCCCTAGGTCTTTGCGCGTGATATCCCATCTGTAAATAACGCGGCTGGGCTTCATCTGGAAAACCTGCTCGTTGTCTTTTCCTCGTGGCTTTGCGTCGTAAAGGTTCTCAAAGAAAGACCAGTCAACGCGCAGGACACGCTCTCCCGCGTCGCTTTTCGTCCCTTTGGGTTGAAATCCCTTTTCGCCGCGCACGATTGCCTTGTCAATGTTGATCGTGCCGATTTTGTATGTCCTGCCGCTCGAATCCAGCGCATCAATAGGGGATGCGGATAAATCCCCCCACGTCAGAGCATACGCCTCAGACGGGCGCAAGCCAGCGCTGATGATGAAGCAGCAGTAGAGGTAAAAATCCGTCTCCCAGCGTTCCGCGACGTATCGGAGAACGTCTCCCGCCCACTTTTCAGAAAAGAGCTGCTTTTTCTTCCTCTTGAGCTTTGCAAGGACGATTCCGTTTAGCTGTAAATCGGGGACGTTCTTCTCCAAAATCGTCTTGAGAAAGAAATAATCGTTTCTGACCGTCTTCGGCGTGTGTTCTCGCGCCCGGTCGTCAAGCGCCTTCTGCACATCACGGGGCGTGATTTGATCGAGCTTCACATTGACCAGCGACGGGAAGCTGTTCTTGCGGATGGTGACATATCCTCTCAGTGTGGACGGCGAATAGTCCTGCACCCGGCAAGTATCTATAAACTCGTCCATTGCCTGACCAAGCGTCAGCGTTTGTTTCTTCTTCCGCTTGCGATCGGCGGCAGCGACGGCGGCGAGACGTTCAGATTCGCGGGCGGTCGATGCGGTAAAGGATTCGACGATGGGCTTTCCCGCTGCATCCTTGCCGAGGTAAACCTGTGTTCGCCAGTTGCCGGACGGCAGCTTTTTTGCTTTTGCCATAAAAAATCCCCCTTTTGATAATTATTTGATAGTATATTCTTCAAAAATCGGCATATGATAAAAAAAGAAAGGCGGTGAACGCATGAAAGATGTGAATCGAATGTTTGCATTGTGTGTCCCGGAGTGGATGGTCGAGGACGAAGAAACCAAGGCGGAGGAAAACGCGATTGTGCTTGCAATCGTCGAGAATCTGCGGACATGCCTGAAAGGCTTACCCAGCGAACTGACGCAGGATCAGAAAAGAATCGCTTTTGAAAGGGCGGTCAAACTTTTCAAAGCGGAAAACTGTTTCAACGTTCCGAACGCGACGGATTACAGGTTTGGGTTGGGGTTCGGCTTTGCATCGACTACCCCATGCTGCGGAAAAGCCGAATAAACCAAAAGGGCGCGCCCATCAGGACGCGCCTTTTTTGTCGCTCAGCGCGACCTGATGTTTTGTCGGTGTCGGCAAAACATCGCTTGTTTTCATTTCAAGCGATTAGAAGCCAAGCCCCTTGTAGGTGGAGAAATCCAACGTGCCGGACGTTGAGACGATATCCCCATCTTTGAGGGAGAGCTTGCCGATTTCAGGATCTTTTCTCGTCAGATAATATGCGGATTCAAAGCCGTTTACATAAAGCGTCACCATGGCGCTTTTTACGCTGTTTGTGATCGTGTAATCTCCGGCGGGGATATCACTTCCAACGGTGTATTCACCAGAGGGGACGGATACGCACTTAAATTCTTCACGGCTTACAGCTTCTTCGAGGATTTGGCTTTGTAAATCGACAAGCTCATCAAAGGACATGCTCTTTAGATCGACGTCGGCCATTGCAACTCCGGCAGATAACATCATGCCCGCCAATACGATAGCAAGTTTCTTTTTCATGACTGAATCCCTCCATTTTCTTCATTCAGAATCTTTCCGATTCTAACGTAACCGATAAAGCCAAAAATAATTTCCGGGATGCAAAGTTCCGCGTACATGGTAAACATCACGGCGGCGACGCAAAACATGATTGCGGCAGTCAGCGCCATTCCGCGCTTATTATTAAAGAAGGCAATCCATGCAAAAATTGAACCCAGCACGCACATCAGCATGTGGGGAGTTACCATCATCGTGGCGATAGAGCCGCCAATCGAACCAGCCGCAGTATCTGCAAAATACGCCAACAGATAAATCGAGTACAGCGTTCCAAGCGCGGCGCAAAGGAACTCAGTTTTTGACCTTCTCATTGTTTTAGCCCTTCCTTTATTCTTTTTTTGTGCATTTGTGCATAAAATCAATCATAACGACTGTGGAGGTGCGTCATGATTATTGTCATCATCTATCCGAAGCCGACAAAACGAATTTTCGTCATGCCGCCGCCGGAGAAAGTAAGCAACAAGCCGAGTTGATGCGAGACATCAGCATAGATTCCTTCGACTATTATAATGGGGTGATTTTTTTGAAGAATGAAAACGAAGTGCTGACGAGCGATTTTATGAAAGTAGTTAATAAACTGAATCCTCACCAGAAGGATCTTCTCCTTGAGCTGTTAAAAGACCTTTTGCGAAGTCAAGAGCGCGTTGACGATTCCAATTATTCAGGAGATTAAAAATCTCTTGATATTCTTTATTACTCCCATCGCTAGTAGCGGTGGGAGTTTTTTCTTCACTTTCGTCCTTGCCCGCTACGCCTAGCAGATATTCGACAGAAACGCCGAAAAGTTTCGCTAGACTAACGTAATTATCCATCGAGGGTTTTGTCTTCCCGCTTTCCCAGTTGCTAACAGAAGGCGCAGCCACGCCGAGAGCAACGGCAACGTATTTTTGACTAAAGTTTGACTTTTCTCTACATTGTTTGATTCTGTTCATTTTTCAGCCCTCCTTTATACCATTATATAGCTAAAAACTATCTTGGTAAAGAATAAAAAAATAGTTAAAAACTATTTACAATAGCTCTAAACTATGATATAATAGCCATGAGCTAAGAAAGTAACCGATAGCTAAGGCAGGTGATAAAGTGATTAGACAGTGGCTAAAGGATATCCGCATCGAGAAAGGGCTGAGACAAAAAGACATTGCCGAAATGGCCAGCATTTCTCAGCCGTCCTACTGGCAAATCGAGTGCGGGCTGTGCGACCCTACGGTTGACACAGCGAAAAAGATTGCTCACGCATTGAATGTTGACTGGACGCGATTCTTCCAAGACAAGGAGGTTTGACCATGAAAAAGCGCCAGCGGAATTGGGACGCGGAAGACGATCTTTTCCGGCGGCAGGTTGGTCAGCTCTGCGGCGTGTCCGGCATGAGCAAGGCCGAGCTGGCGCTGCACCTCGGCGTATCGAAAAAGACGCTGTACAACCGGATCAACCACCCGGAAACGCTGACCAAGCTGGAAGAGCGCAGGTTGTACGAGCTGATGCAAGCCGAAGGGCTTGAGTATCAAGCGGGGTTTGACGGCGTGGAACTGCCGCGCCTGAGAATCGCAAGGTAAGCACAGGCATGGTCATGCTATTCCTCGCGACGGTGAAGCATTGCGCAGCGAAGCAAAGGCAATGCGGAGTTCTGCGACGTCGAGCAAAGCTGCGGCAAAGCACAGTCGAGCTAAGCCGCGGCAATGCAATGAAAACCAGCGCAAAGGTGAAGCATGGCGGGGCTGGGTAGTGTTTGGCTGTGGCAATGCGCTCCAATGCTCAGTTAAGCTATGGCGTAGCATGGCAGTCCAATGCAACGGTGTAGCAATGTTTCGTTACGCCCTGCGCGGGCAAAGCAATCGAAAACTGAATAAAAAAATGAAAAGGAGAGTATCAAATGCTTCAATTTGATAGACGGACATATCGTCTGCACGGCATGACGCGCATCTTAGGTGCGCAGGCGGCGAACCCGAAGGTACACAGTGAGTTCATCGCGGCGAAGGCCGAAAAGCAGGAAAAGGGCGAAGAACAGACGGCAATGTTGCCGAAGGAAGAACTGGAAAAGAAAGGCTTGACGGTCTTCCTGCGTGACGACGGCGTGCTGTGTCTGGCTGATTACGTCATTAAGGGCTTCCTCAAGGAGGCGCTGGGTGTCATCAAGAGTCAGGTCAAGATCGGAAGCCCGACGACGAAGGTTGACAACCTCATCCTGGTCGAGCCGGAATACATCCACTTCACACGCGGCGGCAAGCCCGTGACGGATGCGGACGAAATCTTTGAAAGGACGCTGCGGGCAATGACGATGCAAGGGCCGCGCGTCAGCGTATCGGCAAGTGAGATCATCCGACCGGACTGGGAGATCGAATTCACGCTGACGCTGATCGCCAACGAGAAGACGGCAAAGAGCGTCGCCCTGACGTGGAACGTCATCGAAGAAGCGCTGAACTATGGCGCGATTAAGGGTTTGGGACAGTGGCGGAACGGACAGAACGGGCGGTTCACGTGGGAAACCGTGAAATAAAAAAGAACCGCCCCGCGTTGCAGCGCGGAACGGCCAGAGAGAACAAAAATGACGTGGTTATTATACCACGGAAAGGATGAAATATCAATGCTTAAAGCGCAGTTTATCGGATTTTTTGCCCGCCTGCTTGAAGGGCTGGGCATAGCGCTTGCGTACACACTGGCGGCGGCTTTCGCCGGCGCGGTAATCCTGCTGATCGTCTGCATCATCACGGAAATGGACAAGGAGGCCAAGAAGAATGGATGAGAAAACGGTCTTGGAGGCGCTGAAAGAGACGGAGAATCTGCTGTACAAATTCGGCTATTCGGCGCTTCCTCTTATTATGATCGAGGAATACGTCAAAAACCTGAACAAGCGAATCAAGGAGCTTGAAGATGCGAAGTGAGCTGTTGGAGCTTGAGCGGCAGGAGGCCGCCGAGCTGATGGGTTACGATGCGTGGGCGGCGATGCAGAGAAACAAAGCCGCCTCACGCCGTCGGGCGCAGATCATCAGAGAACAGGAAAGAGAGGTAGAACAGAATGAACGGTATGACCTTGTACCAGATCGACGCGAATATTGAGGCGCTGCTTCAAGGCTTTGAGCTGGTGGACACGGAAACGGGCGAGATCATCGGCGCGGAAGCGCTGGACGCGCTGCAAATGGCGCGAGAGGACAAGATCGAGAACACCGGGCTTTACATCAAGAATCAGGCGGTTCTCATCGAGGCGATGAAAAAGGAAGAAAAAGCCATCGCGGAGCGCCGGAAGGCGTATGAAGGCCAGCTTGAAAAGCTGAAAGCGTATCTCGGCGAATCGCTTGGCGGTGAAAAGTTCGAAACCGCGAAGGTGAACATCTTCTTTCGAAAAAATCCGCCGTCTGCGGAGATCATCGACGCAAGCAAACTGACCAGCGAGTACATGCGCGAGATTCCGGCCAAGTACGAGCCGGACAAGACAAAAATCAAAGAAGCCTTGAAGGCCGGAAAGGCTGTCGAGGGTGCAGAGCTGAGACAGACGGTGAGCTGCTATGTCAAGTGATTTGGCGCTGTATATGGCCTACACGGGCGAGGAATGGTCTCCGCGCCTGACAGGCCGTGAAGCAAGTTGGGACACCCAGCAAGACGACGAGAACCCATTCTTCGACATGATGGACAGGGAGTGATGAAGAAGATGGCGGATGAAAAGGATGGAAAGCTGGAATTTCGGAAGCTCGAAGCATCCGAAATCGACATTAGAGTTGCGCAGATCAACGAAAAAGGCTGTCAGCTCTTGCTTTACAAGGACGCACGGTGCGACATGTGCATCCTCGATGAGACGGTCGGCGCTCTCAACTGGCAGCGCCGTCACAACCGGGACAACGCAAACTGCGTCGTCTCCATCTACAATTCGAACCTGAATACTTGGGTCGAGAAGGAGGACACAGGGACGGAAAGCAACACGGAAGCCGACAAGGGGCTTGCCTCCGATAGCTTCAAGCGAGCTTGTGTGAACTGGGGAATCGGACGAGAGCTGTACACAGCGCCGTTTATATGGATTCCCGCCGAAAAAGTAGAGATCAAGCAGAACCGCAGCGGAAAGCCGATGACGTATGACAAATTCGAGGTTCAGAAAATCGCATACGACGACAAGCGGAACATCATCGGCCTAGCGATTCGGAACGCGAAAAACAAGAAGCTCGTCTTCCTCTGGCAGAAGGAGAACCCGAATGGAGATCACAACGGGAAAGATCGTTGACGTTGTTGATGGCGGCTTGGTGGTCTTCGTGCCGTATGGAGATATGGAGAAGATCATCAAGCGCCAATACAACGAGGTACAGGTTGGTTTGCCGGACGGGCGAAGAATCAGCCCGGAGCAGCGCCGCAAGGCTTATGCGCTGATGGGCGAGATTGCGGAGGCGGTCGGCTACGAAAAAGACGAGATCAAGGACGTGATGAAGCATGATTTCGTTTCAAACCACCTCCAACAGCTCGAAAAAGAGCTGTTCAGCTTGTCAGACTGCGACGTAACGACGGCGAAGGAGTATATCAGCTATTTAATTGACTTCATCCTCCGAAACGACATTCCGACACATGTACCGCTGATCGAGCTGGCGGACGACATTGACCGCTACGTGTACGCTTGTCTGATGCGGAAAAAGTGCTGCATCTGCGGACAGAAGGCGGATTTCCACCACGTGGACGCGGTCGGTATGGGAAACGATAGAAACGAGGTGCAGCACATCGGGCGGAAATGCTTGCCCCTATGCCGCGCTCATCACGTCGAAATCCACACGATAGGCACAACGGAGTTTTGCAACAGATACCACATACGCCCGCAAATCTGTGATGAGAAAATCGCCAAGGTTTACCGGCTCAGAAGCAAGGGCTAAACCCTTGCGCATGGTGCGCAGCTCAGGAGAGCAACCGCGCGATGTAAAGCGGCATCACGCGAGAAGGGGCGGCTCGATACCACCGCGCGCCAAGCAGCAGGAGAAATCCATATTTTGTAAGCACGTTTCCAACCGCTTGAAACGGTATCGCCCCACAGAAAGGAGGACACAGGGCAGGCAAATTCACACTGGCGGCTCGGAAAGACGAGCAAAAGACCAACAATAATAGGCTCAAAAGGTTTGGGCAACGCACATTTTTTCTGGCAGCCGGAAAGACGGCAAATAAAAAAACGTTTCACAAACGGCCTGCCGTCGGGCTAAAACGGCGGCACTCATGGCAAGTATGGAAGGCATCGCGCGGGTGCAACACCCCCCTATTCGTCAAGGTTTCTTCCTTTCCTTCCCTTCTCATACAGATTGACGCGAAGCACCTTGCCCACGCGCCCGGTTCGAATCCGGGGCTTGCCGCCATTTACTTTAAGGAGAAAGGGGAAAAAGAATGCTGGATTATCTGAAGGTTTTCCCGGACATCGAAGTTCTTCTCAAACGATATGATGACGCACAGCGCGGACGGCTTTTTATGGCCATGATGGCCTATGCCTACCGTGGCGAGTTGCCGACGTTTGGCGAGAACACGCCGGAATGGTATGTCTGGGACATGATTCAATTCAAAATCGACCAGTGTGCTGAATCCTTGGAAGCAAAGAAAGCAAGCGGGAAGAAAGGCGGAAGTGCCAAGCAACCGGAAGCAGACGAAAGCAACGTCAAGCAGACGGAAGCAAACGCAAGCACATTGAAGCAAAGCCAAGCAAAGCCAAGCAAAGCCAAGCAACCGGAAGCAGACGAAAGCAACGTCAAGCAAAACGCATATATACAAGAACAAGAACAAGTAAAAGAACAAGAAAAGAATATTGGTGGTGGTTACGTAACCCCAAACCCCTACGACGACGTGACGGACGACGAACTGCGGCGAATGCGGGAAGAACAGGCAGACGTGGAGGCTGCTGCAAAGCGCATGGGTTTACCCGCCAGTGCTTCGGGCGACTTTGACGCGATGGACAGACTCAGGGCTGAATACGGAGTTGAAAATCTGCTGAAAGCCATAAACAAAACTCAAGGAGCGACAGAAAAAAGCCGATGTTGGCGGTATGTCGAGGGCATTCTTCGCAAGGAGAAAGAGCGAGGATACACATGGGCGGACAAACCGCCGAACGCATCAGGAGGGATGAGCTATGAACGACCCGAGCCAAGAAGCCACACGCGCGATCTCTGAGCGGGCTTTCTGCGGCGCGATCATCAGGGGCGACACAAGAGCGACGGACGCAGGGCTGAAAGCCGATTGGTTCACCGTGCCGATTTGCCGACGCATCTTCTCGGCGGCGCTGGCAGTTGAAAGACAGGGGCGACCCTGCGACCTTGCGACGCTTGAAGGGGTTCTCGACGATGACGATCTCGACAAGGCAATCACCATCGCGGCGGAGACCGTCACGACGGCGCTTGCAGACCAGCAGGCGGACAACATCCGCCTCGCGGCAATGCGCAGGGAGATTGTCAAAACGTGCTTGGAAACAGCACGAACGGCGAACGAGGGCGAAATATCGACGACGGAGTTGCTAGACGGCACTGTGATGCGATTAAATGCGCTCAGCGGGCAAACAGACGACTGCGGTGTAATCAGCGGCACAGACGCGATTTGCGGCTTCTACGCGCGGCTGACAAGCGGAGCGGTCGATCCGGTCACAAAGACGGGCTTTCCAAAGCTCGACAGGGCGCTGATGATTGCGGGCGGAAAGCTGATCGTCGTCGGCGCGAGGCCGTCGGTCGGCAAGTCTGCATTTCTGCTGCACCTTGCGGTTAAGGCGCTGGACGTTGGCCGGAAAATCCTGCTGGTGTCGTGCGAGATGGGCGCGGATGAGATCGTCGGGCGCATTGTGGCGCAGAAAAGCCGCGTATCGTCTGACAAGATCGAGCGTCACGAGCTGGACGACAGCGAGATTGTCAAAGTCGCGGAGAGTTTCGCGGAAATCCCTTCCGAGCAGCTTTTTATCAGCGAGAGGGCGCGAACTGTGCGCGACATAAGGCGCATGGCGCTAAGAATCCGTGCGAGATGCGGGCTGGATATGATTGTCGTCGATTACTTGCAGCTTCTCGACGCGGGGCAGAAGACAAGCAACCGCTCGGAGGCGGTCGGCGTTGTCACGCAGGCGCTTAAATCGCTGGCGATGGAGCTTAAAATCCCGGTTTTGACCGCTTCACAGCTCAACCGCGCAAGCGAGCGCAACGACGCGCCGCGACTGTCAGACCTTCGCGAATCCGGCAGCATCGAGCAGGACGCGGACGCGGTGCTTCTTCTCCACGCGCCGGACGACAAAGACAACCCGGAAAGGCTGCTGTTTCTCGACAAAAACCGAGGCGGAGAGTGCGGGAAAATCAGGCTGTATTTTGACGGCGCGACCATGAGATTTTCGGAAATGCAATGACGGAGGAAAAGCATGAAAAAGCAAGTGCCGACTGAATCCGAAGAGCAGCAGACCCTCTTCCGCTGGGCGGCGATGCAGAGCGGGAAATACCCCGAGCTGGCGCTGATGTTCCACATCCCCAACGAGGGGAAACGAAGCTGGATGACGGGCGGCAGGATGAAAGCCGAAGGGCTGAAAAGCGGAGTGCCTGACATCTTCCTGCCCGTTCCGCGTGGAGAGTTTCACGGGCTTTTCGTCGAGATGAAGCGGACGAAGGGCGGCACGGTCAGCGATTGTCAAAAGCTATGGCTGCATGACTTGCAAAAACAAGGCTATTGCGCGGCAGTGTGCCGGGGATGGTACGATGCTGCGCAATGTATAAAAGAATACTTGGGAGGATCGAAAAAGTGAAGAAGTATGAAATTATTCGAGGGCTTGAATCAATCCAAGAAATGTCCGACAAGGAAATCGAATGCAATGCCCAATTTATCAGAGACGTTGCTTCGTCGTGTTATGGACTATTCGGTTCTATGAACAAAGTCGTTGTGGAAAATCAAAAAATGCGAAAAACGATCCTGAATCAGATTGGCAGAATTGCAAACCTTGAAAAAAATCAAAAATACGGAGAAGAAAAGGAGAATGGCCGTGAATAAGGTTTTTCTGATCGGCAATTTGACGAAAGACCCGGAGATGCGATCCACGCAGTCCGGCGTTGCGGTCTGCAACTTTTCGATTGCGGTAAATCGCCGCTTTCGCAATGCGCAGACCGGTCAGCAGGAAACGGATTTTCTGAACGTCATCGCGTGGCGGCAGTTGGCCGAGCTATGCAACAAGTATCTTGCCAAAGGGCGCAAAGTGGCCGTGACGGGAAGTATCCAGACCCGAACCTACGTGGTGAAGGACGGGAGCAAGCGGACGGCGTGGGATATCGTCGCCGACGAGGTGGAGTTCCTGACGCAGAACCAGCAGAGCAGCACACAGAGCGCGCCGGGGGCATACACGACGGCGGCGAGCAAAGACAGCGGGACGGCCTATGCGCCGCAACCGCACAACGATTTTGGCGGGTTTACGCAGGTAGACGACGAAAAACTGCCGTTTTGATGGGAGGTTCGAGCGTGAATATCTGTTTATTTTCAAGCGCAACCGTCGAGTGGGCAACGCCGCAGGCTCTTTTTGACGATCTGGACGCGGAGTTCCGTTTCAACCTTGACCCGTGCTGCACACACGAGAACGCAAAATGCGCGGAACACTTCACTAAGGCGGAGGACGGTCTTTCCCAAAATTGGGGGGCAAAAGGGTGTTTTGCAATCCACCGTATGGAAGGGAGCTTCCGAAATGGATCAGGAAAGCGCACGACGAGGCCGAGAAAGGCGCGCTGGTGGTGATGCTCATTCCCGCGAGAACAGACACCCGAGCCTTTCACGACTACATTTATCATCAGGCGGAAATTAGGTTTTTGAAAGGGCGGATCAAGTTTGGCAACGCGAAAGCGTCCGCGCCTTTTCCGTCGATGGTGGTTATTTTTAGAGGAGGTACTAAATGAACGATTTGAATGAACTGCGCGATGAAATCTACAAGGACGCGGTGGCACACGGGCTGTGGGAGTTTAGAGAGAATTGTGCTTGGCTTGACGAACTGGACGAGATGACAAAAGAAGACAAGAAGGATTATTGCGTCGATGTAATTGCAGGAGAGGTAGACGAGTTAAGGCAAGCAGTGAACGAAAAAGAAGAACATTTTACCGAGGAACTGGCGGACGTTATCATCACGGCACTGTCTGCCGCCGGATATCTAGGCATCGACATTGACAAGGCGGTGCGGGCGAAGATGGAGATCAACCGAGGGCGTGAATGGAGGCATGGGAAATGAGCCTTATCGAGTATGACCTTTTCGGGCAAAAGCGGGACAAGGTGCAGACGGCAATAGACCGGCTGCGGGCGTTCGAGCCTAAAGATGGGTATTTCCTTGCGTTTTCGGGCGGAAAAGACAGCCAGTGCATCTATCATTTGGCAAAGATGGCAGGCGTGAAGTTTGACGCGCACTATCATGTGACAAGCGTTGACCCGCCGGAGCTGGTGCAGTTTATCAAGGCACAATATCCCGATGTCCACAGAGATATCCCGCACGACAAAGACGGGAAGCCGGTGACGATGTGGAGCTTGATTGCGCAGCATACGATTCCGCCAATGCGACAATTTCGATATTGCTGTGGCGAACTCAAAGAGGTTTCTGGAAAAGGAAAAATTGTCGTTACCGGCGTAAGATGGGCTGAAAGCGCAAGGCGAAAGAATCTGCATGGAATCGTCAATATCAGAACCGAAGACAAAAAGTTTATCGGGCGCGCATTGGACGTAAAAGGAGTATCCTTGAATGTTCGTGGCGGACTGATTATGAACGATGACAACGACGATGCAAGACGAATGGTTGAGCACTGTTTCCGCACAAAGAAAACGATGGTAAATCCCATTGTTGATTGGACAGATGACGACGTATGGGAGTTTCTGGACAATATCGCCAAAGTGCCGCACTGCAAGCTGTATGACCCGCCATACAGCAAAAAGCGCCTTGGCTGTATTGGCTGTATGATGTCGGGGAATAAGGCGATGATCGCGGATTTTGAACAATACCCAAAGTATAAGACGGCGTATATCAAGGCTTTCGATAAAATGATCGTCAATCATCCGGGAAATTATATAAGCCTGCTCGGCAAACGCATCCCGACAGACAAGCTGTGTGGCAGTCAAGTGCTTGACTGGTGGATTTGGTGGAGCGACAAGAAACCGAAAATCGAGAATTTGCCGGAATCACTTAAAAAATTATGGGAGGGATGACCGATGAAATGTAAATGGTACGCCGATTTTGAGGGCACATGCACCAATGGCGAGTGTCCGTATCGCGGCGACACATGCCCGACGAGCGAACACCCGGAGGTATGCAAACACGCGGAAGAAGCTCCCGAAATTCCGCAGTTGAGCACGGAAGAGCTGGTCAAGTCGCTGAGGCTCTGCGATAGCGCGAATTGCGTCGGTTGCACACTTTATGGGTTTTACGACTGCGGCAGCATCATAAATCCGCAAGCTGCCGACATGCTCGAAAAGCTGGCGGCAGAGAAGAACGCGAAGAAGTCGGAGTGGATCAGCGTCAAAGATGGGCCGCCGGAGAACGAGCAAGAAGTCCTTATCTACTGTAACCGTGGTGGATTTAAGTTTGTCTGCCCGGCTATTTATGAAGACGGAACCATGTTGACGCAGAATAGCCGCTGGAACTGGAACGACTTAGAAGAGTACGGCACTTATAGTGAAGAAAATGATGATTATTTCGTGGCGAAAGGCTGGTGGGAGAATAGGCAGTTTACCCCGGACGATGTGTATAACTGCCCAGTAGACTGCGAAGTCACTCACTGGATGGCGCTGCCCAAACCGCCGAAGGAGGAAGAGCGATGAAAACGCCTGACGAAATCAAGAAGGCTGTGAGACTGTGCATTTTGAGTGAGAACTGCAAGGCTTGCCCATATTACGAGGACGTGAATTGTAGTACAATGCTGATGTTTGACGTTTTCGCCTGCATCGAGCAGCTTGAAGCGGAAAGAGAGGGAAAGAGCCATGAGTGAAAAACCGAAATGCCCCGGATGCGGGGCTGACATGGAGTTGGTGCATTTGTGTAACGCCGCATTTTGCTACGTCTGCAAATGCGGCTGGGATTCGCCAGTCGGCATTGATTCTGAATCGGCGTTCCGAATGGCGATGCGCCGCACCGAGCCGAAGAACCGCGTGCTGACGCTGGAAGAAGTGGAAGCGTATTGCGAAGGCGGCGCAGATGTTACGCCGCTGTGGTATGAGAGAAAGGATCATAGCGACATAAATCGCTGGATGGTGATTGACCTTCCAGAACTTGCTTTCGGCAGCGCGGCAACGGTAAAGCGTTTGGTAAATAGCCCATTTTTTGAATCAACATATGGGGAAAAATGGCGCTGCTGGCTGCGCAAACCGACGAATGAAGAAATGGAGGGAACGCCATGGGAAGAGAACAGGGCATGATGATTCAATTCACAATGGAATTTGTGGTTCGATTTCTTTTGAGCGCAATCCTCTTGACCATCCTGACCTTGCTTATACTTTCTTTTAAGCGTCGCCTTGAGGACACAAAATGGAAGAAAGAAAATCGGACGCTGTGGCTAAGACACTATTACGAGATGCATCCAAATCAAATCATGCTGTACAGCGATGTCATATACATGGCAAAAGAGGGATTACAAGAGGTCGTATATGTGGAGTGGCGCAACGATTATGACGATTACGCAAGACCGAATCTGACGAAAAACGGCGATATACAGTTCGAGCTGATAGGAGAGGGAAAAAGCGCGGCATTTAAGGCAGAGGATTATAACGTAAAATTCCGTTGTTGGCTGCGCAAGCCGACAGAAGCGGAAAGGCGGGAAACGCCGTGGGCAGGTGATAGCCGTGAATGACGCGCCATGCCGCGACTGCGCGAGCCGCGAGGTCGGCTGTCACGCGGGATGATGCGAGAGATACAAGGCGTATGCGGACGGACGGAAGACGGCGCTGGAAAACCGCTACACGGCTTGTATAGAAGGCACGGGCAAAAAGCGCAGTCACGAGCGCTGGCTGAAGTTTCAGAGAAAGACACAAAAAGGAGGTTAATAATGCAGTTGACGGAAGCGGACAAGCGAACGCTGCTTGACACGCGAAAAAAGCGCAAGGCGTATGTGAGGACGGAGGAAGCCTACGAGGAAGAGAAAGCCGCCTATCTGACGGCGCAGAAGCTCACGGGCATGCCGTCCGGCTCATCCAGTGGTGCAGGGCTTGAAGCATATGTCATACGGCGCGACAAGGCTTTCGAGGCACTGCATGCCGCGAGCATGGCATACGCTATGGCGATATACGCGGCTCTGGACGTGATCGACAAGATCATCTTGCAGATCGAAACGCCGGAGAAGGTCAGCAGGGTGCGCGAGTTTTGCAAGGCGTATTTTATCGAGGGATTGTCCGTCACTGAGGCGACGGCGCGTCAAGGGTTGGCTGAAAGCACGGGCTGGGCGTACAAGAGGGAGATTATAGGCGACTTGCAGTAGACTTATAGAGCGGTTGGAGCTACACATAGAGTGCGACCGTGTGATAACATTAAAATCAGTGGAGAGCGCAAAGCGCAGGACGCTGGGCTATAATCAGCAGCAAAGCCGCGGCGAACGTCACGGCTTTTGTTTTGGGGTGATTTGCGCTTTACCTCCGGCGCAGATCGGGACGCAACGCAACAGGGACGCAGAGTGGGAGCGGCGTTGCTTATGCTGATTCAGGAGGATGTGCAGGGAGGCGAAATTATGGAGATCAAGCGCGTCAAGCTGTCGGAAATCCGGCCATACGAGAAGAACCCGCGCAAGAATGACAGAGCGGTTGATGCTGTCGCCGCGTCGATTAAAGAGTTCGGCTGACAGCAGCCCATCGTCGTTGACAAGGACGGAGTTATCATTGCCGGTCATACCCGGTACAAAGCCGCGAAAAAGCTGAAATGCAAGGAAGTCCCTGTTGTATACGCGGACAACCTGACCGAAGAGCAGGTCAAGGCGTATAGGCTGGCGGACAACAAGACGAGCGAGCTTGCGGAGTGGGACGCTGATCTGCTTTCCGAAGAATTGCTTGATCTCCAAGATTTCGACATGGGGCAGTTTGGATTCGATGATTTTAACGCAGACATTCAGGAGATTGAGGAAGCGCACGAGGATGAATATGAGGTTTCTTTGCCAGAAGAACCGAAGGCGAAGATTGCAGACATATATCAGCTCGGAAGGCACAGACTGATGTGCGGTGACAGTACAAATCCTGAGTGTGTTTCCAAACTATGTGAGGGGGGTACGTTGACCTTCTTCTTACAGACCCACCTTATGGGGTTGACTATACTGGTTCGACGAAAGAAAAGCTCAAGATCAAGAACGATGCGCTTGACGACGATTCCTTAAAAGAAATGCTTGCCAGTGCATTTTCGGCTGCTGACTCCGTTATGAAACCGGGTGCAGTATTTTACATCTGGCACTCAGATTCAAAAGCACTTGTCTTTAGAATCGCGTGCCAGATGGTCGGCTGGGAAGTTCGTCAAGTTCTCATTTGGGCAAAAAACTCCCTTGTTCTGGGCAGAAAAGATTACCAATTGAAGCATGAACCGTGTCTGTACGGGTGGAAGTCTGGCGCTGGTCATCTGTGGGCATCTGACAGAAAACAGACGACGATTCTTGAATTCGATAAGCCGCTCGCAAACAAGGAACATCCGACGATGAAGCCTGTTAAGCTCTTTGACTATCAGATCCAGAACAACACAAAGGGCGGAGATATTGTTCTTGACCTCTTTGGTGGATCTGGAACGACCATTATTGCCTGTGAACAGAACGGTCGAAACGCGAGGGTGATGGAACTCGACCCGAAATATGTTGATGTGATCATCGACAGATGGGAAACTATGACGGGCGAAAAGGCGGTGCTTGTTAATGCTTGATAAAGCCAGAGAGCAACACGTCAAAAAAATTAAAGAACTGGAAGAAGAGGCAAAAAGCGCTGGAACTGTCAGAAAAAGAGACTTGATAAAAGCGATCAAAAGAATGAAAGATGAATTGACGCTGTACGACAGTTACCATGCTCATGCAAAAAGGTAAAAGGGGAGTGCGAAGATGTGCCGACGGTGGACTGGGAGCGGATAAGAGCCGAGTATATAGCAGGCGGCGCATCCATACGCAATCTAGCTGACAAGTACGGAATTTCCAAGGACGCGGTCGGACGAAGAGCGAAAGCGGAAAAGTGGAAAGAGACCCGCGACAAAACCGCGACAAAAGTGCGACAAAGGACAAATGAGCGCATTGTTGCGCAGAAAGTGGACGAAGCCGCGAATAACGCTGTTATTGCTGCAAGAATTCGGTCAAAGCTGCTTCTCCGACTGGAAAGCGAGATAGACGCTCTTCCCAGTAGCATCGGAACGGAGAGTGCAAAGGACATCATCAAGTCTGAGAAAGGCGGAGGAAGACGTGAGGTCATGTCGAAGCGTTGGCGGCTTCGCGATCTGACGGCGGCTTATAAAGATTTGACGGCAGACATGGACTTGGCGGATGTTGACACCGAAGACATTGACGCGACACGCGAAGAGGTATATGGTGATGAAGACACGTAAATATGTGCCTGTTTTCAGCCCAAAGCACCTCTCGTATATCCGCGCCTGTCGAAAAAATATGTACAACATCGCCGAGGGAGCTGTTCGCGCCGGAAAGACGGTTGATAATGTTTTCGCCTTCTGCACCGAGCTTGAAACTTGCCCGGACAAGATACACCTTGCGAGTGCTTCAACATCGCCAACGGCAAAGCTGAATATCGGGGACTGTAACGGGATGGGCATTGAAGCCCAGTTCCGTGGACGCTGCACATGGGGCAAATATCGAGGAAACGACTGCATCCGCGTCAGGACGAAAACGGGAGAGAAGATTGTAATCTTTGCCGGAGCTGGAAAGGCAGACAGCTTCAAGCGAATCCGAGGAAACAGTTACGGCATGTGGATTGCAACGGAGGTCAACCTTCACCATGAATCTTTTATTCAGGAGGCGTTCAACCGAACCGCTGCGGCAAAACTGAGAAAGTTCTTCTGGGACTTGAACCCAAGCGCACCGAATTCTCCGATCTATGAAAAATATATCGACCTGTACCGCATAAAGCAGGAGCGCGGAGAATTGCCGGGCGGCTGTAATTACGAGCTGTTTCTGATGCGCGACAATGCGACAATATCCGACGAGAGATTCGCGGAAATTGTCGCACAGTACGACCCACAATCCGTATGGTATAAACGGGACATCGAGGGAAAGCGCGTATCAGCCGAGGGCATGATCTACCCCGGTTATTCCTCAGCGCTCGAAACACCGTTCACGCCGCCGCGCTGGCGTGATGTTTTTATTTCCATTGACTACGGCACACAAAACGCCTTCGCTGCTCTGTTGTGGGGCAAGAGCGAGGGCGTTTGGCATATTTTCCGGGAATATCGCTACTCAGGACGCGACACGCAGGTGCAAAAGACCGATGAGGACTATGTGCGCGACATGGAGCGGTTCGTCAGCGAGAGCCTGCCGGAAGACCAGCAGCGCAGCGTGATGACGATCATTGACCCTTCTGCTGCATCGTTCATCGCGGCGCTCAGACGCTCACGGCTTGCCTTCCGTGTACGCAAGGCAGACAACGACGTGCTGGACGGCATCCGCGACGTTGCGGTTTGTATGCAGCGCGGAGACATACGGATTTTCGACAATCTGCCGGAGCTGCGGAAAGAATTTGACGGCTATGTTTGGGACGACAAGGCGGACGACAAGCCGATCAAGGTAAATGACCACCTAATGGACGCGCTGCGCTATGGAGTGCGCACCATGCGGCTTGTCAAGCCGAAGGAAGAGTATAAAAGCCCATTTTTCGCATAAGGAGGTGATAGCCCGATGGGTAGAATCGTCACGTATCAGGATTTCGTCGATTTCGGCGACAGCGACGAGCAGCGCATTGCAGCTATCAAGCAGCTTATTTTCCAGCACAAGTCAAGCGAGTTCTGCAAGACGGCGCGATCCGCTGACATGTACGACGCGCAAAGAAATGAAACCATCATGATGGCTGCGCCGCTCTTGTACGCGATGAACGGCATGAAGGTGAAAGACTACACGGCGAGTAACCATCAAATCGCGTCCAACTTCTTCCGTCAGCTCAACAAGCAGCGCACAACGTACTCACTCGGCAACGGTGTGACGTTCACGCGCGACGGCGTGAAAGAGAAGCTGGGAAAGGACTTTGACACCGATATTTCAAACGCGGCATACCTTGCGTTGATTCACGGCGTTTGCTATGTGTTTCTCGATGTTGACCATCTACACCGCTTCCCCGCGTATCAGTTCGCGCCGATGTGGGATGAGCGCAACAGCGCCCTGCGGGCTGGTGTGCGCTACTGGCGCATTGACGACAATCACCCCGGCTATGCCGTACTTTACGAGGAGGACGGCTTCACCGTCTACAAAGCCGAGAGGGGCGACGATTACAAGATTGACCAGCCGAAACGCGCGTACAAGCTGACCGTTCAGAAAGCTGCGATTGACGACGAGGAAACCATCGTCGGCGGTGAGAATTACAGTGGCTTGCCTATCGTGCCGCTCTGGGGAAGCGACTTGCACCAGTCAACGCTTGTCGGCATGCGCGGAGCGATTGACGCATACGACCTTGTATGTTCGGATTTCGCAAACGACCTATCGGAGTGCAGTCAAATCTACTGGCTCGTTGAGAACTACGGCGGCATGTCGGATGCGGATTTGGCTAAGTTCCGCGACAGGCTGAAACTTACGCACATCGCGGAGGCAGACACGCAGGACGGCGGGAAGATCACGCCATACACGCAAGAGCCGCCGAGCGCGTCGAGAAGCGCGTTCCTTGCGCAGATCAAGGACGATATCTACCGCAACTTCGGCGCGTTTGACGCACAGACAGTGCAGGCTGGAAGCAAGACCGCGACGGAGATCAACGCCGCGTATCAGGCACTCGACCAGAACGCAGATGATTTTGAATATCAACTGACCGTGTGCATCCGTCAGCTTTTGGCGCTCGTCGGCGTTCCTGATGACGTTTTCCCAACGTACAAGCGAAACCGCATCAGCAACCAGCTTGAACAGGTTCAAATGCTGATGCTGGAAGCGACGTATCTTGACAGACAGACGATCCTTGAGAATCTGCCGAACATCTACATTGACAAAGTACCGGAGATCATGGCGCGGCTGGATGAGGAAACGGAAGGACGGTTCGTGCGCGAGGAATCGGAGGAGGAAACGACGTGAAGCGCTATGGCATACCGTACAAAGGGAGCAAAAACGGCATAGCGCGGAAAATAGTCAGTTTTCTTCCATCAGCTGATGTTTTGATCGATATCTGCGCTGGCGGTTGCGCCATAACACACGCAGCACTTGAAATCTGTGAAGGACTTGCACCGAAGTGGGAGCGGATTATAGCGAACGACATTTGCGAAATGCCGTTAAAACTGTTCAAGGACGCAATATGCGGAGAGTATGCGGATGAAAAGCGATGGATTGATCGAGAAACATTTCAAAAATTAAAAGATGTTGACCCGTATGTAAGATATTGTTGGAGCTTTGGAAATAACGGAATCAACTATCTATATGCGCAGGAAGTGGAACCATGGAAAAAAGCGCTGCACTATGCGCGGGTTTTTGGCGACACGTCGCTCCTGCGAAATATGGGAATTGACGGCGACGGAAGCCGCGCGGATGTTCTGGCACATGAAGCCGAGTACAAGGAAAAATATATTCGGTGGTGGCTTTCACATCAGAAATATTCCCCAGCAGAGCTTGACGAACTGATTAAAAACGTGAAAGCCGATGTCGAGAGAGACGAGGAAGAACTGAGGACGTATCTTCTGAAAGCCTTGAAAATGTCAGGCTTGACGCAGGCTGAGGTTCAGCGTCGTCTCGGAACGCAGATGGCTGGGCATTACTTCGGGCGCTCACAATGGGAGTTCCCGACGCAGGAAATGTACCAACGTATGCAGGAGTTTATGCCGCTTCCCGACGATTACAATGAGCTTGTCGGATTGTACAGGCTTAGGCAAAGTCTGCAAAGTCTGGAAAGTCTGCAAAGTCTGCAAAGTCTGCAAAGTCTGGAAAGTCTGCAAAGTCTGCAAAGTCTGGAAAGTCTGCAAAGTCTGGAAAGTCTGGAAATCTCATTCGAAAGCTATGAAAACGTCAAAATTCCAGAAAATAGTGTGATTTACGCAGATATCCCGTATCAAGACACGGACTGCGGCAGTTATGAAGGATTCGACCATGAATCCTTTTTTAATTGGGCAGCGGAGCAGAAAACTCCCGTATTTATCAGCAGTTACAAAGTGGAGGACGAGCGCTTCACGTGCGTTTTTGAGTGTGACAAGCGATCTCTGAACAACGGAAAAGGTTCCGGGAAACTGATGAAAGAGCGGATTTATGCGAACGCGGCGGGGGTGACGGCACTTGGCCGATCAAGCGGTACTGTGGACTGATAAGCAGATCGAAGAGCTAGAGCGGCGCATCCGTGACGTGTACACTGACGCGGCGGCTGATATTCAGCGCAAGCTCGACAAGTTCATCGCGAAATTCCGCAGGGATGATAAAAAGTATCGTGCGCGGCTCGAAGCGGGAGAGATCACGCAAGAGACGTACCGCGATTGGCTGGCGGGGCAAGTGTTCCAAGGGAAGCGCTGGCGGCAGATGCTTGCCAGCCTGACGGAGACGCTGACGCATAGCAACGAGCTTGCTATGCAGATCATCAACGACACGACCCCGGAAACGTTTGCCTATAATGCCAACTGGTCAAGCTATGTGCTCGAAAAGGGCGCACGGATAAACATGGGCTTTGAGTTGTACGACGCATCGACCGTGAAGCAGCTTATCCGCGACCAGCCCGACCTTCTGCCGCCGTCAAAGGTGGATATACCGGTAGACAAGCGCTGGAATCACACGCAGATCACGCAGCAGATCACGCAGGGCATCATCCAGGGCGAACCGCTTGAGACGGTCGTGAAGCGATTGCAGCGCGTGACGACGGCGAACGAGGTCAGCGCAAGGCGACACGCGAGAACCGCGATGACCTACGCACAGAACGCGGGACGAATCGAAAGCTATCATCAGGCGGCAAAGCTGGGTATCAATCTGCAAAAGGAGTGGCGGGCGACGCTGGACAACCACACGCGCCATTCTCACGCCATGCTTGACGGGCAGCGAG
>OBLG01000539.1_pt1 | contig 39695 bp, 39 predicted proteins | sample 1517451 | NCBI WGS metagenome assembly OBLG01 (sample SAMN04571694, study PRJEB22368) | human gut metagenome | biome: human gut; material: stool | host: Homo sapiens | place: Luxembourg | collected 2012-06-29
AACGGTCATTTGTTGACACCTCCATTATAACGGTTGTTTTGAACCTCCCTCGGGTTGCGGGAGCACCTGTAAAACAGGCGCACTTAATAACCCCGCAAAAGAGGTGATATCATTGTATCACGCCTTTTTCCATCCGTCAAGCGGAAAATTGCGATTTCCGGAAAATTTTTTGCAGGCTTTCCGGCCGGGCGGCCGGGACGGCATTTTTGCATTTTGCTTGCATCGCGCGCATAGATATTGTATAATAAGGCGAAACGGCGTTTTTACCGGTTTGATTCCGCCCCGCTGCGGGCTTTATAAATAGGAGAGAGTGATCATGCAGTCTGAAAACAAGCTGTGCGTTGTCCTGCTGTTCGGTGGTATGTCCAGTGAGCATGAGGTCAGCCGCGTTTCGGTCGGAAACTTTGTCAACAATATTGACCGTACCAAGTATGAGGTGCTCGCAGTGGGCATCACAAAGGAGGGCCGCTGGCTCTATACCGAGGCAACTGCCGCACAGATGGCAGACGGCAGCTGGGAAGAGATGGCCGGCAATATGCCCTGCGTCATCAGCCCGGACCGGGCAGACCACGGCATGATCCTGTTCACCCCGGAAGGTCATGTGGAAAAGATGCATGTGGATGTGGTGATCCCGGTGCTGCACGGCCTGTGGGGCGAGGACGGCACGGTGCAGGGTCTGCTGGAGCTGGCCGGCATCCCCTATGTGGGCTGCGGCGTGCTGGCAAGTGCGGCCTGCATGGACAAGGGGGTGGCCAACGCCTTGTTTGAAGCCAACGACATCCCGCACACCAAGTGGCTGGCCGCCAACCGCTGGCAGATCGAGAGTGACCTGGAGGGTGTGTGCGCTGGTGTGGAGGCAAAGCTGGGCTGGCCCGTGTTCGTCAAGCCCGCCAACGCCGGTTCCAGCGTGGGTATTTCTAAGGTGTCCAACCGTGAGGAGCTGAAAAAGGCCATCGCACTGGCTCTGGAAAACGACCGCAAGGTGGTGTTTGAAGCCTTTGTGGACGGCCAGGAAGTGGAATGTGCCGTCATCGGCTCCGACCCCGCCGTGGCCACCCGTCCGGGCGAGATCCTGGCCGGTGCTGAGTTCTACACCTACGATGACAAATACAAGAACGGCGTGAGCCAGACCGTGATCCCGGCCCACCTGCCCGAAGAAAAGCTGGACGAGGTCAAGACCTACGCCGCCATGGCCTACACGGCCCTGGGCTGCGAGGGTCTGGCCCGCTGCGACTTCTTTGTGGAAAAGGGCACCGGTCGGGTGATGATCAACGAGATCAACACCTTCCCCGGCTTTACGTCCATCAGTATGTACCCCAAGCTCATGGAGCACGAGGGTCTGCCGGTGCCGGCCCTGATCGACCGGCTGATCGAACTTGCCCTGGAAAGGACGGAAAAACAGCATGGATAACCGCCCCATCGGCGTATTTGACAGCGGCCTTGGCGGCCTGACCGGCGTGCGGGAGCTGCGCAAGCGCCTGCCCCATGAGGAGATCGTCTACTTTGGCGACACCGGCCGTGTGCCCTATGGCAGCCGCAGCCCGGAGACCATCCTGCAGTATGCACGGCAGGACATCGCCTTTTTGCTGTCCCAGAACGTAAAATGCATCATGGCGGCCTGCGGTACGGTGTCCAGCACCTACCCGGCTGCCGAGGCGGCCCGGCTGCCGGTGCCCTATCTGGGCGTGGTGGATGCCGCCGCCCGGGAGGCTGCCTTTGCCACCCGCAACCGCCGCATCGGTGTCATCGGCACTGCGGCCACCATCCGCTCCCGCAGCTATGAGACGCTGCTGCGCAAACTGGTGCCGGGCGTGGAGATCACCGCCCGCCCCTGCCCGCTGTTCGTACCGCTGGTGGAAGCCGGGTATGTGGATCACAGCGAAGAGGAAAAGCAGCAGGTCACCCGCCTGGTGATCGCCCAGTACCTCACCGAGGTGCGGGACGCCGGGGTGGACACCCTGATCCTGGGCTGTACCCACTACCCGCTGCTCAAGACCATGATCGGGGAGTTCATGGGACAGTCGGTCACGCTGGTGGACCCGGCCAAGACGGCAGCCCACCATCTGGAGCGGATGCTGTCGGAGCGGGGCCTGCGCGCGGCGCAGGAAAACGAAGGCCAGGCACATTTTTACGTCAGCGATGTGCCGGACAGCTTTGTGCAGACGGCAGATCTGTTCCTGGGCGAGTACAAAGGCGGCCCGGTGGAGCAGATCGCCATTGACAAATATTGACAAGGGATAGCAACGTGAGTAAACCGCTGAAGGAAGATTACATCATCCGCATCAAGAGCCGCATCGAACAGCACATCGACGAGCCGATGGAGGATGAGGAAAAAGAAGAGTTTGTGGAGCTGATGACCCGCGGCCAGTTCGTGCAGAAGGGCGGCAGCTACTATATTACCTATAAAGAGACCGAGACCACCGGCTACGAGGGCTGCACCACCACGCTGAAGATCGCGGTGGACGGCAGCCGGGTGGTCATGCTGCGGTTCGGCAAAAACGGCGGGGTGGGCACCCAGCTGCAGATCGAAAAAGGCAAGCGCAACCTGTGCCATTACGAGACGGGCTTTGGCTCTATGACCCTGGGCGTGACCGCCGACGAGATCGTGAACGAACTGACCGAGAAGGGCGGCACCGTGCGGTTCGCCTATCTGCTGGATGCCAACAGCGCCGACCTTGTGAGCCGCAACCGCCTGGAAGTGACCGTGACCCATGTGAACTGAATCTGCCAATACTGTGAAAGGAATCCGACCAATGACTGAATTTGAAAAGACCTACCAGAATTACAACCCCCGGCAGGCTGCACTGGACGAGGCCCGTGCGCTGCTGACCGCTGCCGCCAAGGCTGCCATGGCCGACGGCACCCTGCCGGAAGCCGAGCTGCCCGCCTTCATCGTGGAGATCCCCGCCGACGTGAAGAACGGCGACATCGCCTCCAACCTGGCCATGGCCGGTGCCCGTACCTGGCGCAAGGCCCCCAGGATGATCGCAGAGGCCCTGCTGGCCCACCTGCCCGACCTGACCGACAGCGTGTTTGCCAAGGTCGAGATCGCCGGCCCCGGTTTCATCAACCTGTTCCTGTCCCCGGCTTACTGGGCCGGTGTGGTACTGGGGGCCTGCGCCAACAAGGAGTATGGCCGCACCGACCACGGCAAGGGTGCCAAGTATAATGTGGAGTTCGTTTCCGCCAACCCCACCGGCCCCATGCACATGGGCAATGCCCGCGGCGGCGCTCTGGGCGACTGTCTGGCCGCTGTGCTGGACTGGTCCGGCTATGATGTGACCCGCGAGTTTTACATCAACGATGCCGGCAACCAGATCCAGAAGTTCGGCAAGAGCCTGGCTGTGCGCTACCTGCAGCAGTTCTGCGGCGAGGAAGCCTATCCGCTGCCCGCCGAGTGCTATCAGGGCGGCGACATCAAGGTGCTGGCCGGAGAGTTCGCCGAGATCAACGGCGACCAGTACGTTGCCGCCTGCCAGGGAATGGACGAAGAGACCCTGTTTGCCAGCGATGCTTTCGCACAGCTGAAGGACGCTCTGGTGGCCTATGCCCTGCCCAAGAACATCGCCGCCCTCAAGCGCGACCTGGGCAAGTACCGCATCGACTATGATGTGTGGTTCCATGAGAGCACCCTGCACGAGTCCGGCGCGGTGATGGCCGTGGTGGACAAGCTGCTGGAGCTGGGTGCCTGCTACAAGGCCGAGGACGGTGCCATCATGTACCGCAGCGCACAGTACGCTGCCAAGTACGGCACCGTGAACAAGAAAAAGACCGAGGACGGCACCGAAGAGGAAGCCAAGGACGAGGTGCTCGTCCGTGCCAACGGCATCCCCACCTACTTTGCTGCCGATATCGCTTACCACTACAACAAGCTGGCCACCCGCGGCTTTGCCAAGGCCATCGACGTGTGGGGTGCCGATCACCACGGCCATGTGGCCCGCATGAAGGGCGCGATGGATGCCATCGGCCTGAACGGCAACGATCTTGATGTTGTCCTGATGCAGATGGTCAACCTGATGCGCGACGGCCAGCCCGTGCGCATGTCCAAGCGTACCGGCAACGCCATCACCTTGACCGACCTGCTGGAAGAGGTGCCCATCGACAGTGCACGCTTCCTGTTCAACATGCACGACGCCGGCAGCGGCATCGACTTTGACCTGGATCAGGCCGTCAAGACCGACAATGACAACCCGGTGTACTATGTGCAGTATGCCCATGCCCGCATCTGTTCCATCCTGAAGAAGATGGAGAGCGAGGGCGTGCAGTTTGCCGGTGCCGAGCAGGTGGACGCTACCCTGCTCACCGAGCCCTCCGAGATGGACCTGATCCGCATGCTGGCAGCCTTCCCGCAGGAGATCGTCATGGCAGCCGAGAAGTACGACCCCAGCCGCATCAACCGCTTTGTCATTGATTTGGCCAGTGCCTTCCACCGCTTCTACGGCAGCTGCCGTATCCAGGGCGCAGACTCTGCCGTGCAGCAGGCCCGTCTGGCTCTGTGCATCGGCGTGAAGAACGTCATCTTCAACGTGCTGACCATGTTCAAGATCACTGTGCCGGAGAAGATGTAAAACACCGGACAGATGGCCGGAGCATAAGCAGACAGAAACGGCTTTGCGTGAAACCTGCATTTTACGGTTGCAGCCTTTTTTGTGAAAATGCAATTCCGGGCAGCCCGCAGGCTGCCCGGAATTGCTCTTATAAAAACAAAATTCCGCTGTGATTGCCAGAGCGCAGCGGAGGCAATTCAAAATCGTTTTCTCTCTGGTCATTCAGAACAATCGAGGAACACCAATGGAATCTTTGAAAATCGGAAACATCGTTCTGCCCCATCGGGCAGTATTCGGACCAATGGCGGGCTTTACGGACGCCCCCTGCCGCCGCCTGATGGCGCAGCACGGCGCAGGCTTTACGGTCAGCGAAATGGTGTCCAGCCGGGCACTGGTGTACGGCGACCACAAGACGGTCAGCCTGCTGAAGGCAGAGCCCAATGGGGCACCCTATGGCGTGCAGATCTTTGGCGAGGTGCCCCAGATCATGGGCGAAGCCACCGCCGCTATGGAACAGTATGAGTTCGACTTTGTGGACATCAACATGGGCTGCCCGGCCCCCAAGATCGTGTCCGGCGGCGCGGGCAGCAAGCTGATGCTGGATCCGGACCGCTGCGGCCGCATCGTGGAGCAGGTGGTGGCCCACACCAGCCGCCCGGTCACAGTCAAGATGCGCAAGGGCTGGGACGCCGACCATGTGACCGCCGTGGAGTGCGCAAAGGCCTGCGAGCAGGCGGGCGCGGCCCTCATTGCGGTACACGCCCGCACCCGTGAGCAGATGTACACCCCGGGCATCGACCCGGAGATCATTGCCCGGGTAAAGCAGGCAGTCCATGTGCCGGTGCTGGGCAACGGCGACATCCATTCGGCCGAGGATGCTGTGGCCATGATGCAGCAGACCGGCTGCGACGGCGTGATGATCGCCCGTGCTGCGCTGGGCGACCCGTGGCTGTTTGAGCGGGTGAATGCCGCCATCGAGGGCACCCCGGCCCCCAAGGCCCCCAACCTGCAGGCCCGCATGAACGCGCTGCGCCGTCAGGTGGAAGAGATGGTGGAGCAGAAGGGGGAATTTGTGGCCATGCCGCAGGCCCGTGCCCAGACCATGCACTATATGAAGGGGCTGAAGGGCGCTGCCGCCCTGCGACGCTACTGCTGCACCCTGACCCATCTGGAAGATCTGGACGAGCTGATCGACGCTGTCTTTGAAGAGCAGCGCAAAGCCGGTCTGGACCCCGACGACGTGCGGGAAGTGCCGTTCCCGTAAAAAATATTATCCGTCCTGCCGGGTCAGCTCATCCAGATTCTGGGTGTAGCAGGGCAGGCAATGGGCTATGAACCAGTCGGCTTCCGGGCAATGCATGGCTTCCAGCACGGCTTTCTGCTGAGCCAGTGCCGCGTCGAACTCGTGGTTGCCGCTGCGCTGCTCTTCCAGGCACTTGATCAGGGCGCTCAGCCGGTCGGCGGCCTTGAGCAGCTTTGCTTCCTCGGCGGTGAGCAGATTCCCGGTGAGAAAGGGGGTCAGCTCTTCAGCCAGCTCCTCCGGCAGCATGGCCGTCATGCTGGCCACGCTTTCCCGCTCCATGGCCTTGTAGGCGTCGCGCAGGGTGGCGCTGTGATACTTGACCGGCGTGGGCAGGTCCCCGGTGATGATCTCCGGGGCATCGTGGTACAGCGCCGCTACCGCCACCGTTTTGGGGCGGCAGGGGGTGCCGGTGTACCGCCGCGCGATCAGGCACAGGGTATGGGCCAGCAGGGCAGTGTCGCAGGTGTGCTCACTGAGCGACTCGGCCCGGGTGGAGTGCATCAGGCTCCAGCGGGTGATATACTTCATGCGTGCCAGCAGGGCATTGAACGGATACAGCATGGCGGGGAAACCTCCTTGGATGTGTTTTCTCCACCATACCTGCCCGGCAGGCGCTTGTCAAGGGGCAGCGGTGAAGAAACGTCCTTTTTTCGGGCCGACCTGCGTGGTATACTGATAAAAAAGCAGCTTCCGCCCCGGCGGCGGAGAAAGAGGGTCCCATGGAACAATTCGGAATGTCCCGGCAGCTGCGGCTGCCCGGGCAGCAAAAGGATCGGTTCTGGCGGGCGGTGGTGCTGTGTGCGCTCACCGCAGCCGTTTTTTTCCTGCCGTTCTACATCATGGACGGCGGATTTTTCCACTATGCAGGCGACTTCAACAGCCAGCAGATCAGCTTTTACCGGTACATGAACGGCTTTTTGAAGGGGGCGGGCTACCCGGACAGCACCTTTGCCGGGGCACCCCGCAACACCTTCTCCTGGGCAACCGACCTAGGCAGCGGCGCTATGAATGCCTATTCATTCTACCTGTACGGCTCGCCCTTCTTCTGGTTCTCGCTACTGTTCCCGCAGCGGTGGCTGCCCTACCTGATGGTGCCGCTGCTGGTGCTCAAGTTCGGCGTGGCGGGCGGCGGTGCGTACCTGTACCTGAAGCGCTACGTCAAGAACTGGGATTACGCCGTGCTGGGTGCCTGCCTGTATGCACTGTCCGGCTTTGCGGTGTACAACGTGTTCTTCAACCACTTTGTGGATGTGGTGGCCCTGTTCCCGTACCTGCTGTGGGCGCTGGACGAGGCCATGTACAACAAGCGCCACGGGCTGTTTGCCTTCTGGGTGGCGGTGAACCTGCTCAACAACTACTTCTTTTTTGCCGGGCAGGTGGTGTTCCTGGCCATCTACTTTGTGTGCAAGCTCACCACCGGCGATTACCGCCTGACCGTGAAGCGGTTTGTGCAGCTGGCGTTTGAAAGCCTGCTGGGTGTGGCCATGGGCTGCCTGCTGCTGGTCCCGGCGGTGCTGAGCCTGCTGCAGAACCCGCGCACCATCGACCTTGCGTCCGGATGGGGCTTTCTGACCTACGGCAAGGTGCAGCAGTATCTGGCCATCCTGCTCAGCTGGGTGATGCCGCCGGATTCTCCCTACCTGAACTCCATCTGGTCGGAAGGCGTCATCAAGTGGACCAGCATGTCGGCCTATCTGCCCCTGTGCAGTCTGGCAGGTGCGCTGGCCTACTGGCGTGCCCGCCATGGCGACAGCAAAAAGCGCATTGTGGCGGTGTGCGCCGTGTGCGCGCTGGTGCCCATCCTGAACAGCGCATTCTACGCTCTCAACTCCAGCTACTATGCCCGCTGGTACTATATGCCGGTGCTCATCCTCGCGGCGATGACCGTGAATGCGCTGGAAGATCACAACACCGATCTGGACACCCCGGCCCGGGGCCTTGGCTGGATCATGCTGGCTACGCTGGCCTTTGCACTGGTGCCCGTGCTGGACAATGACACCGGCACCTGGTCGCTGGGTGTGCTCAAGAACCCCGGCCAGTATTTCGTGGTGCTGGGCTTTGGCCTGGGCGGGTTGCTGCTCTACCGTCTGATCTGCCAGAAATGGCGGGCAGACAGCCGCTTTGCCCAGCGCATGACGGCGGCGGTGGTGGCCTTTGCCTGCGTGTTCAGTATGGTGCACATCGGCATCGGCAAGTTCGGCCAATGGTACACCGACAGCGATCTTGTGGAGCAGGACAACAACGCCCTGCTGCTGAAGGAGGATCTGCCGGAAGGCGATTACCGCGTGGACACCTACAAGATCCACGACAACATCGGCATGTGGCTGGACAAGAGCTGCCTGCAATATTTCGGCAGCACGGCGGCCCCCAGCATCCTCAGCTTTTACCCGGCCCTGGGCGTCAAGCGGGATGTGCGCAGTGAGCCGGACATCTCCGACTATGCCCTGCGGGGCCTGCTGAGTGTGGAATATCTCATCACCACGCCGGAACAGCAGGCGGACTTTGAGAGCCAGGCCGACGACGGCTGGGCCCATTATGACGAGCTGGACGGTTTTGTGCTGTACGAGAATAAAAATTACGTTCCCATGGGCTTTGCCTACGATTACTATGTGACCGAGGAGACCTACGGGCAGGCGAACAAGAACTCCCGCGCCAACCTGCTGATGCGGGCAATGGTGTTCAGCGATGAGGACGCTGCCGTTTACGGCAAATACCTCGCCGAGCTGCCCACCGAAAAGCAGAGCGAGCTGACCTATGAAGCCTATGTGCAGGACTGCAACGACCGCCGCGCCCAGGCGTGCAGCATGTTCCAGATGAACAATGCCGGCTTCCACGCGGAGATCACGCTGGAGAATGCAAACCTCGTGTTCTTCTCGGTGCCCTACGATGACGGCTTCACGGCCTATGTCAATGGGGAGCAGACCGACATTGTGCGGGTGGATGACGGTATGATGGCGGTGTTGTGCCCGGCGGGCACCAGCAGCATCGACTTTGTGTATCAGGCCGACGGCCTTGCCCTGAGCCGCACGGTGGCGCTGGCCGCCCTGCCGGTGTGGCTGGTGTACACGGCATACTTTGTGTGGCGCAAGTGCAAAAAGAGCAAAGTGTGACTTTGCCAAAAACCTGCAAAAAAATTTTTGCATTGCCTCTTGACTTTACGCAGATAAAGTGTATAATGCAATCAAACCGATGAGGCGGAAGAGAACCTGCACAGCGCATCTGCAGTGAGCCCGGACAGTGCAAACGGGCGAGAGCGGGGCAGAGTTTCGTGGGCCGCCGAGGGCCGGGCAAACGGGAAAGTTCCCCAGTAGCTTGGGACGGAAGCCTCCGTTACAGGGCAGGGGAGTGTTGGCTCTCCGTGAGAGGCTCTGCGTTCACAGCAGGGCAAGCAAGGTGGCACCGCAGAATCGTATTTTACCGATCCTGTCCTTGTGGATAACACACAGGGACAGGGTCGTTTTTCGTTGGAAAGACCCGTCCCGCAAAGGGAGCGGGTCTTTTTTATGCCGCCCGCTCCGGGAAAGGAGTTAACCACTATGAAAACCATGAACATGATCTCCCGCCGCAGCTTCCTGAAGGCCGCCATGGCCGCTTCCGCCGTTTCCGCACTGGCACTGACCGGCTGCGGCGGCGCAGCATCTTCCGCCTCCACCAGCACCGCCGCTTCCTCCGAGGCCGCTTCCAGCGCCGTGGCCGGTGAGACCTTCAAGGTGGGCATCGTCAACTATGTGGATCATGCTTCCCTCAACCAGATCGTGGCATCCGTGGAGAGCCGTCTGGACGAGCTGGGCAAGGAAAAGGGCGTCACCTTTGACTACGCTGATTACTACGCCAACGCGCAGGCCGACCAGAGCAACCTGAACCAGATCGGCGCCGACCTGGTGGCCGATGGCGTGGACGTGATCGTGGCTGTGGCCACCCCCACCGCCGCCACCATGCTGGCCGCTGTGGAAGATACCGAGATCCCGGTGGTGTACTCCGCCGTCACCGACCCCGCTGCTGCAGGCTTTGACGGCGGTGAGAACATGACCGGCACCTCCGACGCCCTGAACACCGCCGCCATCATGAACCTGATCCTTGCCGCAGACCCGGAGATCGACACTATCGGCCTGCTGTATGACCTGAGCCAGGATTCCTCTACGCAGGCCATCGCCGATGCCAAGGCTTTCTGCGACGAAAAGGGCATCCAGTACATTGAAAAGAACGGCACCACCACCGCCGAGGTGCAGATGGCTGCCGAAGCCCTGGTGGCTGCCGGGGTCAAGGCCGTGTTCACCCCCACCGACAACACCATCATGACCGCGGAGCTGTCCATCTACGAGACCTTCACCGAGGCCGGCGTGATGCACTTCACCGGTGCCGACAGCTTTGCCCTGAACGGTGCCTTCGTGGGTTACGGCGTGGATTACGTCCAGCTGGGCGAGGCCACCGCCGACATGGTGGCCGAGATCCTGTGCGATGGCAAGAGTGCCACCGAGATGCCCTACCAGACCTTTGACAACGGCATTGTGACCATCAACACCGAGACCGCCGCCGCCCTGGGCTTTGAGGGTGACAAGCTGGACGCCCTGAAGGAAGCCTTCAAACCCTATTGCACCGAGATCGTGGAAGTGACCACCGCCCAGAACTTCTCTTAACTATGCCTTGAACTGAAAAGCAACTTCGCCCTCTCAGCCATTGCTTCGCAATGTCAGCTCTCCCAAAGGGAGAGCCTTTGGCAGAACCGGGAACATGACCGCAATGCCAAGGCCTCTCACGCTGGGAGAGGTGGCACGGCGTGAGCCGTGACGGAGAGGGCGAGGCCGTGTAAAAATAACCGTATTTTAAAGGAGTACACACCATGCTGGCGAGTATCTTTTCGCTCAACGTCATCCAGACCGCGCTGGAGCTTGGCTGTATCTACGCTCTGGTGGCGCTGGCACTGTTTCTGAGCTATTCCATCCTGAACATCGCAGACCTGTCCACCGACGGCTGCTTTACCCTGGGCTGCGCCGTGGCCTGTCAGGTAGCACTGACCGGCCACCCCATTCTGGCCCTTGCGGCGGCCATGGCGGCGGGCGTGTGCTCCGGCTTTGTCACTGCGTTTTTGCAGACCCGCCTTGGTGTGGAAAGCATCATGGCCGGTATCATCGTCAACACCGGCCTGTACACCATCAATCTGGCGGCCATGGGCTTTTCCTCCACCATGTCGCTGGTCAAGACCGAGACCATCTTCTCGCTGGCCAAAAAGTCGCTGGGCTTTCTGGGCAGCTGGTACAAGCTGGTGCTGGTGGGGGTGATCATTGCCCTGGCCTGCGCCGCCATGCTGGGCTTCCTGGGCACCCGGCTGGGCCTGTCCATCCGGGCCACCGGTGACAACACCGCCATGGTGCGGGCCTCCAGCATCAACCCTGCCTTTACCATTACGGTGGGCCTGTGCGTGTCCGGTGCGCTGTGTGCGCTGTCCGGCGGTCTGCTGGCCCAGTACCAGAAGAGCTGTGACATCAACGTGGGCACCGGCATGGTCACCATTGCGCTGGCCTCCCTGATCATCGGCGAGACCCTTGTGGGCAAGCGCACCATGCTGCGCCGCATTCTGGGCGTGGTGTTCGGCAGCTGCCTGTACCGCTTTATCGTGGCTGTGGCCCTGCGCTTCAATGTGCCGGCCGCTGCCATGAAGCTGGTGTCGGCCATCATCGTGGCCGTGGCCATTTCGATGCCAGCCATCCGGGAGCATTTTGCCTTTGAAAAGCGCAAACATGCCGCCCGTGCTCGCTGCGCCGCGGCCGTGAAGGAGGGAAAGTAAGATGGAAATGCTGCAGCTGAACGACCTGCATAAGACCTTCAACCCCGGTACCGTGAACGAAAAGGTGGCTCTGAACGGAGTGAGCCTGCACATGGAAGCCGGGGACTTTGCCACCATCGTGGGTTCCAACGGCGCGGGCAAGTCCACCCTGTTCAATGCCATCACCGGCGGGTTCATCGCCGACGAGGGCAGCATCGTGCTGGGCGGGCAGGACATCACCTTTGAGCCGGAGCACCAGCGCAGCAAGGTCATCGGCCACCTGTTCCAGGATCCCCTCAAAGGCACAGCCCCCAATATGACCATTGAGGAAAACCTTGCGCTGGCCTACCTGCGTGCAGGCACCGCGCCCCACGCTATTTTCTCCCGCATCTCCCGCAAGGACAAGGAACTGTTCCGGGAAAAGCTGTCGTTGCTGGACATGGGCCTTGAGGATCGCATGAAGCAGCCGGTGGGCCTGCTGTCCGGCGGCCAGCGGCAGGCGCTGACCTTGCTCATGGCTACGCTGGTCACCCCCAAATTGCTGCTGCTGGACGAGCACACCGCCGCTCTGGACCCCGCCACGGCGGAAAAGGTGCTGGAGCTGACCCGGAACATCGTGGCCGAAAAGAAGATCACCTGCCTGATGGTCACTCACAACATGCATCAGGCGCTGGAACTGGGCAACCGTACCCTGATGATGGATGCGGGCCGCATCGTGTTCGACGTGCAGGGCGAAGAGCGCAGCCGGATGACCGTGGACGACCTGCTGGAAAAGTTCCGCGAGAACGCCGGCAAGACGCTGGACAACGACCGCATCCTGCTGAGCAAGGTGGAACAGTAAAAGACGGTCTTTCCAAAACAACGCAAAAAAGCTCCCCTCCGTGCATTGCACAGAGGGGAGCTTTTTAGTCAAAAATTACTGAACGTACTCGACGGTGTACTCGAAGCCGTACTCTTCCTGCAGCTTCTTGACCTCGGGCTCGCAGTCCTCGATGAAGGTGGGGGCGTAGACGGAAGCGCCGTTGTGGGCCTTCTTGTAGTCCTCCACGATCTGCTGCAGCTTTGCCCAGCCCTCGTTGGCCTTGGCGTTGTCAATGCTGTCGGGGAAGTTGATGATGAACTCGCGGTGTTTGGGAATGCGTGCTTTCATGATAGAAATCTCCTTATAACAGTATGGATTCTAAAGCTTGATTTATCCAGAAACAGGGCACAGACCCTGTATCTTGCGGGGAAATATTACAGGCCGTACACCTGGCGGGCGTTCTCGGCCGTGGTGCGGAACACTTCCTCTGCAGGAATGCCCTTCAGCTGGGCGATGTACTCACCCACATAGTGGATGAGGCTGCTGTCGCAGCGGGTGCCGCGCACCGGCTCCGGGGCCATATAGGGGCAGTCCGTCTCCAGCACGATGGCTTCTAGCGGCAGGGCGGCAATGGCTTTTGCCGCTCGCTTGGCTCCCTGGAAGGTGCAGGCACCGCCAAAGCCAATGTACAGACCCTGCTGTGCCAGCCACACGGCGTCATCCGCACTGCCGGAATAGCAGTGGACGATGCCCTTGGGCCGGTATTTTTTCAGCAGGGCATAGACATCCGCGTGGGCCTGCCGGTCGTGCACGATAATGGGCTTGTCCAGTTCCAGCGCCAAACGGATCTCGGCTTCAAACAGGGCCAGCTGGGCGTCCTTGGGCACGGGCCAATGGTAGTCCAGCCCGCATTCACCCACAGCCACCACCTTGGGGTCATCGTAGCAGGGGGCAAGGGCGCGCATCTCGGCCGCCCAGTCGCCGCCGTATACCGACACCGTGGGGGCAGGGCCATCTTCGCCGCAGTCGGCGGCAGGCAGCAGGCTTTCCGGATGGATGCCAATGGCCGCCACCACCCAGGGGTAGCGGTGGGCCAGCTCCAGCACCCGGGGGGCGTCCCCGGAGTGGGTGGCCTGCTCGCACACGCCTACCACGCCCTTTGCGGGCAGACTGTCCAGCAGGGCAAAGCGGTCGGCGTCAAAGGCGCGGGCGCTGTAATGAGCATGGGTGTCAAAAATCGGGCCGGTCATACCTTCTCCTTTTGGGCGGGTGCCTTATTCACCAGCCAGATGCCCACACACACGAACACCAGCGCCGCCAGATACTGCCAGCGGAACAGGGGCTCGCCGTTGAGCACAGCACTCAGCAGCACGTTGACTACAAGGTTCACAAAGCCAAAGATGGCAATGCGGCTGACGGGGTTGTTTTTCATCAGCAGGGCCCACAGCACATAGCCGGCTCCGCAGATGAAGGCCAGATACAGCAGCACCAGGATGCCCAGCGGGTTCACACTGCCCAGATGTCCGCCCAGCGCAGTGCCCAGCACAAACAGGGCTGCGCCGCCCACAAACAGGTTGATAAAGCAGACCGCAAAGCTGTCGGCCTTTTTGGTCACGGCCTTGTTCCACGGGCCGGACAGGGTAAAGATGACCGTGGCCAGCAGCATGCAGAAGATGCCCCAGCTGCTGCCGCCGCCGTGGTTGCCGAGGGTGCCGATGAGCACCCCGGCAAAACCCAGCACACAGCCCAGCAGCTTGGCGGGGGTCATGCGGTCGTTTTTGCCATACAGAAAGTGGGCAAAGATGACGCCCAGAAAGCTCTGGGTGCTGTTCAGGATGCCGCCGAATGCGCCGGTGAGGGCAGCCACCGCTATGTAGTAAAAGGCATACTGGAAGGTGGTCTGCCACAGGCCCAGGGTGCAACACTCGGCCGCCACCTTGCCGCGGGGGAGTTTGGGCAGGCGGTTTTGCAGCAGGACACTGCCCAGCAGCACCAAAAAGCTGCCCAGCATGAACCGCACCCCTGCAAAGCAGAGGATGGAGGCGGTGTTGCCGGAATCAATGGAAAACAGGCGGTAGCCCAGCTTGATAAAGGGGAACGCCGAACCCCACAGTACATTGCAGAAAATGGCCAGCAGCACGGCATATACCGACGTGCCGAAGATCCGGTCCAGCTTTTCCGCACGGGAAAGCGTCGTTTTCTCCATGGCTTAGTGGATGCGGCTGCCGACCGGGGTGTCGTCGCCGTAGAAAGCGATGGAGCAGCCGCCGTCGGCGGTGTCGGCAGCAAAGATCATGCCCTCGCTGACGTATTTGCCCTTCATCATCGGGCGGGGTGCCAGGTTGCACACGATGCCGATCTTTTTGCCGATCAGGTCCTCCGGCTTGAACCACTTGGCGATGCCGGACAGGATGCAGCGCTCGCGCTCGCCGTCAAACACGGTCAGGTGCAGCAGCTTCTTGCTCTCCTTCAGGTTCTCGCAGGCGCGCACTTCGGCCACGCGCAGCTCCACTTTGCAGAAGGTGTCAAAGTCGATCTCTTCCTCGTGGGTGAAGTCCACACCGTTCTCCTCGGCGGGGGCAGCGGCCTTCTTCTCGGCCTCGGCCTTTGCCTTGTTGGCGGCCTCGGCAGCAGCCTTGCGCTTCTCGTCCTCTTCCTTCAGGTGGGCGATCTCCTTGGCCACGTCGATGCGGGGGAACAGAGCATCGCCCTTGTGCACGGTGTAGGTCTCCTGTGCGCCGTAAACGGTCTTGCTCAGATCCAGCGCGGAGGCATCCAGACCCAGCTGATCCATCATCTTGGGTGCGGTGGAGGGCAGGTAAGCGTTCAGCAGGATGCCGCTCACGCGCAGAGCCTCGCACAGGTGGTACAGCACGCTCTCCAGACGGGGCTTGTTGGCTTCGTCCTTGGCCAGTGCCCAGGGAGCCGTTTCGTCGATGTACTTGTTGGCGCGCTGGATGACTGCAAAGATCTCCACCAGAGCCTGCGGGATGGTCAGCTTGTCCATGTCGGCGGTGACCTTGCCGGTCAGCTCGTTGATCATGGTCTCCAGCTCAGTGTCGATGGCCTCGGTGCCGGGCACATTGTGCACAGTGCCGCCAAAGTACTTCTCGCACATGGCCACAGTGCGGCTGAGCAGGTTGCCCAGGTCGTTGGCCAGGTCGCTGTTGATGCGGTTGATCAAGGCCTCGTTGGTGAACATGCCGTCGTTGCCGAAGGGGATCTCACGCAGCAGGAAGTAGCGGATGGCATCCACGCCGTAGCGGTCGCACAGGATGACGGGGTCCACGACGTTGCCCACGGACTTGGACATCTTGCCGCCGTTCATCAGCAGCCAGCCGTGGCCGAACACCCGCTTGGGCAGCGGCAGGTCCAGAGCCATCAGCATGGCGGGCCACAGAATGGTGTGGAAGCGCAGGATCTCCTTGCCAACCATGTGCAGGTCGGCCGGCCAGAACTTGTCGTAATCGTGGTAGGTCTCGTTGCCGTAACCCAGGGCAGAAATATAGTTGCTCAGGGCGTCCACCCACACATACATGGTGTGCTTGGGGTCGAAGGGGACAGGGATGCCCCACTTGACCGAGGTACGGGACACGCAGGTGTCCTGCAGGCCCTGCTTGATGAAGGCGATCATCTCGTTCTTGCGGCTCTCGGGCTGGATGAACTGGGGGTTCTCCTCGTAGAGCTTCAGCAGGCGGTCGGCATACTTGCTGGTCTTGAAGAAGTAGGCTTCCTCGTGGGCATCGTAGACCTCACGGCCGCAGTCGGGGCACTTGCCGTCCACCAGCTGGCTGTCGGTCCAGAAGCTCTCGCAGGGCTTGCAGTAGTGGCCGATGTACTCGCCCTTGTAGATGTCGCCCTGCTCGTACAGCTTGGTGAAAATCTTCTGGCAGCTTTCCATGTGGTAGTCGTCGGTGGTGCGGATAAAGCGGTCGTAGCTGACGTCCAGCAGCTTCCACAGATCCTTGACGGTGGCCACGATCTTGTCCACATACTCCTTGGGGGTCACGCCGGCATCGGCGGCCTTGTCCTGGATCTTCTGACCGTGCTCGTCGGTGCCGGTCAGGAACATGACGTCGTAGCCCTGCATGCGCTTGAAGCGGGCCAGTGCGTCGCAGGCCACGGTGGTGTAGCTGTGGCCGATGTGCAGCTTGTCGCTGGGGTAGTAGATGGGGGTCGTGATGTAGAATGTCTTGTGTTCACTCATAGGGGTAATTCTTCCTTTCCTTTTGGCATTGCAACGAAAAACGCTCCCGTCCTGCCGGTTTTGACCGGACAAGGACGAGAGCGCTGCACTTTCGTGGTACCACCTTGCTTCGCCCTGCCCTTGCGGGCAAGACCTTGTGCTGGCGTAAAAACCAGCCCGGCGCGCTAACGGACGCCACACCGTCACGGGCTCACTGTTCACCCGTGCAGGCTCCGAGACCATGTTCCGCACCGCGCGGCCTGCCCGCTTCCATCCTTCGGGCTTTCTGTCAGGCGCAGACGATGCGTACTCTTCTCTTCTCAGCCAATGCCATTATTATGTTTATAATACGCAAAAAAAGCGGGTTTGTCAATAAAAATATGAAGAAAGAACCCTCTCAGTCAAAACCTGCCGGTTTTGACAGCTCTCCCGAAGGGCGAGCTTTTGAAATTTTACGGCACACGCAAAAAAAGCTCCCCCATCGGGGGAGCTGTCGAGCGGATGCGAGACTGAGAGGGTTTTACACCTCGTAGTCCATGCACACGCGGGTCTTGGTGTAGGGGCGCACTTTGCTGTCGGCCACGGCCACATGGGCGGGATGCACGGCATAGCCCTTCAGGGCCTCAAAGCTCTCCAGCGTGGTGTCCAGCATCACGTCGGCGTTGGAAGTGGGCAGGCCGTTGATGTTCACATGCACTTCCAGCAGGCCGGGCACCTTGCCCACAAGGCCCTCCAGGCCTTCCTTGATGCCGGCCTTCACGGCGGCCTTTTCGGCGTCGGACAGCTCGTCCTTCAGCTGCCACAGAATGATATGCTTGACCATAATAAAATACCTCCTGCGTTTTTTTCTCATTGTAGCAGGATGAGAAAGGGAGCGCAAGAGGCGGAAGCTATTTTTTATCCTTGTCGTCCCGGCTGCCGTGGTAGCACAGGTTGGAGATGACAAAACCGATGCAGGCCAGATATGCCGCTACCAGCAGAATGATATTCCACGGCTCGATGTCCGGCAAAATTGTATTGAACAGAAAGGCTGCACCGCCGAGGATCAGGGTCACACCGGAAAATTTGCGGAAGTTTTTGCGCTCGTCCTCGGTTTTCCAGGCTGTTCCGCTGCGATCACGCAGATCCTGGATGCCGCGCCAGATGAACAGCAAAGAGGTGACGACTCGCAGCCACTCCCAGTCGGAAAGATGCAGGTTCATGGCACACTCCTTTCCCGGCGGTTCAGTCTGCGCTGTGCTCCCAGGCCTCGTAGGCAACCAGATAGAGAAGATCTCCTACGATGGCGATGCCGAAGATGATGCGGTAGATCAGCGATGTAACAGGTGTGAAGGTTAAGATCAGAAAGGCGATGCTGTTGAGCATGTAAAACACGCCGTTTTTCTTCTGCCAGAAGGCACGATATTCCGGGTCCCGTTCGTACTGGTTGAAGGGGAGACGGATCAGAGGGTCTTTGCCCATAAAATCACGGACGCCGGAAATCAGCCATAAAATACTCAAAAGGACGTCAAAGAGCTGCCACCAGGAAAAAGCCAACTGCATAAAATGCACCTCCCTTTTTTTGCCAGTATACCATAGGGGAATGAAAATGCAAGAACCGGATTTAACGGAGCTGCGTAAAACTTGAATAAACTACCGGTAGATACTGGGTAAAATAAAACCAGCCGGACGAGGCGGTTGCAAGCCATCGTCCGGCTGGATACTTACTTCTTCGGAGTCATAAGCCTCTTCTCCTTGGGTTTCCTCATTTTCGGAGTAAACGTTTCATAGGGTGACTCTCCTTAGAAACATCAAACACACCTGAAAACCGGGGATGGGATCAAGGGGAACGATTTACACTAGAACATTGGAATGACCCTTTTCTTAACTGATGGAGTGCGGCACCGAGATTCTGAAGATGAATTTCATATTACCACATTCTTTCGAGTTAGATTTGCTGGGGCATCTTGACTAGTACATTGGTAGAACTCCTTTTTTGCTATTCAAATAACTGTCTCCGTACAAAAGATACCTTCATCGGTAATCACCTTCGGCGGATCTATTTGAATTGCCGGGGGTCTGGGTTTATCGACAGGTTGTCGTTATATCGCAATGTTGATGCTCAAGAACGGCTCGTATTTGTTGTGTTTTTATACGGGGGAAACATCCCGTTTGTGGTGAGCCTCTGTTTTGCTTCTCAGCGAACCCCGACAGCCTGTCCCTGCTGTGCGGGTTCCATATCAACCATCGGTCTCGCTCCTTTCTGCTTCAAGTCAGCGGGATTAGCTCTCATTTGAGCTTCTGCTGTACTTCTCTGGTTTCTGGCTTTATTATACATGCGGGTGCATCGTTTGTCCATTCGCAGACTATACAAAGAAATAGACAAATTTTTGTTGAAATCTTGAAAACAACAGGCAAAATACAACAAAAACGGTCCGCAGACCGGCGTTTCTGCGCGCTCTGCCTAACCTTGGACCCCTCTTGTGGAAAACCTCTGCTGCAGCTGCTGGCGGCCGGGCCGATCGCATGCGGGGTGTTCCGGCGGAATGCGTGAGGCAGATCACCTCAGAGATGCTGCCGGATGGGCATGTTTTTTGGGATTGTGATAAAAGTTCCGGGTCGTTCGTGAAGGATTTTGCGAAAAATGGGAGAAAATGCCAGCGGGGTATTATGCAGAGCCGTTTTTTGTGCTAGAATAACGCCAATCAATGGTAGTCGCAGCAGCCCCGCGAGACGAAAGTTCCCGCGGGGCTGCTTTTTTTGCGGCGAAAGTTCGGACAACAAAAAAGAAACAGAGTACAAACCAAAATGCCCAAAACGTTACCGGAAAAAATCATCTTCACCATCATCATGGCTGCCATCATGGTCTATGGCATGATCGTTTACAACGTGGCACTGGCCACCGGCGGCGTGACCAACGCCACCTTCGGCATGGCCCTGCACGAAATGCCCATCATGGTGCCTGTAGCCTTTGTGCTGGAGTTCTTTGTGGTGGAAAAGCTGGCCACCGCGCTGGCTTTCACTTTCATGAAGCCCACCGACCGGCCGCAGTTCATCACCTATGCCATCTCGCTGATGATCGTCTGCATCATGTGCCCGGTGATGAGCCTGGTGGCAACGCTGCTGTTCAAGGAGCCGAGCTTCGGCACCTGGGTGCACACCTGGGGCTGCAACATGCCCATGGCCCTGTGCTGGCAGATGCTGTACTGTGGCCCGCTGAGCCGTGCCATTTTCCGGCTGCTGTTCCGCCGCGGTGAAAAGAAGGCGGCCTGATCCCGCAGGAAACCGGACACTTTCTTTTATAAATAGGTATCGACAAAGTTCTGTCAATCTGACCGTGCATCACAGGCCTTTGACTTATACTTTTTTTATATACCCATTATATAAAAGTTCTACAAAGGGGCAATTTTGACACCTGCATGGCCCGGAAAGCTAAAAATTGGTTAAGAAAACTGTGTAAAAAGTGCAGCAGAGAAGGCAAAAACAAAGCAGGTTGCACAACTTTTTCGAGAAGCCTGTGAAATATAATATAACAAAAGGTAGAATGTACAGGAAGGGGCTTGTCAATTTTCGTCAATCGTACTATCATACTGAATGGAAAAAGACGAACGAACCGGAAAAAGGAGGGCGCGCAGGGCTTTGAACACCAGCGCCTTCCTTGCTTTTTTCACGTTCTTTGGCCTTTTCTTCATGCGATAAGAAGGTGTGGAGCCGGTGTGCGGTGCAGCCCTTTTGCGGGGCAGAATATCGCCGGAACCGACCCTCAGACCCGGACCCCATTCTTCAGGAAGGAGGAAAAATAAATGAACAAGTTGACCCAAGCCCTGATGGAAGAGCTCACCGTCGAGTACGTCAAGGTCGGCCCGCTGCAGATCCCGGAATCCGTGGTCATCAGCTGGGTGATCATGGTGCTGGTCGTGCTGGGTTCCATCCTGCTCACCCGTAACCTGAAGGTAGACCACATCAGCAAGCGTCAGGCTGTGCTGGAAATGGCCTACACTGCGGGCAAAAATTTCTTTGAAGGCCTGCTGGGCAAGGAGGGCGCATGTTATGTGCCCTATCTGATGACCGTGGCCATCTACATTGCCTGCTCGAACCTGATCGGCGTGTTCGGCGTCAAGCCCCCCACGAAGGATCTGGACGTGACCGCTGCGCTGGCCCTGATGAGCATCGTGCTCATTGAAGGTTCCGGCATCCGCGCACGCGGCGGCGTCGGCTTCCTCAAGAGCCTGGCTGCCCCCACCCCGGTCATGACCCCCATGAACATTCTGGAGATCGCCATCCGGCCTACCAGCCTGTGCATGCGACTGTTCGGCAACGTGCTGGGCGCATTCGTCATCATGGAGCTGATCAAGCTGGTGGTGCCCGTTTTCGTTCCTGCCGTGTTCAGTCTCTACTTTGACCTGTTCGACGGCCTGATCCAGACCTACGTCTTTGTGTTCCTGACCTCGCTGTTCATGAAAGAGAGCATCGGCGGAGAGGAATAACCACCAAACGCCTTCCCGCTGGGAGAAGGCAGCACAAATTTGATAATAAAGGAGATTTTACTTATGAACGGTTTGATTGCTCTGGGCGCTGGCATTGCAGCGCTGACCGGCATTGGCGGCGGCATTGGCATTGGTATTGCAACCGGTAAGGCAACGGAGGCTATCTCCCGTCAGCCCGAGGCTGCCAGCAAGATCCAGACCAACCTGCTGCTGGGCGCTGCTCTGGCAGAAGGTACTGCAATTTTCGGCTTCGTCGTTGCACTGCTGATCATCCTGTTCCTGGGCTGATAATGGAGGCGTGAACGAATGCTGAAACTCGATATCAACCTGCTGTATACAGTGGTCAACATTCTCGTCATGTACGCGCTGCTGCGCAAGTTCCTGTTCAAGCCTGTGCAGGACGTGCTGGACAAGCGCCAGAAGATGGTGGACGACGAGCTGGCCAATGCGCAGGATGCAAAGACCAAGGCAGAAGCTGCCCTGGCTGCAGCAAACGACAAGCTGCACAATGTGGACGTTGAGGCCGCTGCCCGCCGCGAAGAGAGCGCACAGCAGGCCGAAAAACAGAAGGAACAGCTGCTGACTGAGGCACAGCGTCAGGCCGACGCCATCGTGGCCGAGGGCAAGGCAGCTGCAGAAGCAGAGCGCGCCAGCAAGCTGCGCCAGGCCGACGCACAGATCGCCGACCTGACCCGCACCATGTGCGCAAAGGTGCTGGAGCGCAACCTCACGCAGCAGGATGATGCCCGTATGCTGGACGACCTGCTGCAGAAAGCGGGGGAGAGCGATGGCAAGCGCGTCTGAGATTTTAAAGGCTTATCTGCACTGTGCCCGTACCCCGGCTGAGGACGCCGTGGAGCGCATCCGCACCCAGCTGAAAAAGCAGTACGGCGCCGCTGAGGTGGAGCTGACCGTCAGCGTGGAGCCGGACCTGATCTCCGGCTATGTGCTGCAGGTGGGCGACCGTGTGTTCGACAACTCCGGCAAGAGCGCTCTGGCCGCCATTACGGCGGATGCGCCCAGCCTGGCTGTGATGCAGACCCGTGTGGAGGACTACAAGCCCGCCGCCACGACCGCAGAGGGCGGCACCGTGATCTCCGCAGCCGACGGCGTTGTGGACGTCAAGGGCATGGATCAGGCTGTTTACGGCGAGATCGTTACCTTTGACAACGGTGCAAAGGGCATGGTGGAAAGCGTGGAGCCCGATCATCTGGGCATCATGCTGTTTGACAAGATCGAGGAAGTGGGCGTGGGCACTCTGGTGACCCGCAGCGGCAAGCGCGCCGGCATCCCGGTGGGCGACGGCTTCCTGGGCCGCGTCATCAGCCCCCTGGGCGAGCCCATCGACGGCAAGGGCCCCATTGAGGCAGAGGGCTACAACCCCATCGAGAAGCAGGCCCCCGGCATCCTGGAGCGCCAGAGCGTGGACACCCCGCTGCACACCGGCATCCTGGCCATCGACTCCATGTTCCCCATCGGCCGCGGCCAGCGTGAGCTGATCATCGGCGACCGCCAGACCGGCAAGACCTCCATTGCAACCGACGCCATCCTGAACCAGAAGGACAAGGATGTGCTGTGCATCTATGTAGCCATCGGCCAGAAGGCTTCTTCCATCGCCCGCGTGGCAGGCGACCTGCAGAAGCACGGTGCCATGAGCTACACCACCATCGTGGCGGCTACCGCGTCCGACTCGGCACCGCTGCAGTACATCGCCCCTTATGCCGGCACTGCGCTGGCCGAGTACTTCATGGGCAAGGGCAAGAGCGTGCTGATCGTGTACGACGATCTGTCCAAGCATGCGGTGGCCTACCGTGCCATCTCGCTGCTGCTGCGCCGTTCTCCCGGCCGTGAAGCTTACCCCGGCGATGTGTTCTATCTGCACTCCCGTCTGCTGGAGCGCTCCTGCCGCATGCGTGATGACCTGGGCGGCGGTTCCATCACTGCACTGCCCATCGTCGAGACCCAGGCAGGTGACGTTTCCGCTTACATCCCCACCAACGTCATTTCCATCACCGATGGCCAGATCTTCCTGGAGAGCGCCCTGTTCAACGCCGGCAACCGCCCGGCTGTCAACGTGGGCCTGTCGGTGTCCCGTGTGGGCGGCGCAGCCCAGACCAAGGCCATGAAGAAGGCCAACGCCAACCTGCGTATCGAGCTGGCACAGTACAAGGACATGGAGTCCTTTGCCCAGTTCAGCTCCGATCTGGACGCCGAGACCCGCCGCCAGCTGGATCACGGCAAGGCCCTGATGGAGATGCTCAAGCAGCCGCTGTATCAGCCTAAGTCCGACGCAGAGCAGGTGGTCCTGCTCACGCTGGCTTCGCATGGCGTGCTCGACGAGATCCCCACGGCCGAGCTGCGCACCAAGACTTCCGCATTTGTGCGCCAGTTCCGCGCGGATGTGTCCGGCACGATGGACAAGATCACCGCCACCGGCAAGCTCGAACCCGATGAGGTCGATGCCATCCTGAACGCCTGGAAAGCATATGCGGGAGGCGACAGCCATGCCGTCCAGTAAGCTGCTGAAAGAGCGCATTGAGAGCATTCAGGACACCATGAAGATCACGAACGCCATGTACCTGATCTCCTCGTCCAAGCTCCGCAAGGCGCGCAAGAATTACCAGAACGTTTCGCCCTACTTCAACCGCATGCGCGACACCATCTCCCGGGTGGTGCCTCATCTGCCGGAGGAGCCGGTGCACCCGTTCTTCCACGACCGTACCAACGAAAAGTCGAACCCCCGCCGCGCCTATCTGGTGCTGACGGCAGACAAGGGCATGGCCGGTGCATTCAACCAGAACATCCTCCGGTTCCTCAAGGAGCACGCGGATGAGAACGACCGGTTCTATGTGATCGGTCAGGTGGGTTACCGCGCACTGTACCACAAGGACCCGCGTCTGGTGGAAGAGTTCCGCTACAGTGCCACCGCGCCCACCCTGCAGCGCGCCCGCGACATCACGATGGACGCTATCGACGACTTCAAGTCCGGCAAGCTGGATGAGATCTACCTCGTCTACACCAGGATCGAGAATGCACTGACCAGCGAGCCCACCATGGTGCGTCTGCTGCCGCTGGACCGCGAGCATCTGCAGCCCGCCCCCAAGGGCTTTGGTGATCCCAGCGGTGAGGTGGAGCTGTTCCCGGACGCCTGGACGGTGTTCGAGCAGACCGCGCCCATCTACATGCATGGCATGATCTTTGGTGCCATGACCGAGAGCTACTGCGCCGAGCAGAGCGCCCGCATGACCGCCATGGATTCCGCCACCAAGAGCGCGAACGACATGATCCGCGATCTGCAGCTGGAGTACAACCGTACCCGTCAGGGCTCCATCACCCAGGAGATCACCGAGATCATCGGTGGTGCAGCTGCTGTGCAGAAGCGGGATTAAAGAAAAGAACGAACTTATAATATAAGAGGCAATCGTTATGTTACAGGGAACTATTATCCGCGTAGCGGGTCCTGTTGTGGACGTGCAGTTCGCAGCAGGCAAGCTGCCTGCCCTGCAGGAGGCGCTGACGGTGACCGCTGAGGGCACCGAACGCACCATGGAAGTGACGCAGCACGTCAACGAAACGACGGTGCGCTGCATCATGCTTTCCGCGAGCGAAGGTCTCGGCAAGGGCATGACCGTGCAGGCGACCGGCCACGGCCTGACCGCACCGGTGGGCGAAGCCACCCTGGGCCGTATGTTCGACCCGCTGGGCAGACCCATCGACGGCAAAGGCCCGGTGGATGATGTGCCGCACTGGCCCATCCACCGCAAGGCTCCCAGCTTTGCAGAGCAGAAGCCTGCTACCGAGATCCTGGAGACCGGCATCAAGGTCATCGACCTGCTGGCTCCGTATGCAAAGGGCGGCAAGATCGGTCTGTTCGGCGGCGCAGGCGTCGGCAAGACCGTGCTGATCCAGGAACTGATCCACAACGTGGCCACCGAGCACGGCGGCTACTCCATCTTCACCGGCGTCGGCGAGCGCTCCCGTGAGGGCTGCGACCTGTGGGGCGAGATGAACGCTTCCGGCGTTCTGAACAAGACGGCACTGGTCTTTGGCCAGATGAACGAGCCCCCCGGAGCCCGTATGCGCGTGGCCGAGACCGGCCTGACCATGGCCGAGTACTTCCGTGAAGAGACCCACAAGGACGTGCTGCTGTTCATCGACAACATCTTCCGTTTCGTGCAGGCAGGCTCTGAGGTGTCGGCTCTGATGGGCCGTATGCCTTCCGCCGTGGGCTATCAGCCCACTCTGGCCAACGAGCTGGGCGCTCTGCAGGAGCGCATCACCTCCACGAAGGACGGCTCCATCACCTCGGTGCAGGCCGTTTACGTCCCCGCCGATGACCTGACCGACCCGGCCCCCGCCACCACCTTTGCGCATCTGGACGCCACCACTGTGCTGTCCCGTAAGATCGTGGAGCAGGGCATTTACCCCGCTGTGGACCCGCTGGCCTCCACTTCCCGCATTCTGGAAGCAGACATCGTGGGCGAGGAGCACTACCGCGTGGCCCGCAAGGTGCAGTCCATTCTGCAGCGCTATCAGGAGCTGCAGGACATCATCGCCATTCTGGGCATGGACGAACTGGACGAGAACGACAAGCTGACCGTGACCCGTGCCCGCAAGCTGCAGAAGTTCCTGTCCCAGCCCTTTGCCGTGGCCGAGAACTTTACCGGCCTGAAGGGCAAGTATGTGCCGCTGAAGGACACCGTGCGCAGCTTTGCCGCCATCGTGGACGGCGAGGCCGATGACCTGCCGGAGTGGGCATTCTTCAACGTGGGTACGCTGGAAGATGCCCGCCAGAAGGCCGCTGAAAAGATGGCTGAGGAAAAGGGCGGTGCCGTCTGATGAACAAGTTCATGCTGAATATCACGGCCTCCAGCGGTGAGTTCTATCAGGGCGACTGTGAGGACCTCGTGCTGCCCACCGGCGACGGTGTGTATGGCGTGCAGGCCGGGCACAACCCCGTGCTGGTGGCCATCCACATGGGCATCCTGCACTTTGAAGTGAACGGCGAAGCCCGCGACATTCTGGTGGGTGACGGCATTGCCGAGGTGACCCCCGCGTATGTGATGGTGCTGGTGGACAGCGCCGAGCGCCCGGAGGATATCGACAAGAACCGTGCCGAGGCGGCCCGCATCCGTGCGGAAGAGCGCCTGCAGCACCGGAAGAGCATGCATGAATATTATCAGAGCCAGATCGCACTGCAGCGTGCCATGCAGCGTCTGCAGGCTGCATCCAAGTACAAGCGCTGAGACCTGAACCCGCAAAACACCCGATTTTCTGGGGAATTTTCCCCGGAGAACGGGTGTTTTTTGTTGTGCGGGGCCGGAGACCTTGACAAATACCGTTCAAAATGATATGATTTTGATATCACAAAGAAACGCTTCCGACCCTGATAAGGAGGGACTCGTTATGGAAGAGAAAATTTTGAATACCCGCAAAAACGGCATGGCGGTACTGCTGCTGACCCTGTTGGGCTATGTGGCATCCATTGCCCTGTTTATTTACAGCATCACCCTGCTGGATGCAGACCGGATGCTTCTGGGCTTGCCGCTGCTGATCTTGTCCATCGGGTATTGGATCGCAGGCATCTTCCTGTTCTGCGGCCTGAAGGTGCTCAAGCCGCAGGAGGCGCTGGTGCTCACCCTGTTCGGTGATTACATTGGTACCCTGAAGGGACAGGGCTTTTACTGGGTGAACCCCTTCTGCACCGCTGTCAACCCTGCCGCCAGTACCCGCCTGAGCCAGAGCGGTGACGTGAGCAGCAAAGAAAACGGCATGGCTGCCATGTTTGGCCAGAGCGGCCAGAATGCCCAGGTCAGTGCCGAATCCATGAGCAGAAAGATCTCCCTGAAAATGATGACCCTGAACAACTCCCGGCAGAAGATCAACGACTGCCTGGGCAACCCGGTGGAGATCGGCATTGCGGTGATCTGGCGGGTCACCGACACTGCCAAGGCCGTGTTCAACGTAGACAACTACAAGGAGTATCTCTCCCTGCAGTGCGACAGCGCCCTGCGCAATGTGGTGCGGGTGTACCCCTATGATGTGGCCCCCAATGTGGACACCACCGGCGACGGTGTGGCCGATGAGGGCAGCCTGCGCGGCTCCTCCGAAGTGGTGGCGGCCCGCATCCGCGACGAGATCCAGAAGAATGTGGCCGAGGCCGGCATCGAGGTGGTGGAAGCCCGCATCACCTATCTGGCCTACGCGCCGGAGATCGCAGCGGTCATGCTGCAGCGCCAGCAGGCCAGTGCCATCATCGACGCCCGCAAGATGATCGTGGACGGTGCCGTGGGCATGGTGGAAATGGCACTGGACCGTCTGAACGAAAACAAGGTGGTAGAGCTGGATGACGAGCGCAAGGCAGCCATGGTGTCCAACCTGCTGGTGGTGCTGTGCGGCAACCGCGATGCCCAGCCCATCGTGAACAGCGGCAGCCTGTACTGATGGCCGAGCCAAAAAAGCAGGTACCCCTGCGCCTGAACGCCAAACTCTACGATGCCCTTGCTGCCTGGGCAGAGGATGATTTCCGCTCGGTGAACGGACAGATCGAATATCTGCTCACCGAGTGTGTGCGCCAGCGCAAGAAGAACGGGAAATATGTTTCAGATCAGATCGACGTACCGCCGGAACTGGACCTGAAATAAAACAGACGAACCAGCCCCGGCTGTGGAAGGTAGTTTTCCATAGCCGGGGCCGGTTGCGTTTATGTGACAGAAAAACATGAAAAAAACAGGAAAGATGAAATAAAATCTATTGACAGTTGCGGAAGTGTGACGCATAATAAATAAATGAGGTGCTCTGGAATCCCAGAGCGTTTCGGACCAAAGCAAGGAGCAGCGATCCCGTTGAAGAAACAAGAACAAAAAAACAAGACGGTTTTTCATGCTGTAGCAGCATTGCTGGCCGTTCTGGCGGTTGTGCTGGTACTGTACGGCGGGGGCCGCTGGCTGGAGAAACGGGCAGAAAAGCCGGAGACCCGCACCCAGCTGCCCCAGGCCGACCAGGAGACTGTGGAAGTGGACGGCGTGACCTACCGCAAAAAGAGCCGCCTGACCACGATCTTGGTCATGGGCGTGGACCACGACACTCAGGACAGCTACGAGTACCGCAAGGCCGGCCAGGCCGACTTTCTGCGGTTGGTGGTACTGGATGACGCGGACAAGACGGTGCAGCAGCTGCAGATCGACCGGGATACCATTACTCCGGTGACGGTGTTGGGCTTGTTGGGGGACCGGTACGAGCCGGTGACCCAGCAGATCTGTCTGGGCTATGCCTTTGGCGATGGCCGTCAGACCAGCTGTGAGGTTACCGTAGAAGCGGTGGAAAATCTGCTGGGAGGCCAGGAGATCGACCAGTACCTTGCCATGGGGCTGGACGGCATCTCCACCCTGAACGATCTGGCAGGCGGTGTGACCGTGACGCTGGAGGATGATTTCTCCGCCATCGACCCGGCCATGACCAAGGGTACGACCCTCACGCTGCGGGGCGAGCAGGCCGAGACCTATGTCCGCTCCCGCCGCAGTGTCGGTGTAGGCACCAACGAGGCCCGCATGGCGCGGCAGGAAAGCTACATCCGACAGCTGTCGGTGCAGCTGGATGAAAAACTGCAGAAGGATCAGAACTTTGCCGTGGACGCCTACGACGCCCTGCAGCCCTACCTGACCACCAGCATGGCCAAAGGTCAGCTGGTGAACGAGGCCTGGGCGGCAAAGGACTACACCCGGCTGGACACCATCAAACCGGATGGCACCTATCAGGTCGGGGAGGATGGCTTTATGGAGTTTTATCCGGATGCCGATGCGTTGCAGCAGGCGGTGCTGCAATTGTTTTACGAAAAAGTTGAATAAGCGTGCCCAAGACACGTTTAGGATAAAGACGCTCTCAAAGCCGAGAGAACTGGTCTGAAAGGGGTATATTCTTATGAAAATGAAAAAGATCGTTTGCGCCATGGTCTCCGCAGCTCTGCTGGTGAGCATGGCTGCCGCTACCGCTTTTGCTGTGGAGTCTGTGCCCAGCAAGACTGGCACCGATGCCGATGCAGGCAAGACCGACGTTTCCGTTTCCGGTTCTGTCAGCAGCGAGGGCCTGAAGGTGGAAGTCAAGACCACCGAGGATTCCATCAAGGAAGAAGCCCAGCTGAAGAGCCAGGGCGTGGAGCAGTACCTGACCACTGAGGCTGTGGCTGCCGCTGCGAAGATCCTGGGCACTGAAAAGAGCGCCGTGACCGTCAGCGAGATCAAGGAGATCAAGGTCTCCGGTTACAAGACCCACATGGGCAAGATCACCGTCAAGGTCCCCATGGCAGCTCTGCCGGAGAGCGGCACCACCGTTGCCGTGATCGTCCGCATCAAGACCCCCAACGGCAACATCGTCAACCTGCCCCTGGCCGGTGTGGTCGTGGAGGACACCGTTGTGGTGAACGGCGTGGCCCGTAAGGTCCGTAAGGTCCAGCTGGAGCTGGATGCCACCACCATGACCAACCTGCAGGCAGGCAAGGCCTACATTGCAGCTGTGACCCGGAAGTAAAAACAGAACGACTTTGTCCTGCGGCGCTCTCTTCCGAAAAAGGGAACGCCGCATTTTTCACGGAGAAAGCCAAGGGATTTTAAAGGAGCAACGAAGTGCAGCGAGATACTTTAACGCAGGAACCTTATCGTTCCGAGGTGCGGCCGCAGCAGGAAGAAGATACCATTGATCTTCTGGAACTGTGCATGGGCCTGCTGGACCACTGGAAGTTTATTGCGGCAGCCGCCGCAGCAGGAGCGGTGCTGGCAGCACTCTATACCTTTTTGCTGGTGACCCCTCTCTACAAGGCCACCTCTACCATCTATGTGGTCAGCCGCAACGACTCGGTGCTGAACCTGTCGGATATTCAGATCGGCAGCGCCCTGACCAGCGACTACATCAAGGTGTTTGAGATGTGGGAGGTGCACGAAAAGGTCATCAGTGCACTGGATCTGGACTATACCTATACCCAGATGGACAACATGCTCAGCGTGACCAATGCCAACGACACCCGTATGCTGGACATTACGGTGACCGATGCAGATCCCGAAGAGGCTGCAGCCATTGCCAATGAGTATGCTGAGGTGGGCGCAAGCTACATTGCGGAGAAGATGAAGACCGACGAGCCCACCATCATGTCCTCGGCCCGGGTACCGGCCAACCCCTTCAGCCCCAGCAAGACCAAGAACATCCTGCTGGGCTTCCTGGCAGGCTTTGTGCTGTCCTGCGGTGTGGTGGTGCTGCGAGTGCTGCTGGACGATACCTATAAATCCGCTGAAGAGATCCGCAAGTACACCGGCATGGTGGTGCTGGCCTCTGTGCCCCTGGTGGGTGGCACCGAGCCCAAAAAGGGCAGCAACTTCCAGCGCCGCATGAAGCGCCTGAGCAAAGATATTCGCCGCCGTGTGGGCGGTACCGGGAGGAAGGCATGAAACAGCTGAAGATCACAAAATTTCCGGAACTGGACTATGCAGGCAGCGAGGCCTTCAACACCCTGAGCACCAACCTGTCCTTTGCAGGTGAAACGGTTAAAAAGATCATGATCACCAGCTGCCACGCTTCGGAAGGCAAGAGCTACCTGTCCATGAACCTGATGCGGACCCTGGCCCAGCGTGGCATGAAGGTGGCCCTGGTGGACGCCGACCTGCGCCGCAGCGTGGTAAACGCCCAGTACGGCCTGCAGTTTGAGGACGGCCGCAACGACGACAAGGGTCTTTCCCACTTTTTGGCCGGCATGGTGGGCATGGAGGAGGTCATCTACCAGACCGACATCCCCGGTGCCCTGATGGTTCCGGTGGGCCGGGATGTGCCCAACCCCCTGGCTCTGCTGAGCAACCATCACTTCAAGGATCTGCTGGACACCCTGGCCCAGAGGGTGGATTATGTGCTGGTGGACGCCGCCCCTGTGGGCGTGGTCATTGATGCTGCCGAAATCGCAAAATCCTGCGACGGCACCCTGATCGCTGTGCAGTACAACGATGTGCGCCGCCAGGAGCTGCTGGACGTGAAGCAGCAGATCGAGCAGAGCGGCTGCCCCATCCTGGGCACTGTGCTGAACCAGGTGGATTACGACAGCTACCTGAGCCGCAAGTATTACTACCGTACCTACGGCAAATACGGTTACTACAACCGGTACTATAAGCACAAGCACGCAGCTGAAAAGAAATGAGCGGCTTTACGGATTATCACGCGCATTTCGTCTATGGTGTGGACGACGGTGCCCGCACGCGGGAAGAGATGTTTGCCATGCTGGATGCGGCGGCGGCGGATGGGGTCACCCGTCTGTTTGCCACCTCTCACAGCACGCCGGGCATGGAGCCCTTTCCGCGGGACGTGTATCAGCGGCATCTTGATTTTGCACGGGCTTACTGCGCCGAAAAGGGCTACGACCTGATGCTGGAAAGCGGCTCGGAGCTGCTGTATACCCCGGCTGCGGCCTATGCAGCGGCCGAGCACAGCCTGGTCACGCTGGGCGGCACCGACTGGGTGCTGCTGGAGTTCGTGCCCGATGTGGCGGCGGCGGAAGTGAAAACGGCCCTGCGGCAGATCACCGGCAGCGGCTACCGGGTGCTGCTGGCGCACATTGAGCGCTACCCCCGCCTTGCCCGCAGCGGTGCGCTGCCCCGCCTGAAGGAACAGTATGGCATCCGCTGTCAGGTCAATGCGGCCACGGTGCTGGAGAGCGGATTCTTTCAGCGCCGGAAGCTGGACCGCTGGCTGAAGGACGGCCTTGTGGACGCGATCTCCTCGGACGCGCATAACTGCACTACCCGGGCCACCCGGATGCAGGCGGCCTATGAGCGGCTGTGCGGCATACTGGGACAGCCGGATGCGGATGCGCTGACTGGCAGAAACAATGCCTTGCTACTAACTCCATAAAACAGTCAGAATTGCCATTTTCGGGGCGGATTTCTCGTCAAAGTGCCAAAAGCACGACGAGAGTTTCCGACGGAAATGGCTTTTTGGCTTTTTTTTGCCCGAAAGAACTTGCTTAAAGAACGTCTGCGTGATAAAATCATAAGGAATAGGGGAATTTGCTTACATATGTCAGGAGGTGATATGGATGAAAATTCTGGTCGTAGACGACGGACAGCTTGCGATCAATTCTCTGATCCGTATCTTGTGCAGAGTGGCACCGGATTGCGATTATATCAGTGCGATGACCACAGACGATGCGTTGACCTGGTTGCGTCAGGGTCCGATGGATGCAGCTTTTTTGAATCTTGAGATGCCGGGGATGAACGGCCTTGCCCTTGCCCGCATGATCCAGAAGATCCAGCCGCGCTGCAATCTGATCGTGGTGACGGAACACCCTGAGTATGCGCTGGAAGCCCTGCAGATCTTTGTCAGCGGCTTCCTGCTCAAACCGGCTAACGAGGCTGATGTGCGCAATGTGCTGGAAAATCTGCGGTATCCGGCCGATGATGTGCCTGCGGGCGTCAAAGTGCAGTGCTTTGGCAACTTTGAAGTGTTCGTGGGTGGGCGTCCGCTCTCGTTCAAGCGCAGCAAGAGCAAGGAGCTGCTGGCCTATCTGGTGGACCGCAACGGTGCCACCTGCACCAACGGCGAGATGCTGGCCGTGCTCTGGGAGGACAAGCCCGACACGGCGTCCCTGCACAGCCATCTGCGCAATCTGATCTTTGACCTGAGCCATACGCTGGAGGATGCCGGTGTGCGCGGGCTGCTGGTGCGCGGCCGCAGTACGCTGGCCATCGACACCAGCAAGGTGGAGTGCGATTATTACAACTTCCTGCGGGGAGACCGCTCCACCATCAGCAGCTACCGCGGTGAATATATGACCCAGTATTCCTGGGCCGAGGTCACCCGCTCGGCACTGCGCCAGCAGGCAGCAGCCAGCCAGAAAGGCGGCCTGCCCAGCTATTACGTCCCGCCGACCGGCTTCTGAGCCGACAAACTCACAGCAAAAACAAAGCCCCGTGTGTTCCGCATCGTGAACACACGGGGCTTTTGCTTATGAGATGAATTTCCGGGAATTTCCGGTTACTTCCGGGTGTGGCTCTCCCAGCCGCTGGAGGCGACCGCCTGCTGGTCCGGGGTGCACCACATGGCCTCCACGCCGTCCAGCGACTCCACCAGCTTCTGGCCCTCTTCCAGCGGCATGCAGAACAGACCGGTGGTCAGGCAGTCGGCCATGCCGGAGTCCGGGCACAGCACAGTCACGCTGTTGAAATAGGCAGCCGGCCACAGGGTGTCCGGGTCGATCAGGTGGTGATAGCGCTTGCCGTCCACCACAAAGTAGCGCTGGTAGTCGCCGCTGGTCACCAGTGCCATGTCGCTCATGTTGATGGCGGCCCCGAACAGGGAGTCGGTGGTGTACACCTCCGAAGCGTTCCACGGGTTCTCCACGCCGCCGGTCCACTGGCTGCCGTCGGGCTTCTTGCCAATGGCACGCAGGTTGCCGCCCACGCTTACCAGTGCGCTGGTCAGGCCCCGGGCCTGCGCAGCCTGGCACACCATCTCTACAGCGTAGCCCTTGCCCACGCTGCCCACATCCAGCGACATCTCCGGGTCGGCCAGGTACACGGTCTTGGCCTGCTCGTCGATCACCACATTGTTGATGTCACAGTGCTGGGCTGCGGCTTCCAGCTCCTCCTGAGTGGGCAGGGTGTTGTCGGCCTCGTTCTGGTGGCTCTCGGCGGCCTCGCGGTAGTTGTGCCAGATGTTCAGCACGCTGCCCATGGCCACGTTCAGCTTGCCGTTTGTGGTGTCGTACATCTGGCGGGCCAGCTCCAGCATGGACAGGATGCGGTCATCCACCTGCACGGGGGCTTTGCCGGCGTTGTCGTTGATGGTTTTCACATTCACCACGCCGTCGTAGTCGTTGTAGATGTCGTACAGCTGGTTGTAAGAGATCAGGTCGGCGTGCAGGGCTTCCATCTGCTTGGTGAACTCTTCCTCGCTCTCGCAGTAGGCGATCACCTGGGTGACGGTGTCGAACACATCATAGAAGATGGTGCTGTAGCGGGTCAGCTCCTTCTGGGGCTTGGCGGCACAGCCGGCCAGCACACTCAGACAGAGCACCGCCGCCAGCAGTCCGGCGGTGAGGCGGTTGAACAGGGTGGTTTTCATCGGGTCTGGTTCTCCTTTGCTGCGGTAAAGGCGGTGTGCTCCTCCTGCAGGTGGGCCAGCAGGTCGCCGAACACCCAGCTGCGGTTGGCGGGGGTCACCACGGCCTTGAGGGGGATGTTTACCTGCGCCTGCTTCATCAGGTCCAGCAGGGTGTCCACGTCCTGGTCCTTGAAGTTGGCCAGCACCAGGGCCGGGGGATAGGCACCGGGCTCCAGCACCAGGGTCCGGGGGGCCTTGGCCTCCACTTCACCCAGCAGCTGAGCCACGGTCTTGCCGGCGTCGGCAGGGGACACGGGCAGGACCTTCATGCCAAGGGCAGGGGCCATGCCGTCCAGCTTGCCGCGGTCGCCGGCGGAAAGGTTCCAGCCCAGCGCCAGCGGCACCCCGGCATTCTGGTTGCGTGCAATATGTGCTTTCATTGAAAATACCTCGTTTCAGAAGTAAACTGCAAAATATATTATAGTATAACACAAAACTGCGGAAAAGAAAATGAGAAAACGCCCCCTTTCGGGGAACGGCCGGAAAGCCAGCACGGGCAGCAGAATGTTCCCCGCAAACAAAAAAGCTCTCCCTTTCGGGAGAGCTGGCATCGCGCAGCGATGACTGAGAGGGTTCAAATGGTTCAGTTCATCTTCTTGCCAAAGAACTCGACCTCTTTGCTGACGAACTGCATCAGCTCATCGAACTGGTCGGGGGTCAGGCTCTGGGCGCCGTCGCACTTGGCCTTGGCGGGGTTGTTGTGCACCTCGATCATCAGGCCGTCGGCCCCGGCGGCAACGGCAGCCTTGGCCAGCTCCGGCACCATCCAGGCGTGGCCGCAGGCATGGCTGGGGTCCACCACTACGGGCAGGTGGGTCATCTTGTGCAGCATCACCACACCGGCCAGATCAAGGGTGTTGCGCATGCTGGTCTCAAAGGTGCGGATGCCGCGCTCGCAGAGGATGACATTCTCGTTGCCCTCGGCCATGATGTACTCGGCGCTCATCACGAACTCTTCCAGCGTATTGGCCAGGCCGCGCTTGAGCAGCACCGGCTTGTTCTGGCGGCCCACGGCCTTGAGCAGCTCAAAGTTCTGCATGTTGCGGGCACCCACCTGGATGAGGTCCACATTCTCGAACAGGGGCAGGTGTTCGGTGTTCATGATCTCGGTGACGATGGGGGCACCGGTGGCGCGGCGGGCCAGCTTGAGCAGGTCCAGACCCTCGCTGCGCATGCCCTGGAAGGAGTAGGGGGAGGTGCGGGGCTTGAATGCACCGCCGCGCAGCAGAGAAGCACCGGCGGCCTTCACGCGCTGGGCGCAGTAGGTGATCTGCTCTTCACTTTCAATGCTGCAGGGGCCGGCGATGACCGCAAAGTTGCCGCCGCCGATCTTCACGCCGTCCACGTCGATGATGCTGTCGTCCGGGTGGAACTTGCGGTTGGCCTTTTTATAAGGTTCGGACACGCGGCGGCAGGTCTCCACCACGGGGTTGGCCAGCACCCAGCTTTCGGCAATGGCCTTGGTGTCGCCGATGAGGCCCAGAATATGGGTATCGCTGCCCTTGGAGTCGTTGATCTGCAGGCCCATGCCCTCCAGCTCGTGGCAGAACTCGCGCACCTGTACGTCGGGGGCATCCTGTTTCAGTACAATAATCATAGTGGTTTTGTCTCCTTTGCCTTTTCCTATCTGTGCGAAACGGCAGGGGAGACCGGCTCCTTTGCCGCAGCTTGCAATGCAAAACTTCAGTTTCCTGAAGTGATGGTGCTATGATAACACTTCAGGAAACTGAAGTCAAGAACTTTTTGAAATTTGTGCAAAAAAGCAGTTTGCAGGGGCATTTTTACAGCTTCTTGCCGGAAACTCTGCCCGGAGGGGCTGTTATTTCAAAGAGGAACGTGGTAAAATGATGGCAAGAGAACCCTCTCCGCCGTAATGACGGAGAAGGCGAGGACGCGCAGCCTTGTACAGCAAAACGGAGAGGGTTTGACCCAAAAAATAAGAGGTTGAGATAAAATGGGAAAAGAAGCAAAAACCAATGCCATGCGCATTCTGGAACGTGAAAAGGTGCCCTATACGGCCCACGAGTACGCCCACGAAGAGGGCGTGGCCGTGGCCGGTGTGGATGTGGCCGGCAGCATGGGCGAGGACCCGGCCTGCGTATACAAGACGCTGGTGACCCAGGGCAGCAGCAAAAACTACTTTGTGTTTGTCATCCCGGTGGCGGCCGAGCTGGATCTGAAAGCCGCCGCCCGCAGCGTGGGCGAAAAGAGCGTGGCCATGATCCATGTAGCCGACATCAACAAGGTCACCGGCTATGTGCGCGGCGGCTGCAGCCCCGTGGGCATGAAGAAGCAGTACAAGACCGTGTTCGACGAGAGCGTCCTCGCACAGGAAAAAGTGTATGTTTCCGGTGGGCGCATCGGCACCCAGGTGTGCTGTGCTCCGGCGGACCTCGTCCGTGCCGCCCGGGCCACCACGGCAAAGATCATCTTCTGAACCGGGCAGAAAAGTACGTCTTTTGGGACAAAGACGGTTGGAAGATTTTACGGAAAATATACTCAAGCCATAAGTCATACTTAAAAAGAAAAACGATGGCGAAACTGCACAAAACTTTTGAAAGTTTTTTGGCGCATGGAAACACAAGGGAGAATTTGCCGCAACACCCTTTGCAAAGCCATTATTTTGCCGTAAACTGTATGTAGCACAGGGACGGTCACCCCATAGAACGGGCCCCGCACCCTGCAGAAATGCCAGCACAGAAACTGCGGAGGAAGAGATCCATGAAAAAGACGCTGCCGGGTCGCATGGAACGAAACAATATTCGTGCATGTCAGGGGCATCGTGCAGCTTCGTGCAAGGCATGGGAACAGAATACGCAAAAATAAAGGCTGTGGTGCAGGTGTACCACTGCCTTTTTTGTTTGTCAGAAGTGGAAAGAGAGGGTTTGGATTATGGTTCGTAAAGTTGCTGTGATCATGGGTTCCGACAGCGATTGGCCGGTGGTCAAGGGGGCCTGTGCCCAGCTCAAAGCGCTGGATATCCCCTTTGAAGCACACATCCTGTCGGCACACCGCACGCCCGCTGAGGCGGCTGCGTTTGCCAGGAGCGCAAAGGCCAACGGCTTTGGCGTCATCCTGTGCGCGGCCGGCATGGCGGCCCATCTGGCCGGAGCCTTTGCCGCCAACACTACGCTGCCGGTGATCGGCATCCCCATGAAGGGCGGTGCCATGGACGGTCTGGATGCCCTGCTGGCCACCGTGCAGATGCCCAGCGGCATCCCGGTGGCCACCGTGGCCCTGAACGGTGCCAAGAACGCCGCCTGGCTGGCCGCCGAGATCCTGGCACTGGGCGATGAGGCTCTGGCAGCAAAGCTGGAAGCCGAGCGCACCGCCATGGCGGCACAGATCGCGGCCAAGGAGGAAAAACTGCAGGCGGAGATCGCCGAACTGTAAAGGAGAACCAATGTCTGATTTTGCATACCCGCTGCACGAAGAATGCGGCGTTTTTGGCCTCTACGACCGGGCCGGCACCGAGGATGTGGCCGCTGCCGCCTACTCGGCGCTGTATGCCCTGCAGCACCGCGGGCAGGAGAGCTGCGGCATCGCCGTGAACGACGACGGCGTCATCCAGGGCCACCGGGATCTGGGCCTTGTGAACGAGGTGTTCACCCCGGCGGTGCTGGGCAGCCTGGCCAACCCCAACGCGCACATGGCCACCGGCCATGTGCGCTACGCCACCTCCGGCAGCCGCATCCGGGCCAATGCTCAGCCCATGATCGTGCGGCACGGCCGCGGCACCATGGCCCTGTGCCACAACGGCAACCTGACCAATGCCATTGAGCTGCGACGCCAGCTGGAAAACGAGGGTGCCATCTTCCATGGCTCCTCGGACACCGAGGTCATCTGCTACCTCATCACCCGCAACCGCCTGCGCATGGGCAGCATCGAGACGGCCATCAGCAAGACCATGGATGTGCTGGAAGGCGCCTACAGCCTGGTGATCATGTCTGCCACCAAGCTCATCGCGGTGCGCGACCCCCGCGGCTACCGGCCCCTGTGCATCGGCACGCTGCCCGGCGGCGGCTACGTCTTTGCCAGCGAGAGCTGTGCGCTGGACGCTGTGGGTGCCACCCTGCTGCGGGACGTGGAGCCCGGCGAGATCGTGGTGGCCGATGCCAAGACCGGTGAGCTGCGCAGCATCACCGACCATGTGGGCCGCCCGGACACCCAGATGTGCGTGTTCGAGTTCATCTACTTTGCCCGCCCGGACAGCATCATCGAGGGCAGCTCGGTGCACGAGGCCCGCAAGCAGGCCGGCCGGTTCCTGGCACAGGAACACCCGGTGGATGCCGATGTGGTCATCGGCGTGCCGGACTCCGGCCTGGACGCCGCCCTGGGCTACTCCCAGGAGAGCGGCATCCCCTATGGCATCGGCTTCATCAAGAACAAATACATCGGCCGCACCTTCATTCAGGGCAGCCAGAAGCAGCGTGAGAACAGCGTGCGCATCAAGCTGAACGTGATCTCCAGCACCGTCAAGGGCAAGCGCGTGGTGCTGGTGGATGACTCCATCGTGCGCGGCACCACCTCTGCCCGCATCATCAAGCTGCTGCGGGACGCCGGTGCCACCGAGGTACACTTCATGGTGTCGGCACCGCCGTTCAAATATCCCTGCTACTTCGGCACCGACATCCCCGACCAGAAACTGCTGGTGGCCACCGGACGCACGGTGGACCAGATCAATGAGATCATCGGGGCCGACACCCTGGGCTACCTGTCCACCGAACATGTGGTGCAGCTGGCCAAAAACGCAAACTGTGGGTTCTGCACCGCCTGCTTCACCGGCGAATATGCCGTGAAGCCGGACGAGGTGCTTTCCACCGATATCCACGAACGCCACCTGAACGACCGCCCCAAGGACGAGAAAAAGTTAGGAGAGTAACACCATGGAAAAGAGCTATTCGGAAAGCTACGCCGCAGCAGGCGTGGACATCACCGCCGGTTACCGTTCGGTCGAACTGATGAAGCAGTATGTGGCCCGCACCATGAACGAGCACTGCATCGGCGGGCTGGGCGGCTTTGGCGGCCTGTTTGAACTGGACTGCACCGGCTACAAGCACCCGGTGCTGATCTCCGGCACCGATGGCGTGGGCACCAAGCTGAAGATCGCCATGATCATGGACAAGCACGACACCATCGGCATCGACTGTGTGGCCATGTGCGTCAACGACGTCATCTGCGCCGGTGCAAAGCCGCTGGTGTTCCTGGACTACATCGCCTGCGGCCGCAACATCCCGGAAAAGATCGCCGAGATCGTCAAGGGCGTGGCCGAGGGCTGCGTGCAGGCCGACTGCTCTCTGGTGGGCGGCGAGACGGCCGAGCACCCGGGCATGATGCCGGAGGACGAGTACGATCTGGCCGGTTTTACCGTGGGCGTCGTGGACAAGGAAAAGATCCTGAGCAATGACACCATGAAGCCCGGCGATGTGATCATCGCTCTGCCTTCCACCGGTGTGCACTCCAACGGCTTCTCGCTGGTGCGCAAGATCTTTG
>OBLG01000544.1_pt1 | contig 39573 bp, 56 predicted proteins | sample 1517451 | NCBI WGS metagenome assembly OBLG01 (sample SAMN04571694, study PRJEB22368) | human gut metagenome | biome: human gut; material: stool | host: Homo sapiens | place: Luxembourg | collected 2012-06-29
AAAGTAGAGTTAAAAAATCCAGAAGAAGTGGAGAAGTTTATAGAAAGACAAGGAAGCTTTAGTGTTGTTTGCTATAATACTCCAAAAGAAAAAGCAGAACAAGTTGGGATGCATTGCTTAGCAAGTGGACATCTAAGTGGAAGTAGACACTTATATATGGTATTTGAATTAGAAAATGTACCTCGCAGCCTAATTGATCAGTTGGTTCGCCATGAACAAGGAGTAGTAAAAAACGTGCAATCTCTTAGATATTGCAACAAAAAAGAAGATGTTAATGTATATGTGGCTCCTGAGGTAATGGAAGATGTATATTTAAGAGCAGAAATTATAGGAATAGAGCAAATTATTCGTAAATCTTACGAAAATATCCAAGCTACACTAAAAGATGCTGGACTAACAGGAGAAAAAAGTAATGAAATAGCCAGAACAATACTACCAATAGGAATAAGTACAAAATGTAGTTTTGCAGTAAATTTAGAAGGATTAATTCATCTTGCTAATGTTAGACTTTGCAATAGAGCAGAGCTTCCAATTAGAACAATAGTAAAAGAAATGGTAAGACAAGTTGTAGAAGTAGAGCCAAGATATAAACCTTTCTTAGTACCTAATTGTAAGAAACTTGGATATTGTCCAGAAGGTAAGGATTGCAAACAATATAATATAGGGGGATAATCGAATGGCTAAAACAATAGATAAAACATTTTCCGACGCAGAAGGAAAACTATATAACTACAATAGCACAAAAATCGAACTAAACAGCCTTAAAATAGACTTAGAGTATTTAGAAATAGACTATAAGGGATGCAAAGCTATTAGCTATGCTGACGAAAGAACAGGAGAAACATACAACATAAGTAATACAGTAGAGAGTGAAGTACTTGCAAAAGAGAGACAGATAAAAGATCTAGAGAGTAAAATAAATAAAAAAGAAAGACAGATTAGAAAAATAGAAAATGCATTAGAACTACTAAAGGAAGAAGAAAAAAGATTAGTTAACTTTAGATATTTCTCAAATCGAAAAAAAGCACCAAGTTGGTTAGATGTAGGAGAGGAAATAGGTTATTCGGATAAAAAATGCAGAGCTATGAGGAATGATATTATTAACAGAATAAAAACGCTTATATAATTACAAATTTACCGTAAAAGTTCCGCAAAAGTTCCGTAAAAATTCCTTTTTTATACGGAAAACTATAGTATATTTATAGTATGGGAAACTAAAAAATCCCTTGTTTCTTTAAAGTATTTCCCTAGAAGTCTGGTAAACTTCTAGATTTTGAATTGGTTTGAGTAACAACGAAAAGTACATTCCTCCGGGCATGAGGGAAGCCTGCTAATAATTCCCTCTTAAAAAAGATATTAATTATGCAACCGCATAACTAATTTATAAATTTTCATATTTAAAATCTTCCCTTAAGTTATTGTAGAGAGAACCCTTCGGGGTTCTTTTTGTTGTGTAAAAATATAGAAAGGAGTGGTATTAATGGCTAAATTAACAGCTAAACAAAAGAAGTTTGTAGAAGAATACTTGATAGACCTTAATGCCACTCAAGCGGCTATTAGGGCTGGATATAGTCCGGATACAGCAAAAGAAATTGGCTGCGAAAACTTAACGAAACCTAACATAAAAGCTGAAATAGACAAAGCTATAGCAGAGAGAAGTCGAAGGACGGGTATTAATCAAGATAGAGTTTTAAGGGAATTAGCAAAGATAGCATTTGTAAATCCTGGAGATGTCATAAATTTTGATGAAGCTACAGTAAAAAGTGATGCAAAGGAAGATGATTTAGCAGCTATAGCAAGTGTAAAAATAAAAAACATACCAACAGAAGATGGTGAAATAACAGAAAGGGAAATAAAACTATGCGACAAATTGAAAGCATTGGATTTACTCGGCAAGCATTTAGGTATATATGACAAAAAAGATGCTGAGGATAAAAACCTAACAATAACAATCAACAAGGCAAGTGAAAAAAATGGAAATTAGCATAACTTGTAACGACCATTTTGAGGACTTTGTTTTAGATTGGAATTATAAATTTTATTTTCTTGTTGGTGGATATGGTAGCTCTAAAAGTTATCATGTGGCCCAAAAGCTGCATCTAAAATTATTGCAAGAAAAAAGATTAGCTTTAGTTGTAAGGGAAGTATATGACACTATAAGAGATAGTTGCTTTTCGCTTTTACAAGATGTAGCAGTGGATATGGGCATATATGATATGCTTAAATTTAAAACATCGCCTATGCAAGTAACTTATCCTAATGGGAGCAAGATAATCTTTAAAGGTATGGATAAACCAGCTAAATTAAAATCTATTAATGGAGTATCTATTATATGGGTTGAAGAATGTTCCGAGGTTAAATATGAAGGATTTAAAGAACTTCTAGGTCGTTTAAGACACCCTACACTTAGCAATCATATTATATTAAGTGAAAATCCAATAGAAAAAGCTAACTGGACTTATAAACATTTTTTTATCGATGAAGAAAATGATAAGAAAATACTTGATGATGAAAAACTTTATATTGAAAGAATTATCAAGACAAATAATACATACTATCATCATTCCATCTGTGATGACAATTATTTTCTACCTCAGGACTATATAAAAGAACTTGATAACATGAAAGAGTATGATCCAGATTTATATAGAGTAGCTAGACAAGGTAGATTTGGCATAAATGGTACAAAAGTATTACCACAATTTGAGATGATGGACCACGATTTAGTTATGGCTAAAGTAGGTTCTATCCCTTCTAGATTTTATAGAGCTGGCATGGACTTTGGATTTGAAACTTCATACAACGCACTTATAAGAATTGCTATAGATGATGTAAACAAAGATTTGTATATTTACTGGGAATATTATAAAAATCATATGACAGATGATAAGACTGCTAAAGAAATAGATGAATTTAGAGTAAATAGAGAGTTAATAAGAGCAGATAGCGCTGAGCCTAAGACAATTAAATTTTATCAACAAGAAGGTTTTAAAATGGTAGGAGCTAAAAAATATCAAGGCTCTAGACTCCAAAATACTAAAAAAGTAAAAAGATTTAAGCATATATATTGCTCAACTAAATGTGTAAATGTAAAAAAAGAATTAAAGGATCTAACATATAAGCAAAATGAAAAAGGTGAGAATATATATGATGAATTTAATATAGACCCTCATACTTTGAGTGCTATTTGGTATGCATTAGATGGCTATGAGGTTGCAGATTATAAAAGACATTATCACAGCAGATAGAAAGGAGGTTATAAGATGCTTAATAGTTATCAAGAGTTTGTTACAGCAGAACTTACTGGATTATATGGCTCGGCAGTATTGCAAGAAATGAATCATATACTAAGACTATATGACATATACGAAGGCCGAGAAAACTTTATAGACAAGTCAGAAGAAAAAGACTATACACAGACAGAAAAAAGAACAAATATCATCAAGAAGCTTATAAAAGAAGAATCTAGATTTTTATTCGGCAAGACTCCAGAGTTATATGTTCAACCTAAAAATGATACAGACGCTGACAAGGATAAAGCTGAACAAATAAAACTTTATTTAGACAAGATATTAAAAGATAATCTGTTCTCAGAGAAACTTATAAAAGGCGCTAGAGATTGTTTTATAGGTAAAAGAACTGCTATTAAATTATATGCTAATCAAGATACGAAAGAGATTAGAATAATGTTTTTACCTAGTTTAGAGTTTATATATGAAAGCGACGAAGAAAATCCTAACGAACTTAAAAAGATAATATTCTTCTATCAAACTAACAAAGAAATTGAAAAAGATAAGCAACGTATTTGGAAGCAAAAGTATGAAATGATAGAAGGAAGATGTATTTTAAACGAAGGTATATATAATGGTAATGGCATATTAATAGAACCTATAAATGTAGATGTAGATTTGCAACTTAGTGGAATCCCTTGCTATGTCATAATAAATGACGGATTAAGTGGAGACCCGTTTGGAGAAAGTGATGTAAAAGAGCTTCTAGATAATCAAGTTCAATATAATAGATTATCTTCAGAAGATATTGACTCGCTTAGAAAAGGTATGGATAGGATAATCTATGGAGTAGATATAGACCCAGAGGCATCGGAAAACTTCAAGCTAAAGCCTGGAGCTTATTGGGATGTACCGACAGACCCTACAGCAGAAGGTAAACAAGCTACACTAGGTACAATACCAACAGACTTTGGATATGGAGATAAAATAGAAAACTCATTAAAACGTATAAAAAGTGATATGTACGAGATATTAAATATACCAATGCTAAGTAATGACGAACTAAAAGGCATGATGACATCAGGCAAAACTATGAAGGCGCTATACTGGCAACTTATTACTAGATGTGAAGAAAAGATGATGGCATGGCGACCTGCTTTAGAGTGGTTAGTAAGAGCTATCTTAGAGATTACAGAAGTATATAACATAGAGAAATTGCCACAGCTTGATTATACTGTTACAGTTGAAAATAACTATCCTTTACAGGAAGATGAAGACGAAGAAAAGGCATTAGACCTACAACAAGTAAGTGCACAAGCAATGTCAAGAAAGACATTTATAAAAAAATGGCAAGGTGTTACAGATGATGTGGCTGATGCTGAAATAAGACAAATAGCATTAGAAAGAGAAATGCTAGAAGAAAGCTATATATCTGGAATGAGTGATCCAGTTGAATAATTTTTTTAGACAAAAGAATAAAACTGAAAAAGAGATGACTAGAGAAATAAAAAAAGCATATAAAAGAGTAGCAAATAATCTAATTAAAAGATTAGCTCTAGTAAATCCAGATACAATGACATATGACTATCTAAGGCAAACTGCTAAGTACTTAGAAAGAGAATATAAGAAGCTTAATAAAAGACTTAATAAAGACATAGAAAAGGCTATAGTAAACACCGTAGAAGGCTATACACAAAGCCAAGCAGAGTTTTATAGTGATTTATATAAACCTCTTTCTAGTAGCTTTGAAGATATGTTTATAAAAGTAAACAAGCAAGTCTTAGACAATGTTATTACAGGCAAAATGTATGGAGACAATATAAAACTTTCTGACAGACTTTGGAGCAACCATAAGAAAACCGTAAAGACAATAAACGATATACTTACAGATGGATTTATTAGTGGGAAAGGTAGTAAAGAAATAGCAAAAGACTTAGAAGCTTATGTTAATCCAGATTATAAAAAAGAATACGATAAATTTACTATTCATCCTAAGAGTAAAAATAAGATTGAATTTAATAGTTATAGACTAGCAAATACATATATAAATCATGCATACCAAGAAGCAACAAGGCAAAGTGCTAAGCATAATCCATTTGTAGAAAAAATAGAGTGGTTGAGCGGAACAGACGATAATGTATGCGATTTATGTAAAGAACGAAACGGAAAGAAATTCGATAAAAATAAAGTACCTTTAGACCACATATTAGGTAGGTGTACACTATTACCAGTTATAGAAGATGATTTAGAAGATATAGCAAAAGAACTAAAAGACTGGTCCAATGGAGAGGCAAATCCTAAATTAGATAAATGGTTTAAAACATGGGAGGTTAAGAAATGAATTTTAAACAAGCATTAGAAGAAATGAAAAAAGGGAACAAAGTCAAACTACCTTCATGGGGTGGTTATTGGTGTTGGGATGACACTAAGCAAACTATTATGATGCACTGTAGACCAAAAGATGCAGATGAAGGACAAGGTCCTATATTAGATATAAGAGAAACACAAAGAGTTGAATATACTCTAGATAATGTTTTGTCTGATGAATGGGTAATTGCAGATAATGAAAACTGTACTTTATTAGGCGGAACTCCTACTTTTAACTTTGGTGAAGCTATAAAATACTTAAAACGTGGATTAAAAGTGTGTAGACAAGGTTGGAATGGCAAAGGAATGTATTTAGCTCATGTAAATTCTTATCAATATAAAGTAGATGGAGAAGTGCATAAAGATAGTTTATTTTTATCACCTTGGATAGGAATGAAAACAGCAGATGGGAAATTTGTTCCGTGGTTAGCAAGTCAAACTGATATGTTAGCAGAAGATTGGATGTTTGCTGAATAAAGGGGATGGTAAAAATGGATAGACAAGAAGTTATAAATATATTCGCTCAAGAAATGGCTAAAACACAAAAGAAAGCAGATAAATTTTATTATGAACAAAATAATAAAGATATGAGTTCTTATTGTGAAGATCATGCCTTAGTAATAAAAAATTTAGCTATTAAACTCGGTATATGTGAAGAAGTTTATCAAGAAGCTTATAAAATATATGATTTTAGAAACTCAGGTAAAAAAGGATACACATTAAAAAATGGGAAAATAGTTAAAATAGAGGGGTAAAATATGAAACAAAAGGTCAAAAGTAATTTTGAAGAAAAAATGGAGCAAAATTTAAAAAATTGTTATGAAAAGAAAATAGAAAAATATAAAAAAGAGCATGAAAAAGAAATAGAACATGTAAAATCAATAGAAGAACAACTTAAGGAATCAATGGAAGCACAATATGATAAAGACTTAATAGATTATGATGCTCTTTTCAAATCATTAACTAAATGGGCATAAGGAGAAAATATGAGAGATTTATTACTTTGTGAAGGATAAAGTGTTTACTATGAGATTAATATTAAATTTAAAAACAACAAGCGTTTTTACTTATAATAAAACAGGTATTACTTATAAAGTAATTAGTAATAAATTTATATATGAGCCTGTGTGCATATTTAGAGTAAGACACGATTTAAGAGTTAAAATAAAGAAATTTTTAATAAATTTGATGCTTATAAGAAATGGGAAAATAAAAAGATTGTGAGATAATATTTTTATGGATGATAAATCAATAAAAGAATTAATAAAAGTATTAGAAAAAATAAGTAATAGACTATGGTGGATAGCACTTTGGTTAGCGCTTACATATTTTGGCCTGTAAAGGCTTATTTTTATGTCTTTTTTTAGTTTACAGACGTAAAAGAATAAACTATTTACTAAAAAATAAGAGATGTAAACTCGTAAAAAACGTAATTTGGAGGTAAAACATGAAAAGAGATTTTTTAAAAGATTTAGGCTTAGAAGATGAAGTTATAAATAAAATCATGTCAGAGAATGGAAAAGATATAGAAAAACACAAGACAGATAGAGATGCTTACAAAACTAAATACGAAGATACAAAGCAACTGTTAGATGATGCTAATACAACAATACAATCTTATAAGGATATGGATATAGAAGGTATTAAAAAGAGTGCTGAGGACTGGAAAACAAAATACGAAACAGATACAACAGCATTAAATGATAAAATAGCTCAACAGGAATATGACCATAAAGCTGATAAGTTTTTAGATAAATATGAATTCTCTTCAAATTTAGTAAGAAATGCAGTTTTAAACCAATTTAAAGAGAAAAAATTTAAATTAGAAAACGATGCTTTCTTAGGAGCAGATGATTTTATGAAGCAACTTCAAGAAAATGAGCCTGGAGTGTTCAAAACATCAAATCCAGCACCAGGAAATACTGGCGGAGCAGGTAACCATCCAAGATTTGGTGGAGGTACTGGAGTAACAAAGGCAGACATATTAAAAATGCCTTATAGTAAAAGAGTTGAATTCTACAACAACAATAAAGAAGAATTTAACAGATTAATGAATGAATAGGAGATGATTGATATATGGCAACAACAAAATTAGCGGATATTATAAACCCAGAGGTTATGGGACCAGTAATAGGTGCAAAAGTGGAAGCACTTTGTAAAATAACACCATATGCAAAAGTTGATACAACATTACAAGGTGTTCCAGGGGATACAAAAACAACACCAAGTTGGGAATACATAGGAGATGCAGAAGATGTAGCTGAAGGTGAAGAAGTCGGAACAGTAGGATTAAAAGCTGGGTCAACTACTTTTACAATCAAAAAAGCTATGAAAGCTGTATCTATAACACAAGAATCTATTAATAGTGGATTGGGTAATCCAGTAGCACAAGCTGAAACTCAATTAGCAAAATCTATAGCACAAAAAGTTGATAATGATGTATTAGATGCTGCTTATAATGGAACTACTAGAGTAGCTGGAGATACATTAGCAGTAATATCTTACAGTGGTATAGTTGATGCAGTAACACAATTTGAAGATGAAGAAGATGGAATAGAAAAGGTTATGTTTATACATCCAAAACAAGAAGCAACATTGCTAAAGGATCCTAACTTCTTATCAGCTGATAAATTCACTGCTGGAGTAGCAGTAAACGGAGCTATAGGTAAAATAGCTGGTTGCTGGGTTAAAAAATCTAAAAAAGTTATGTTAGTTCAAGCAGAAAAAAATACAAGCGGTACAGTTGAAATATCAGCAGAAAACTTAGCAGAATATAAAAAGAAAACTTTAGATGGTTCTACTTTAAAAGTAGGCGATAAAGTTAATGCAGTAGCAGCAGCTAATCAATACTATTTAAACCTAATATTAAAAATGGAGCCAGATAGTCCTGAAACAGAATATACAGAAGATGAATTACCAGCAATAACAATCTTCCTTAAAAAAGATACTTCTTTAGATCATGAATGGTTCCCTAAAAAACAAATACATGATTTAACAACTGCTAAATACTACGGAGTAGCTAAAACTAACGATGCTAAAATAGTACTTGCTAAATTTAAAAAATAGGTGATTCAAAATGGATGATTTAGAAATGCTAAAGCTAATTTTAAGGGAGAACGATTCTCCCTTTTTTAGTGATGAACAATTAAGATTTTATGCAGAAAAAAATAATTTTGACATAAATAAAACGGCCTACGAATGTTTTCTAGCTAAAGCAGAAGATGACAGCATTGCATTACCAGGAGGATTAAGCTTGCCTAACAATAAAGAATATTGGCTAAGACTTGCAAAAAAATACAGACCGAATGGAAGTAAGATATTATGATAAATAAAGATAAAATTAAAGCTAAAGTTAAAAAAGCAATAAAAAAACTTCCTTCGCAAGCGGTAGTTAAGCGAGCTTATGAAAATGACTTTGGAGAAAAGTCGGATTTATTAGAATTAGTATGCGAATTAGAAGGTCTATACCATGAAGGTAGCAATCTTTCTATAACTTTAGAAAATAAAGGAGAGGTAAAGTCAGATAAAGGCTTGTATTTCCTAATCGCCTACGATGAGACTGCAAAGCTTATACAAAAGGACGATTATATTTATATAGAGGGTTACAAGTACCAAATTAAAGACCTTGGCAATGTTAACAAAATGAATATTTACATGGACATGCGACTACAAGAGGTGAGTTACGGTGAGCAATTTTAGATTTGATGCTAGTGAATTGCTTGGCAATCTAGCACAACAACAAACTAGATTTAAAGCAAGTATGGAATTGTATGCTACTAATAGTGCCACTAAATTACAAAACTATGCTAGGCAAAATAGGCCATGGAAAGATAATACTCACGATGCTAGAAATAGACTTAATGCAACATGGCAATGGAAAGGAAATAAGATAGTAATAGCTCTATCACATGGAGTTGACTATGGGATATATCTAGAAAAAGGAACATCACCGCATACTATAACAGGAAGCCCTTGGTTGTACTGGCAAGGTGCTAGTCATCCTGTTAAAAAAGTTAATCATCCAGGTACAAATCCTTATCCAATTATAATGCCAACTATCGAACATGTAGGTCCACAAATAATGGCTGGATTAACTGTATTATTAAGTAGGTGATCTAATGTTTAAGGATTTATATAAATTTCTTAAAACTGCTGGACTAACTGTATTTTCTTTAGGGCAACAAGATAAAATTTGTACTACTCCATTTGTACTTTTTTATAACGCTGGGATAGAGGATACAACAAGTAAAAATCTAAAAAAAGAGAGCATAGAGTTGTGGGTATTTTATCCGTTTAACGAGTATTCCAAGGTTGGTGGATATATAAAACGAGTTGAAGATACAGTAACTAAATTTGGCAAATTAAGAAAAGATTATGATAAATATGCTATTGAAATAGATAACGATATGAAAGCTTATTATACTAAGCTTACGTATTACAGATATGTACAAAGGAGGTTGAGATAATGGCAACAGAGGTAACACTTAACCAACATGCACTTTCAGATGTGGCATGTGTAGAAATAGTTACAGAAGATGAAAAAAGTTATACGTTTGTAACTGCTTCCGAAGTCGGTATAGAAGAAGTGCTTGACGAAGGAGATGAACAAACTTTAAAAATAAAAAATGTATTATACGCAAATAGAAAGGCAGAAGATACATTATTAGGACATAATTTGACTTTTACAGACAATCTTATGTGTCCTGAGTTATTAGAATTATTCCAAGGAGGAACATTAACACCAGGAGAAAATGGCAATTTTACATATACACCTCCAGCAATAGGGACAAAAGTAACTAAAAAGAAATTTACATGTAATATATATACTTGTGAAGTTTCTACGGATGGAGACACTGGTAAATATATAAAAGCATCTTATCCAAGCTGCGAAGGAACTAGCGTTCCGTTTACTTTTAAAGACGGAGAATATTATACAAATGAATATACTGTAAAATCTAGACCAGCTAAAAATGTACAACCGTATACAGTTTCTTTAGTAGATGCATTACCAAAATAAAATAGAATAAATAGATTTTAGCCTTCCTAATTGATTTTAGGGGGGCTTTTATTATGAAAGGAATAAATATGGAAAATTTACAAGTAACAAGCTTAGAACAATTAAAGAAAGTAAAAAGAACAGAAATTATAGAGTTAGGCAAATTCGAGGACGGGACAACATTTGTAGCAGAGCTAAAAAGACCTAATATGATGAATTTAATAACTCATAAAAAAATACCTAATGCACTTCTAACAGAAGCTACGCAACTATTTAACGGGAAAAATAAATTAGCTAATAAAGTAGTAGCAGAAGATGATGGAGAATCTTTAGCGCAATTAGGGGAATTGATAGAAGTATTAGCAGAAGCATGTTTAGTTAACCCCACTTATAAACAACTAAAAGATTTAGATTTAGATTTAACATTAGAAATGCAAATGTCAATAATGATGTATTCACAAGGAGGGGTAGAAACTCTAAAAAACTTTCGTAAAGAGCAAGAACATAATGCGAATAATCAACCAGGCGTTGAAGTTTAATAGATTGCCAAGTGAAATATTACGAATAGATGATGAATATACAGCATTTTGTTTCGATGAAGCTTGTTTATACATAATTAATCAAATTGAAAATAAGAAAAAACCACATTTTAAAGATGAAAAAGTAGATAACGATAAAGATAAATATTATTTAAATGACTTCCTTAGAAAACAAGCGATGAAAGGAGGTAAGTAAATGAGTGTAAATTTAGGCACAGCAGTTGGATATTTAGAACTTAACTCGGACCGTTGGGTTAGCAGTTATAATACCGCTAGGCAACAAATGCAGACCTTAGCAGATAGTTCACAAAGTATGAGTAGTAGATTTCAAGCTGCAGGGCAAATGCTTACAAGTGCGGGTTCTACATTAACCACACATGTAACAGCTCCACTTTTAGCATTAGGTGGTGCTGCTACTTCTATGAGTATGCAAGCAGAAACTTCTATGGCTAAGGTTAATTCTATTTTACAATTAAGTTCTAGCGAATGGACTAAATATCAAACTACTTTGAAACAAGGTGCTAATGATATAGGTATGGCTTATTCGGATTATGCAGAGGCAGCATATTCGGCTATATCTGCTGGAGTTAAGCAAGCCGATGTAACAAATTTCCTCACTCAATCTAATAAATTAGCAAAAGGTGGGTTAACTGATTTAGCTACAGCTACAGACTTATTAACTACTGTTCAAAATGCATACGGTTTAAGCCAAAAGGACATGCAACATGTAAGTGATGTATTGATACAGACACAAAATAAGGGTAAAACTACAGTTGGAGAATTAGGTTCTGCAATGGGTAAAGTAATCCCTACTGCAAATAGTTTAGGTGTATCGGTCGAACAGTTAGGAGCTTCTTATGCTATTATGACTGCTGGAGGTATAAGTACAGCAGAAAGTACAACTTATTTAAATAGCATGTTGAACGAATTAGGGAAAAGTGGTTCAGGAGTAGATAAAATTTTAAGAGAACAAACAGGCAAATCTTTTAAAGAATTAATGGAAAGTGGTAAATCCACAGGAGATGTGTTACAAATACTTTCAGATTATGCAGAAAAAAGTGGAAAATCTCTAACAGATTTATTTAGTTCTGCAGAAGCTGGAAAGGCTGCAACAGCATTAATGAAAGATGGAGTTAAAGGCTTTAATGAACAGCTTGATGGCATGATTAATTCTACTGGAGCATGTGATAAAGCATTTAAGACTATGAATAGTACTGCAAAAGAGCAATTAACACAATCAATTAATAAACTTAAAAATGCAATGGTAGAGATAGGAAATGTAATGCTACCTCTAGTTGGAAAGATAGCACAAGTTGTAGGAAAATTTGCTGATTGGTTAAGCAACCTAGCACAAACAAATCCAGCATTATTGCAAGTAATAGTAGTAATAGGTGGTGTGGTTGCTGCAATAGGCCCTTTATTATTAATATTAGGTTCTCTAGCAAGTGCAATAGGTAATATATTGGAATTAAGGACATTGCTTTCTGGTTCATCGATGCTAAGTGGTGCTATAACTAGAGTGACTGGGTTATTTTCTGGATTAAGAAATGTAATTATGGGGTCGGTAGTACCAGCAATACAATCATTATGGGCATTTATGCTAGCAAATCCAATCACCTTTGTAATAGCAGCAATAGCAGCGTTAGTTGCTGGATTTGTATACCTTTGGAATAACTGTGAATCTTTCCGTAATTTTTGGATTAACCTTTGGGATAATATAGTTTCTACGGTTAGTAAAATACCAGGTCAAGTTCAAAAGATTTTTAATGAACTTCCAGGGAAAATAAGTGGAGCTTTGGACTCAACTGGTGACGCATTGATAAATTGGGGTTACAGTATAAGCGGTGGAGTAGGAGATACCATGACAGATTTATATGGTGTCTTTAGAGATTCTTTTGATGGAATGGTAGAATATATTAAGAATATCACAACAATTGTAAAAGATATATTTACAGGCAACTGGGGAGCTATACCCGGAGATGTAGAAAAATTATTTACAGGTATGTGCAACAGTGTAGGTAATATTTTATCTGGATTAGCTAACATTGTAGGAGATGCTTTTGCAATGGTTAACGATGCTATCCAAGCAGTGTTAGGAAAAATTTGGGGAGGAGTTATAGATTGGGCTAGCAATATTAATTCCGGTTTAGGGCAAGCCTTCTTGAATGCATATTATACCATTTCAGACACTTTTGATGGAATAATGACAGTAATTCGAGATGTTACTACAATAATTTCAGATATATTCCGAGGGGACTGGAGTAGTGCGGTTAATCACTTAAAAACATTATGGAATGATTTATTATTTTATGCAAAAATGATTTTTGGAGATATTGTAGAGTCAATTAAAGGGTTTATAGTTGGAGCAAAAGATTTTGTGGTTGATGGAGTTTCTAACATAGGCAAATCAATATCTAATTGGGCAAGCGATACTTATAATACAATATCTAACTGGGCAAGTAACACAATATCTGCCGTAGGGCAATGGTTTAATGAACTCCCTAGTAAGATAGGTTACGCTCTAGGGTTTGCACTTGGAGTAATTGCAGGATGGGTTGTAAATACATGGAATTATTTTGCTACAAATATTCCTTTATGGATAAATTCAATTGGCCAATGGTTTAGCGAACTCCCTAGTAAGATAGAGCAATGGCTAACAACTACCTACAACAATATAGTAACCTGGGGAACAAATATGTATAATAAAGCAAAAGAAACAGGTACCAATTTTGTTAACGGAATTATACAATTTTTTAAAGAATTACCTACTAAAGTACAAACATGGTTTGATAATACATATAACAATACTGTTAAATGGGGATCTAATGTAGTGTCTAAAGGTAAAGAAACAGGTACCAATTTTGTTAATAGCATAGTTGATTTTGTAAAAACATTACCGACAGTTGTGCTAAATTGGTTAACGCAAACTTATAACAAAGTAGTTAGTTGGGCGACACAAATGGGGAATAAAGCTAGAGAAACTGGAAGTACTTTTGTTTCTAAAGTAGGCAGTACAATACAAAGTTTGCCTGGCCAAGTATGGAGTTATTTAAGCCAAACCATAAGTAAAGCATCAACTTTTGTAAGTCAGTTCGGGCAAAAGGCTACACAAGCAGCAAGAAACTTTACTACTAATATAGTTAATGGAGTTAGAAATATACCAAATCAAATGCTTAGCATAGGAAGGAATATAGTGCAAGGCATATGGCGTGGAATTAGTGGAGCAGCAGGATGGTTAAGGAGTCAAATAAGTAATTTTGCTAGTGGAATTATTAAAGGATTTAAGTCAGCATTTAAGATAAACTCACCTTCTAAAATTATGCGTGATGTAATAGGGAAAGGCATAGTAGAAGGTATAGGTGTTGGTATAGACCAAAAAGAAGGTGACTTATTAACACAAGCAAATAAATTGGCAGGTAGTGTAGTTGATGTTATGAGTGGTAATATTGCAACAGCTAACTTATTTGATACTGCTAAAAATCTAACTACAAGCATGAATATAGCTACTAACCAAGCAACTGGACAAGATAAAGTAAGTAAATTTGATAGCTTGTTGCATGTAGAAAACTTAACAATAAACGATGATAAAGATATAGAAACTTTAGCAAGTGATTTAGCATTCTATTTAAAAAGAAAAAACGTATTAACAGTATAAGGAGGTGTAGAAATGGAATTTATGGAATATAGAGATCCGATAATTTTATATCTAGATGATAAACCTAGCACAGATTACGGAATAAAAGCGTATGAAAGCAATATCCTTTCTGCACCTTCTAAAAAATTAGAATTTATAGACATAGAAGGAAGAGACGGAGCATTAACAATAGATAATGGATATGAAGATTTTATATTGAAACTTAGTTGTGTATTAGTAAATGAACATGATGAAGTTGAATGCACTCCTGCATTAGCTAGAAGAGCAAAGAAATTCCTATTAGATGGAGTGAATAGGAAAATACAACTAAGTGAGGATATGGATTACTATTTGCTAGGGACTTACAATTCTGATATCGACATAGAAGAAGCAATTGAAAATTTTGGATTGTTTCAGGCGCAATTTAGATGTAAACCTTATAGATTTTCGAATAAAAATAAAACAGTAGAAATAGCCACTAAAAATACTATAATAAAAAATGATGAATATAAAACTAAACCTGTTATCGATGTGTATGCAACAGGAGATATAACTCTTAATATAAATAATCAAGAAGTGATTTTAAAAGCCTTAGAAGGACATATACAACTTGATTGTGATTTAATGAATGCAACTACTGTTAATTCGCTTGGAAAAACAGTAGTTGCAAATCAAAAGATGTATAGTGATTTTCCAATACTAGAAGAAGGTAATAATAATATAACTTGGACTTTAGGAGATGGAGATGAAGCTAGTTTTACTAAAATAATAATAAAATACAGATTGGTGGTGATATAGATTTGATACCAAGAATTTATGATAACAGTTTTACAACATATGATAGTAATGGATTAGGTTTATTGGTAGATGCTATATCCTGCCAAGTTGAAGAAGAGTCTAATGGAGATTTTGAGTTGACACTTGTATATCCTTCCGATGGTTCTTTTTTTTATGCATTAAAACAAGATAATCTTATAAAAGCTGATGCATCTGACAGCTTAAAAGGGCAACTTTTTAGGATAGATACAATATCAAAACCTCTAAATGGCCAAGTAACAGTATATGCAAAACACATTACATTTGACCTAGCTAAAAACTCTTTAAATGAGGATTTAACTGAAAAAAATATAAAATGCGAAAATGCTGGTAAACATATGCTACAGAGTTCTGATGCAGATAGTAGATTTACAATAGAAAGTAATATAGAAATGCTTGGTAACTATAACATGGATAGAAAAACAGATTGTTTATCTGCTATAGCTGGTACGAGAGGTTCTCTTATAGATACGTTTGGTAATGGACCTAAATTATTAAGGGATAATTTTACAATAAAGGTACTTGCTAGAAGAGGTAAAGATAATAATGTGCTTATAGCGTACAAGAAGAATATAACCGGGTTTACCTTGGAGGAAGATTATACAGAAATAATTAATATCATAAAACCTTATGCAACAGTTACAGATGAAGAGGGTAACGAATCTCCTATATACATTGACGAAATAGGAGTAAAATCATCTAGATATGTAGAAGGTGATATAGTAAAAAGTCAATGGATGGATTTCTCAGACGATTTTGAGGATGATGAAACTCCAACGCAAGAAAAGCTTAAAAATTTAGCTGAAAAATATTTTAACGATAATAATTGCGACCTTCCTAAAATGTCTTATAAAATAGAATTTAAACCACTTAGTCAAACTGAGGAATATAAGGACAGTTTAAAAGAGCTAGAATATATAGGTATGGACGACAGTGTTTATATTTTTAACAGTAAATATGGTATAAGAGACCAAGCTAGAGTTATAAAAACAACTTACAACGTGCTAACAGAGAAATATATATCTATAGAATTAGGTGATCCAAAAACAACGTTAGGAAGTATTATAAATAAATCTAATAACAATACAGTAACAAAAGATGAAGTAAAAGACCTTATAAATAAAAATAATAAAAAAGATTATCCTAATACATTACCAATAGTGCCTGTTGTAACTATAGATAGAGCTGGATTTAAAACTATTTCTCTTAGTTGGCAATATGAAAATAAACCTTATTATTTTTATGAGGTATACGCAAGCCAAGAACAAGGATTTACACCTAATACTTTCGACCTAATCTTTAAAGGGCAAGCGAGTACATTTCTACATGAAGTTGAATGTGCACAAACTTGGTACTACAAAGTAAGAGCTATAAATACTTATGGAAATGCTACAGACTTTTCAAAAGTAGTTAGTGCAACAACTACAAAAATAAGTGATGCTGCAGAATATTTTCAAGAAGCAGCAATAGAAAGCGCTCTTATAGGCTCCTTAAATGCAGATGTAATAAATGCTGGTAAATTAAAAGGGACTTATATAGATGCTAGAAATATAACTGTGCCAGACGGAAACGGAGATATTACATTCTCTGTATCAAGCGATGGTAAAGTGCGTATCAATGAAGGGGCAATACAGCTAGACGAGGAAGGCATTCAGATTTTCCATAAGAGCCAAAATGAATCCCTTGTAGGTAGGACAGTAATGGACGAGGAAGGTTTTAGAATATTAGACAAAGACGGGAATGAACTGGCGGATATAGGTGCTAGTGGAGCGCATTTTGCTAATATGACTGTAGATGGGAGATTTAACCACTATCCGAGTGCACAAATAATAGATAGACAACAAGGATGGTCAAAAGATTATTATGTTGGGAAAATTGCTACAGGAGACGGTTCAGGAAGAGATGAAGCAAATAAAGCAGACAGCCTTCAAACTGTTCTAAGAAATTTAAAAGAAGATGGATGTATGTTTTTTAATGCAATATATATTAACTTAGAAGAAGGAGTAAGAGTTAGAGAGAAAATTGTATTGCAAGATTTTTATGGGACATTACTTCAAATAAATTTAGGGAAAGATGCTTTATTGCAAGTAAAAGAAGGCAGTGTCATTGAAGATACTAGATGTAGAATATATATAACTTCTTCAGAATACAACGGAACGGATACCCTAGATTCTTATAATGAATCTGGAAAATTAAATTCATCATTAGGATGCGTAGAAATTAAAGATGTAGCAGGGTTAAAGCTTAGCCATAATAGTCATGTTAGGTTTGATGGACTTCGTATAAGAGGAAATACAACAGATTCTGTAGGTTTCAGATGTGCAGATAGTAATCTATTAGAGGTTACAAATTGTGATATAAGCAAATTGGATAAAATAGCTGACGGATATAATTCTTCGAAAATACTTCTAGTTAATTGTCAAGGTAATGTTAACAAACTTGCTACGCTTGCGAGTGGAAGTATTTTTAGTTCATCCATTCAAGTACCTTCTTACACAGAGACAGAACCATGTGAAGTATACGGTTCATCTGCTGTCGTGAACTCTTTTGAAACATATGTAAAAAAAGATTCACAATTCCAAGATACCTTTAGCAATGATGATAATACAAATACTCTAGCCATATTTGGAGTAAGTCAACAGTATACAAACGCAGAAACAAGTATGCTGAATCTTGTAGGACAAGGAAAATTTAGAGACGATTATAAATATATGCATGGGTACGCAGTATTCATCAATGACACGGATGATTCGATGGGAGATTATCTGAAGACTTTGGAAAATTATAATATGTACTTACGAATGACGAGAGCTGATAATAATACTACTGCTCCAATACCGAGAGTTAGATTCCAACTTGGAAACGGAGAATATACAGCATATTACAAACTAGATCCGTTAACAAGTCCACTAACTGGAGATGGAAGTGGAGCACAAATTATAGATTACAATGCTACAGAAGATAGAAAATTACCGAAAGACCTTGCGGATAAGATTGCAACTTACGGAGTTTACAGTGTGGAATTTCTATCAGACGAATTTGAGGACTATTTAGTAGTAGATGATATAAAATTGGTAGTTGTAGGAACGGCTAAAGGAGAAGAAAGCGGAGATATTGGAACAGATGTAAAAGCAATAGGTAGAATATTAGCTAATGCTCTTAATGTGCGTAAAACTCCGGGGATAGACGGAGAATATGCTGGATTACTTGTAAATGGGGATACAGTAGAAATTGTAGGAGTGGATGCAGATACAGGTTGGTATAAAATAAAATTTGAAGATGGCTATGCTTATATAACAAATAAATCCGAATATGTAGAAATAATCTCAGGAGACCCTAACGGAACTACAACAATACAAAAAGTAGAAGTCTTGGCCGATAACTTAAACGTAAGAAGTGGACCAGGAACAGAAAATAGTTCTATAGGCATAGTGCAGAAAGGATTTAAGGCCGACATATTAGAAACAGATAGTACTACAGGATGGTATAAGATAAGCTACAACGGTGAATATGGATGGATTACAAATAATACAACTTATGTAAAAGTAACTACTGGAACAGCTACAGTAAGCCCAGAGTTGTATGACGGAGCAAAAGTGGCAGGATTTGCCGAAACTTATTATAACGCAAGAAATAATTATACTTCCGCTAAGAGTTGGGATAATGGATTTACTTACGGAGATTCTACACCATGTAATACTAGCGCAAGTGGTACGCAAGGAGCTACAAATAGTATATGGGAGAAATCTAGCCAGGGAAACTATTGGAAAATGATAGATGAATCCACATTAATGTTACTTTGTCTTATGGGTTATCCTTATACAGATTCTCCTTATTCAAGTTTAGTAAACTTTAACAATTATAGAACCAATATAATGGCAAAAAATAGTGCATATACAGGGGCAATAGTTCCTATAAATGGCTCAAACCTTGCTAGAACCTGTGCAGAAATAGCGCAATTCTTCTACAACAAAGGACAAACTTTTGAAGTTAAATCTGATTATAGTAATTTGCAAAAAGGAGATTTGCTTTTTTATGCTAGAAAAACAAGTAGTGGAGCATATGTCTATCCAACTAGATGGAAATATATAAGCACAGGAGCAATTTGCATAGGACAAGATAGTAGCGGAAATGCACAAATAATTACGGCGATGAGTAATCCTGGAGAGAAACACACAGATGGCTGGTATGTAGGACTAAAAAAAGACCTTGTTAAAAACCAACAACCTAGTACTATTGTATTGGCAGTAAGACCAAGCACTAAGGTTACAAGTAGTGGAGGAAGTTCTTCTGGAGGAACATCAGGAGGAGGAACTAATACAGGTGTATCAGACTTGCGTAAGACAATATGTGACACAGCTATGAAAATAGTAAATATGGGTACAGCTCATACAGCTTGGTATTCTCAATATTGGAGAACAACAAGTCTTAACAATATGGTGACTATAAAAGGTAAAGTAGAGACAGTAGGAGGAACTACTTATTATCAACCTAGCTGGGTTCAAGCAGGGGTAACATACGGATTTGATTGTAGCTCTTTGGTTGGCTGTTGTTATGAAAAGGCTGGAATGAGCTATATGAAAGGATTAACTTGTAGTATGGGAACTTTACAGGCTACAGCTAAACAACATGGTGCAACATTTTGGAGATATGCAGATAGTGGATTTACGAAGGCGAAACCTGGCGACATAATAATGTTTGCCAATACCGGCTACACAGTAACTACATCTAATATGGCAACAGTAAGAACGCATCACACCGCTATATACATGGGGAATGGATATATTGCGGAGGCGAGTGGCTACAAGAAAGGCATTATTTACAGTAAGTATAATCTTAGCAAACAAGCCTTCTTTATAAGATTGCCTGAGTTAGACAAAGCGGATAGCGCAAGTTCTACAGGAGGGACAACTGTGAAAGAGGAATATGTTAACTGCTTTAATGAAAAAGGAACGATAGACGGCAAGAATTATATATACAGATTACACGATGCTAGATGTACTTGTTATGCAGCTACAGAAAGTAATAGTTCTGGACGAAGTGGACTCGGAACACACATGGGTAAAACAGTTGCAGCACAAAATATCCCGTATGGAACAAAAATATACATACCAGGTCTAAAGGGGCAAACTTGGACTAATGCAAACGGAACAAAAGTTACATTAGATGGTATATTTACTGTAACGGATAGTGGAATCGCGATGTTTGACTTTGACATAGTTGCGGGAAGTACTAGCAACGCTTGCTATAGCAATTATGCTAATCCTGCCCGATTTGAAGTATATATTTTAGAATGGGGGACAAGTTCTATACAAAACTATAGTTTTACAGACACCTGGAGAATTGCATATAATGGTGGGCGTTTGACTAGATATAAGGCTGCATTTAAAAATTACATAAGCAACGGTGGAGTTTTAATTAATATGTTAAAATTCTACAATGATGATGCAAATATAAGAAGTTCGACTTACTGGAATGTATTAAATAGTTAGGAGGTGTAGTAAATTTTGAGAGATTATGATATAGAAAGTGATCTAAAGCAGGAGAAATTTCAAAGCATAAAATTAGTGCAGGGAGACAGGGGCAATAAAATTAAAATAAATGTGTATGAAGATGGGCAACCAGTTAATTTGGCTGGTTGCTCTGTTACTGCAAAATACAAAAGAGCAGATGGAGAAATAATAAACGATGGTGTAATAGAAAATATACATGATAATTCCTTCGATGCAGTTATGGATAGTTCTATAACAAAGGTAGCAGGAACGCTAAAAATGTTATTCACTATAGAAAAAGATGCTGTTAAAGTTAGTGCATTCTTACTATTAGCAGATGTGCGTGAAAGTATAGGAGAAAATACAGGAAGTTCAGGCGGAAATACAGGAGGTGGGAGTGGAGAAGTGACAATAGATTTATCAAATTATTACAAAAAAATTGAAACTTATTCAAAGAATCAGATAGATGCACGATTTAAAGATATTGTGAATGAGATAGATGGAATAAATAAACTTTATATCAATTTATCAAAATTTGGAGTGAAACCATCCAGTCAAGTTAGTTATGATGAAACTACTAAAACTTATAATTTATCAGATTGTTCTGATAAAATAAAAGCCACATTAGATAATAAAGAAAATGTAGTAATAATTTTTGAAAAGGGTAATTATTTAATAGATAATACTATTATACTACCTAAAAATACAAAGATTATAGGAAATGGAGCAAATATATATATAAATCCAAAGGAAACAAGTTTTACAGTATTTGCAATAAATAATGATAATTGCTGTATAGAAGAATTAAATTTTTACAGTCAATTAGAATATAAAAATACATTAAAAGAATCTGACGCAAGTGCGATAGTGTCTAATATTTGCGGAATAACAATAGTGAGTAATACAACTAATAAAATTTTAAATAATTGCGTAAAAAACTGTAAATCAAAAAACTTAAGTTTTCTTGTCTCTAATATGAAAGCAGATAATACAATTTTATCTGATTTAGTTATAGATGAAGCGTATTTTGGTATATATAGTGACAATTGTAATAATTTAAAAATATTAAATACAAAAATTACAACTCAAACTAATACAGATATATATGGTCATGCTATATATTTAGGATACAATAGTAATAATGTAGTAATTGATAATAACGATTTACGTATGAATGGTACAGGGTCAAACATAATAAAATGTGGGTCTAATGACGGTGCCGTAAATAATATAATTGTAAAAAATACTAAAATAAATGGAATTATTACAAGTACCTTATTTTATTTGCATAATTCATCTGATTGTAGATTTATAAACTGTGATATAGAAGCTGTTGGCAATAATGCTACATACACTAGATTATTACAATTTAACGATAATTCAAAATGTGAATTTATAGATTGTAATTTCATCCTGGATAGTTTTGAGAAAATAACCCAAAACTATTCTTATGTTAATAATTCTATAATATTTAAAAAATGCTCCTTAAAAATACTTAATTCAATTAACAAATATTGTGTTTTAAGATTAGTTGCTGGGAGTAAAAAATTACAATTTATTAATTCTATTATTGATTATAGTGGTACTAATTATGGCATAAATATTATAAGTGAAGATATATATTCTGTAGATTTATATAATAGTATAATAATGATTACTAATTTATATAATTTAGGATGGTATGCAAAAAATGTGGTTAAGTATACAAAAACTAATTCTCCTCATTTTTTAATGACAAATAGTATAATAGAAAATATTGGAAATAAAAGAACTTCTAGTATGATAGGATATGTAACTACAGATTCATATACACCTGATATTATATTAAATAATATATCTTGTATAAACTGTATCGAAAATAATAATGATATGAATATAAAATTTACAGATGCTGAAAAAGATTATAGATATTACAATAATGTAATATCTATTTAAAAATATTGTTAAGATATAAACCATATCTTAATTGCTATGGTCTTTTTATTTTAAACATTATATTAAAATACTCATTAAAGGAGGTAATAATATGGCGAAATATATTACTGAATATAATGGAGTTCAGTTTATGGACAAAACAGGAAGAGAAAAGATAAAACAATTAGATACACAATTTAAAAATATTGCGTACTTAGTTTTGCGATATGGTGGAGTATAAAGGTACACCATTTAAAGATGAAGGAATAAAAATCAAGGAATTTTGTCCTTATTGTAGAAGTATTACAATTGATAAAAATGAAGTCAAATAGGTAAGATCATAGAGCAGTTATTAATTTAGCTGCTCTTTTTATATAAGAAAGGAGTTTTGCATGAATGATGAATGGTTGAAAGATACATTAAAAAGACACGATGAAAGACTGCAAAGGCATTCTGAAAGAATAGACAAACTAGAAAATACACAGGCAGAAATGGCAGTAAAAATAGAAAATCTATGCAATACAATAGACAAATTAGCAATCAACTTAAACAAACTAACTTATGCAATTATAACAGCATTGGTTAGTTTTTTCTTTTATGCAATTCAAAATAATTTATTTAAATAGGAGGTAATAAATTATGAAATTTAATTTAAAAGAACAAATAAAAAACAAAAGTTTTTGGTTATCTGTAACAGCATTATTAGTGTTAACAGCTCAACAATTTGGATTAGATTTTTTACCTAATAACTTCCAAGATTCTGTTAATTCAGCTTTAACTATATTAGTAGGTATGGGTATAATTACAGACTTTAAAACTGATGGATTCGGAGAATAGGAAAAGGTATAAACACAAAGGGAATATTTTAAAAGGTGCTTAAAATCGATTTAAATAGGTCGGTTTTTAAGTACCTTTTATAATTTAGAAAGGATTTTGATAAAATGAAAACACAAAATGGATTTACACTATTAGAAACAGAAAAAGAATTTAAAGAATGGTTGGATAAACAATATCCAACTAGAAAAATAACTAGATTACAAGTACACCATATGGGATTACCCGATTATTCAACTTGGGATAATACGGATAAAAGAGTGTATGGCGATAATAGAGAATTAGGGAGAACAAAATCTTTAGACTCTTATGGTAAAGCTACTTGGAATAGCCCAGATGGACATGGCCATTATATAGCACAACATTTTAACATATTCCCTAATGGTAAAATAACAACAGGTAGAAACTTAAATAGTACACCTATAGGTATAGCAGGATGGAATACAAATGCAATATGCGTGGAAATATATGGTAATTTTGATAAAGGGCAAGATATAATGACAAAAGAACAAAAGAAAGCCGTTATATTTGTATATGCTTTACTAGCAGAAAAATTTGGTATACCTAAAACTTCTACTTATATAAGACCTCATGCATGGTTTACTTCTGGTGGTACTTGTTTATGGAATTATTATCCTGGAAAATCAAGAAAGTCGTGCCCTGGAACTAATTTTATGGGATTTGGAAATACAAAACAAGCCTTTGAAAATAATTTCTACCCACTTTTAAAAGCATATAAATATGGATCTAATAATACAACTGAAACCACAACAGGTGATAACAAAACGTTATATGTAAGAATATTGCAAGATATAAACATGCATAGTAAACCAGACTTTACTTCTGCCAGTGTAATAGGGGTTGTAAAAAAAGGTGGAGTCTATACTGTAGCAGAAACTGTTAAGAGAACAGATACAAATATGTATAAACTTAAATCAGGAGTATATATAACAGCATCTCCTAAGTATGTAGAAGTTTTTGAAAAATAAATCAAAAAGCTAGGGGATTAATTTCCTCTAGCTTTTATTTTTTTTATATTATTATTTACTTTAATGTTTATATTTATATTCTTTATATTCATCTTTATTTAGAATATACTCGCTATTGCAATGATTACATTTTATTATAGCCCCACCTGTAGTTATAGCACGTACAGAAAATACGATTGCTATTATTAGGAAAATCGGCGCACATACCCAACCGAAAATCGGAATCCATACAGATACACTTAATCCTAATATACTTAATATAGCATATGATACAGAAATCATTGCACGACTTGTTAATGTTGCTTCTTTGCCACATTTAGGGCATATAACTTTATTTTGGTTTTTTACTTCTTTCATTTTAATCCTCCTCTTTATTTTAATTATAAAACTATTTTAAGCAATTCTGAAAATTTATCTTGATAATACATTGGTTGTGTTTCCTTTGGGCACTTTGGATTAACTAGATTTTCGCCCCATTCTGTATCAACTAACATTTTAAACTTCTTATTTCCTCCATTAGAAGTTTTTCTTGCACATTCCTTTAAAATACCTTTTTCAATAAGTAATTTATTGAAGGCTATTGCACTCATATTTATATAATTCTTTTTTAATAAATCTGATATTGGTAATATTCTGCCTTTAGATTTTGTGTATTGTGGTAATAGGTTAGTTGGGATATTATGATTTTCATATACATTAGTAGCAAGTGCTAATTTGCTGCTATCATTTAAGTTTAATAATTTTGCAGTTACTTCAACTAAACTTAATTCTGCTTTTGCTATGTCTATTTCTTTTATATAATCGTCTTTATTTATGCCTTTAGTTGAATACTCCCCTGTTTTTCTTATAGAAGGTAGTACTGTATCTGTAACCCAATCTTGAAATCTTTCTGCTTCTGGTTTTCTTGATTTAAATATAAGTTTATATACTCCAGCTTCTTTTAAGAAATTTTCGCCAGTATTATGTAATTTTCTAAAGTCAATATCTTTGACATTAGAAGCAGTTAATTTTATAACTTGATTTTCATTCATTTTAGATATTGCCATTCTTACTGCACTATCAGTCAAATCTAAACATTTTCCTACATGATAAGGATTAAATAAAATTTCACCATTAAAATCAAACACTTCTACTTTGTTTCCTTCAAAATCCATTAATTCATTCATATTATCTAACCTCCTATTGATTTTTATCTTTAGAGAATTTATAATATGATAGAGAAGTTTTTATAAGTTCTCTATTTTTGGAAGATATCCTGTTACTTTGGACGGTAGGGGGATATCTTTTTATTTGTCTTTATTATTATTTAGATATTCATGTATAGCTTTTTCTAAAACTTCTTGAATAGATGTATTTTCTTTTACGACTTTAAGTTTCAATTTAGTTCTAGTCTCTTCATCTACCCTAACTAATATCTGTTTTTGTGAACTTCTTTTCATTTTTACTCCTTTCTCTCTATCTAATTATATGTTATCATGTTATCATTTAAAATGCAACAACATATTAGGAATATTTTCCAATAAATTATCGACAATAAATGATTTTATAATAAATATTTAATTATGATTATGCGTTATAGATTAAAAGGCTAGGGAAGTTATTTTCCTTAGCTTATTTTATGTATAGCATTAACGAACCTATTCATATGCACATCAATGCTATACATAATAATTATATATTTAGTGTTATTTCTAACTCGAAGTAATCCTCATTGCTGCCTTTTTTACTTTTTTTCTTTTTAGCATAAGTTATTTCTTTTATAATGCTTTTTAACAATTCGTTTTTTCCTTCTATACTAAGAATATTATAATTTTTTAATACATTTTCTAATTTAGGTATTAGTTTTTTTATTTTTATAACTTTATCGCTACCAAATTCTTTTTCTAATACTTTTTTATTTTCTTCTAGTATTTTGATTTTATCTTTTATTTTACTGGTCCTATCTTTATAAACTTCTATAGTATATACATCTTGTTCTAAAAATGTACAGCATTTTTCAAATTGCTTATTTAGTTTCTCAATTTCTTTTTCAATTCTTTTTAGATCATTGTCTACATTTCTTTTTTCTTTTATCGTTTCTTGCTCATAATTATCTACATAATATTCATAATCAGATAACATATTTGATAATGCTTGTAAAATATGTTCTTCAACTCTATTTAGATAAGAACCTATATTTTTACATCCAGTAGTAGAACAATATAAGAAATCACCTTGAGAACATCTTCTTTTTACCATGATTCTATTACATTCAGAGCATCTTATTAGCCCAGCAAGTGGATTACTAAGTGGCAAATCAAAGTTAGATTTATGTTGCTTTCTAGAATTTAATATATCTTGTACCTTTTCAAATTTGTGCAAAGGTATAATTGCTTCATGCAGTCCTTTATAATATTCAACATCTTTATTTACTGGTCTAGATTTTTTTACATTACCTTTTGCATCTATATATTTCTTATATTTTCTTTCTCCATGTTTGAGATATCCAGCTACTACATTGCTTGTTAATATATTTTTTACTGAGTTGTAACTCCATACACGACCACTTCTAGTAGGATAGCCTCCTTGATTAAGCCTTTTCGCTATTATGCTAGCACCAATATTATCTTCCAGAAACCATTTAAATATTAATTTTACTATATGTGCTTCTTCTTCGTTGATTGTAAGTTTAAAGCCATTTTCTCCCTCTAATTTCTCCTTGTTATAGCCATAAGGAAGAATAGAGCCTATGTATTTACCTTGTTTTACGGATTGTTCACGACCTCGTTGCATACGTTTCGTGATAGTTTTATATTCCCTTCTAGACATGAACAGTCCGAAGTCGACCATTTCTTCATCGAACTCATTGTTTGCAAGGTCATAAGTCTTACTTGGTGTAATTATTTTACATTCCGCAGCAGTAAAGGTACTAGATACAATTTCTTGGTCTATCTTACTACCTCTACATAACCTTGATAATTCAGTGCAAAAAACACCTTCATATAATCCCTCAGATACTTTTTCTAGTAGGTCCTGCATCTTTGGACGGATAGAAATACTATCTCCAGTTTCTATTTCTCGAAATATATTTTCTTCTTCTATCTGTATTTTTAACTTGTCAGCCAATTCCGTTAGCATATTGTAATGATTTTTTAGAACCTTTTCTAATGGAATATCCTTATCATCAGCACGGCTTTTCCTTAAATACATTGCATACATCTTATTTCCTCCTAATTAAAAAGAGCAGCTGGTAAAACTGCCCTGATGTTTATCTATATTATTTATTATTTTAAACTTTGGTGTATATATACATCATTTGCATATGTATTTACTATCTCATTAGCAACTATGTTACCATCTTTTATGCCTTGGATAGTTTTATTATCTAATGTAAATGATACGACTTTTTCTTCTTTACCATTATCCATATCTGCAACAGCCCAGTAATCTATTTTATCATACTTATCGCAACCTTGATTTTTTATAAGATCTTCTACATTATAACCATTTTGGTCGATAGTTAACTTGTTAGTAGTAGAAGGTTTAATTTTAACTTTTATAACTAATCCGTTATCATCTGTTTCATTTGATTCTAGATACTCGCCATGTAAAATAGTATATTCTCCCTTATCATTAGAGCCACTGCTGGAGCAACCTGCTACTCCAATACACATAATAATACATAGCATTATACTTAATATTTTCTTCATAACTCCCCACTCTCCTTTTTTATTTTGCATTAAATCCCGCATTAAATCCAGCTTTAAAACCAGGCATACCAGCTATAATTATTACTAAAACTACTATAACTAATACCGCAATAATTGCTTTCTTTTTCATAATATCACCCCTTAATATTTTTTCTTAAATTGTAGCAGAAAGCCATATTTATAGCATTACTTTCCAATATAATTTGATAAAAAATTAATTTTTCCCCTATATACATGTAAAATATTCTGAAACACTTTTTTGACTTAATGTTTAGTAGTATAATAACATTATAAATATTTCGAAAAAATAATATATATAACTTATAACTTGGTGTATAATATATATAAAGAATAAAATAGAACATTTGTTTGCGTTAAGGGGGAATCTATTTGGAAGAAAAGAGTGTATCACTAAAAAACAAAGAAGAGATATTATTAGTAGACGATGAAATATTAGAAGATATAATAAAAAAAATGCAAAAACAAGTAGAAAATAAAACTGTGTAAAAAAGAGGGGCTTAGAATTAAGTCCCTCTTTTCATGCTTATTACAAGCCTTATTATGTTATCAAATTCTTCATCAGATAGCTGGTCTGCCAGTCTAAGCGCTTGTTTTTGCTTTTCTGTTAGATCTTCAATAGGTTTTTTATTTTCATTAATACCTAGCAAATAATCAACTGTAACATCAAAGAATTTTGCTAGTTTAAATAGAGTATCTGAATCACATTTTCTTCTATTGTTTTCCCAGTTATTGACAGTCTGTTTACTCACATTTAGGGCTTTGCCTAAATCTTCTTGCGTAATATCTTTTTCCAGTCGCAATTCCCTCAATATATCTCCTTGTGTTTTACTCATATTTTTCATTCCTTCCAGTCATTTCCTTCTTATATAATATTCTACTTTATGAATACTATTCCCTCTAAATTATAAAGTAATTATAACATATTTGATTATACGAATAATTGTTATTTCAAGAAAATATAACAACGCGAAAACTTTTTTTGAAAATACTGTTGACAAGTACACGAAACGTATATATAATGAAAGTATAAATTAAATCAAGGAGGTGCAAGAATGAACTTGATGAATTTAAAAATATACAGAAATGTATATGGTTACACTCAAGAAGATTTAGCAAAAGTATTAGGAGTAACTAAAACAAGTTACGCAAATAAAGAAACAGGAAGGAGAAAAATAACATTAACCGAAGCTAAGACGATGGCTGATTTATTTGACGTCAGCATAGAAGAACTTTTTTTTAGCCACGAAGTCCACATAAAGGATACTCAATCAAGAAAAGTATGCAGTAATTTATAATCAAGGGGGAAATAACATGGATTACATAAAAGAAATGAATAACTTAGTAGCAAGTATAGAAGTGAAAGAATACGAAGGACAACCAGTAGTTAGTAGCAGAGAGGTTGCTACTAATTTCAACAAAAGACATTCAGATGTATTGAAAACTATAGAAGATAAAATAGAGGTTAACGGAATTTTGCGCTCACCTAAATATTTCATTAAAACTACTTATACTGATAAATCAAACAGACAATCAAAAGAATATCTTATGACTAGAGATGGATTTTCATTTTTAGTAATGGGCTTTACTGGAGCTAAAGCAGATGAATGGAAACTTAAATATATAGAAGCATTCAACAAAATGGAAGAAAAAATAAAAAACATAAATCCGTATGCTGGGATGAGTAAAGAATTACAAGCAATATTTGCAATAGATAAAAAACAGCAGCAAATAGAGCAAGATGTAAAAACAGTTACAGAAGATCTAAAAGATTTTAAAAATAATGCACCATTATTTAGCATAGAGTGTGAAACCTTGCAGAAAGCATTAAGAGGTAAAGTGATAAAAGAAATGGGTGGTAAAAATGCTCTAGCTTATAAAGATAAATCTATTAGAACAAAGATGTATATAGATGCACAGAATCAGTTAAAAAGAGAGTTTGATGTATTAAGTTATAAAGCTATAAAACGTTGCCAGTTAGACGATGCTTTAAAAGTTATAGAAGCCTATAAGCCACCAACTGTTTACAAGGAAGTTATAGACGCAGTTAACAGACAAATGTTATTAGAAGATACAATTTTATAATACAAAGGGGGTAATCATTATGGCAGTATACAAAAAAACAGAACATTTCTTTAGAAAAGAGGTTGAAGAAGTAGCAGATATATTAAGAAACAGAGGATACAAAGAAGAGTGGAGCATCATAACTCCATTTCAATTAGAGATAAAAATGTATCACAAATTGAAAAATAAATTTGCGATGTTGAGAAAACAAGGTAACAACACAGTAGTTGATTATAGCAGATAGGAGGGAGGTAAGATGGCAAAATACATAGCAGTAAGTATAGTTTTTTCAGTAGGCTTTTTCCTAGGAGCATGGTGGAAAAGTATACACGAATAGGACAAATTTTAGGTAACATATTTTATTAGGGGGTGCAATATGAAAGAAAAAATATATCAAAATGGAGGGGTTAAGATAACTGTAAAAAGTCCATTAACACCTTCTAGAGAGAACTTAGAAGCAGTCTACAACGTATGCAACAAGTTATTTAAAGACAGAAAAGACGAAGAAATATTTTATCAACTAGGGGAATGTAAAAGAAGAAATATGAAAGCTGTATAAAGGAGGGAATAACAAATGACAAATCAAGAGTTCAGAGTAAAAGCTTTAGGACTATTCGCTAAGGCAGAATACATCAACGATAATCTAGAATTTGCAAAAATAGGAATGGACCTATCTTTACAAGTTAACAAAGGTGAAAGCTATTATGCTTTAACAATTTCAATCGAAGAATACAACAAAAAAGTACATTATATAGTGCTTACAAGCGCTGGTTATAATGTAGCAACAAATCTACACGACATTTCAGACTTGCTAGACAACTATATCGAAGGAATCAAGGAGGTGATATAAATGACAATGATATGCACACCAGAATACCTAGATAGAGCAGCAAAAGAAAATCCAGATATGACTTTTCTTGAATACATGGCAATGTTACAAGTTAGAAGAATAACAGAAGCACAAGAAGAAATGACATTAGAAGATGTAAAAGAATTTGCACAAATGGAACAAGATTACCGAGACTTAGTTTACGATATGACACACCAATAAAAATTCAATAAAAAATAAGCTCTCTAGAGTACCAGTCTAGGGAGCTAACATAACCATACATATTATAAAGTACTTATATTATATCACGAAAGGGGATAAATATGAAGTTTAATTTACAAGCAGAGGGAGTAAAACAATCCGACATAAAAACACTAGAACAAAGATTATTCCTAGTTAGATTATACAGAAATGAAAGCGACCCAGAAGGTCGATTAGGTTTCATAGAAGGAGCAGAATTTGCTTTAAATAACAGAAAAAACATGACAATAGGAGATTTTAAAAGACATTACATAAAAACATATGAAAAAATAGGACAAGTAAAACATGACAGTTATGAAAGCAGTTTATTATATGCTTTACGACTTAATATAGAAGAATTAGAGAGAAATAAGGAGGTTGAGTTTTAGTATTATGCAAGAACAATGGAAACCTATAGAGGGGTTCGAAGGTTTATATGAAGTTAGTGACTTAGGTAACATAAAGTCGCTAAATTATAACCATACAATAGGCAATGTTAAATTACTTAAACCAGTAAAAAATAAAGGGGATTATTTCCAAGTAACTTTATATAAAGATAAAATTCAATTTATTAAAAAAATACATCGACTTGTAGCTCAAGCATTTATACCTAATCCAGATAATAAGCCGCAAGTAAATCACATAGATGGAAATAAGCAAAATAATGCAGTATCAAACTTAGAGTGGACTACTAGTCAAGAGAATGTAATACATTCTTGGGAAAATGGGTTAAGTGTTATGACAGAAGAAACTAAAAATAAAATAAGTCAATCACTTAAAGGAGAGAAAAACCCATTTTACGGCAAGCATCACACAGAGGAAGCTAAAAGAAAATTAAGTGAATCTCATAAAGGTAAATATCATACAGAGGAAACTAAAAGAAAAATGAGTGAATCGCGCAAAGGTAAACGTACAGGGAAAGATAATCCGTTTGCTAAAAAAGTAATATGTATAACTACAGGTGAAATATTCGATTGCATTAAAGATGCCGAAAGAAAATATAATGTCGACAGTTCAAGTATAGTTAGATGTTGTAAAGGCGCCCAAAAGTCATCTAAAGGCTTTAAATGGGAATATATGAAAGGAGAATAACAATGGCAAGCAATATATATCAGAAATTGTTAGCAATCCAAAGTGAACTCAAAGCTCCAAAATCACAATTTAATAAATTTGGAGGATATAGTTATAGAAGTTGTGAGGATATTCTAGAGGCAGTAAAAAGTTTACTTGTAAAAAATAATGCAACTATTATTCTACAAGATAAAGTAGAACTTATCGGAGATAGATATTATGTGAAAGTAGTTGCAAAGTTTATAGATGTAGAGACTGGAGAATCAATAGAAACAGAAGCATTAGCGAGAGAATCAGACCAAATTAAAGGGATGCAGGCCAGTCAAATTACTGGAGCTACTTCGAGTTATGCTAGGAAGTACGCGTTAGGATCTCTATTATTATTAGATGACTGTAAAGATGCAGATGCCACTAATAATGGCAAAGAAGATAACAACAAATCACAATCACATAGTCAAATAGATACAACAAGCACTAGAAAATTATCGGACAAGCAGTTAGCTAGATTATATGCAATAGCTAATAAAGCTGGAGCAGATAAAGATCTAGTTAAACAACAGGTTATGAAAAAGTTCAACAAAGAAGTAAAAGAACTAACTAAACAAGAGTACGATATAGTTTGCAATGGGTACGAAAAGGCAGCAGAAAAAACAGCATAGAGAAACTAGGGAGGGGAGTAATAAAAAAGAAAGGAGTTTATTCCCCTTTCTCCGAGTTAACTTTAACATAATCTTTTAAAACTTTAATTATTAGATTTGATAAAGATCTATCTTCTTTAATTGCTATTTGCTCTAGTTTTTCTCTTAAATCATTTGGCATTCTAAATGTAAATTGTTTAGTCGACATAACACACCACCTTTATTTTTTATTTACATTTTAACATATTCAAGTAAGATAAAGCAATATCATTATATTATTTTGTAAGACAAGTGTTTACAATGTAAGACAAAAATAGTATAATATAACTATAAAGATACGAAATTTGACATTTTACAAAAGGGGGCGAGCAGAATGGATGAAGGTAAAAATGAAATTAGATATTGTAAGAATAACTTTTTGAGTGAAGGTTATGGGATATTACCTAAGTTAGTTATGAGAGATAAGAAATTACCTATAGAAGCTAAGGCTATATATGCTTATCTAGTTGCATTTGCAGGCAATAAATATACTTGTTACCCAAGTAGGGATTTAATGTGTAAAGAGCTGAATATAGGCAAAAACAGATTTACAAAATATCTAGATCTGCTAAAGGAATCAGGATATATCAAGGTAACCAATACTCAAAACGGAAATTTAAAATCAAAAAATATATATGAAATCGTAATGGATGAAAGAGATAGACAAGAAATTCTTCGATGTCTTCAATTTCGAGACACCGAAGCTCGAGACACCGAAATTCGAGACCTCGAAATTGAAGACGCTAATAGTAACAGTATAAATAGTAACAGTATAAATAGTAACAGTATAAATACCACTGATACTGTTATTTCTTTAGATGTTATAGATAATATATGGAAATTATATCCTAATAAGAAAGATAAAGCTAAAGCCTATAAGTACATTAAAAGAATACTTACAAAAGAAAAGATAACAGCAGAAGAATTAGAAAGAGCAGTAAAAAGATATGCTAAAGAAAAAGAAAATACAGACAAGCAATATATAAAACATGGAAGCACATTTTTTAATGGAGCTTATATAGATTATTTAGATGAAAACTACCAACCAAGTGAATCAGTTCAACCAACTACAAAAATCGAATCATCATTAGACTTGCTAGACTTGATAAATGGACCTGGGGAATAGGAGGATTTATGAACAATTATTTATACAATTTAGAATATGAAAGAATAGTTCTCGGGAGGGTATTGTTAGAACCTAACTTATTTGAAGTAATACAGGATTTATCAGAAGAAACTTTTTATTTCGAATATAATAAAGTTATTTATAAAGCAATGAAGCTACTGGATAAAGAAAAATCACCGATTGATCTAATAAGTTTAGTAAATAAGATAGAACAAATAGATAATACAGTTGAAATGATGTATATAACGAATTTAAACCAATATGCTGCAACAGCAAGTAATATAGAGTTTTATATTGGTGAACTAAAAGAAATGAAACAAAAAAGAGATACAGTAGAACTTGCTAAAAGCCTTATAGAAGGGATTCAAACAGGTAGAAATATAAATACTTGCATTAACACTTTTGAAACTGGAACAAAGGCAAATAAAGAAGTAGATGAAGATAATGCATTGAGTTCTATAATAGCAAATATGTTTGACAAGTTAGGGGAAAAGATAGAACGTGTATTAACTGGAATAAAAATAGTGGACAAGCTAACAGAAGGCGGATTAGCTAAAAAAGAATTACTTACTATAGGAGCTAAAAGTGGAGTTGGGAAAAGCGCTATGAGCTTAAGAATGGCTATCAACATGCTTAAACAGGACAAAAAAGTCCTAATAGTTAGCAGAGAGATGAGCAAAGAGCAAGTAGCTGAAAGAATCTTACTGAGTTATGCAGGGATAACAAGACAAGAATATCGTAGTGGAGAGTTATCATCAAGCAAGACCAAGAGAGTGATAGAGGCTATGGAGAACCTTAACACAGATAATTTAAGGATAGATGACTCGATAAGCACGATAGCGCAGATTAAAAAGGCGCTAAGGGCATATAAGCCGGACGTACTTATAGTAGATTATGTACAACTATTAACTCCAACAGATACAAAGGTCCCTAGAGAACGACAAGTAGCAGAATTGTCGAGGGAATTAAAGAATATAACATTAGATTACAACATGATAGTGATACAGCTAACACAACTAGCGGATAAAGGTACTGGAAATTATAGACCACATGGTGAAACTTATTGTAGAGAATCAAGGGCAATATACCAAGATAGCAATCAAGTGGTTTACATACATGAAGTTACAGAAGAGAAGGAATTAGAACAAGCATGGAAAAGAACAGGTTTTAATGAAGGCACTAGACTAGAAGAATTTATCGAAAGCATGAGGGATAAAAAAGAAAAAGGTTATACATTAGTTGAAGTAATTCTGGATAAGAATCGAGATGGAGATAAAGGGTCTAGATATTATCTGTTCTGCGGAAAGGAATTAATGTATTATCCTATAGGAAATAAATAGGGGGCACGGAGATGGAACTGTATAAAAATTACAACGAAAAAACCATAAAACTTATAAAAGAGTTAGGATTTTATGGCAAAACACCAAAGGAAATAGAATTACTAATTGTTTCAGAACTAGAAAAATGCAAGAAAAATAGCACTGATGAGGAAATAAAAACCATTGCAGAAGTTCAAGGACGTTTATTGGAGCATATAAAAACTATGAAGTAACTACAGGGGCTTAAACAAGCCTCTAGAAAGGGGGATAATCATGGCAAATAAACCAATAACAGATTTAGAAAAATGTAAGATAAAAGAATTGTACGAAAAAGGTTATAGTATCCTACGAATAGCAAACGAAATAGGCAGAGCTGACGGAACTGTAAAAAAATATGTACAGGAAATGAAACTTGTAAAACCTGCTAAACCTACTATAGTAGGTGAAAGATACGGAAGATTAACTGTGTTAGAACTAGATCATGTGGAAAAAAGCAGAAGATATTGGAAATGCAGTTGTAGCTGTGGAGGGACTACAGTAGTAAGAGAAGGCAATTTAAAAAACGGCATAACTAAAAGTTGTGGATGTTTAAGAAAAGAACATGTAGAACGTCAGAAACTTGATATAAAACCAGTTGAACCAAAGAATAACCAAGGTGGTGTATATTATTTCCAACCAGGTGACATAGTCTTAAAAGGCAATTATGAAGTAGAAGGATATAAAAGAGGAGGAGAAGTAAAAGAATTCAAAATGTCGCCTGAGGAATTAAAGAAATACCTAAAGGAGCTTGAAACGAAAGAAGTAAAAAGAAGGGGGAGATAACATGGGACAAAATCTAATTGTAGCTAAAAACATAAAAACTGGAGAAGTGGTAGAATTTGCAACACAAAAGGAGGCAACAGACTACTTTAAAGGGATATATGGAAATAAAATAAGAAATTCAAACGTAGTAGCAATGTTAAAACAAAAAACAGCTTACAAAGGAATATGGGAAGTCAACTACATAGGAGATGGGAAGATAACTAGAACTTGTAAACATTGTGGCAAGAAATTTAAAACAAGAAGAGACCAACAAGTATTTTGTAGCGATGTTTGTAGAGAAGACTATCATCCTGTAAAAATACAAGGAGCAAAGGAAAAGGAACTAATACATAAGCTAGTAACAATGCTAGCACCATATAGAACGGCAAAATAGGGGGCAATATGGACAGATATACACTAGATAGAAATTCAGAAGGCTACGCAGATGACACAGCATATAAAGCTATAAGAAATGCAGATAGAGATTTAGAAACTAAAGCAACGGGAGGACTAAAAATGAAAGGTGAAGATTTAGAACAAGCAACTCTAATTCAATGGTGCAATTTACAATCTTGTAAATATTCGGAGTTAAAATTAATATTCGCTATTCCTAATGGTGGATATAGAAACAAAGGAGAAGCAAGAAAACTAAAAGCTACAGGGACAAAATCAGGAGTGCCAGATTTGTTCCTGGCTGTTCCGAGAAATAACAAATCAGGATTATTCATCGAAATGAAGGTCGGTAGAAACAAATGTACCGACAATCAAAAGAAATGGATTAGAGCATTAATGGAGCAGGGATATGAAGTAAAAGTGTGTTATAGCGCAGGAGAGGCTATACAGGTAATAAAGAAGTACTTAGGGATTTAAAATAAATACAATAGGGGGAAATTAAAATGGATATAGAAAAGAAAAATCAATTAGCAGAAGAAAATTTAGCATTAGTACATTGGATAGTGAACAAAAGATTTAAACACAAAAATATTACAAAGGAAGAGAGAGATAACTACATAGGAGAAGGAATGTACGGGCTTGCAAGAGCAATAAATACATTCGATGAAAGTAAGGGGTATAAGTTTTCTACATATGCTTATAAGTTAATTAACGGCGATATAAGAGCGTATATAGAAAAACAAAATAGACTAAAAAGAAAAATAGATATAGAATGCAAAGCATCTATCGACAACGATATTCCAAGATGCGAAGAACTAAAATACAGTGACTGGATATATGATGTGAGAGATGACTATAAAACTATATCAGAAGTAGATTACATACTATATATTCTAGAAAAAACTAATATAAAAGACATAAAAACAATAATAATAAAGAGGGCAGAAGGCTATGAAAATAGAGAAATAGCAGAAATAATTAATGTGAATAAAAACACCATAAAAACAAGATTAAGAAGATTAAAAGAGAGATTGCTTGAATTAGGAATAACAGCATAAGGAGGTTTAAATGAAAGAGATAACAAAAGAAAGATTAAGATATATAGCAAATGATATAGAGACAATAGAAATATCCAAAATAACTAATGACATTCTAGCTATAGCACTTAAAAGAACTATAAATAGAAATGCAAGTAACGAAGAGTATGCACGTTTTTGCATGCAAGAAATATTAAAAAGAAATATATACATACATTTTGATAATTCACTAAAACATGGAGAAATAAAAATATATTTCAAAAACGGAGATGTAAGAAATTATTCATTGTTAGTAGATTAGGAGAGTAAAATGGAGTTTGAATGTGAAAACTTAACAACTCTAGGATGCCCAAGAATGGATGCAGTAAAAGAACTAATGCTACTGGAACAAATAGAAAATAATGTAGAACTGGACTTAAAAAATATTTGTAGGAATCAATGTTGTAAAGACTGCGAAAACAAATGCAGTTATGAATGTGGCAGAGTAAAATATTTAGATCCAGTAGAACAATTTAAGAAAGAAGAAATAGGACAAGTTAGTTATAAGCAATTAAGTTTTTTCTAAAGGAGGTTGAAGTGATACTAAGTAAAGTAGATGAAATAGTAGATAGAGCAAAAGAAATAATGGAAGCTAGAGGACTTAGCCCCTTAGCTTCTGTAATAAAAGCGATAGAAGAAGTAGAAAGAGAATTGGAGGTAGAACATGAGTAGTAATTATTTCAAAAAGTGTTCAAATTGTAAATGGTTGAAAATAAATGAAAAAAGAGAAAAATTTTATTGTGAAAATGCATTTGGAAACTTTATATCAACTGGTGATGTTTGTGAATATTGGGAAGGCATACACACAGTAAAAGAAGATGTAGTAAATCATCCATCACATTACAATGACGGCAAAATAGAGGTAATGGATTTTATTGAAGATAAACAACTAAACTTTGCTAGAGGTAATGTAATCAAATATGTTTCTAGAGCTGGGAAAAAAGACCCAAATAAAGAACTAGAGGACCTTAAAAAAGCATCATGGTATTTAAATAGAGAAATAGAACGATTAAACAAGGAGGAAGAACAATGGAAGAAAAAATAAAACAAGCACTAGAAATATTAAAAAGAGAATGTACTAAACAAGACGACTGTGAAGGTTGCCCAATATCTAAGGTATTAGGATATAGTTGCCAAGAGGTAGCTATTCCAGAAGAATGGGAAGTAAACCACTAGGAGGAGAAATGGATAGAGTAATAGGAGATATAATTATTCTAGTTGTAATAGGATTATGGATAGCTAGTAGATTATTTGTATAAGGGGGATATGTAGATTGAAAATAGATAGAGTGGAAAACATAGAAAAGATACCCATTGGAAGTAAAATTGTTTTAATAGAAAAAGGTAAAATTTACAACGAAAAAGATTTAATAATACAAGTATCTCAAAAGGGATGTTGGGAGGTTATATCTCATAAACCTGATAATAATGGATATGGTCAATATAAAAAGAAAAGAACT
>OBLG01000546.1_pt1 | contig 39215 bp, 18 predicted proteins | sample 1517451 | NCBI WGS metagenome assembly OBLG01 (sample SAMN04571694, study PRJEB22368) | human gut metagenome | biome: human gut; material: stool | host: Homo sapiens | place: Luxembourg | collected 2012-06-29
TTTATCTCCAATTGAATTCCTAGATAATTATAACAAAACCCATTAATCTAGGGCACAATTTTGTGCACGATGATTGACAACCCGTCACTCTACTAAAATGCGAAATCTTTTATTTTTGCTATATTTATTCAAAATATTAGACTTAACTAACTATATTTTCGTTTTGTAAAGAAAAAATATGTATTGAAAACCAATACATATTTTATAGTCTTATAGACCAGTATAATCGTTAACTGCTTTTTTATTTCCAAAAACAAGGATTTTTCCAGATCTTTTTACTTTGAAATCTTTTAAACTAGCAATTTCTTTATTTATTTTTTCTTTTTCTTCATCTGTTTCAGCTTTTTTAAGTGCTTCTTTTTTATCTTTTAGTTGTTGTTCAGTTTCTTCTTTTGCTTTTTCATATCTTGCTTTAGCTTCTTCAGCATCTTTATAGAATGCAGCAGTAACAGCTATTTTTTTACCATCAACTTCTTTAGAGCAAACTAATACAGCTTCTGTTTTAGTTGAGAAAAGATCACCAATGTTAACATCTGTAGATGTTGTAACAACATTATAACCTTTCTTTTCCATTTTTTCTTTTCCCTTTTCAGCTGTCTTAGGAGTACAACTTGTAAGAGTGAAAAGCATCATAATAGCTAGAAATATTCCAGCAATTCTCATTGTTTTTCTCATTTTTATATCCTCCATAAATATTTTTACGATGTTATTATACCAAAAAGTTAATCTAATTGCAATATTTTATTTATTGAAAAGCATTTTTTTATTATTAGATTGCACGGTTTGGACCAACATTAATCCATAAGGCAACAATTTCATTATTACGTACGACTAAAATAACTTTATCCATTAATTCTACATTTTCATCTAGGGCAGTAGGTTTTCTTTCGCCAATTACTAACCATCCTGATTTTTTATCATAAAAAGTATCTTGGTTTTTTAATGCTTGAATAATCAATCTATCTGTTAATTGGAAATTTATTGCTTCTAGTCTTATTGTACCTTTTTTGGCAATGGGTGCTTTTAAATGTTTCATAAACCAAATTGATTTAGGCATTACTCCACAAAGTCCCATAAATTCTTTATTATAGCCTTTAAATTCTAATCCCGCAAAGCTTACACCAAGTGTAAGTATAACAGAGTCTTCTTTAGGAAGCCCAAAAGAAAAATGCTCATCATCATATTCTACGCTTTTAGTAATATTATTATTACCATAATTTACATATACATTAAGCTTTTTATCTCTGTTAATCTCAACACTTCGATAGTTTTTTAGTCTTTTGATATATGAAACTATTTCATTAGTTTCTTTTTCATAATTTTTTATACGTTTAGTATTATTCTTTTTTGAAAAATAACTTGTATACCAACTTCCAACTGGGTATATTACAATTAAAATTAGTGCTCCAATAAAGTATACTAATTTAAAGGCTTCCTTGTTTATTACTTTAAGTCTTATGCATAGTGCCAATAGAATTATAGCAAATATGGTATTCATAATAGGTATTATTATGGTAGGTTTATTTTTCTTTAAATTTTCTTTAGTGTAATTTGAGTTGTTCATTTTTTGTCTCCTTTTATGATTATTTTATCATTTTATTTTTGGTTTGTCAAAGAGAATAGAATAAGGAGAAGGCCTCTAGTTATACTAGAAGCCAATGTTAAAAAGTATTTAGTTTTCTTATTACAATTTGATTATAACATTTTATTGTGAACTATCAGTGATAGTCTTTTGATATTTTGATAAAAATAACCGCTACTAGTTAAACTAGTAACGGTTATTAATTTTGTTATTTAGAGAAATCCATTTCAAGATATCTTTGATAGCTTGTATATCTTCTCATTGCTTCTGCTTTATTCTTTGCAAGAAGAGCATCTGCTTCAGTAGGGTTGATGTTCTTTAATTGAGCATATCTTGTTTCACTCATTAAGTATTCATCATATCTATCCCAATCTGGAGTCTTAGAGTCTACTTGAAGAGGGTTCTTGCCTTCTGCAATAAGACGTGGATCATATCTTAATAATGTCCAGTAACCACATTCAACAGCAAGTTTTGCTTGTTCTTGTGCTTTACCCATACCACGTTTTAAACCATGGTTGATACAAGGTGAGTATGCAATTACGATTGATGGTCCATGATAGCTTTCAGCTTCACGCATTGCTTTTAATAATTGAGCTTGGCTTGCACCATGAGCAACATAAGCAACGTATACATGTCCATAACTCATTGCTATAGCAGCTAAGTCTTTCTTCTTACCATGTTTACCTGCAGCTGTAAATTTAGCAATTGATGCTGTAGGAGATGATTTAGAAGATTGACCACCTGTATTAGAGTAAACTTCTGTGTCTAATACTAAGATATTAACATCTTCTTGGTTAGCGATAACATGGTCTAATCCACCGTAACCGATATCGTATGCCCATCCGTCACCACCAAAAATCCATTGAGAACGTTTAACTAAATGATCTCTTAATTCGTAGATTGCTTTTGCATGTGGGCAATCTTTATCTTTTAGTAATGGAACAAGTTCGTTAGCAACTTCTCTTGTTACTTTGTAATCTTCTCTATTTTCAAGCCATAACTTAAATAATTCATGAACACGATCACCACAATCTTGACATTCTTCTAATGCTTCTTCCATATGAGTTGCGATTTGATCACGTAATGCATTACTTGCATTTAACATACCGAAACCAAATTCAGCATTATCTTCGAATAGAGAGTTAGCCCAAGCTGGACCACGACCTTCTTTGTTTGTTGTATATGGAGTTGCAGGGAAGCTACCACCATAAATTGATGAACATCCTGTTGCGTTAGCAACTACCATATGATCACCAAATAATTGAGTAACTAATTTAACATATGGAGTTTCTCCGCATCCACCACAAGCACCTGAGAATTCAAATAATGGTTGTGCAAATTGGCTGTTCTTAGGATTTGCCATCTTATCTACTAAGTTTTCTTTATAAGTTACATTATCAAAGAAGTATTTAGCATTAACTGCTTGACCAGCTTCAAGGGCATCAGAGATAGGAACCATCTTAAGAGCTTTTTCACCTTTTTTACCAGGGCAAGTATTAACACAAACTTCGCAACCAGTACAGTCAAGTGTTGAAATTTGTAATGTATATTGAAGACCTTCAAAGCCTTTTCCAGTAGGTGCTAAATATTGAACACCTTCAGGAGCATTTTTAGCTTCTTCAGCATTTACTAAGAATGGACGTACTACTGCATGTGGACAAACGAATGAACATTGATTACATTGAATACAGTTTTCAGGATTCCACATTGGTACGAAGTTAGCACTACCACGTTTTTCATATGCAGAAGTACCATTAGGCATTGTACCATCTTCATAACCATTAAATGCAGAAATAGGTAAATCATAACCTTTAATTGCATTTACTGGATCAGCAATAGTCTTAACAAATTGAGGACGATTTTCATCTACAACTTTTTCTTCTACTGGAAGTTTCTTCCAAGCTGATTTAACTTTAACTTCAACTAAGCCTTCTGCACCTTTTTCAATTGCTTGATAGTTTAATTGAACGATTGCTTCACCTTTTTTAGCATAAGTTTTTGCAGCATATTTCTTCATTAATTCTTGTGCTGTTTCATAAGGCATGATTTGTTCATTTAATTTGAAGAATGCAGATTGTAAAATAGTATTAGTTCTTCCACCTAAACCGATTTGACGTGCTAGATGAACTGCATCAATAATGTAGAATTTAGCATGTTTTTCGGCTAATTGTTTTTTGAATGAATTAGGTAGATGTTCTTCTAATTCTTTTGCGTTTCTAACTGTATTTAGTAAGAATGTACCACCATCTTTTAAGCAGCTTAACATATCATATTTTTCTACATAAGCTTCAAGACTGCAACTTACGAAGTCAGCATGACTTACTAAATATGGAGCAGTAATTGGTTTTGGACCAAAACGTAAATGAGAACGAGTTACACCACCAGATTTTTTAGAGTCATAAGCAAAGTATGCTTGTGCATATAAATCAGTGTTATCACCGATAATCTTAATAGTATTTTTGTTAGCACCAACTGTACCATCACTACCAAGACCATAGAATACTAATTCAGAAGTACCTTCAAGTAATTTAATTTCTTTTCCAACAGGAATACTTAAATGAGTAACATCATCTTCGATACCTACTGTGAAGCCATCAAAACCATTTTTCTTTAAATGATCGAATACAGCTATCATTTGAGCAGGTGTAGTATCCTTACTAGATAGACCATATCTACCACCAATAATTGAAGGAGCACCTTTTACGCCATAGTATGCAGCTTTAACATCTAAGTATAGAGGTTCACCAAGTGACCCTGGTTCTTTAGTTCTGTCAAGTACAGCAACACGTTTAACTGTCTTAGGCATTACATTGAATAAATATTCTTTTGCAAATGGACGATATAGATGAACTGTTAAGCAACCAACTTTTCTACCTTTTGCATTTAGATAATCAACAACTTGTTTGATTGTTTCTGTAACTGAACCCATTGCTACGATTACATCTGTAGCATCTTCAGCTCCATAGTATACAAATGGTGCATAGTTACGACCAGTTACTTCACTAATCTTAGCCATATAGTCTGCAACTACTGCAGGAACTTCGTTATAGAATTTGTTTTGAGCTTCTCTTGTTTGGAAGTAAACATCATCGTTTTGTGCAGAACCTCTTGTTACAGGGTGTTCAAATGTTAATGCACGTTCACGGAAATTTCTAACAGCATCACGATCTAGTAATTTATCAAATACTTCGTAATCCATAACTTCAACTTTTTGAATTTCGTGTGAAGTTCTAAATCCATCAAAGAAGTGCATGAATGGAACGCTTGTTTTGATTGCTGCAAGGTGAGCAACACCAGCTAAATCCATAACTTCTTGTACAGATGATGTAGCAAGCATCGCAAAACCAGTTTGACGGCAAGCCATAACATCTTGATGATCACCAAAAATTGATAATGCTTGAGCAGCTAAGCTTCTTGCAGAAACATGTATAACACCTGGTAATAATTCTCCAGCAATCTTATACATATTAGGAATCTTTAATAATAACCCTTGGCTAGCAGTAAATGTAGTTGTAAGAGCTCCGGTTTGTAATGACCCATGAACTGATCCTGCTGCACCAGCTTCTGATTGCATTTCAACAATTTTTACAGGCATACCAAAAAGGTTCTTTTTACCCTTAGATGCCCATTCTTCCGCGTACTCAGCCATTGGTGATGATGGAGTAATTGGATAGATACCAGCTACTTCGGTAAAAGCATAGGCGCAATGAGCGGCAGCTTGATTACCATCCATAGATTGGAAAACTTTTTTAGACATAAAATGTTCCTCCTAATTATTTTTTATACTCAGTTATTATACCACAATATGTCAATTTGGTAAACCAAAAAACATAAAATTTAGTTTTATTACTAAAAAAATGTTTTTATTTAAGCTTTTTTATTTAGTTTTTTAATTAATTTCTATTCGATATTTTCCTATAACTTTTTTAATTAAAAATACTTCTAAAGTATATAATCTACTTCAGAAGTATTTATCTTTTTAAAACTTTCTTTCTCTTTTGGCAAACTTTGCAATAATCGATAAAATTAAACAAATCAAAAAGCCAAAGAAATAATAATAGCATAATGCAGAACCACTAACACATGAAATAAACAAATTTACATATTGACTAGGATAAGTTATTTCAGTAATTTGTTTTTTGAATATATATGGTAACATAATTAAGCCCAAACTTACGATTGTTCCAAATAAACTAATTCTAAATAATTTTACTTTCTTCAACTCTAAAAGTCCCTTAATTGATCTTATTATTATCAAGAATGCACTTGCAAAAACTAAAGCAATCGTAATAACCAAAGTAATAAAAGTAAATGGATTTATTCTATTAGCCTTTAGTTGAGCACTTTTTTCTTTTCTCGTTAGTGTCTCATCTGCCTTTAATGCTTTTCTTAATTTACTATTATATTCTACTTGATTTTTTATTCCACTTACTAAATCAATATATTTTATGCCTTTGTTTCTAAGTCTACTAAGAGTCATATTAAGTAAATCATAATCAACCGAGCCATCTTCTTTATATGCATCTATATTACCAAAGATTTGAAGAGCTTTACTAATTTCATCTATTGTTAAATCAATAGATTCATTTTCAGTATAACCTTTTTCAATATATGTATTAATTAAAAATCTTGCATTCTTATTTATACTATCTTTATTATATTTTAAAACAGGAAAACAAACTAAAGCAAAGCATAATCCTATTGCAATAATTAACGTTATTCCGTAGTATGCTTTTTTAACCATAGTTTATCACTCCCTTCATATTTATTATACTTTTTTTTTATTTTTAGACAAATCTTTCGATTTTATTATTTTTATTTTTTTATTGAATACATATGTAAAAATTTTTTTCATATAATATTACTAGGTGATTTGTCTTGATTTTAAAAGAATTATATGATTTTTTAGATAGTAATAAGGAAGTAAGAGGAGTAACTACTGACTCACGTTTCATTAAAGAAGGATATATTTTTTTGCCAAAACACGGTAAGAATTTTTTAGGCAATGAATTTTTTGTTGAAGCAATTACTAAAGGTGCTATCGCAGTTGTTTATGATGAGTATATACCTAATTTAGTAGTTCCTTTGATTGTAGTTGATGATTTAGACAAAGAACTCAAACGTTTATTAAATTTAATATATCAAAAACCATTTGAAAATTTAAAATTAATTGGTGTAACTGGTACTGATGGTAAAACAAGTGTTTCAACAATTTCTACTTATCTATTAAATCATATATCTAAAGCTGCTAATATTGGGACAAATGGTATCTTTTATAATAATCAGATATATGATAATTTATTTACTACCCCAATTTTATGTGAGAATTATCGTCTTTTTACCGAATTTAATAAAAATAATATTAAGTATGCATCAATGGAAGTATCTAGTGAGGGTATTGCAAATCACCGAATTGATAATATTTTATTTGATTATGCTATTTTTACTAATCTTTCCCATGAACATTTAAATACCCATAAAACAATGCATAATTATTTTTTAACTAAATTAAAGTTATTTAAACAATTAAAAAAAGATGGTTTAATGATTATCAATAAAGATGATTATTATGCAAGATTCTTCGAAGATTTTGATAATGTAGTTTATTATAGTTTATTTTCACCATCTGATTTTCAAGCTATTAATATTAAATATTATAATGGTTACACTACATTTGATTTAAAAGCTAAAGACTATATCCTAAAGGATTTAAAAGTAAATCGTAGTGAAGAATATAATATATATAATATTATTCCACCAATAATTATAGCTTTAAAAGAAGGTATTGATATTAAACTATTATATGAACTTTTAGTCGATTTACCTATTATTCCTGGAAGGATGGAAAAGGTTCCTGTTAAGTATCCTTTTGATGTATATATTGATTTTGCGCATACCCCTAATAGTTTAAAGAATGTACTAATAGAAATACGAAAAAAGGCCCAAAATGACGTCATTTTAGTGTTTGGTGCAGCAGGGGGTAAAGATAAATCTAAGAGACCTCTAATGGGAGAAATTGCTTTAAAATATGCTGATTTTGTAATATTTACATCTGAAGACCCAAGACTTGAAAAACCAACAGATATTATTAATCAAATGCTTTCTACAACTAATTCTAATCAAAATAATTACAAAGTTATTATTGATAGAACAGAAGCAATGATTTATGCTTTTAAAGTTGCTAAGAAAAATGATATAATTTTAGTTACTGGAAAAGGTAGAGAAAACTACTTTGAAGAAAATAATGTACGAATTAACTATTCAGATTTTGATCATTTATTAGATATAAGAATATAAAAAATGGAGATATTGCTATCTCCATTAATTATTTACTTAGAATAAAGAACTGTTGTTCCATCTGAAGCGTAGATTGTAATGCTTGTTGATGAAGTAACATTACTCATATTCTTAGTGTAAAGGTCACCATTTGCATCTTTAACAATAACATCTGCATAAACTTTATTTTCTGCGAATAATACTGTATGAGTTGTACCATCAGAAAGTTCAAGTGTTACTACTTTACTAAATGAATCTGAACCTCCAATTCTTAAGTTAGCTGATTCATGAGATACTGTATAGCCACCTTTTACGAATACAAATGTATCAGTACCACAACTACTTGTATTGCTTCCGTATGCCATGTAGATGATTCCAAGAGTTTCTTCATAGTATGCATAGTAATCATCAATTTTGATTACGCCTGTAGTACCAGTTACTTTACCTTCTTTACGACCAGATGCAATACCATCAACGCTGATTACCATATCAACAGTTGGTTTTTTATTTGCTTTTGCATCATTGCCATACATGTTCCAACCTCTATATGAACCATATGTAGGAACACCTTCAGCCCACTTACAGTAAATTGTCATATTTCCTGTAATAGTTGTTGCTGTTAACTTTTCAGTACATTCAGCATCTAAATACCAACCAGAGAATACTTTACCATTAGTGAATCCAGGTTTTACTGGGTTAATTGTATCACCAACACCATATTCTAATGTAGCATCTTCCATACCATTACCATAGATAACTGTTAATGTAGCTTTCTTATCCCATTTAGCATATAGAGTTGCATTTTCAGTAGGAACGTACTCACCACTAACTTTCTTAGTTAATTCACTATCTAAATACCAGCCTCTGAATACATATTCAGCGTTATGAGGAACAGGTAATTCTAATGCAACATTAATGTTAGCTACTACATCTCCAACTGTAGCATATTCGCCAGCATTAAAACTAATTGTTACTTCAGGTTTAGAAATAGTATATGTACCAGCTTCTTTAGATACAGTTAATTGATAATAAACTTGCTTAGTTCCTTCAGTCATATATACATCAAATGTATAACTAGACCCTTCTTTTGCTTTAGTATAAGTACCAGTGTATTCACCCATCTTAATAGTTTTAATACCATCTAATGTAAGAGAATTTTCACCATTTGTATATGTACCTTCGAAGCCATCTAATGATTGCATAGTAGTTCCATCATAACCAAATTTAGCAATTACAGTGTTATCTGAAGCTAATACAGTTAATGAACTTGCTGTATAACAATCCTTACCTTCAATATCGTTACCTTCAGCATCTTTGAATGATACGTTCATATATACATGATTCTTATATAAGAAGTAAGAATAAGTGTTACCTTTAGTAGTATATTGAATAGCTTTTGTGCTTCCACCATCCCAATAAGATGAAGAATAAGTATGTTCGCTATAATTATATTTTCCTTCAATTGGAATGAACATATTCATAGCATTGAAATCTGCATCGCCACTCTTAGTGTTTACAAAAATGATTGTTGTAACAGGATCAATGAATCCATGGTAAACAGTAGAACCGTTGCTTGAGCAGAAATCTAAAGTACCTTTTTCAGGATCATAATTTTTAACTACATAAGAACCATTATAAGGATAGCCCTTACCAGTTGTCATACCATCTGGATCAATATCAAGAATACAACTTGTACGAGCGTAGCCACCGTCAACACCACCGTTTTTCTCAGTCTTAGTAAATTCAACTGGAACATAGATAGCATTGTAAATAGGGGCTATTTCCCATTTAGCATAAATTATTGTATCAGCATTGATTTGTGTTCCACTAGTCCATTCAGAACCTGATGCACATTCTTCAGTAGTATACCAACCAATAAAACGATGTTTAGCATATTTAGGTTTCTCAACTTTTGCAATATCACCAACAGAATAGATAATTTCTGTATTTTCAGTAACGCCATCGTTATAAACGATTGTTAATTTAGCTGGGTTAGAATATTTAGCATATAAAGTAATGTCTTCAGTTATTACTAAATTTGCAGGTACTGCTTTTGTAAATTCTTGATCATAGAACCAACCATTGAATACATAACCCGCATCTTCACCAGAAGGAAGTTTAACAGGAACATTAATATTGCAACTAATACTTGCAATTTCAGTATGTCCTTCACCTACAACAAATGATATAGTTGCTTTAGGCATTACTAAAACGAATGTATTATTTTCAGTATCTAAAGTTAAACGATAATATTCTGTATTATTTTCAAGATATACATCAAATCCATATTCACCAGAAGTTACTTTTGTATAAGTACCAGTCTTAGAACCATACTTAATAACACCACAACCATCAAGTTCAATAGTTTCAGAACCATTTGTATATGTTCCATAATATTCATCTAATAATTTAGTATTAGAGCCAGTTCCAAATGTGTCATTAACCGCACTTAAAGCAATCAATACTTCAGAAGTAGTTAATTCTTTTACAACTACAGTTTTTGCATTTTTAATATCTTTAATATTAGTAAATTCTTCACCTGTTGAAGTTGCTACTGAAACATTGTTATAAATATGATTGTTGTACAAGAATAATGTCTTAACACCAAGTTTAGTGTTAATTGTTACAAATTGTGCAAAGTAACCAGTAGTGCTACTTCCAGGGTATTTAGGAGCTTTTACACCAAAGTTAGCAACAATCTTACCATCAGAAGGTGTTTCAGTACTAAAGATATAATAGTCATTACCAATTTCACCTTTTGAATAAATACCAGCAATTACACCTGTTTCTTCATCGAAGTAGAAAGCATCTTTCGTCGTTGCTGTAGCGTTAGTCTTCCATTCTATCTTTTGAGTAGCTTTATCATAAGATACAACGATACCAGTAACTTGGCCAGAAATGTTACCATTTTCATCAATGATTAATTTCTTTCCTCCATAGTTACCATATCCAGCATTGTATGCTTCTGTACCATAATATGTACCATAGTATGCAGGAAGTTCATCCCATTTAGCATAAATTGTAATATCAGTATCATCTACTGTTACTGCTGCTTCTTCAGGTAATGTGTTTTCAAATTCACTATCTAAATACCAACCTTTAAATATACGTCTATTAGCTAAGTCTAATCCATATTTAGGAAGGAAATCACCAATCTTATCACCTTCACCAAGGTATAATGTTGATGCATCACCATCAGCAACACCAACTAAGTTAATAACTACTTTTGCTTTCCATAAAGCATATAAAGTTACGTTTTCAGTTGGTACAAATTCACTACCTACTGCTTTTGTGCAAGCTTCATCATAGTACCACCCTTTGAATTTATATAAATCATTTGTAAGAGTAGGTAATACATATTTAACATTAATATTTGCACTTACAGTTGCAGGGTCAAGAGTTGCATATTCTCCTGTTATAAAATTAATTGTAACCATTGGTTTTACACTTGTATATGTAGCTGTTTCTTTGTTTAATTGAACTTCATAATAAGCCTCAGAAACATATACTCCTAGTTTGTTATCAGATAATACTGTGTATGTACCAGAAACACCATTTAATGTAACTGTTCCAAAACCAGATACAACAATTGTTTCTTCAGCATTTGTATATGTACCTTCATTACCATCTAATACAACTAACTCAGTTCCATTATAACCAAATTTTTCAATTACATTACCACTTGCATCTTTTACACAAACATAAACTGCGTTATAGCATTCTTCAGCAGACAATGCATTACCTTCAGCATCTACAAAAGAAACACCAAAGTATACTACACCTTTGTAATAGAATACAGAATAAACTGTTTCGTTATATGTGTATTGGATTGCAATTGCATCGTTCCAACATGAAGTACTAAATGCAGATGTACTTGCATTTACTTCAAATGGAGTACAGAATAATAGTCTATTGAATAAACCATCGTTTGCTCTTACAAGTAATCCGCTTGCAAAGTCAACATAAGCAACAAATGTTTCTGCATTTTCGTGATCTAATACAACTTCTGTTGTTACAGTTCCATATCCAGGATCGTATGGATCATATGGATCATATGGATAGTATGGATCTTCAGAACCACCAGTTGTGATTGTTTTATATGGAGTTTGAATGAATCTAACTTTACCAGTTTTTTCATCTTCCATAATAATCTTAATTTGTCCTCTAAATGGATATGCTGTACCTTCACCTTCGCCATTTCCGTTCAATGAAATAATTGCATTTGCCCAAGCAGTTTCTACTGTTGTAATACCATATTTAAATGTTTGGCTATCTGTGCCTCTTGCATCAAATAAGACAGATGAGTAGGTCTTATTATCATATGGTGCAACAAGTTTTGCTACTTCAACGCTTACTTCACCATAAACGGATGTATATACTTTTTCGCCTTTTTCATTATAAGAAAGAGTTAATGATTTAACTGACCATACTGAAGCATCTGTTAAAGCAGGTACTGTTACTGTATCAGTTTCACCATACTTACAAGTTCTTGTTGCGCTACCTGTTGCTGTTTCAGTTGGTTCTGTAACAAGAGTCCATTCACCATATACATGTTCTTCTTTAGGAAGTTCAACAACTACTGTACCATATTCAGATACATAAGTTCTACTTCCTGCTTTTTGACATGTTGGAAGAACTTCTGTAACTGACCATACTGAAGCATCTGTTAAAGCAGGTACTGTTACTGTATCAGTTTCACCATACTTACAAGTTCTTGTTGCGCTACCTGTTGCTGTTTCAGTTGGTTCTGTAACAAGAGTCCATTCACCATAAACATGTTCTAATTTTGCAAGTTCAACAACTACTGTACCATATTCAGATACATAAGTTTTGCTTCCTGCTTTTTGACATGTTGAAAGAACTTCTGTAACTGACCATACTGAAGCATCAGTTAAAGCTGCTACTTCTACTTCTTGTCTATCATTACATTTAGGGCAAACTTTTGCAACAGTACCAGCTGTAGTTTCAGTTGGTTCTACTACAAATGTCCATTCACCATAACTATGGCCTGTTTTTTCAAGAGTAACTACTACTTTACCGTATTTAGAAGTATATGTTTTACTACCATCAACAGTACAAGTTGGGTCAACTACTACGCATGCCCATACTTTTGTGTCAGTTAATGTAGGTACTTCAACTTTATCTACATGATCACATTCACATTTGCGAGCAGCAACACCAGCTGTAGTTTCTGTTGGTTCTACTACAAATGTCCATTCACCATATTTATGAGTATGTACACCAGCACCAGAATCATCTGCACAACCTGTAGTAACAAATAGTAAGAAAGCAAAGATAGCAACAACTATAAATAATTTACTACGTTTCATAATTTTTCATCCTTTCCATTAATAGTTTATTTATGGAATTATCCATTAAACCTTGGTGTTTACTTTAATGTAAACACAGTGTCAACAGCAAAATATCCATGTGCATCTTTTTGCACAGTTGTACTACTACAAGTAATTTTATTTGTTTTAATAACATTATTAATAGTAAATACAAATACATAACCATTGACAGTTATTGTAACTCGGTTTTCAGTTACAACATAAGTACCATCAACTCCTTTTTTAGAAGCATATTTAGGTTCATAAAGATCATTGCCACATGCATCTTCACCATCATCATGAGAAGATGATGTAGAAATTACTTTTACGACACTATTTGCGCCAAATTGGAATGAAGTGTTTGCAGTGTATCTATAGTTTCCACATGTAAATACATGTGAAGCCTCGTAAGTTTTTCCTTCAAGTAAGCTGTTATCTAAACTTATATTAACTACTTCATATGTATAAGCAACTTTGTTAACTCGATATACCTTTGTTTGTGAGTCCATTGATAAAGTTACAACATCATCTTCAACAGTGTATGTTCCTACTTTATCACCTAGTGTTGCATTGCCAAAGCCATCTAACACTAAGTCATCGCTTCCGCTTAATTGGTAAGTGCCACGATATTCATCGGCTAGTTGTATTCCGTTTTTAGCATCATCCCAATTTACGATTTTTACGTAAGATATGCCAGAAGATGCTACGACTTTAACGATTGAACCAGATTCAGTAGGACTCACTCCATTAGCTGATTCAACGTTTACAATTTCGCCAATGCTTGTTGCTGTAATAGACATAATATATGTTATATTACCATCTACAATAATTTGTCTTAATACAAGATTTTTATTTCCTGTTACTTTGCTAGTTCCAAATGTGAAATAGTCAGAGAATGATGCTGCGCCACCGCACTTTAATAAGATTATGCCAGGGGCAATATATGTTCCATTTGCAACTATGCTACCCTTTGTAGCATTTTTAGCTTTTATTACAAAGCTATTATCTTCCGCAATCTTAACAGTTCCTTCAAATAATATTCCAGAACATTCAAGATATGCGCGACCATATTCATCAATTACTAATTGATTAGTTTCGGCAATTACACCACTTCCATATGAACCAACAACAGGATTATCTTTATAAATTGTCGCAATAATTTGAATTGCGTAATAAGCTGTTATTTCTTCACCATTAATAGTTACTTTTATAGCTAATTGATAGAAACCAGGAGTATTAAATCTAATTTTTGAAGTATCTATATATTTAGCTTTTTCATCATTACTAATTACACCATCTTTTGTAATAATTTCAATGTTATTGTAAAGATTAGCTTTAGCAACAGAGTCAGAGTTTTGACCAACTTCATAAGATTTTATACGAATAATTGCACCATCAGTTACTTTAGTATTTTCGAATGCCATTCCATCTTTTTTACCATTGTCAAATTGTTTTGCTGTTAAAACATTGCCAAGCGGATCTAAATAGAATGATGCTTCAGTACCATGTGCAAAACTTGGAGTAGTATCAACATATTTTACCATTACTTCTTGATTACGTGTTGTATAGTTTATTGCAGTTTTTGTATAGTTCTTGGCATCAAACTTAACTACACCTCTTCCATAACCATCTAAGAATATATATTGATTAGTACTTCCGTATTTACCATAGAAACTATCTTTTTCAACATATTCAAAAGTTTTATTGACAGGGTCTACATTGAACTTGTATGAATAGTAATCATCATTATCGCATTGATATAACATTACAACATTAGTTACATAATTTGAACCACCATAAGTCATAGTACCAATTTCATATGAACTAATAGTAAAGATTGTTTTAGAATCTACAACTAGTGTATATCCTTCAAATCTATCAGCTCTAAGTTCAGCTTCTTTTCCATCAATAGTTCCTTTAAATACCATATTGGCGAATTTTTTCTCGCCACTTTCTTTTACTATTTTACCAGTATTTTTATTTACTTGTGTAAACGAATATATATCACCATTGAAATATAACGTTGATGGAATTTTAGAATCACCCGATAAATCAAATTCTGCTTTACCCCAATCAACTACATATACAGTATCAGCACTTGTTTTTTCAGCAAGTCTAATTTTTAAACCATACCACATAATTTCACCAGTAGCGATGTTTCTTATTTTTACACAATCAATTGAATAAACAGTAGTAGTTCCTTCTAATACATGATCATCAGAATAGTTAACAGTAACTAAAGTTAATGTTTCCCAAATATCTGAATGGAAATATATTAGCGGTCTACGATTTTCCGAGAAAGTCATTTTAATACTATTATCAGGATTAATCACAACAATGCCGTTATCAAAATACATTGTATATGTCATTGTATTTATCTTAATAATTAAAGTATTTTCATTTATTGCGTCAATTAATTCTGCGTTATAACCATTTACAGTTATATTTCCTTCTTGATCTATTACTAAGTTCTTTAACACTTTTACTTCTGACTTTACTACTTCATATGAAGGTTGTTCATCACCAAATTCACCAGTGTAATCATCACCATCATCGATAACTTCTGGAATAGTTGTTAATTTTGTTGTATAGACACCTTTTATAGAATTACTAATAACTACTACTTTTGAAGTTTTTGCAATTCCTTTATAATTAATATTGATATAATAAACACCAGCTTTGAAAGTATTTACTTTTCCGGTTATATATTCAGAAAGTACATCTACTCTATTACCATCTTCAGTTATACTAAACAATTGTGTAGTATATAAAGTATCACCAGTAAATATTACTCTGTCAATAGCATTTACTTTTACATTAGATTCAATAATTACACGATATGTAACTATTACTGGTTCCATATCTGGACCATCTACATATACAGCAATTTTTACAGTTTGTTCGCCAACATAATTAAAATCAATTTTACTTGATAATAATTTTACATAACATGTTATTGGATCTGCATAATTAGGATTTTCAGTTAATTGTTGTTTTCTACCATTAATTGTAACTGTTAAATTGCTATAAACATCATAACTTGTTGAATTAATAGGTAGTCTTACGAGATCTTCAACAACATCAACTTTATAATTATTAGAAACAACAACATAAGTTATAGTTTTTTCATAATAAGTAAATTTAACACCTGATAAACCAATATTCTTTTCGTTGTAAGGTATCTTTAATGTTACAGTATAATTTCCTACTGTATTAAAGTCTACTGTACTAAGATTTAAATATGTATCAGATATATTTCTAAATCTAATTCCATTAATAATTACTTTAAAGTCTTCAATAAAATTATAATTATCTTTATTTGTACCTTTTAGAATTGTAATTGTATCAGATTTTGAGTGTTCAATAATTACCCCACGTTTTACTTCAACAATAGCTTGTTTAGTTAAACCATTGTAATTTAAAGTAATAATATTTTCGCCAACTTCAGTATAATCAATAATACCAGTAATCATATCCATTGTTACAGGAATGTTCTTATCACCGATAGTAATTTCAAATAAAGTTGTTAAATCAATGTACTCTCCGTTAGGATAAGTTACTACATTTTTTGCTTTGATTTGAACTGTTGCGTTTTCAACAACTTTTATACTAACAGTTTCAGTATATTTTAAACCTTCGTAAGTATAGTTAAACACTACATTATATGTATTACCAACTGTTGCATTATTAAGTGCTGATGTATCAATCATACTTAATGTAACTTCTACTGCAGCTCCATCAATATATAAACTAAATAAATTAGTAAAATCATATGTTGACATTTCTTCTTCAGTTAAATCAAGAGTTTTATAAGAAGGTATTACTTCTAAAACTTTACCACTTGTTACAACAACTTTTAAAGTTTTAGAAACCTTGCCATTAGTAACTTTTACATAATATGTACCAATTTCAGCTCTAACAGTACTTTCAACCATTTCGCTAGTTATATCAATTTTTTCATCATCAACAAACGCTGTAAATAAGGCAAGATAATCATAATTTAAAGCAGTATCAACAGTTACTTTTACTTCATCAACTGATAATCTCAATTCGTAAACAATATCTTTTACATTAACTGTAATTGTTTCGCTTACGTCTTTATATGTACAAGTAACTTTGTAAGTACCAACCTTTGCTACTACTTTTGAATGATCTACAAAACTTTCTTCAACGGTAACACTATTACCCTTTTCAGATATTGTAAATAAAGTAGTAAAGTCATATGTATCAACTTCATTGATTTTTATATCAATTGAAGTTACTTTTTTGTTAACTACTATATTTGATTCACTCTTATTGACATTAACTATTATACTTGCAAATTTTTCTTCATAAGTGCAAGTTACAGTGTAAGTACCAACCTTAGTACATAAACCACCCAAATCTATATAAGATGCTTTTACTTCTATTTGTTCATCATCTACAGTTATTTTAAATAACTTAGTAAAATCAAGGGTGTCTACCGCATCTTGTTCTACATCTATTATTGGTTGACTAGCAACCACACTTACTTTTTTTGTTGTTTCTGTTGTTTTTTCACAACCTGCAAGTAATGTGGTTACCATCATCAACATTAATGTAATTAGGGAAATAAACTTTGCTATTTTTTTCATAATATTAATCCCCTTAACTATTGGTTTTATTTATTACGATTTAAAGTCCAATCTCCAGTTACATAGAAATAAATCCAGAAGTATTTTGTGTAGTTGTTTTCAATAACAATTTCTATATCACCTTTAACAAAACATACATATCTGTTACTTTTACCAGATTCACCACCTGTAGTATCAGTATTTGCAACAGATAATACAAAGCCTTCTGCTACTAAAGCGTCTTTAATTTCTTCCATTAGTTCTTCATAATTTGTAATTCTACCATTTTCATCATATTCAGAACTTGTTGTAGTCATTTCAATATAATCAGCATATATATCATTTCCATCAGCATCTGTGCCTTTTACTTTCCAACTAAAGAATGGGCCATTAAGGTTATCACCTAAGATATTTAATAATACACTTGGAGCAGGTAAATCTTTTACAGCTTCACCATAAATAGCATCTAATACTACTGATGCAGCTTCTTCGTGTGAATCACGTGTTGAGTGTGTTGCACTGTAGTATTTAACTGTATATTGATCCCATGAAGTCTTTAATACTCTTGGAACATAACCATCAAATAAATCTCCATCTAAAACAGTAGTACCAATTTCAGTATATGTTGTAGTTACATAACCATAATAGATATCGTTTATTGAATATGGATAAGTAGTAGAAATTAGGTTACCATCTTGGTCTACAACGATGTATGTTAAGCTACTTGTTGAAGCTTGACCACTCTTAGCATATGTATAAGCACTAACTTCCATTGCTACATCTCTAGTAATTGCAGTTTCTCTTAATACGAATGTATATTGCATCTTGTTACCTACCTTCTTTTGACCTGCAAATTCGAAGATGTTTGCAGATAAATCAAATTTAGGTAATTGATCTGTTACGCTACCTTTAATCTTCTTAGTACCAATTAATGAACCTGTCTTATAATCATATGCGAATTGATCATAAGTTGCTTCATCAATTTGTTTGTAACCAGTATATTCAGTACGATAAGGTTTATTATCCATTGTTTGTGTGTATTCAATTGTAGTAGCATATAAGATTGCTTCTTTTGTAACTTGACCATAGCATCCAGGAATACCTGTTGCAGAAGTATTATTTGTTACTTTCTTACCAGCTTTTGTGCTAGATGTTGAATAATCACCAGAATCTGTAGAAGGTGCATAAGTTTGTGTATCTTTTGCATGGAATGTATAGTTATCAGCTTTTTTCATCTTTTCAATAGCTTGTGCTAAATATTCTGAATTTGCTGATGCTTCAAATGGTTCAGGATCTTTTGTTTCAGTTGTACCAACATTTGAGAATGAAACTTCAATTGTAGTATAACTCATGGCACTTGCATCTTCTCTTGTATCAGCACCATAATATAAAATTTCTGTTTGAGCAAGTAATTTTGTAATCTTACCATCTTCAACTACTAAGAATAATTGATCTAATGTATCTGAAAGCATTGGAGTTAATGAGTAAGATAAATAAGTCATTAAATATAAGTCATCAGCGTTTTCACGATTGATATTGTAAACATATACTTCTTGTTCAGCATCATATGTAAATTTAGAAATTTGTAAATTACCTAAATGATTCCATAAGTGTTGTGCTTCCCAAACTGAAGGTACGCTCATATAGTCTTTAACTAATGCAGATTCAACTTCATTTCTCTTATTAATATATGTCTTTTCAAGACCATGGCCGATATTACCATATTGGTCTTTTAAGCCGTTTGTTTTACCTCTACGATAGTTGTCAGCAAGACGACTAGTTTCTTCTTGACCTTTAATAGACCAAACGCTATCCCAAGCACCATCATTCATTCTTACTTCAATGTTATACTCATGAGTAGTATTGTTGAAAGATTGTTGGAAATCTTGATAATAATCAGTTAAAGTACCTATTACAGTAATGCTTGAATTACCAATAGCTTTAATCATATCAGATGTTAAATCACCAACTCTACCTTCAACTACAGGAGCTTTTACTAAGATTGCAATTGATGCTTTTACTAGTGGATCTTCTACAGAAGATACTGTAATAGTAACAATTTGATCTACAGTAATTTCTTTAACTAAAGAAACAACATCATTTTCAATTTTTACAATATCACTTGAGCATACATATGTATATGCTTTGTTTGCAGCATTTGAAACTGTTACAGTTAAAACTGCAGATGTGTCTTTATCAATAGTTGTTTTATCAGCTTCAATAGAAATTTTTACGTTTTCTTTTGCAGTAAGAGTTATGCTTGCGGTTGCACTCTTTGTTTTATCTGCATTAGCAATTGCCATTATTTCTATTTTACGATCAACTGCTATTTCGCCTACAACGCTAATTTCACCTTCAGCACTAATTTTGATTGCTGAAGTATCATATTGTAATGTATAACTAGTATCACTAGAACCAGTTACAGTTACAGTAAGTTGAGCAGTTTCATCGCTCTTTAAACTACTTTTGTTTATAGTAGCTTCAATTTGAACATTTTCAGTTTTACCCGTATCTTTTTTGCATCCTGCAAAACTAATTGCAACGCCAAGAATTAAAGCTAAAACGAAAATTTTTGAAAATATACTTTTTAAAACCTTCATGTTTTTCACCTTTCTTTCCTATTTTTTCCAAACATAGATTACTAAATCTAGATTTGAGTCCTGAGGACTAATCCAAATATTATCTTTATTAAATTCTCCATACTTATTTTCTACAAAGCCAAGGCTAACCAAATAATCTTTTATATCCTTTAACGGCGCATCTATTGTGTAATCTAAACCAAGCGGTACGTCATAATAAAGTACAACGCTTAGTTCCGCATTATTTGTTCCTCCAGGTGTATAAATAGTTGTTAATCCAAAGCCATATGTATCTCCTAAAACATTCCCAAAGAATGGTAATTCATTATCAATATTATCATTTCCATAGAAAGTCTTGAAATACTCTAAAGCATTTACTTCTTCATCATCAACAGTACTTGGACCATCACTAGACACATTTACTGTTAATTCACTCCAAGAAGTTGGAACTTGTCTAGGTGTGAAATCAATATTCACATCTTGAGGTATTTCAGTTTTGTTAAAATCACTATATTTAATTTCAACTACACCATACATTGAACCAACATAGAAGTAGAATGCAGCTTCAATAATATAACCATCTTTTACTACTACATATGGTGTGAAAGTTTCTGTAGAAGAAATTCTTCCTTCAGTAGCAAACAAGCCATATAAATTTTCATCATTTCCAACACCATAATAGAATGTTGAAGCAACTGAAGACATAACGTTATCTACATAATATGTAGTTGTTCCATCTTTAGCATTTACATAGTAACTTCTAAATATTTCTGCCGCAAAGCCAAATGTAGGTTTAGCAGCACTAAAATCTGTTTGATATGCTCTTGTTGCGTTATATCCACCAGCTTTATTTGTAAAGAATGTGTTATATAAATTATCATTTATCTTATGATATCCATAATCGGCATTTTCTTTATAATTGTGAATTTCATTACCTTTCTTGTCATATGTTACAGAGTAAGGCAAGAAATAGCAATCATTTTGTGTAACATATTCTGTATAACCACTTTGTACAAGACCAGTATACATATATGATGCTACAATACTCTTAAAATCTAGTGTGTAACTTTTCAAAGCTCTCATATTTGCAATTGCTACTGCAAGTTCATCATGTACACCATTTTCATGAGAGAACTTTGTAATTCTTTTAACATCTACTGTTTCATCAAAGTTAATAGCAACAATTAATTCTTGAATTGCTTTATATCCAACAGCAATTGAGTAATCTTCTTTACTCTTTGCGTAGATACCTAATATTTCACCATCTTCAATAATTAGTGAGAATCCATCAGCAATGAAATCATAAGGGTTTGCTGAAGCAACTATTTTTTCATCTAGTCTTTCATCGCTTCCCACATATTCATACCGCCAAGTCTTTTCATTAAATTGGAAATCAGAAAGTTTTAACCCTTTCAAATTATTATATAATCCAGCATCTTCCCAAGATACAGATGATCCATCATCAGCTTGCATTGGAGTGTATTGTTCTTCATTCATAAAACTTACACTTACTTGACAAGCTTTTTGGTCATGATTTCGATAATATATTCCCATCTGAGTATTTGTATCACCATTTAGATATTCTGCATACCAATTAGTTCCATCCATTGCAGTTTTAACAACTGTTATATGAGTTGAATGTAATTTAGAATAAAGACCAATTGTATATAAATTAATGTTCATATATCCTTCAAAGCCAATTGTATCAACGTTTAATGCATCTAGCATTTCTTGAGTTAATTCTGGTTTTGCAACTATTGTTATTACTTTAGTTGCAACAACACTTGTATCAGCAAGTGAAGTAGCAGTAACTTCAATAACTTTATCACCACTTACCTTACTTGCAGTAAGTCTACCTTCTGAATCAATTGTAGCAAATTCAGAACCACTTTTTACTTCCCATAAAACTGTTTGATTATCACTACCAGTAACAACAGCTTCAAGGTTGATAGTTTTTCCACTCTTTACCTCTGAACTTCCTTTAATACCTACAGATATATCATCTTTAACCGGAGGTTTTATTGGAGTTACATTTAGAGTTATGCTGATTGTTGCGCTCTTTGTTTTGTCCGCATTAGCAACAGCTTTTATTTCGACAGTTCTTTTTGTTGAATAATCGCCAATTACTTTTAATTGATTATTTGCATCAATATTTAGTAGAGATGTGTCATACATCCAAGAATATGTTGTATCAGTTGATCCCGTAACAGTTACTGTCAATTTAGCTACATCTGTTTTTTGTAATGTATATTTATCACTTTCAAGTGTGATTTTAACATCATCTTTAGGTGTATCTTCATGTTTTTTACAGCTAGTTACTGAAAAAATCATCAACAACACTAAGCAAAAGAGAATACCTTTTTGAAAAGTTAATTTAAACTTTTTCATTTTAATACCTCCTTAGTATGTGTATGTTGTGTATATTGTTACATCTTTAGAAGATGTAGTTTTAAATACACATTCTATACTAACTAAATTTTTATTTTCAAACACAAAAATTATTTTTGCGTTATCTAAAATTTCAAAATCTTCAGTACCTAAAACCGCATTGATGTTTTCTTTAGTAACTTCACATTCAAAACCAGCTTTAGTCTTTTTATAATTTGTCACTAATTTCTTAGTTAAGTTTAAACCTATTAAATTATCACGGTTAAAGTTTTCAATAGTATTAACACTTGTTTTTGCTTCAAGAACAAATTTACTATTTAATTTAGATTCATTAGTTACAACATCAGCAGTACCAGTTTCATCAATAGAAACTACTTGTTCATTGTTATAAACTAATTCTTCACCATCTTTAACTGAATATACTGTTGTTACTTTAGTAACATTTTTAACAGATTCAGTTGCTTTTTTCATCTTTTTAGCAATTGAATTAGAACTAGAAACACAAACAATTGTGACTATTATTCCAACAACCACTAAACATGCGATTGTAGAAAGAATTATTATTGATTTCTTTTTCATTATTTTTTCCTCCTACATATATTTACGTCTTATTCCAAAATAAGCAAACGCCATTGTCGCAAGCGATGTAGTAACGAGGCCTATAATGTTCCAAGGAGTAAATGCTTTATTTGTAGAGTTTACAACTTTTACAGCTTCATCATTAATTGCGTTTACATATTCTTCGTATGAAGCAACTAATGTATTGTAATTTGTTAAATCTAAGATTGAACGATTTTCAAAAGTTAAATTAGATAACTCTTCACTTATACTTCTTAATAAAGTTATTTTAGAAATATCAAATGTTGTTGGTAGGTTGTTAATCTTTTCTTGTAATTCTCTAACATTCTTACTAGCACTAGCTAATTTTAATTTAGCTAGTTTTTCTTTTGCATCTTTTGCAATTTTAACTAAATTATTCCATTCAGTTTCACTATAACCATATTTAGTTGCATCCTGAGTAACACTATTAAGAGCAGTAATTGCATTGTTAATTAATGTTTCATCAGAAAGTGTTATAACATTTAATTTACCAATTTGTTCAGCATAATCGATAAATTGAATTAAGCTCTTATTCATTGCTTCATAATCACTATGATTTGCTTCACTATCTTTACCAAAATATACTTCATATACAATTGAATCGTATCCAATCAAACCACTATTCTTTGGTAAAATCATTTTGATTGGAGCTTTTTTACCAACTAAGTCAATGAAATTATAGTAGTACAATTCTAAACCAAAGACATCAAAATATTTGTGTAGAATTTCATATCCTGGATCATCTTCAGTAAGTTGTGCTTTTTTATTATAATTTGCTTCAAGAGATGGAGCAATAAATGATCTGAATTCAACAGTTGCTAGGTTAGTATAACCGAAGAATGCATAATTTCCAATTATCTTTAATGTATCTGGTAATACTAATTCTTTTATGTGTGTATTGGCATTACCCGCAAATGATTCAATACGATATGTATCTTCATCAATTACTAATTTTTCAATGTCTAGATTTGCGGGAACAGATGAAAGTAACCAGTGATTAGATTTCATATGTGTGTATAAAACGCCATTACTTATTTTTGCATAATCATTAATAGTACCATCATTAGTTCTTGTATTTGAACTATCTACAAAATAGAATGATTTTAAATTTGTGCATCCATTAAATGCATATGGACCAACTAATTCAATTCCGTTAGCAAAAGTAAATTCTGCTAAACTTGCATTATTACTAAATGCACCTTCACCAATTTTTATTAATTTTGGAGCATTTACTTTTTCGAAACGAGTACCTTGGAATGCATAATTACCTAATTCAACTAATTCACTTAAATCAAGAATGCCAGATGTATATGTTTGGGCAAATGCACCTTCACCAATAGTTTTTACTTTTGATAGATTAACATTATCTAGCACATTACATGAAGTGAAAGCATAATTAGCTATTTCTTCAATGTTATCAAGATTTATTTTACTTAGCAATACGCATCCTGCAAAACTAAATAAACCAATTTTTTTGATTGTTGCAGGAAGTGTTACCTCTTGCAAATTGATACAATACGCAAACATATAATTATTAACTTCTTCTAAAGTTGCAGGTAAAGTTATTTCAATTAAGCCACTGCATCCTAAGAATGCACCTTCACCAATTTCTTTTAATGTGTCTGGTAAAGTTACACTTGTAAATGTAGGAGCACTAGAAGATGCGCTTTCACTATATTTTGAGAAAGCACCAGAACCAATTACTTCTACTACAGGAATATTTAAGTAGTTTAAAGATTTACAATCCGCAAATGAGTAATCACCGATGTTTTTGACAGTTAATAAGTTCGCTGATTTCAAACTAACACATCCATAGAAAGTTTCTCTTTCAATTGTTTCATCAAGTTTACTTAAATCAATTTTTGAAAGCTTAATATCATTTGCAAAGCATGCAACACTAAAATGAACATTACCAGCTTCAGGCATTGCAACTTCTTCTAAATATGAACATTTTTGGAATGCACCAAGTCCAAAATTTGAATTAGCACCTAGTTTTACATATACAATTTTAGATTGGAAGAATGCACCTTCACCAACATTAGCGTTAGCTCCGAGTTCTACTTTTAGTGAACCAGTATTAGCAAATGCATAATCACCAATTTCTTTAACATATGCTAAATTTTCAACTCCAACTAAACTACTTGCATAATTGAATGCATGATTGCCAATTACAACTCCTGCTTTTGCGGGTAAAATTACTTTTTCTAAATTTTCGCAATTAACAAATGCGTAATTACCGATACGTAATTTGCTATTTAAGACAGTAAGAGTAGTAATGTTAGCACCACAGAAAGCACTATCTGCTATAGCAACATATTTTTCATCTAAAACTAAATCACCATATGCTTTGGCTGTTGCAGCAAAAACAATTGTTGTACCAAGTTTATCTAACAATAAACCATCAGCTGTAGTATATTTTGTGTTTTTTGGACTAACTATAAATGTTGTTAAATTAGTATTTTGGAAAACAGAGCCTAAATTTTCTACTATCTCAGTATTACTTTGGAATTCAACTTCAGTTAAACTTTCACATCTGTAAAAACAATAATTTCCTAGTGTAACCTGATTGTTTGGTAAAACAATCTTTTGAATTGAACTACATTCATAGAATGCTTGTTCACCAATTTCTTTTACTTCACCAATGAAGTTAACATTTTTTAAACTATGACATTCACTAAATGCACCCTTTGAAATAACTATTAAATTGTTATGGATATTGACAGTTTGTAATTTTTCACATTGTGCAAAACAGAATGTTGGAATTTGTACTTTTTCATAAATATCTATTGTTTCTATGCCTGTATTTACAAACATAGCACTTGCTAATTTTGTATTTTCAGACAATGTAACTTGCTTTAAGTTTGTGCAATCTTTAAATGCTCTTTCACCAGTATTTCTTAAAGTTGAAAGATCAATTTTTGAAAGGCTTGTGCATCCTTCGAAAGCACTAACACCAATTGCATATATTTTATTTAAACTAATATTGTCTAATAATACGCAATCTTCAAAAGCTTGTTTACCTATAACCTGTATATTTTCTAGATTGATTGTCGTTAATTCTTCATCTTTACAGAAAGCATATTCTCTAATATATTTTACACTACTAGGAATCACAACTCTTTCTAGACTTGTACAATTATAGAAAGCATATTTTTGAATTTCTTCAACACCATCAGGAATTACTATTGACTTAACAGAAGTATTCATTGATGGTATTTTATTAGCATCATAATCATCATCAGTTAATTCTATAGATTGATCTGTATCATATAAGCAGAAAGCATAAGCACCAATATATAAAATACCTTCATCATCAGGGATTACTACATCACCGCCTAAACCTTTATACGCAACAAGCATACGGTTTTCAATGACAAATTCACTCTTAACTGTAACTCTGACACGGTCCATTACATTGGAACCTTCTACTTTTATAAGGATATTAGCATTACCCTCTTTAAGGGCAGTTACCTCACCATTTTCATTTACTTGTGCAACACTTGGATTAGTTGAACTATAACTTATGTTGTAGTTTCCTTCAACATACCAAGGATTAACATCATACGCTAATTTTATTTTTTCACCTGGGTAGAAACTAATTCCTGACATACTAGATAGGAATTTACGATCACCAGTTTTACCTATTTCACTAGTCTGTGCAGCTCTAGAATATGCAAACAGTGTATCAAAATAAGAAAATCTAATTGATTCAATGGCTGCTTTAGAACCTTCACTAGTTTCCTTATTGCTTGATCTACTTACACTTTGAGGTTTATAAGCTAAGCTTTCCTTAGTTTGAGTACGTTTTTTAACATTAACTATTAATACTGTTTGTTTACCATTTAATGCTTCTCTTACAGTTATTGTAGTTCTACCAGCATTAAGTCCGTATACTAAACCTTCTTTTATTGTAGCAACTTGTTCATTAGAAGATGCCCATTCTAAGAATTTTAAATAATCCTTGTTATCATCAACTGTTGTATCTGCAGTTGCGAGATACTTAGTTAAATCTAAAACTTCATCTTCATACATAGATAAGATTGTTAAATCAGTTCCTTCTAATGTACCATCTTTTGTGAACTTAAAGTCACCTTGAGTACCCGGTAATTGACATAAATATATATTTGAATTTAGCGCATAGTCATCAATTGAGAAGGCTAAAGCATTTGTTATTAATTCATCATTAAATATATCATCTAAATAATCAGTTATTTCAAATCTTACTACATTGTCTTTACCCTTTTCACTATATACAGGAATAGGATCTTTAGTTAAGAAAGTGTATGTAGATGACGAAGTGAAAATAATAGGTGTAATTGATTGTACATATTGGTTATCATATACAACCATATTAATGTAATAACGGTCTTTCTTTAAAGTCTTATCATATACTTTTTCATAGCTTACTTCTTTTAATACTGGGGCTTCATCATCTAGATAGAAATCAAAACTAAATTGATTACGAACATTTGTACTTTCGCCACCATCTCCGTAGTCAAGTGTACCTTTCATTTTGAATTCGTATTGACGGTTGTTAACAAGACCAAGAGTAGATGATTTAGCTTTTAAATTTTCATAATAAGGTAATGGAGAAGCACCATTAGGGTATGCTTTTGAAGCATTATAATCTATATATTCCCAAACTACTTCGCCAGTTACTTTATCAGTAATTGTAAATACCATTTTTCTAGCATTTCTAAGTAAACCTGCAGCAATAGCTGAAATACCATCAATTGTTCCAAGTGAATTAGAAATAGCAATGTGGTCTAAAGAAGCAGGGATAGCATCATACTTTTCTTCATCGATATCATATAGATATGTTCCAAGTGGAATTAGATAATTATAGAAATAAGAACCATATGGTGTTGTTGCATAATAATCAGCCTTTATCTTATCTTCATCATCAATTGCCATATTATGAGCTTCTGATTCTACTTCAAAGTAGGTCTTATCAAACATTGGAGCTTCTGTCCAGTCACCATAGAAGGCAAGGAAAGGAATATTCAAATCAATTTCATCATCTTTATTAGTTGTTAATTTAACAAATCCTTCTACATACATTCCGTATGGGAATAATTCATCAATTAAGTTTTTATCAGTATCGCTAAGATTATATGTTAATTTTATTTTAGCAGTTTTATTAGCTTCAATAGTTAATGTTGTACCATTTAATTTAGCACCTTCTACAGATGATATTACTGTATTTCCGTTTAAAATTTGCGACTTTTCAGCAACGTGTTTTTCATCAGATGTTGAAACACTTTCAGTCATACCTACTACAGATAAATCATAAGTAAGAGTTTCATTAGATAAGTTAATTAAATTAAATTCCATATTATATATACCTGTACGTTTAGCATCGTCTTTTAATTCTAATTTAGAACGATCGATTCCATCTACAGTTATATATGCTTTTGTATTAACAGAATTATATAAACTTGCAAGACCTGCACCTTGTTTTCTAGGTGAATAAGGATTTCCTCTTTCATCTAAAACAATGTTTGCGGTTGACATCAATAATTGGTTAGTCATTACAGCAACTTGTTTAGCACTTAAAGTTGGGTATTTCTCTTTAATATATTGACGGATTAATACAACAATTCCACAAAGGTTAGGAGTAGCCATTGATGTACCACTTAATTTGTCATAACCACCACCAGGAATAGCAGACATAATTTCGCCACCATGAGCAGTAATTTCTGGTTTAATTCCAAGTGAAGGAGTAGGACCCCAACTTGAGAAATCAGACATAAATGGACCTGCTTGATATGTTGAACGTATTGTAAGCGTACCTGTATTTTTTGAGGCAAGAATAGTACCATCATCTTTTGATATAGATATTGTAGGTATATGTTCAGTTTTACCCATTGACATTAAAATATCACCATCAATGTTATTATAAATGATACAAGCAATTGCACCTTTATTTTTAGCTATCATTGCTTTTTCTTCAAAGCTATTATCACCACGTCTTACTAGTGCTATTTTACCAGTTATATCACCAACATTTGCATAGTTAACTTCTTTACCTACACCAGGAATAGTAACGTATTCAAATGTTAATTTTTCACCATTTCTATATTTTTCTTGTTGCTCTAAAGGTAAGCTATTAACTAATTCATTCATAAAGTCATTAGGTTTTGCGGTAACAGAATTAGATTCTTTATAGAATAATACTTGTTCGCCATTAGCGATAATATATCTACTCTTAACACCACTAATAGATGCAACTGATAATGCAGCATCATATGTTGATGGTGAACCTACTGTTCCTGAATCTGGATTTGTAACAAAGTTAGTATTTCCTTGTTCGCCACCATAGCCTGAACTATAACTATTACTTGCGGCAGTAATTAAACTAATACCACTTTCATTTATTCTTTCGTATACTTCATTTATCTTATTGCCATCTTCTTCTCTTGCAAAACCACAAGATGAACCAAGTGACATATTAATTGCATCAACACCTAATAATACAGCATCTTCAAGAGCAGCTAGGATATCTTCAGTTTTTCCACCTTCACTCAAATCGGGGAAAACTTTCATAAGAACTAATTGCGTGTCTACTGCAACACCAGTGATTTTATCATCTAATCCACCAATGATTCCTGCAACGTGTGTACCGTGTTCTGAATCATATGGGAAAACATCTGAATCTTTATCAGCATAGTCATATACAAAAGGTATTTTACGGCTATAATATACATCCTTTAGTTCTAGACCTTTTGTGAATTTTGAAGCATTCATATTGCCTAAAATTGATGAAATGTCTCTGTCAGTAACCACTTGTTCAGTAGGTTGTTTTTGGAAAACAGTGTGTGTACAATCAAACCCTGAGTCTAATACAGCAACTACAGTACCTGCACCTTTATAGCTAACGCTACTTGAATCAAAAATACCAGTTTCATATACATCTACTAAATTTACGATTGCGGAAGCATCACCGCTTATGCTTTGTGGTAAATTATAAGTGTCTGATAAAATAGTTGATTTTACTGATGCTAAATTACCAATTTCTTTAAAATTACCATAAGTAGTTTTAACCGCTATTGCATTAATAATTGTTGAATAGTAATATTCAACTTCAGTTATTAAACCTTTTTCCTTTAGTTCTTCAACTAAAAGATCTTGTTCTTCTTTTATTTTAGAAGCTTGTTTAATACCTGTTGCCGAGTTTGCATATTCTGAAACAGTTTTATATAAAACACTATAACGATTATTATATGATTCTATTAGGGATTCACCATCTAATGTAACCATTGTAATGATTTCATCAGTATCTAAATAACCATTATTTTTCTTTATATTTTCTGCTTTAATTCTTGACATTACTTGTTCTTGTGTTAATTTCAAGTCACTCTTTAATATTTGTAGTTTTTGTGAATTTGATATAGGAGTAACTACTGGATCAACGCCAGGAACGTTGTTGTCTTTATTTTTATTTTTGCAACTAGGACAAGTAATTATTAGCAAAAGCAATATTACACCATATAATATTTTCTTTTTCATTTTACTTTCCTCTCATTATTTTAACCACAACAATATAAATAACATTGCTAAGAAAAAACAAACTATAACGCCTAATATAATTGGCATATAATGGGCAAGGGCTGCTTTTGCTGCTGCCTTTTTTTCATTTTTTGTTAGTGAAAAGTTGTCATCATTATTGTGTCGTTTACGATGTGGCATACCATCTACATCCATATTATAGATGGTATGACCATCGTCAACATATTTTTCTTTTTTATTTTTTTTCATTTTTTACCTTTTTTTCGTTTTCAGCTTTTTCTGCTTCAACTCTTAAAATTTCTGCATATTCTTCATCATATTTTGGTAAGTTTGCCATTACTTCTTTATCATACAAATGACAAGCAACAAAATGATTTGGTGCAGCTTCAATATAATTTGGTTCTTTGAATTTGCATACGTTCATGCATTTTGCACAACGAGTATGAAATTTACAACCCTTAGGTGGGTTAGCAGGTGATGGAATATCACCATTTAAAATTATGCGATTCATCTTTACATCAGGGTCAGGAACAGGAACAGCAGAGAAAAGTGCTTGCGTATACGGATGAAGAGGATTATCAAATATTTCATCAGTATCACCAAGTTCCATTGTATTTCCTAAATACATAACTAAGATTTGATCTGTTATATATTTTACAACTGATAAATCATGTGAGATAAATACATATGTTAAACCAAGTTTTAATTGTAATTCTTTTAATAAGTTTATTATTTGAGCTTGAATCGATACATCTAGTGCACTTACCGGTTCATCGCAAATTACTAATTTTGGATTTACCGCAAGGGCTCTAGCAATACAAATTCTTTGACGTTGCCCTCCGGAAAATTCATGAGGATAACGGTCATAATATTGTGGTTGTAATCCACATTTTTTCATTATATCTCTTACATATTCATTTACTTGTTCTTTTGGAACGATATTATGATATATAACTGCTTCAGAAATTATTGAACCAACTGTCATTCTTGGTGGAAGACTTGAATAAGGGTCTTGGAATATTAGTTGCATACTAGTACGATATTTACGCATTTCATTTTTGCTTATCTTTGTGATATCGTGACCATCAAATATTATTTGGCCTTCATTTGGTTCATATAGTTTTAATATTGTTCTTCCAAGAGTAGTTTTACCACAACCAGATTCACCAACAACACCAATTGTTTTACCTTTTTCTAGAGAAAAGGAAACATTATTTACGGCTTTTAGATAGCATGTAGGTTTACCAAAAAAGTTAGTAGCAATTGGAAAGTATTTGCTTAAGTTTTTTACTTCTAAAATATACTTTTTATCAGTATTATTCTCCATCTTTTCCTACCTCACTTTCTTCGTATAAATAGCATGATACACTATGGGTGTCACTTACTTTGATTTCTCTTGGGTATTCACCATTACATTTGTTTATGCACTTACTGCATCTACTTTTAAAGTAACATTCATTTGGTAAGTTTATAGGGTTTGGAACTTGTCCAGGTATTGAATATAATGGTTCATTTGAATTTGAAGTAATCAACGGTTTACTCTTTTGTAGTCCAATTGTATATGGGTGAAGAGGGTTATGGAAAATTTCACGTGCAGTTCCTTTTTCGATTACCCTTCCTGCATACATTACAACTACTTCATCAGCCATTTCAGCAATAACTCCTAAATCATGAGTAATTAACATAATTGAGCAGCCTTGCTTTTTTTGTAAATCTTTTAATAATTCTAATATTTGAGCTTGAATAGTAACATCTAAGGCAGTTGTTGGTTCATCCGCAATTATCAATTTTGGATTCCCCGCAAGCGCCATTGCAATCATTACTCTTTGACGCATACCACCTGATAATTCATGTGGATATGATTTGTACACACGTTCTGGCATAGAAATACCAACTTTATTTAACATTTCTATACTATGAGCTTTTGCTTCTTCTTTAGTGATTGATGGAGTATGTATAAAAGAAACTTCATCTAATTGATATCCTATTGTAAATACGGGATTTAGGCTAGTCATTGGTTCTTGGAAGATCATTGTTATATCTTTACCACGAATTTGATACATTTCTTTAGTTGGCATTTTGGCAATGTTATATGCTTTCTTTCTACCATCTTCACTATAACCTAATGCATCCGAATTGTATCTTATTTCACCTTCGATAACTTGACCTTGTGGTGCTTGTACTAATTGCATAATAGATAAAGATGTAACGCTTTTACCACATCCTGATTCACCAACAACACCAACAATTTTATTTTTAGGAATGTTGAAAGATACGCCATTAACACTCATTACTGTTCCATTATCAGTAAAGAAGCAAGTCTTTAAACCATCTATTTCGATAATATTATTTTCATCTTTCATATATGAAGTATATTCTTCTACAGGTAAATTCTTTTTCTTTAAACCTTCATAATACTTCATCTTCTTAATGTTGTCTTTTATTATTGCGCGTGATTCTTTTATTGATATATAATCGGAAGTTTTTTTATCTTTTGCCATATATATCCTCCTATTTCTTAGCCTTTGGATCCATAGCGTCTCTTAAGCCATCACCAACAAAGTTGAATCCTAATACTGCAATTACAATCATAAATCCAGCAGGAAGCCACATATTAAGATGATAATTTAAAACTTGTGGATCATTTAAAGTTGCAATCATAGTACCCCATGCGGCTTTTGGAAGTTGTACACCAAGTCCTAAATAACTTAATGTAGATTCATATAGAATTACGCTACCAAGTCCTAGTGTCATAGATACTATTAATTGAGGCATTACATTTGGTATTAAGTGTTTAAATATTTTTCGCCATGTTGAAAGTCCCATAACTTCGGTTGCGGTGATATACTCTTGTTCACGAAGTGAAAGTATTTGTCCACGGACAAGTCTTGCAACACCGCTCCAGCTAAATATTGTAATAATTACCATCAAAATATATATTCTTGTATCTGCATCTAAGTTCCATGAATCTATAACAGCAGATGCAATTAATAGAATTGGTAATGTTGGAATACAGTTAAATATATCAACTATACGCATTATTAGTTGGTCTACCCAACCGCCAAAATAACCTGATATGCCACCTAGTACTATACCAATTAAGGTTTCTAGAATAACTACGATAAATCCTATTGTTAAGGAAATTCTTCCTCCATACATTAATCTTACAAATACATCCATTCCTTTATCATCAGTTCCAAGGAAATGGTCTTTGCTAGGATCTGCATAGGAATTAATTTCCGTAATAATTGTTAATTCTTCAATAACTTGAATTTTATTGCCCTCTTCATCAGTCCAAGTATGTGGTGTTTCAAGCACTTTTACAGTACTTGAACGGTCTACAGTACTTTCGCCCCATTTTTGATAAATGACAGGTCCAAGGAATGAAAATATGAATAATAAAACAATCATAACTATTCCGACTATTGATAATTTAGAACGGAAAAATCTTCTTAATACTAGTCTTTTAGGTCCTATTTCTTTATAAGTTGCTTCTTCTGTAGTATCTTCTTCAACTAATTCTTCAATAATTTCATTTTCAAGAAGATCTTCATCTTGAGCAAGTTTTTGCTTTTTCTTTGCTATACTGCTAATTTTAGTTTCTTCACAAGCAGATTCTAATTCTTCTAATTTATTTGTAGGTTCATTATTATTTTGCATCTATTTCACCTACTTTCCTAGTTTAACTCGTGGGTCAACCACTGAGTACATTAAGTCAGATAATAGCGTTCCTATTACAGTAAGTACTGCTAAGAACATATTGTATCCCATTACGAAAGGAATGTCACCTTCTTTTAACGCTTTGTATGCCAAGTTACCAATACCAGGAATACCAAATACTTGTTCAGTTATCATCATACCACCGAATAATGAAGGTAATATACCTGCCAATAATGTAACTAATGGTATCATTGTATTTCTAAAAGCGTGTCTATAAATTACTTTGTTTTCAGATAAGCCTTTTGCACGAGCAGTTCTTATATAATCAGCTCCTAGAACTTCTAATGTATTTGTTCTAGTGTATCTCATTAATCCACCAATTGATAATATTACACTGACGAATATTGGTAGCACTAGGTGATATATCATATCACCTAGTTTTGAAAGGCCACCAGCAAAAGTATCAGGGTAATTAACACCAGCACTTATTAAACCATTTGATGGGAACCATCCTAGGTTTACTGAGAATATTTTTATGACTATTGCTCCAAAGAAATAAGTAGGAAGTGAAATTCCAATCATCGTGAATATTGTAACTAAATAGTCTCGCATTGAATATTGATGTGTAGCACTCGAAATACCTAGTGGAATTGCGATTAAAAATTGAAGTATTGTCGCTATTGTTGCAATCGCAAAAGATATCCACATATTATTTTTAATTACTGTGCTAACTGGTTTATTATATTTGAATGATATACCAAGATTGCCTCGGCAAACATTTCCCAACCATTTAACATAACCATTAACTAATCCTTTAAATGTTTTATCGCCAATACCATATAATTCCTTAAAGCGGTCTACATCTTCTTGAGTGATTTGACCTTGTTGGATTTGTGATGCATATTTTAAATCTATGTAATCATTTGGCATTAAACGAACTAATGTATAAATTATAATTGATACACCGAAAAGGACAAGTAATGATATTAATAGTCGTTTTACAATGTATTTAAACATATATATATTACTCCTTGTTCAAAATGAAATATCTATTGCGATTTCCATTTTTTATTTTTTACTTTGCTTGATTGAATGAAACATTATGTAAATCACTTGTTAAGCCTTTATATGGTGAAGTGTCACTATTTAATGTACTTTCATCAATTTTATTTAAATTATATGCAAACAAGTCATCTCTTTGGTAAGTAGGTAATTCTACTGCCAATTGCATAATTATATCTAATGCTTCAGCATAAATACTAGCACGTTGTGCTTCATCAGTTGTTTGACGACCTTGATCAATCAATTCTGATAATTGTTCAACTAGTGCTTTTTCAACTGAATACTTGTCGCCTGTATTTTGTAATATTTGTTTATAACCCCAGTTTAGAACAGAAGTTGCATATGAGTCTTTATGGTAAACTTGGTACATATCTGGGTCAATTGTTGAACCCCATGCGGCAGCCCAAACAGTTAACGCACCTAAAGATAATTTCTTTAATGCTTGTGCATCTGGTGTAACAGTGATATTGAATCCTACTTTATTTAAGATTTCACCAGCATGATACATAGCATTCCATGCAGGGTGATCTGTTTCTTCACCAGCGATTGTGAATGTATATTGTAATGTTGAACCATTCTTTTCATAAACACCTTGGCTATTAATTGTGTAACCAGCGCTTTCAACTAATTTCTTAATGAAATTTTGTTGTTCTGCTTGAGTAAGCGTATCACCTGTATGTTTGCCAAGTGATGTAACATATTCAGCATATGCAGGATTTACAACACTTAAATCTTCAGGAACTTTTGAACCAATGTATGGATAATATGGTGTGCAATCTTCAGGATATGCCCAGCTTGCTGTAGACATAGGACGATAAATTGCTGATGCAGTGTTTACATAGTAGTCAACACATTCTTGCGTATTTATTGCATGCATAATAGCTTGTCTTACTGCCATATCAGGTACTTTACCAGCATTGATACCAATATAACCATAACCAGAAGTTTTGATTGATTTACTACCAATTCCGCTACTTGCTTTATTTTTTAATTCTTGTACAGTTTCATATTTTGCATTTGGTTCTACAAAGTCAATTTCGTTATTGTATAGAGCATTTAACATTTGGTTAGAAGCAACAACTTGGAAACATACTTTTTTAATTTTTGCAGGTCCCATAATGAAGTATGGGTTTCTTTCAAAGTAAATAACACCATTTTGGTTAAAGTCACCAGATTCAATACCAGTGATACCACCACTTGATTTACTTGCTGCATAAGCACCACCACCAACTGGTACACCAATTTTTGCAGGATCTCTTACTACTTTTTCCAGGAAATCTTGATTACCATATTCAACACCGAAATTATTTTTATAATCAAATGCCTTAATGTGTGCTTCATCTGAATAGTAATACATTGGTGCAACGCCAATAGCAAAGTTCCAAATAGCTTTAGGGTCAACATTGTGAATTTTTATGCATAAAACTTCATTGTAGCCATCTTTAACAGAACCATCTTCGTTATATTCAGGTTTTGCATATGTGACACCATTTACTTCAACAGAACCTTCTAAGTTTGCGAAAGTGATACCAGAAATGTTTTTAATCTTTTTACCATTAAGTCTGAAGTATTCAGACATTGCTTCGTTTACTATGAAATCATATAATTGTGAAGCAGTCCCCCAGAAACTAATAACTTCTTCAATTGAGTTAGGAATTTTATCTTGATATACAGTATTAATTGCTTGTTCTTTTGTCCAATTCTTTAATTCTTCAGGAGAGTTAGTTAAACTTGAAACAAGTTTAGCTTCTTTTTTATCCCATGTTAAGTATCCTTCGTTATATAAGAAAGCTTCAACATTTGTTGTTAATAAATCTTTGTAAAGGGTTCCATCTTTATCAGTAAATGTAATGTTTTGATATGTATCAGATGCATTATTAAAGTCACTTAAAAGTTCTTCTTTAAATAATGCTATAGCTTTTTCGAAGTCTTTTACAGCGTATTCATATTGTTCATCTACAGATACATATTCTTCTTGTAAATATTGTTTAAATTTTTCAACACTGATAGATTCACCTTTATGATATTTAAAGATATCGTTTGCAGCAGAAGAAAGTGCTTCAATACGTTTTTCTGCTTCATCTTTAAATCTTTCTTTGAATGCTTCTTGTTCAGTCTCAGATTCATTTTGTGTTCTATATTCTTTTAATCCAACGATATCTGTTGAATAAATTGTACTAGAACCTGTGTAAAGTGGATCTAAGTATACATAATAGTTAAATAAAACGTCTTTAATTGTTAATGGAGAACCATTTGAGAATTTTACATTGTTCTTTAAAACAAAATAATATGTTGTAATTTGGTCTCCTGCTTCTCTTGAACCAGTTGTAAAGTATTGTAAGTCTTTTGTAACTACTGCTTCTTTGTCTCCATAAGTTGGTTTACCATTCTTATCATTAGAAAGCATACTTATTTGTGTCATACCTACAACGTTACTATCAGTACCTGATGTAGAGAAGAATGGGTTAAAAACACCATCTACTTCTTGTGTAGAAAAAATTAATGTTGATGTTTCATTGTCATAACGAACACCTCTATCTTCTTCAGGTTTGCAACTTTTACACTTTTTACAGCTTGCAGCAAAAAATACTAAAATTGCTGTAGAAATTATTGCAAATGTTCTTTTTAAATTTAGATTCTTAAATTTCATTTTTTATTCTCCTTTTTAATTTGTTTTTTCATTTAATTTGATTTCGCAATTTTCAATTGTTGATTTGTCATCTTTGCTATAATATATTTCATCTGTAACAACGATGAGGTTAGTTTCTTTGTTAAATTCTTCTGGTAATTCTACAATTGTAACGCTACCACCAAATTTAACATTTTCAATCTTTGTGTTTTCCAATGTCTTTGCAAGAGGAAGTACATAGATTTTGTAAGTTGGTTTATATTTTGTTTTTATACTTATAGATACATTTTCAAAGTTGACATTTTTGATTACAGCGTTTTTGCAATCGCCAAAAATAGTTATGTACAAACTTTTACGTGAATTATCTTCTAAGTCCTCCTTTAGAGCATTTTTACTAGCATCATAGCTTAAACTGAAGTTTGAAATTGTATATCCATTGCCTTCAAATTCTTTACCATAATCTAAAATATTGAATTCAGCTCCATTCATGTCAATATCATTTGCCAAATAAATGTTATTTTTCTTTGCCGCAATCAATTCTTGTGGAGTAGTCACCACTGTATATATACCTTTAATGCACTTAAGATAAATGTTTATTGCTAGGCTTTCTTCTCCACCAGGATGTTTATAATTCATATCCCATGGATCACCATTTTCATCTACATAAGCAATTGCCGTATAACCATATTCTGGTGATTTAACCTTACTAATACTCTTGTAACCCCAAGTTTCTGGGAATGTTTTACCGTTACTTGCATCATAACTTCCAAGTGTTACTATTTCCCCTTTAGTATTTTTATAGCACAAGTTGAAAGTATGTGACACTTTCTTTTTCCATTTGGCATAGAGGGTAATGCCTTCTTTTGAAACGCGATCTGTTTCAAAATTCCATTTATTTATGTATTCTTTTTCGGTATACCAACCTTCTAAGGTTCTTTATAAAATTGTATGGTTTCTAAAAAAGCTATAGAAAATTTTATGGTGGCATTAGCCACCCTTTTTCTTTTT